>VYLY01000080.1_pt1 | contig 11959 bp, 16 predicted proteins | sample 5115341 | NCBI WGS metagenome assembly VYLY01 (sample SAMN12291790, study PRJNA351875) | freshwater metagenome | isolation source: freshwater lake | place: USA: Michigan, Lake Sixteen | collected 2013-08-07 | reverse complement strand
CCTTGTAGGTGTAGTCGGACTAGACATGAAGCTGTAAGACCAAAATTAGCTTTGCTAGTAGAGGCAGGATTCAGCCCAAGAATCTCCGCACTTTTAGGGCGGAGAGTGTCAAAACTGTTGAGAAGGGAGAAAAAGCTGACGGCTAAAATAACTGATCACTGCCTTTTTCTAGGATTGAGAATCAGAATCCACCTCTGTCTTCACTTCGGGGATAATATCGGGTCTTTGGGCATCTTCCCAACCGACCGGGCGTTTAGAATTGTACCAAGCGATCGAACCGATGGTGACAGCAGCGAGAAAACCGACCACATAAACTGCTACAAAATAAACGGGGAATTTGCCACTGGCCACTTCTAGGAGTAGATACATAATTTTTTCACGATTAAGCTTTTAATTTGTATATCTTAACAGAATCGGCCTCCTCATCCCTATTCTCGATCGCTACTGGTCCACCAACCGGAAGGCAGCCAAATACCGCCATGAAAAGCTATTTTTGCTGGTGTCATCATATATCCCCAAGCTTCGCCGATCAATTCTCGCTCTAGATTATAAATAGAAATTCTGCGACGCTGATACTCGTTTTCTTCTGGATATCTGCCGGGTTGATAATCTTCCAAACCATCCAAAAGCCCAATATCATAATCTGCGTTAAAAGTCAATAAAATTCCCTTCACCCAGCCATCCCCCTCGGTCAGTCCGGGATAACCGAGGGCGGTAAGATGGTATAAATGCCCCTTTGTGTAGGCGGTTTTAGAGTTGATCACTTTTCCCGCACAGTAGGCAGAATAGTTACTCTCCTTAGGTTTCAGTGTTCCATAAACAAAAACTTCCATCATCGCTCCAATTGTGCCGCTACTCCTCCTAATAGGATATCGCGAACAAATTGACTGGCTAAAAGTTCGTGGGGAAAACCAAGGGAAATGGCGCTGATATTATCGAGTCGTTGCAGTTGTTCCCCAGTCAGGTTAAAATCCACACAGGCTAAATTATCCTGCAATTGGGACAATTTTCGAGCGCCAATGATAGGAATTACGGAGTTAGGGCGATTTCTTAGCCAATTTAATGCCACTTGTGCCGGTGATTTCTCAATTTCTCTGGCTATCTCTAGGACAGTCTCGGCAATTTTTAAATCGCGATCAAAAATTTGAAAAGGTTGGTCGGTCATGCTTAAACGTCCATCGACGGGGTTGGGTTGATTATATTTTCCTGTTAAAACTCCTCCTCCCAGGGGACTCCAAGCTGTCACCCCGATATTTAATGCTTTGGCCATGGGCAATAATTCCCGTTCGGGGGTGCGTTCCTTGAGAGAATATTCTATTTGTAGTCCGATAAAGGGTGTCCATCCCCGCAGGGTGGCCAGGGTGTTCCCTTGGGAGACAATCCAAGCAGGACTGTCAGAAATGCCGATATAAAGCACTTTTCCCATCCTGACCAAATCATCGAAAGCGCGCATCACTTCTTCGATAGGAGTGAGAGAGTCCCAAAGATGAAGCCAGAGTAAATCGATGTAATCAGTACCTAAACGCTTTAAACTAGCTTCTACCGCTTGAAAGAGGTTTTTTCGATGATTTCCGCAAGCATTGACATCGCCGGGGCGCGTGTTGAGAGAATATTTCGTGGCGATTACCCATTTTTCTCGATCGCCCTTGACAAATTCCCCCACTAATGTTTCACTGGTTCCGTTAGTGTAGAGATTAGCAGTATCGAGAAAATTGCCGCCCGCTTCCGCAAAAGCCCGAAAAACCGCCCGACTTTCCTCTTTATCCGCTCCCCAACCCCAATCTTGCCCGAATGTCATCGTTCCTAGACATAGTTCCGAAACTCGCAGACCACTATTACCTAAAAGTTTGTAACGCATAATTAACTAAAATTTTGAATAAGAAGTTAATTATAATTGAATTTGATCGACATTTTTGCTAAGTACATTTGGTACAATTTTGACAAGTTAACCCTGGCCTTATTGGTTAATCATTTTAGATGTGTAATCAATTTTGCTTAGGTACTTAGCAGACTCAGGCTATTTAGAAACAGCCCAAGAACGCACTTCACCTAAAGTTACAGGAGTGCGATCGCTAACATCAATGGTAAAGCGAAATACTCGTTTAGCTCGCAGACCATTTTCGGGATCGAAGAATTTTAATTTCACATCCCAGCATTCACTTCCGTAGCGACAGAAGGGGCTTTTTTCTACTTCAATACTGTGTAATTCCATTCCCATTGCTACTGCTTGGGAGAAGGTTTGTACAGCTTGAAAAGCGTTAGTAGCCGCAAAATTTAAGGCGCGATCGCGTGCTATTTGTCCTAAATTTCGTAAGTCATAATAAATGCGATTCAAGAAACTGGTCAGAGAACGCCGCATCCTTGCTTCATCGGCGATTTCATGTTCCGCGCTAACAGTTTCTATCGCTGATTCAATCAAAGTATTAACTTTCCAGCCATACATTCCCCGGGGACTATTGACTTTGAGGACAGGAATAATTTGACCGGAAAAAAGTTTCACAGTTTCCTCGGTCAGCATACCCGGAATACTCACTCTTTCAACATAATCTTCGTCAGCTTCTGGCAATATTTGACCCGCTAACATATATTGCATGACTTGATAAATATCAGCAGCAAAAGCTCCCACTGGTTTAATAGCATAGATGGGAGTTAGTTCTAAATTCACTGTCCAAATTAAAGACTTAGTTTCTGATAGATTACTTTCTAAATAATCTACCATTTGTCGTGCATCGTAGGGATTGGATGGTAATTCAATATTATCGATTGTGATGGTTGGCATTAACTGCTTAAAAGTATCCCGACGCGCTTCTGTACCGAAATCATAACCCAAGGTTCCTAACACATAAACGAGGTTTGAGCGTTGACTAGGAACAACATTATTTAGGACAATATTGTTATGTGCTTGATGATTTTTTATTAATCCAGTTGAGGAAATATTTTCTGAAGCATTGCTAGGAGCGATCGCTGGTTGTCTTGTTGCTGCTGTTGAAATGGTTGCAGTTATTCCCTGATTCGCTATCTCGGTTGAACAAGAGGGAATAACAGAGGTTGTCGCTGTCACTGGAATTACCGCCGATTCTATGATATTATTCGACGAATTGTTATCCGCTTCAACAGTTTGTAATTTCTCTCCTGTCAGCAATTCATAAGCTCCAGAGATGTTGATTTTTCCTAACAGACAGCGTTCTGGTTCTTCTACTTCATTAGGATCACAGGGAATGGCACTATTAGTCAAGGCGGCTCTTACTGCTTCCGCATCAGGAGATAAACCCTGTTCTAATTGTAAACTCATTAATAAAGCGGCCGTTCCTGTCACAATTGGAGCAGCGCAGCTAGTCCCTTTTTTGCGGATAGGGTCATCAGTTCCGGGTTGAGATCCTAGAATATTCTCTCCGGGAGCAAGAATCCCTTGAGTCGCATATTTACCACCAAAATTACTGAATTTAAATGGCTCTCCTGTATCTTTCATCGCTCCTACTGTCAGGACATTTTCTAATACCGCAGGAATGCACCAACACTCTCCTTTATCATTACCACCAGGAGCAATAACGAGTATATTATTATCCTGTGCTTGACGAATCGCTTTATCAATAAATTCGTGAGCTAATCCGCTTTGAGTTGGGTGACAAGCGGCACAATGGATAATATTCACTCCCTGTTCAATTGCGTTACTAATCGCCCGGGAAAGATTGAGAGGATTAATAAAATCGTCATTCCCATAAGCAATGGGAATATTAATCACCGTTGCGTTAGGAGCAATCCCTTCTACCGGTGAATCTGGCTGTCCACAAATGGTGCTGATAATATGGTTAGCATGGAAGCGCAAATGCAAACTGTGGCGGATATTTTCATCTGGAATCGCCTCCTTAAACATTTCCTCTTTTTCTTCATCACTTTTGCCACTTTTTTCTACATCTAAAAAGGCTTGTAAGTGTTGGGGATCGATGGGAAATTCTTCGGACCAATAAGGATTAATACGGGTAATATTTGCTCCTTGAAAACAGGCGCGATCTAAGTCAACTGGTCCATCAAGAACGGCGATTTTGATGCGTGGATCGCCTTTGGTATGGGAGCGAAGAGCGGTCATTCCGGGGATAGCATTGAGATCAGGCATAGTTTGTACAGATTTTCAAGAACAGTTATAGAATAAAAGCTAGATAACAAAAATAGGGGAATTAAAGATGAGTTCAATCACCCAAACGGTACAATCCTCAACCACAATTCAGGAACCTTCTGCAACGGTGTATTGCGATTCCCCTTTACCCGACCACACCCAACTCCCCGATAAAGATGGAAGTTTTGTGAAAAACTATCAAGAGCCTCCCCAAGCAGACCTTTTAACGGATACTATTACACCCCTTTTAGAACAATTACATCCTGATGGTAATTACTGCCTAGGTCGAGATTGTGGGATTTATTGGCGATTGCCAGAGCATCCAGAATCTCTAGAAAAGGGTGCTGTTGCTCCCGATTGGTTTTATGTTCCCCATGTCCCCACGACTATTGATGGTCAAGTTCGCCGTTCCTTTGTGATGTGGAAAGAAACCATTGAACCGGTTATTGCCTTAGAATTTGTCTCTGGCAATGGTGAAGAAGAACGGGATAAAACGCCTGTTAAGGGTAAATTTTGGATCTATGAGCGAGCGATTCAAATTCCTTTTTATGGAATTTATGAAGTTAACAAGGCCCAGATCGAGATGTATCAGTTAGTTAATGGTCGTTACCAAAAAATTACTCCTAATCAGCGCGGTCATTATCCTATTGTTCCTTTAAAGGTAGAGTTAGGAATTTGGCAAGGAGAATACCAAAATCAATTCTTTCCCTGGCTTCGCTGGTGGGATGGGGAAGGTAACTTGTTGTTAACTTCCCAGGAATCTACTGAACAGGAACGACAACGAGCCGAACAGGAACGACAACGAGCCGAGCGGGAACGACAACGAGCCGAGCGCCTAGCGGAACAGTTAAGGGCATTAGGGGTAGAACCTGAAGATTAAGGGAAGGTGTTTAACACCAAATGCGACCCCGACGAAACGGCGGATCATTGGGATTCGCCTTGCGGTCTTGGAACATGGTTTTCCAGCGTCCGTAATCTTCTAACCCAGTTGCGGGAATATATTTAGCTTTAGGTTGAGTTGTTTCCTGTGGTTGAATGTTGGATTTTTTTGTTTCTGGTTGCTCAACATTCGGATTGGTTTCTGATTGCTTAGAACTTTTAGAGTCAGCCATTGTTTGATTTCCTCCAGTGTTTTTTGTTAGGTTTTAGAAGTCGATACTAATAACGAAAACCGCCAAAAGAGGACATTTTTAGATAGCCATAGTGAGGGTATTGAAATTGTGCCGGATCGTTGTAGTTAGCCCCATGAACTAACTTAACCAAGATAGATACTAAATCTTCTCCATCGCCATGAACAATATCAACACATTCGTGGGGATGAATAAAATGGGGACGTTTGACGGGAGCAGACTGTTTGGGAAGTCTCATGGTTGTTTTGGGGTAAATAGATAGAGTTTAGGGGAGAGGACTAATAAGGAGAAGACCAGGAACGAACCTCGCCCAAGGTGACAGGAATTAGGTCACTCACATCTATAGTAAAACGGAAGACTTTACGAGCGCGGCGGCTATTTTCTGGGTCGAAGAATTTTAACTGTACATCCCAACAATCGCTATCCAGCCGACAGAAAGGACTCTTAGAAACGTTAATACTATCTAACTCCATCCCAGCACCCACAGCCTCAGAAAAAGTTTGCGCTGCTTGGAAAGCATTGGTCGCGGCAAAATTGAGGGCGCGGTCTTGGGAAGTTTGCCCTAAATTGCGTAAATCGTAGTAGATGCGGTTGAGGAAACTACTCAAAGTCCGGCGCATTTGGCTTTCTTGGGCTTCTGTTTGTTCTGCACCAACAGCTTCTATTGCCGCACTGACTAAAGTATTAACGTGCCAACCATAAATTCCCCGGGGGCTATCCGGTTCAATGACGGGAACAACTTGTCCTGAGAACAGGCGTACTGTGCGCCCAGTAATCCGTCCCGGAATACTGACACGCTGGATATATTCGGGGCTGTCTTCCGCTTGCACTTGTCCCGAAAGCAGTTCCTGTAAAGCCGAATAGACTTCGCGGGAAAAAGAGCCGAGGGGTTCAATGGCGTAAATGGGGGTAAGTTCCAGGTTCAGGGTCCAGATTAAGGATTTGGCTTCTGAGAGGTTATCGGCTAAATAATCCACCATCTGGCGGGCATCGTAGGGGTTAGAGGGAACTTCAATCCCTCCAATTACGGCGGTGGGCATCAGTTGTTTAAATGTGTCCCGACGGGCTTCTGTACCGAAATCATAGCCCAAAGTGCCAATGGCATAGACGATTCCACCAGCGGGTTCAGCAGCTTGGCTAGGGGTGACAGATTTAGTGGTAGTTTCAGGCATGGATACTCCTTGAGAGGTTGTTACAGGGTTGGGAATTTGGGCGGCAACAACGGGGATTGCCGGTGCGCTGGTTGCGGCACTCAGTTCGAGATTTTGGCGTTGAACCTCGGTGGTTTCAGGTGTACCACCGCAGCCGCAGCCGGAAGCTTCTACTGTTGCTTGGGTTTCTATGGTTTCGGACATGGTTTCTCCGGTTAGGTGTTTAATTGCCCCCGAAATGTTCAACAGGCCGGCTAAACATTTTGGTTCGTTTTCACTGTTTGTCAAGGGACAGGGAAGGGCGCTTTTTAGTAGTGCTTCCCTGACTGCGTGGGGATTAGGTGTTTCTCCCCGCTGCACTTGCAAACTGAGTAATAAAGCCGCTACTCCTGCTACGATGGGCGCAGCGAAGCTAGTGCCACTCATTTGTATTGTCCCGCCGCCCGGTTTTGCCCCTAAGATGTTTTCTCCAGGGGCAAGGATGCCTTGATTTTGGTAGGTTTCCCCCCAATTACTAAAGTCGAGGGGATGCCCTCTAGCATCAACAGCACCCACTGCTAGGACAGCAGGAAGGGCGGCTGGAACATGGATGCACTCGCAACCATCATTTCCGGCAGCCGCAACGACAAGAATATTTCTCTGGCTACACATTTCAATGGCACGCTCTAGCCAGTCTTCTGCTTCTCCCATATCGGTGAGCGCCCCCCCACTAATACTAATAATGTGCGCTCCATTTTCGGCGGCTTGTTCAATCGCACGGGCTAAATCTAGTTGAGATAGTCGCCGTCGGTCATCGGAAAAAACTGGCACGAGTAAACCGTGACACTGAGGGGCAATTCCTTCGATTTCTGTATTAGGCTGTCCAAAAATTCAACTAGCAATATGAGTCCCATGGGTGGACATCTGCCCACTGGTTGCACCATGTAATACTAAGGTGGGCAGTCGAGTTAATTTTGCTCCCTGAAAACAGGGATGTTGAGTATCTACGACACCATCAAGAATGGCAACAGTAATCTCTGGGGAACCCTGGGTTAGTTTGTGTAATGCTTGCAATCCTGGAATCATAATTCTTATTCTGATATTTTTTTGACAAAAGATTTATGTTGGATTGTAGCTATTCCCAATTGTACAACTTCTAAAACCCTGGCTAAATTACCCGCTAATAAAGCATCTCTACCTAACCATAATCCAGGAAATATTTGAGAACATAATATTCCTTCTGCATTAGGTTCAAGTGTAACATATTTTTCGTCATTTAAGACAAACCAATCAAATTCTTCATCCAATACTCGCCAGACTAAATATTCTTGCACTTGATGGCAGCGATAAACCTTAAGCTTTTGATGCAAGTCAAGGGAGACGGTACTAGCAGCAATTTCCACGATTAATTCTGGCGCACCTTCGACATAGCCATCCTCACTAATAGTTGATTGTCCACCATTTTTAATTCTCAGCAGTGCATCGGGTTGAGGTTCATTATCAGCATCAAGGCGCACGGTACAATTGTCGCCTAATTCAATTCCTGGCGTACTTGACCAATAGTTACCTAACCAAGTGATAATACGAGCGTGAGGGTTGCCATGATTAGTAATTCTTAAGGGAGAAGCCATCAGATGAACAATTCCTTCAATGAGTTCGGCTTTTTTCAGATTTGGCATAGCATTATATCTACGCTCAAATTCACAACGAGTGAGGTTGTCGCCATTTTCTAATAGTGGAATTGCTTGAGGAGATTTTGCTACAGTGGCTATCATCTTAGTATTTCCTACTTGTCAATACATTGGTAATTTTAAGGTGAATCCAGGTAAAATTTCTTCTCCTGATAATGTTGCTGGTAATTCAATAATTTCTACAGATTGATTGGGGCGATAGATTTCTAACCTTTGGTTGGCAGGATCAATTAGCCACCCTGATTTTACACCATTTTCTCGATATTCTTGCATTTTTTCTTGTAGATATTTTAAGGGGTCGGTACGCGATCGCAATTCTATCACAAAATCTGGGCAAATTCTGGCAAATTTTTCTTGTTCTTCTATGGGTAAAGCGTGCCAGCGTTCATTGGCAATCCAAGCAACATCAGGAGAACGTTTCGCGCCATTGGGCAAGGTAAAGATAGTAGAAGAACTAAAAACTTTACCGAGTTGAGTTTGCCGATTCCAAATCACTAAATCAGCATTTAATTCTGATTCTCGATTGCCACTAATGGCTCCGATGGGAGGCATAATGATTAATTCTCCTTGGGCAGTTTGTTCGAGTCGCAAATCGTCATTAGCACAGCACAGTTGATAAAACTGTTCGTCACTTAAATTGGTGGTTTTCAGGTTTAAGATAATAGGTTCGGTGGTAATCATTATACTTTATTTTTAAAGTCAATATTTTTAGTTCTTGTTTTAGATTGATTGTCAGTTAATAGGTTTGATTGGGCAACCAAGAACGATCAAGTAATTGTTCTAGGGAGTAGGGGCATTCAGTAGGAAAAGTTACTAAATTAGTTGTTTTAATTTTAACAAAACCTAGCGCATCTTGATAGATAGAGGTTAATTCATCTTCTAAATACTTGCGGAGATTAGTCGTGATTGTTCGTCTCAGTTGAGTACGAAAGTTATAGATTTATTCTTGCCAGTGAACAGCATTATATTCGGCTTCAGTTGTCCAATATTGCAGTAACAGCAAATGACGAATAATTTGCTCTAACAGACTAGCGACAGCATTTTTCTTATCTCTACCCAAATCCTCTAACTCCTCAATTAAATTATCTAAATCTAGCTGTTGGAATTGATGATTTTTAAGTAAGTTAATAGTTTGTTCCAGCCATTCATCATCATCAACGTCATAGAGTTGTTTTAATTCATTTACTTCTATCATCAACATAAAATTTACTCGATCTTAAAGGATTTGTAATAATAAAGCCGAATATTCTCAATTCTCGTTTTTTCTAATTCTTTTTGAGTAGTACCTACCCACATACTGGGTAAAATGTCTTGATGTTGATAAAAACTGTGAACTCTTTGGGCTGTATCATTAATCTTAAAATAATTGGTTAAATCTTGACGATTGTTGAGATGATAGTAAAGCACTGCGTTATTATTTGCTTTTGATAAACCCGTGAAAAACAAACTTGATCCTTGGAGAGGTTTTAAGACTGAATCAGGAAAATGTCGCCAGACTAAATTGATGGTTTCTGGTCTGAAAAAATCATCTTCTTGAAGTTCGGCATAAATTTCGATTTCACTTTTACCATTAAAGTAAAAATCAAAACCAATTAACTCAACAAATTCACTTAAATAATCACTGTCAGCAGCACCATCACTTAAGACGAAAGCAGTTTGTAGCTTTTCAGGATAATCTTTAATTCTAATGTGTATTTTTAAACTAGAATCAGCTAAATTAGTTCTTAAATCAAGTCCAGCACTGAGAACTTCTAGTTTGCTAAAGTCAAAGTTATGTCCTAAAAATTTCTGTAATAAGGAATAATCTAATTGAACACCAACTCGGTTTTCAACTTGCCGAAAAAAAGCTAAAGATTGAGTTAGACATTTTTGCCATTCTTGGGACTGATCTTTAAAAAAGAGCATAAACCGTGAGGCAATGAGTTTATCTAATTCTATCTTACAGGAGGCTTCAATACTACAATCGCCTTCAACTTCCATAACAAAATCTTCAAATAGCCGCAGAGGATAAATCGGCTCAACATCAAAAGCTTGTTGATGATTACGGATAAATTGTATTCTTTGCTCTTTGAGGGAGTTTTTTTGAATCTCAGCAACTATCATAATGGCTAGTTTTTAAATTTAAAAGAATATTTTAGGCAAGGTGAGATTCTGTCTGCAATTAATCAGGTGGATGCCAACCAGCTTTAACCCAATTTTTACGCACAACGACAGCTAGACTATTATTTAATTTTAAAGCTACAAGTGTTGCCCGACCACAAGCCGTTATTCCCATAATTTCTGTTCCCTCTGAAATCCAAGTAAAATGTTCTTGCCACCTTTGAAGGCGAGGATTAAACAAAGAAACTAACAGTTCAGATTCAGGATCAATAGCCTCAGTTTGTGTCCACTTATATTGATTACATAATTCACAAGCTAAACATAAATTTTCTTCTGTATTAGCACCACCTTTAGTTAAAGGTTGGATATGATCAATTTGTAATCTTCCCATAATATAATCCTGGTGACTGAGGCAATATTCACAGCGATTTCCTGCCCGTTGTCTAACTTTTTGGCGTAAAGTTTCTGTGAGAAAGCTCATGGTATTAAAGGATCTCTCAAACCTCTTTTAACGGCTTCAGCTAAGGCGATTGACTTTCTTAATTGTCCCATTTGGTAAATTGAGATTAAAACTGACAATTCATAGCCTTCAGCTTCGGTTAAACCCGTATTTTTTCCCTTAGCTTGTAACTCTCCCAAGCGTTGATTTTGAACAACATCCATTTTTGAATTAGCTAATTCAATCACTTCAGCATCTAACAGATGGGAAATTTTAACATGATTACCCACTGCTGAGAGACTATTAAAGGTAGGTAGAACAATTTCTAAGGTATCAATTAAAACCTCTGATAACTCTCGTTGCGTAGCCTTTCCTAAACATTGGGCGGTTTCAGCTAAACTGACTGGTAAATCAATAGTAATTCGAGTCATTTGTGATGTATGAGTAAGTAAATCTTACCTTAATCATAGCTTAAGTAATTCTGTCAGAGGTACAAACCGAAGGAGAAGACAAACCCAACCCGTTAACCCTGGGGTAGTAAGCTATTGGCAGGGGTTCATCTTTCCTCAGCTAAGTCTTCTAGCACTTTTGAGCGAAGGAAAAAGGCGAATGGGAAAAAAATCAACCTCTCCCCTGCTCCCTCTCTCCCTTGCTCCCCTGCTTCTCCCGCGTGCCAGGTAACAGAAAGCCCTGAATTAACAAGGGTTGTACGTCAATTCGTTGGGGCAAACCGCGCACCCTGGCAAGCAGAAAAAGACTTTTGACATGATTTGAAGTCCGATGCTCGAATCGGGAGCATTACTCCGCGTCGTCTCCCGCAAAAGGAACATAAGATGTCTTGTCATAAACTGTGTTTGGGGCGATCGCATTGCCATCACGAGAGACGGTAGCGGCATTTTCCCGTTGGACGGGAGCAGAGTTACGGGGTGTCAGTTTCTTGGTTTTCATGGTGGAATTTCCTCCAATCAGTTGGTTTTTCACAGTATGGTAAAACTGCCAATCCAAGTCAACAGTTTCTAGGTCAATTTTTGTTGAGAAAGAGGGCGTTGCTGAATCAAGGTATGAATGACAACCTTGTACCCATCCAAAAGTTAGTTTGGGTCTAGGTTTTAAAAATCCCACAAAAGAAGATTCATATCTCAAATCAGCAACGCTGGTTGATTCATGAATCAACCTACTCTGAGAGCAACAACCTGTACTCCCCTGCTCCCCTGCTTCTTCACCCCCCGAAGCAATCTCTTAAAAGTTTTAATTGTTCTGATTGGTAATAAATTGATGAACAATCTCAACTCTTAGATTTAATTCCCGTGCAATTTGTTCTTCATTAAGTCCCAACCTAACCAGAAGAGGAATTG
>VYLY01000071.1_pt1 | contig 12466 bp, 9 predicted proteins | sample 5115341 | NCBI WGS metagenome assembly VYLY01 (sample SAMN12291790, study PRJNA351875) | freshwater metagenome | isolation source: freshwater lake | place: USA: Michigan, Lake Sixteen | collected 2013-08-07 | reverse complement strand
TATCATTTTCGTTATCTAGGTTATATTTACTATATATGACTTATCTTTTTTTTGACTCTGTATCTGTATTCCATGCTACATAAGCTTTTCAGCTTGCTTGTCCCCCTGTCAGGCCTCCTCCCCAACCCGCATAGCAGTTTTATTGGTTAAAGTATCAAGGACTATAAGTTCAGCTTTGAAGCCATTGAGGGAGAAGAAGATGATTTCTGCTGATTAGTTGTGCGGCTAATTTTTTATTATAGGGTTTATACAGTCCTTTAAGATATTCTAGTGTCTGTGGTTTCAACTCGTCAGTATAGGGCATTCCATTAATCCGATAGTAAATCTCTCTAACTTGACTTTTCATCTTTGGATTCGCTCGCCAAAACTGTTCCGTAGACTGGTTAATTGTCAAGGCTAGACGTTGTAAGAATTGATGTTTGTAGTTGATACTTTTGTTTTCTACTTTTAAGCAACTCAATTGCCAACTCTCGTAGTCAATCTCCAACCAAGAGCAAATATCTGCTAATAACTCTTGGGAATTCGATTGCAAATCGTCGAAAAAAATAACTTTTAAGTATGTGCCAAAACTCGCCAACCACTCGGCTAAATAATTAGTATAAAATCCTCCATCAAGACCCCAATAAGTATCATTTTCTTGTTTGATTTTTTCCGAATAACTAAGTAATTCACATTGCTTGATGTATTGCTCTATTGTCAAGGTTTTGTCGAGAGCTAACATACTTTTTTTATACTTGAAGAAAGATAAAAGTCTTGCTATAGGTTCTCTCAAGATAATTAAAATTTTCACTTCCTCTCCTAAAGTAGTTTTAATTTCTTTGATTACGCTCATCCCTCCTTCAAAATATCCTGGAGTAGCTTCCATAATATATTTCTGTTCTTGACAGTGACTAAAGTAACTTTTATATTGATTAAATGGAGAAACTGCTTGACGATATCGAGAATCTAATTGACCATAACGAAAAGCCGAAAAATAACAAGTTTCTTTGACTGAAGATGCACAAATATCAGGATGTTGGGACAGATAGGTATAAAGAGAAGTTGTCCCTCCTTTTACAACCCCTGCTATGACTAAATTAGGTAGTTTGACTTTGATGGTATTCATTGCATTATTAGTTTATTCAGATGAGATTAATCTCTTGATTTAAGTTATCTTAGAGAAGACAGTTTTGTGACAGAATAAGCAGGCAACTGAATCTGTTTAGAAGCAGTACCTTTAGATTTCTTTAAGATTCCTGGGTTAGTCACTAAATTTCTGGGATGCCCCGAAACTTGTTCATAATCAACCGATTTATCAAAAACAGAATCAAGATTTACTTCCACAACTTCCGATGATAAATTGATAATTATTGCCCGACGCTCCCGACTATTATTAAATAGCCATCCCTGCAAAGAAGGATATTGAAATTTATTTTTGACTGTCACCATTGGATTAGAAGAAAAATTGATTTGTCTGGCTTCAGTCATGTTCTCAGTCGCTTCACCTAGTAATCGCAAAGCTGAACCACTTGCCGATAAACTAAAAGGATCGGTCTTGACTTTTTCAGAGGGATTAATAAAAGTATTAATCCCAATTTGTTTTTCATCGGCTAAAATCGCTCCAAATTGTGACGTTCCTACTAAGACATGATTGCAAATTAGATTAATTCGAGAATCTTCTAAGAATAGTAAACTCAGAGTTATATTTTGCAACCCATGGGCCCAGGTACCAATCAGCTTAAGACCTGAACCTACCATGGGTTCTAGAGATTCCATGATGTTGTACTCTGTAATCCAGATCTCCTTGCTGTTAGAAACAGCTTGAAATTGCGAATTTGCTTGAGTTTTTTGCCAATTAAAAAATGGTAAACTGAAAATGATTGGTATATCCTCCTGAGTAAAAAAAGGATAAGTTGTCTCGGAACGCCTGTTGGGAATTATATTCGTGTCATAATATAAATGAAAAGCTATGGCATCCGATTCAGGCAAAGCTATTGTCAAAACACTATCATTCCAGAATCGCAGTCGAGAATTTCCTCGTTCGATATAATTCTGACTCGGACCAATTACTGCTATTTTCGCTTTCGGAAACTCTTTCTTGATAGACTTAGCCAACTCGCTAGCCAACTTTGCATAATCATCAGGAGTTGGAAAAAGCCTGAGATTATCTGGTAAGCCAAAATAAGCTTCATTCCCAATTTGAATATAGTCAACATTAATCCCTAAATCTCTAGCTTTTCGCAACATTGCTAACTGAGAATTTAGGTCAGAGGTTAAGATATTGAGAACCCATAAAGGTTTAGTTTGGGTTGCTGTCAATCCCGCTTTAAATTCTTCTAGTTTACTAGCTGTATATTGGCGTACTCTTGAACTTCTAAAGATCCCAGGATATTGACGGGAATTGACGTTACTTAAATCTGGTAAAATTCCACCTCTTTGCCAATCCCAAAAATCTGCTATTGTACCTCCAGGAAACCGCAGAACTCTTGGCTTTAGTTGCTTAATTGCTTTCACTAAAGCTGGCTCCGTCCAAGAATCAAATAATAAAGGGTTAGTGTTATAACACATAAAATCTGGCGATAACGAGCGGCTAGATTCTGCAAGAGAAGCACTGGTTACTAAAGAAGAAGATTGAGATAAATCTCGATTATAGTTCAGTTGACTCTTAGCTCCAGATGCACAAGCGCTCACTCCTATTAGGATAGTTAAAATTAATCCTTTGAGTTTAAGTTTGCTTTTAGAATTTGACCAGATGTTCATAGTTTCAATGAGATTTCAATTTAACTGGGTTTTCCTTAAGACTTAAGACTTTTTTGTCGGTTATGGACATTGACAACTAAACCAGCTATCGTCCAAAAATAAAAAGAACAGGTTCTAGCTTCTGGAAGTTGCTCAGCTAAGGAATAAATTCCATAGAGCAGGATTAGTATACTTCCAGATACTCCCAGTAATTTTTCAACAACTCCTGAAGCATTTTGACGTACAGCTTGAGTGTGACGGTACAGTTGATAGAGGATTAGCAGATAAATTAAAGTACCCGGAACCCCGTAGAAAGATATCATAGCACACCAATAAGCATCTTTAAAGTACAGAGAAGTCTCCTTAAACTTTACTTTATCTCTGGTATTATCGGTTAATTTAACTAATTGCTCAACTGTCGTATTTTCATCGGGACTTAGTCCATACCAATAACCACTTCCCAGAACATTAACACAAGATATTTTCATAAAAAATAACCGGGATACTTCTATAGATCTATTCCAGTATTCGGGCGTAAAAAGTTGTATTAAATAAGTTTTAATTTCTTGTCCTTCTTTACGAATAGACTTATTAGACAAAGCTTGATCAATATTAAAACTAAAGAGCATAATCCCCCAAAATAGAACCAGTAGTAATGTTCCATACAGTAAAGTTAGCCAAGCTGCAATTCTAGGTTTACCTAAATAAAAAATCACCAATATTGGCAAAAGCAATGCTATCAATATAACTGCTCTTTTATAGCTAGAAATTATCCCGAAGTATATCAAAAACAAAACTATAATTCTTTGCCAATTCGGCAATAAATAATAACGCTTTTTAGGGTGTATATAAGTCCAGTAAATCACCAAAGTTATTGCCAAAATAGCAGGAATCAAAAAAAACAAAGCCATTACACTAGCATCAGAAAAAGTTCCAAACACTGAGCCTTTTTTTTCAAACCCGACAAAAGCAATCGGGACTTTTCCAAATAAAGATTCCATTTTAATACTTGTGGTTTCAAATATTTTTTTAACTGGAGAACCCCCAAAAAATTGAGCCATAGCGATTAGACCCTCTAACATTCCCATACCGATCATTGTTTGTATAATTAGGTAAATTTGAGAATCGTAAAGCTCAAGGTTTACGAGCAGATAATATACCGATACAAATCTAACCAGAGTTCTCAAACCTGAAACCCCCCCAAACAAAGAGGCTTGAAAAAATAAGTGACTAATAATAATCAAAAAAACTGCCCAGATAAAAAATCCAACAAAAAGAATTTCTATGGCAGTTATTTTAAATCGGCATCTCCGAGTAATGATTTGATATAACAAACCGAAAAATAACAAATAACAGACCAATTCAGGTAGTGAGCGAATCAGAGCAATAACAGTGATAGGTAGAGGGAGTAATTTGAGAATAAATTCTTCTAAAGGTAGATAGACAATCAAAATAATAATCAGCCAAAGAGGCAGTTGTAGTTTTCGTCTATCTTTTCGTACTATTTGATTGCTAATGAACATGAGATTTAGAAACTTAATTAATGACCTTTTTTTGTATTTTGTGCATCATCATTGATTTTGGTATTACCTTATTTTTTTGTGTAACTATTCATGGACAGACCTGCTAGAATCCAAAAGTAGTTAGATCAGTGTTTTTGTATTAAAGGCATTCCAAAACAGCGAAGAATTCCTACTAACAATATACGAAAATTATTGTAATAGAACTCAGACTATAATAGTTTGTAAACAATTTACAAGTGTTAAATTCATTTTCTATCTCAATGTCAATTGCGCTTATCGCTCACTATCTGGGTCCGAGCTTAGGGATTGGAAAATACCTCGATCGCTTGTTACCTCCATTAGTAACAGAATTAATAGCCAGAGGAGTAAAGGTGAAAATCTTGGGTTCTCCGAATGCTATTCATCACACCCTGGCACTCCAAGACCTAAAAGATATTGTCCAGCCTCTTCCTCCTTTAGATTACCATCCCAGCCAACGATTTGCTTGGTTTGCCACCCGTTTTAGCAGTTACTGCCGGAGCAAAGAACTAGAAGCAGTTGCTTGGCTATCCAATCCCATTATACTACCTTGGCATCCTCCTACTCTAGCCGTACTCCATGATGTCAATGAGTGGGCTGAACCCGCTAAATATGGCAGCCGTCTGAAAACGGCCTTGCGAGCCGCCATTTATTTGGATACCTCCCTGCTTTTTGCCAAGAAAATTATCGTCATCAGTCAGGCGACTGAACAGGCTCTTTGGCAATACCGTTCCCTGCCAAAACTAAAAAGTAAGCTGAGAGTCATTCCCAATGGCAGTGATTCTCCCTTAATCAATCTCGCACCCGTTGAAATTTCGGCGCCCAGAGTTCCTTTCCTCTTATCTGTCGGACGAATCGATCCAGTAGCTAAGTGCCTTCCTCAAGCGGTAGCCTTAGTTTCTGCCCTCAGAGAATTAAGCGGTCAACTTTGGGAACTGCATTTACTGGGAGGGATGAACAGATCGACTCAAGCTAGCGGTAAGGCTTTTCTGGAGAGAATCGCTCATTTGCCTTGGATTCGTTATCATGGCTATGTAGATGATCCAACCTTGGCTGAATGGTATCGACAGGCAACGGCAGTAGTTTTTCTGTCCGAGCGAGAAGGGTTTGGTTTTCCGATTGCGGAAGCAGCTTCCTTTGGACGCTGGGTGATTGTCAGCGAAAAAAACCAAGCGGCGCGAGAAACAGGCGCAATGGGGGTGATCGCAGTCAATCCCGATCGTCCTCAACAAGCAGCCTCAATAGTATTAAATCGATTGCCTCAAGAAATAGCTGACAGCCCATCGCCCTCGATCTGGCGAGAGGCAGCACTAGCTTATGGGGAAGAAATTTGTACCTTATTGGATAAGGTGCCCTGACTGGACAACTCTAGTATGGTATCAGCAAACTTTAAAATACCAGGTCGATGAGAGACAATAATCACTGTACACAATCCTTTTAAAGCCAGGAGTTCCTTGGCAATTTCTGCTTCAGTCTCATCATCTAAATTGGCAGAGACTTCATCTAAGACCAGAATTTGGGGCTGGCTCAAGAGAGCGCGGGCTAGAGCTAACCGTTGTTTTTGCCCTGCTGATAACCCTTGGCTGTTTTCGGTTAGTTGATAATCGAGTCCCTCAGGAAGGCGATCGACCACTTCTAAGAGACTGGCTGCTGCTAAAGCTTGGCGGTATTCTTCCATAGAATAAGGTTTTCGTGTACCATAGTCTAGATTATTCTTAATGCTGCCTTCTATCAAAAAAGGTTCTGCCCCTACATAACCCACCTGAACCAGAGGGTGAGCCAAGAATTCTTTGGCATCGATACCAGCAATTTGTATTGTCCCATTGCTGGGCTGGAGTACTCCTAAAATTAAGCCCAGTAGTGTAGATTTTCCTGAGCCGCTTCTGCCGATTATTCCTAACTGCTCTCCCCCCTTAATCGCCAGGGAAATATTCCTGAGGACAGGAGGAATATTGGGAAGATAGGAAAAAGAAACCTTTCTTAGTTCAATATTAGGTGGCGGTTGAAGAAGCGATGGAGTTTCATTTACTACCCTAGATGAGTTAGGGGATTGAGCAAAATTTTCTGGGAAACTGATTGAAGTTTTTGTTGATTTTCCTGAGACAATCGGCAGCAAAGCTGTCGAGATTTCTTTAGCATCAATTTGGGCTAAATAAAGCAGAGAAATTTTGCAGTAAGGAAAGACAGAATTCATCATTCCAAACCCCCTTCCCATGCGAGAAAACGTATTTAAAAATCTGCCAAAAAGATAGAGACAAGCAACCAGCTTAATTCCAGGTGTTTTCCAAATTCTGATATTAGTAAAAATAATTATGACCAGGAGAAAAATCCCTAAAATTAATGGAATTACTGCTCCAAAGTTGCCCAAGAATTTAGCCCTGAGGAAATTGTTATAATAATTTAAAGTTTTCTCAACTAGATGATTGTATTCTCGTTTATTTGTTCTTAATACTCGGACTAAAAGCCAGTTGCGAGCGATGCGTTCAATTCCGCTTACCAGAGCTTTTTGTTCTTCAGGAATTTGTGTGGCAACAGCCCGAACTCGGTGGTTGATTTTTAAGACTAATAAGCCGATCAACCCTAGCCCCAAGCTGGCTAACAGAGATTCTCGCCAAGCTAAAGACAACATTGCCCCTAATAAAACCAGACATTCAATCCCAAAAGAAAGTACCCATGCCGTGTACCAAAAAAACCACGCTGTTTGTGGGAAAACTTCACCTACTCTAGAGTTTGTATCCGTAGCAGAAATATATTTTTGAGATGAACTGTGGAGGATTTCATGCAAGGCAAAAAGTCTCAAGCGTGTATTAATAGTCTCGTAAACACAATCATTACCTTGATAAGCCCAAAATTGGGCAATTCCTCTAAAAATTCCCAGTCCTAAAAACAAAAGCAACAACTGCCACAGGGAAGGCTGCCAGTTCCAGCCTCCTCCTAAGAGATAAGTTTCTTCCGAAGTCAGACCTAGAAACCTCAACAAAAGCTGCAAGAACCTTGCTAGTCCGTAATCAACCATCCCTAAGCTAAGACTAGCTAATAAACTAACCGTCAGCCAAAAAAATCCGTTACGACCTAGCAAGATAGGTAAGCTAACTAAGGGCAAATTTTTTGAGGACATGGCAAGGTCTCCAGAGCCAGACTACTTTGCTCAATGCAGTTTTTCAAGCTTTCGACAAATTGTTGAACTTGGGGTTCTTCTAACATAGTTTTGTGATCTCCAGCAACGATGTGGTAGTTAACGCCACCCCGAGCCAGTTCTTTCCAGTCTTCTTGAGCTTCCAGACTTTCTTGGTTATTTTTAAATAGGTCAATCGTTCCCGAAAAAAGCTGTTGAGGAATGTATTTTCTCCTCGCCCTGGAATGGCTGTCATAAACCGCCTGAATTTGTTGGCTTTGAGGATCGTTAGACAGGGTGGTTTTGGTTTTGGTCAGGAAATTTTGCAGGTAACTGAGGAGAAATTTGGGATTGCGCGATCGCTTCCAGATTTCCCTCGCATAATAGCTAAAATTTCTCGGTTTTAACCGTGGGGGACTTTGGGTATCGAAGATGGCTAATAGAGCTACTGTTTCCCCTTTGGCTTGCCACTGGAGTGCCATTTCAAAAGCGACAATCCCTCCCATACAACGCCCCCCCAAAAAATAAGGACCGTGAGGCTGTATCGCCTGAATTTGCTCCAGATAGTAAGTCGCCATTTCTTCTACACTTTCGTGGGGTTTTCCTTGTCCATCCATTCCTAATTGCTCTAGTCCATAAACCGGTCGTTCGGGAGCAAAATAACTGGCTAAGTGGGCGTAATGTAAGGCAGTACAAGCGGCTGGTGGTAGCAGAAATAGGGGGGTTTTCTCCCCTTGTCGTTGCAGGGGGACGATGGGAGTCCAAGGAAGGGCAATTTTTTCTTGACGCAGAACCTTGGCTAATTGCTCGACGGTCGGAAATTCAACCAGGGTATTTAAGGGCAGTTTTCGGTCAAATTTTTCCTCAATTTGATTTAATAGACGCAAACCAAGTAAGGATTTACCCCCTAGCTCAAAAAAGTTCTCTGTCATGCCTAGAGGATGGCTGTTGAAAATGTCCTCCCAAATTTGGATCAGTTCTAGTTCTAACTGATCTTGGGGTTTGACGAGGTTTGGGGAAGTTTGGCGGTGAGATTTTGCTAAAACTTGCTGACGATTGCGTTTTTCTTGCAGTTGTTGCTTTTCGGTTTCTGTTAGGGGCAACAGTTGGGAAATCGGCCGTTCTGGATCGGTGATAACATTTTCTAGCACCGTTTGATAGTGCTGGAGCATTTGGACAATGCTTGTTTCGTCAAACAAGTCCACATTGTATTTTAAGACTGCACTCAATTCGTCTTTATCTTCTTCCATAGATAGAAACAGATCGAAATCTGTCCCTCTGTTTTCTTCCAATGGGGTGATATTCAGGTCTCCTAGTTTAAGGGGCTTAAGAACTACATTTTGCAGAGCAAAGAGAATCTGAGAGAGGGGAACGTTGACAAGGTTAAGCCGGCTGACTAATAATTGAAATGGCAGATCTTGATAAGCGTAAGCTTGTGAGCTCTGGTAGCGAACCCGACTAAGAAGTTCTCGAAAACTGGGATCACCCGATAGTTCGGTGCGGTAGATCATGAGATTGGCAAAATAACCAATTAATTTCTGAATTTCGTTGCGGTTTCGGTTGGCAATGGGAGTACACAAAAAAACATCATTTTGACCAAGATAGAAATGAAGTAGGACTTTAAAAGCGGCCAAGAGGGTAATGAAGAGAGTGACCCCTTCGCCAGTGGTGAAAGATTTCAGTCTTTTTGTCAAGTCTTCAGGTAGGATGATAACTGAGCGTGCTCGCTGACTCGACACCATGGCAGAGGACAATCGATCAACAGGCAGTTGCTGTAACGGCAGCTCCTTGACCCGTCCCTCCCAGAAGTCCAGCAAGCTATTGAGAAATTCTCCCTGAATCCATTGCCGTTGCCACACCGCAAAATCAGCATATTGTATAGACAGAGGGGATAAGGTATCCGGTTGTCCACTGCTATAGGATTGATAGAGTTCCCCTAACTCCCGAAAAAGTATGCCATCCGACCAAGCGTCGTAGATAATATGATGCAAAGTGATCAGAATAAAGTGATTATCTGATGACAATTTCAGCAGGGTGGTTCGAAACAGAGGACCGGTACTCAGATTAAATGGGCGTTGTGCTTCTTTCTTTACCAGTTGTAGGGCTTGAGAAAAGCGATCGCCTTCAGGATAAGTTGTCAAGTCAACGATGACCAGAGATTGAGTATCGGACGGGGTGATCGCCTGGACGGGATGACCCTCTAAACTGGGAAAAGTGGTTCTTAAAATTTCGTGCCGCAGTCGCAGAGCAGAAAAACTTTTTTCTAGGGCCTCAAGGTTCAGTTCACCTCGGACTCGAAAGGCATAAGGAACGTTGTAGTCAACACTGCCAGGATTCATTTGGTCTAAAAACCATAACCGCTCTTGAGGAAAGGAAAGGGGAAGACTGCCCTTTCGTTGCACGGTCACTAAAGGAGGAGCTTGGTTACGAAATTTCATCAAAGTCCTAACAGATTCCCAAATCTCTGGATGTTTCATCGTCTTTAGTTGAAGTCTCCCCTGCCTAATTGTGAAAACTTAGCCTTAACAAAATCACTGATCGCTTTAATGGTTTCAAAATTTTCCAGCAAGATTTCATCAGGATTAAAAACTATCCCAAAGGTTTCTTCTAGAAAACCAATCATCTGAAAAATGCCGACCGAATCAATAATACCTTGCTCAACTAATTGGAGATCGTCATTGATGATAACTTCGGGCTTATCGTACATAAACTGCTCGGTAATATGAGCTTTAATTTTCTGCTCTATGTCTTGTGCAACCAATGTCATTTTTCCCTCCTTGATGGACTAAGCTTTTGATGACTGTACCAAAACCTTATTTTCTCGGGCAGATCGTACAGCACTGGCATTAAGCTGACGTAGAGCCATTAATCCTTGAGAAGGAGTCTCATCATAAACCCTACCCGCAAACAGATTAATAATGTCTTCCCTGTGACGAAAATGGGCTAAATAGCCAAAGGCCAGGGGATTATTCCAGAAACCATCAATTAGGTCTTGAATGGTATCCATGCCTTTTTGACAAAGATTTTCATAGTCAGCAAAGGGATTACTTTGGGTCGATGTTTTACCCTGGAGAAAATCTTTAATTGCTTCAACGGCAAACTCGGCTTCTTTCATGGAAAAATATACCCCAAAAGAGAAGATTGGATCGATAAACCGATGGGCATCTCCAATACACAAATAACCTTTTCCAGTAAAGTTTTCTACCTCATAAGAATAGGCCGTAATTGATCGGGTTTCTTCGGTCAACTCACAGTCTTTAGTGCGTAACGCTAACTGTGGATTGAGTTCTTGAAGTTCACGCTGTAAAAATTCCTGTTTGCTTTCTTTTCGTGATAGAAAATATTCAGTAGGAACAGAGACTCCCACACTAACGGTTTCGTCATCAAGGGGAATAAACCATGCCCAGTGAAACTGATCTCGATAGAAAATTAGAGTATTATCTTTTTCGTTACCAGAATCTCGTAAGGCTCCTTTCAATTGGGAAAAAATAGCAACTTGCTTATCATATTTTCCGCGTATTTTTTTGCCAGTGACTCCCTTGTTTGCCAAAAAAGTTCCCTGTCCTGAAGCATCAATCAAGACGGAAGACTCAATATTAAGAATAGTATCGTCGTTTTGACGAATGCTTACTCCTTTGACTTCAGAAGAATCTCCAATGGGTTTAATAGCTTCACCTTGAATAAAGGTTGTTCCCACTTCCAAGCACTTATCTAAAAGCATTTGATCAAACTCACTGCGGCGAACTTGCCAGGTTGAAGTGGGAAATAATTTTCCTTCTGGATCCCTTGCCATCACCGGAACCCAAAAGGAATTTTTTCCTTCTTTTCCATAAACCCTGACACCATATTTAATGGGATACTCAGAAAACTGCATTTTGTCTTCAAGTCCTAAAAGACGTAGGGTTTTACCGGCTTCCCCTGTTAAAGATTCGCCAATATGATAACGAGGAAATTTCTCTTTTTCAACCACTACGGATTTAATTCCTGCCTGCTCAAGAAGAATAGAACTGGTTAAACCACCAGGTCCGCCACCAATAATCACAACATCGGTTTTCATAGACTAAGCCTTTAATTTTTTGAGGTTCAGGGTTGGCCCACTAAGGATACCGGCTCTCCCCGACTGGGTGTGATAATCAGTGTTTATCGTTCCTAGTAGTCTTGCTAGGCAAGGCTTTGAAGAATATATTTCTGGAAAATTACCCCTATTCTTCTCCCTTCCACACAGAAACGAGAAGAGCCGGATACCCATCAATATACACCAAATTTTTCTTGATGGCAATTCTTGAACAAGGGCTACAGCAATTCCAAATTCGGAATGTAGCAAATAATACGGAATAAACGCTTTTGCCTTCAAGGGGTGACAAGGCGACTAAAAGGCTTGCTGGATAAGGCGCATAGCCGTTAGACCCCTAGAAAAATCGGGGTGTTTTCCTGGCTTGAGGCGGATCAAAGAAAAGGCGAGTTCCGAGTACGCGTCCATCGACTCGATCCAGAAGCTCCCATAAGGGACTTGCGTATTAATAAATTACCATCTAGACTAGAGAAGCAACTTGTTACTCCCAATCTCAACTATGGTAACTGAACTGACTGAAAAAATCAAATCAAGCTTGAAAGATGCGGCAAAAAAGCTGACAGGTTTTAAGAAAAGGGCTTTTATGGCGCAAGTAACTATAGACTATTTTAACTCTTCGCCGCGCCGCGCCGAAACAGAATTGGGATGGTCTAGGCAGGCAATAGCAACGGGATTGAAAGAGCTGGAAACTGGAATTATCCCTCTTTTGTCAGAGAAGGAGAGTTAGAATAGAGATAAAAGCCCTCAAAGCGAGAGGTGGTCTATGGTTAAGCCACGTCCCGAGCAAAAAACGGTCACGATAGTAGATGAATACTGCTCGCTGTATCGAGACCTATTTCCAGAAGTGAGAAGTTACGAGTATTTCAAATAACCCTCTTTTGTCAGAGAAGGAGAGTTAGAATAGAGATATCCCCTGAGAGGGGGACAAGCGAGCTAGAAGGTAGATAGGGCAAGCGATATCGCTCTTTGTCCTTTGATGTAATCCTTCAACCGATAGCGGCTAATTTGCATTAGCTCTTC
>VYLY01000189.1_pt1 | contig 12814 bp, 13 predicted proteins | sample 5115341 | NCBI WGS metagenome assembly VYLY01 (sample SAMN12291790, study PRJNA351875) | freshwater metagenome | isolation source: freshwater lake | place: USA: Michigan, Lake Sixteen | collected 2013-08-07 | reverse complement strand
AGAAGTTCTGATAGCTTCATCGAGTTTCTGATATTGCTCTGGTGTTCCGTTTTTTAGCTTTGCTTCTACGACTAGCATCTAACAATCCTCGACCCTTGGCTAGGTTAAGTATAAGACAGTTTACCCACAGATGGTGGAATTAAACCGATGCTCTGGGGTTGATATTCTGGTCGGATTTCATCCCCCGCAAAGGTGAGTATCTTGTCGAAAAATGTAGCGGGGGCATTCATCCGACATTTTAGGTAACAACAAAACCGCACTAAGGCAGTTTTATCCTCAATCCAGTTAGCAAAACCCAGTTATCATCAGGGACCACTGAAGTGGTCACTAGAAACAAGAAGGTTTGTCCACTGCACTGGATCAGGGGGATTTGGTGTTACCCCGACAATTGCGGCTCGATATCCTCACCCATACCCGAAGTCGATCCCAACGATTGGACAGTCTCAGATAGTCAATAAGTCTAACCGATTGTCTTACCTCTGCTCAGACTATCGAACGAGGTTTTCCGACCTTGATAGTCTTGAGTCGGCGTTTGATAATCTAACTTTTGATGGAATCTTAGCTTATTGTAGCACTTTATACAGATATCTGGTCCCCGCTGCTATTTCTCTCTTAGCGTTGCTCAAATAAAAATACCTGATCTTGCGCGTAACTCAATTTAAAACTAGGCGATCGCTGCAAGCCTCTGATCAGATGGCTGACAACCGACGGCGACTCGTCCAACCGGGATGGCGCTGGTTAAGCAGGACATAATCAAACTGCTGCAAGTCAATCTCGGCGCTATCTACTTTCGTCAACTGGAGGTTGAGACGGTGGGTCAGGTGAGGAGCAATTTGGGAAGTCGTCAGGACAATTTCCAGGCTATCAAAGACAACTACTATAAAATAACTTTACATTTCTTTTATCACTTTTGGAAAATGCTATTCTTGTAGATGGGACAAAAGAACTAAAAATCTCCATTGATGCCAATTGGATAATTTAAGCGCATCTTATGATAGTCTAAATCTTTTCCTAAAGATGGTAGTAGGAAAGAGTGGCTACCGTGAGAGAGTATTATCCATCGTCTCGGTCTTGACTGGGATGTATGGCCATTCTCATCGGATGGTAATTTCTGTCATGTCTGACCTGTTTGGGGTGAAGATGTCTTTATGGTTAAAAGACCGCAGGGAACGCACGTTGTCAGACGAGGATATATGAGACTATCCTTTTGATAGTAGTAACCTTAGCCGAAACCATGAAAACAATTAGTTTTAAAACCCATGTAGGAGAAGATGGAACATTACAAATATCTTTACCGCCTGAACTTAAAAACACAGATTTAGAAGTTACCTTAGTTTATCAGCCAATATCTCTAAAAGAAAAAGAAGAAAAAACTACATTTAGCCAATGGCAAGAAGGCTTTTTTGAAGAAGTAATTGGCGGTTGGGAAGGTGAATTATTAGTAAGAGAAAAACAGCCAGATTATGAGGAAAGAGCGCTCAAGAATGATTAAGGACAAAAATCAGCAAACCTATAGAGACCCTAGTATTGTCGGTTATTATGCCCAATTAACCGCGCTACAGCCGGCAGAAAAGACAATTTTAACCCGGCTGCAAGAGCGTTTATCAACGATGAAAATGCTTGATTTAGGGGTAGGTGCGGGACGGACTACGAAGTATTTTGCACCTCTCGTGGGAGAATATATCGGTGTCGATTATTCTGCGGAAATGATCGCCGCTTGTCGTCAAAAATTCCCCCATTTAGTCTGGCAAGTGGCCGATGCTAGAAATCTAGAACAATTTGCGGATAATTATTTTGATTTTATTCTCTTTAGTTTTAATGGCATTGATTATATTTCCCCTGCTGACCGTTTCCTAGTTTTAGAGGAAATTAGCCGCATCGGTAAAGCTGGTGGTTATTTTTGCTTTTCTAGTCATAATCTTCAGGGAATTATCTCAGAATTCGATTGGAAAAAAAAGATTAGTTTGAATCCTTTTAGTAGCTATGTTAATTTAGTCATCTGGGCGATTTTGCGTGCCTGTAATCCCTCTCTTAGCTACAAACAGTTATTGACTGCTGACTATGCAATTATTCGGGATGAACCCCATAATTTTCGTCTGCAAAATTATTACGCCACACCCAAAGAACAATTAAGACAGTTAAGGTCTTACTTTCAAGATATTAAAATTTATTCTTGGAAAACCGGTCAGGAAATTAAGAGCGAACAAGAGTTAAATACTAATCTTGATCATTGGCTTTATTATCTCTGTGTTATTCCCTAATATTATCCTGCTTTTTGGGGGGATATTGAAGTAATGCTTGGGCAAGATAATGACCAGTGTAGGATTTTTCACATTTAGCCACGGTTTCCGGTGTTCCCACCGCGATTAATTCTCCTCCCTTGTCCCCTCCTTCTGGTCCCAAATCAATAATCCAATCGCTACAGCGAATCACGTCGAGATTATGTTCGATGACGATAATCGAATTACCTTTATCGACCAATCTTTGTAACACATCTAAGAGATGATGCACATCATAAAAAGATAACCCCGTAGTCGGTTCATCGATCAAATATAGGGTTTTTCCCGTGGCCCGTCGGGATAATTCGGCCGCTAATTTCACCCTTTGCGCTTCTCCACCGGATAAAGTGGGAGCGCTTTGACCGAGTTTACAGTATCCTAAACCCACATCCACGAGAGTTTGTAATCTGGTGGTGGCCCGGGGGACATTTTCAAAGACCTTTAATGCTTCCTCGATCGTCATATCTAAGACATCGGCGATCGAATAACCTTTATACTTAACCTGTAGGGTTTCCCGATTGTAACGCGCCCCTTTACACACATCACACTGCACATAGACATCGGGGAGAAAATTCATCTCGATGACGTTTACTCCTTGGCCTAGGCACGCTTCACAGCGTCCTCCTTTAACATTAAAAGAAAACTGCCCCGCTTTGTAACCTCTAGCTTTTGCTTCGATGGTTTCGGTGAAAATCTCGCGAATAATGTCAAAAACCCCCGTATAGGTGGCAGGATTTGACCGAGGAGTGCGTCCTATCGGTGATTGGTCAATGACAATTACCTTATCAACCGCGTCCAATCCTTCCACTTTATCTAACTCTTTGGGGAAGGGAGTTAAACGGGTTAAATGATGTTGTAAAGCCGGATATAATAACTCATTAATTAAGGTGGATTTGCCTGAACCAGATACTCCCGTAATCGAGACTAATTTTCCTAAAGGAATCGTTACATCAATATTTCTTAGGTTATTTTGATGGCAATTTTTTAAGACTAAAGCATTACCATTCCCTTCCCTTCTTTGGGGAGGAGTTTCAATAACTTTGCGTCCCGATAAGTAGGCCCCTGTTATCGATTTTTGGGACTTTAAAAGGGTTTTAAAACTGCCTTGACAGATGATTTCTCCGCCATGAATCCCCGCTTTCGGACCGATATCGACCACATAATCGGCTGCCCGAATCGTTTCTTCATCGTGTTCGACGACAATTAAAGTATTACCTAAATCTCGTAATCTTTGCAGGGTTTCTAACAGTTTACTATTATCTCTTTGGTGTAATCCGATGCTAGGTTCATCGAGAACGTATAGTACTCCTGTTAATCCCGAACCGATTTGAGTGGCTAATCGAATTCGTTGGGATTCTCCCCCGGATAAAGTCATCGCCGGTCGATCGAGGGTAAGATAATCTAATCCCACATCGATTAAAAATTGTAGTCTCGCTTTGATTTCTTTGAGGGCTAATTCTCCAATTAATGCTTGTCTTGGGGTTAAATGACAATCATTAATTCTCTGCAAACAATCCCGAATGGGAACTCCGGTAAAATCCGTGATCGTATATTGTCCTAAACGTACCGATAAAGCTTCCGGTTTTAATCTTTTTCCGTGACAAACTTCGCAGGTTTGGTTAACAATATATTTCTCTAGTCTTTGTTTAATAACTTCCGAGGTGGTTTCTTGATAATTCCTATCTAAGATATTGATAACTCCCGCAAATTCTCGATAGTAACCGCGACCACTATCATAACGGTAATCATCTTCAAAATAGATCGGTTCTTTACTCCCATAGAGAATGATATCTTGCTGGGTTTTTGTTAGTTTCTGCCAAGGGGTTTGAATTTCAAAACCTAAAGCTTGCCCTAAACCGTAGAGGAGAGAAAGATAGTAGGAGTTATCCTTATCTGACCAAGGGGCAATAGCCGAATAAACCGGTTGTTTCGGGTCTGGAATGACTAAATCTGCCGAAAATTTTCGTAAACTGCCCAATCCGTGACAGTTGGGACAAGCACCATAGGGAGAATTAAAAGAGAATAAACGGGGGGATAATTCCTCCATAACTGCCCCGTGTTCAGGACAGGCAAATTTCTCGGAAAAGACAATTTCTTTGGTAACTTCGGGATTATCTTCGTTATTCTCATCGAGAATTTCCACAATCGCTACACCATCGGAATGCTTTAAACAAGTGGTTAAAGAATCTACTAATCTTTCCTGTAAACCCTCTTTCTTGATCAGGCGATCGATAACAATTTCAAGATCATGAAGATGTTTTTTATCTAACTCGATGCCCTCGGATAATTCTACTACCTTGCCGTCAATCCGCACCCGGGCAAAGCCTTGGGAGGCCAAACTAGAGATTAATTGCTTATGAGTGCCTTTTTTGCCGCGAATTACCGGGGCTAAGATTTGAAAACGGGTTTTCTCGGCTAATTCCATCACTCGATCGCACATTTGATCGATGGTTTGGGGGGCAATATTGCGATCGCAATGGGGACAATGGGGTTCACCGGCACGACCGAACAATAAACGCAAGTAATCGTAAATTTCCGTTACAGTTCCCACACTAGAACGGGGATTGTGGGAAGTGGATTTTTGGTCAATGGAAATAGCCGGACTTAAACCCTCGATCGCATCCACATCGGGTTTATCTAATTGTCCTAAAAATTGGCGCGCGTAGGCGCTGAGGGACTCCACATAGCGGCGCTGTCCCTCCGCAAAAATAGTGTCGAAAGCGAGGGAAGATTTGCCCGATCCCGAAACTCCCGTAAAAACAATCAACTGATTGCGGGGTAATTCGAGATCAACATTTTTGAGATTGTGTTGTCGGGCGCCACGGATACGGATCGAGTCAGTTTGAGCCATCGGACGGTGCCAAGTAGTCCTTAATAATAATAGCTTTGACGAATGGGTTTCAGCTACTAAGTAGGTAGGTGTTAAAAATTGTCAGATACCCCCTTATTAAGGGGGAATTAAGGGGGGATCGAAGGCAAAATCCATCTTCTATTTAATTAAAACCACTTACTTAGAAAACCAGTCTTCTATCATATCAGAAGATTATCGGGGTTAAACCGCCCGTTCGAGAAACTCGCGCATATCTCGATCGGCCGCAGGACAACAGCTATGACTCGCTTCTTCTTCTAAATGGGCTAAAACTGGGCAATTAATCCGATAATCTGGTTCTTTTGACCGTTCTAGCCGCAATTCGTACACTTGTTTTTCCAGTTGTTCGATGCGGTCCACCAAAGCGCGAATAGCCACCGCTTCCGAGTCGAGTAAATCACCGTGTTCGAGGGGTTCCACCCGCGTCCCGGCCCGATAGATTAAACGACCGGGGACACCAACAACGGTACAATCGGCAGGAATATCGCGCAGGACCACAGAACCCGCACCGACGCGAACGTTATTACCCAGATAAATATTACCTAAAACCTTGGCCCCAGCGCCGACCACCACATTTTCCCCTAGAGTCGGGTGACGTTTACCGCTTTCTTTCCCCGTCCCTCCTAAAGTAACTCCTTGATAGATGAGGGCATAATCACCGACAATGGCCGTTTCTCCGATGACAACTCCCATGCCATGGTCGATAAAAACACCCTGACCTATTTGGGCGCCGGGGTGAATTTCGATACCAGTCAGAAAACGAGCAAGATGGGAAATTAAACGGGGAATAAAGGGAATCCCGATCTGATATAGCCAATGGGCGAAGCGATGGCACAGTAAAGCCTGTAATCCGGGATAACAAAACATTACCTCTAACCAGTTGCGGGCAGCGGGGTCACGTTCAAAAATGATCTTGAAATCGGCTAGGAGAGTAGATAACACGAGTCTTGATTCCATATTGATCGAGCTTATACTAAACCATGTTATCACTCCGGTAAATGAGCCGTTCAAATAAAAAGCGATCGACGAACCCCTTCTCCTAGATCGCTTTTACTGCCCTTGGCCAAATTTTGAAGATATCCTTAATTTCCCTCTTGTTTAATCTTCCTTTAACTTGGGTCTGAAAAAATGCGATTGTTTAGCCTTTTTTTGCAGGTTTTCAGCTAAAAATATGATTCATGCTATCCATCGTCACCATTGGAAATTTTTATTAACCTTGCTGTCAATTGCTGGCAGTATCAACATTGTTACTGAATCGGCCTCAGCTTTAAATATCACCCGATTGAGCAGTCTTGGCAATAGTACAACTGCTGCTAATAATTTTGGGTCAGAAATTCCCGCTTACGACCCCGCTAGTCGCAGATTATTCCTGACTGGTCCCAATAATCGTCTAGATATTGCCGATATCAGCAATCCCGCTAGTCCAATTCGCTTACCCTCGCTCGATCTTAGCTCCTACGGTGCAGGGGTTAACAGCGTTGCCATCAAAAATGGTATTGTGGCCGTGGCCATGGAAGCTAGTACGATTACCAATAACGGCAGTGTGGTCTTTTTCGATACTAATGGTGTCTTTCAGAGTCAGGTTACTGTGGGTGCTTTACCCGATATGTTAACCTTTACTCCTGACGGTAATCGGGTTTTGGTCGCTAACGAAGGGGAAGCAGCTAATGGTGTCAATCCCGATGGTTCCGTTAGTATCATTGACTTAAGCGCTGGTGTTCTCAATCCCACGGTTAACACTGCCACCTTTACCAGTTTTAATGGTCAAGAGAACGCTTTAAGAAATCAGGGAGTTCGGATTTTTCCCAGTCAAACGGTTTCCCAAGATGTGGAACCAGAATACATCACCGTTTCCGAGGATGGAACCTCTGCATGGGTGTCTCTACAGGAAAATAACGCTATTGCGATAGTCGATATTGCTAACGCTCAAGTCACCAGTATTTTACCTTTAGGAGCCAAAAATTTTAACGCACCGGGTAATGGTTTGGATCCTAGCGATCGAGATGGGGTAGTATTTGGAGGAGCGGCTAATTCCCCAGCAGTGAGAATTAATAATTGGCCGGTTTTTGGCTTATACCAACCGGATACAATCGCTACCGTTACTATCGCCGGACAAACCTATTTAATTACTGCCAATGAAGGGGATACTAGAAATGAGGCCGGACGAGTTTCTACTCTAACTTTAGACCCCAATGCTTTCCCTAATGCGGCAGACTTGCAATTAGCCCGAAATCTCGGCCGTTTAGATGTTTCCACCATCGACGGACTAACGAATCCCGATGATGCCCTCAAACCAATCAATGAAAGGGTCTTTAAGCAACTTTTTGCCTATGGTGGTCGTTCTTTTTCGATTTGGAATGTCACTAATGGACTGTCCCAAGTCTTCGATAGCGGCGATGATTTTGAACAAATTTTAGCGACTTTTTCGGCAACTCCCCTAACTGCTAGTATTTTTAATTCCGATGGTACTCCTAGCAGTTTCGATAGTCGTAGCGATAACCGCGGGCCGGAACCGGAAGGTTTAGCAGTAGGAACCGTGGGCAATCGTCTCTATAGTTTTGTGGGAATAGAAAGGGCTGGCGGTTTCATGGTTTATGATATCACCAACCCTAGTAATCCTTTGTTCACTAATTATATCAACGATTGGCAATTAGGCGATATCTCCCCCGAAGGATTATTATTTATTCCCGCTGCCGATAGTCCCAATGGTACTCCCTTGTTAATTGTTGCCAATGAAGTGAGTCGTAATGTGGCAATTTATTCCGTGAAACCTGTCCCAGAACCTAGCGCAGTTTTAGGATTAGTAACCCTCGGATTAGCTGGTTATAGTTTGAAAAAAAGAGGGAGGCATTTATGCCTAAATAACTGGGGGTGGCTAATCTTTGATAGGAAATAGTTAAGTTTTCTAAAGTCTGCTGCCATTGTTCGGGAGTCATCAGGCTATCAGCTAAATAAACCCGGGTAATGATTCGGTAGTAGGCGGTTTTCGAGATGCTGGTTTAGTACGACACCCAAAACTTGTAGCCTGTTACTTTGGTAAGGAGACTGGCAAATTGCTCGGCTTCAGCTTTAGAGGTAAAGCTGGCAGCCTGTAAATTTCCTCTGCTAGTTATAAATGCGTCGCCACAATATTTTTCCTTGACTGTCTTGAGAGCTTGTCTATTTCCCATAACTGAATACCATACGGAGCCGCTTCTAGCAGAGGAGCCGCAGGCTGGCTGCCATTCTAGGGTGACGGAGCTATTGTTAGTTTTTGTATTGCTATCCTGTCCGAGAAAATATACAGAAACCATTAATACTACTAAAGCAATAATAATTCCAAAGCAGCCACAACCTTTGTTTGGAGAACCAAGATTTCTAGTTATGCCGAGATCAATAACTGGATGATTACTCATTTTATCTATTTTTATTATTTTATCTTATAAAAGCAGTAAATTATTTTGTGTTTAAACTATTTATTCTGATTTGCTTTTCAATTTTTTCCTTGATTTCTATATCCTTGAAATTGTTGTTTTTGTTATCGTTGATGCGTTCATCTTTTTTTCGTTGGATAGCTTCTAGTAAATCTTTTGTACTCACTTGCCCTTGAATAGGGTGTTTGCCTTCTTTTTTTGCTTTTAACGCCGCTCTGTTGGCAGCGTCGATGACTGCTTCACGGATGTCTCGTCCACAGACTTCATCGACCTGTGCAAGTTGGTTAAAGTCCAATTGGTCGGTTGGAAGAAGATCTGGAATATGGCCTTGCCAGATTTTCTCCCTTTCCTTAATGCCCGGAAGTAAAAATTCTATGTGTTTTACTCTTGTTTCAAATGCTTTATCATAATTTTCAATTAAGTTAGTGGCAAAAATAACAACTCCGCGAAATTGCTCTAGGCAGATTAGCAGTTGACTTCGCATAGAGTTTATTGCCTGCTCAGAACCAGAGTTTACTTCCGTAAGTCTTCTAGAAAGGAGCGAGTCGGCTTCGTCAATAAAAAGGACGGCTCTCTCTTTTTCAGATATATTGAATATTGATTTCAGGTTTTTCGGACCTTCTCCGTGAAACTTACTTTCAATGTCGGCGTAGGTGGCCAGAAGTATTGGCTTGCTCATGTAATCTGCAACGGCGTGTGCTGCTAGGGTTTTCCCAGTTCCAGGAGGTCCGTAAAAATTTAACACAGTGCAGGGATGGGGTTGAATTTCTCTTAAACCCCATGAGTCAAAAACAACCTCTTCAACGTTGATGGCTTCGACGGTGTATAAGAGGTTTTCTTTGACTTCGTTAGGTAGAATTAGTTGGTTAAAGCTATAGAGAGGTTTCTGTATGTGGCAAGGGATAGGCTTGTTTTCGGTTTGATCAGCAAAGTCTACGGGGCTTTCTGTTGTGGAGGTCTTTGGTACTTTACTCGTTCCTACAATTTGAACCTCCTCGCTCGTGCTAATAGTGATGTTGATTTCTTGGACGTTGTTTTTTTCCAGAAGATCACCTATGAGCTTGAGAAGTCGAGTACGCAGGACACCTGCTTGCATTTCTGGTACAGTATTGGGAATTCCTGTTATATAAAGTTCATTTTGCATAATGAATCCTGGGGCTGATGTTTTATTTTATAAGGATTGTACCTGTTTCTTTAAGCTGATTTTTTACGCTTTCATCGATATCTTTTACGTCCATAAGCTCATATGCTTTAACTTTTCCGTTCTGTTGATTGAAGATTCCATAAACATGGTTGCATTTATTGGATTGAATCTGGTTTGTCACAAAGCCGATGTCTTGTCCTGTCATGCGTATCTTTTGTTTCAGACGGACGAAATATTCGCGTATCTTCTGAAGGGTTAACCAGATCACGTAAATGACTTGGACACCAATAAAAACAAGTGAAGATAGGGCAGTTATAATTGCGAATGAAATAGGGTCCATGATATAGCCTAATATTCTTAGTGAGGAATTAATTAACAATGATTACATTGTTTGCTCCAAATGCTTCGCAAAGTTCTTTGTCTAAAGACTGTGTGATAATTTTTCGACCGTATTGGTGTCCTTCATATTTTTGTATTACTTGTTTTTCCCCATTCAGAAAAACTTGTATGATCGCAATTTTATCTTTGTCAAAAACTCTTTTTGCAATTGCTCCGCATTTTACATCTGGATGCCTTGGTTGGGATAAAAACCAGGCAATGATATCTTCATATTTTGCTTGAGATGTTATTTCAGGTTTCTCAGGTAGCATCTTGTCAAATGTAGAAAAAACATTTTCCATGTTTTCCTTTGTTTGTTTCAGAGGATTAGTAACATTTGACAAAAACTGCTCTAATGAATCTTTCATTGGATTGTCCTATCTTTTAATATCTTGTTTGGCGGTTTTTTGTGTTGCTTGTTATCTCATTCTTACTCAGTATCATCTTCAAAGCGCAAGGCAGTTAAACCCTGACTTCTCACACCAGCCACCTGATTAACTTGACCGAAGCCATCGGATTGAGCAGAATCAGACAAACTAAGGTAAACAACAGGAAAGCTGGACAACAGGGGAGAATTCATTGCATTGACCCTCTAAACTTGTGAGATGAAACTTACTCAAATCAACGGCGTAAGGTGGGCAATGTCCACCACCTGCCTTGCTATTATTTATGAAGTCCAATTCAGCCCAGCCTTCCCCAACCATTTAATAACTGATAGGGTTTATAGCGGTGTGCAGTCGTATGAGGTACAGTGTCACGAGCTATAAACCATGCTAGGCAAAGCTTGGTTTGTATCTCACTCAAGTGCTTACCGCTATAGGCTTACAAGACTATTAAGTAGTCGTGCAAAATTAATTTCCTAGTGAAGATGGGCAAGAGGCAAGAGGCAAGAGCAGGGTTAGATATGTGTAATTAATTTTGCTTAGGTACTTAATGGTCTCCACTATCTTAAAAGCGTTTTTTTCTTCCGTCAATAGAATATAAATTATGCTTATTTTTTTAAAAAAAAAAAATCAGGTTTATTGATAAATCAGAGAAAATCAAATTAAATTCGGTGCGATTAAAACCTGACTTCTCACACCAGCCACCTGATTAACTTGACCGAAGCCATCAGATTGAGCAGAATCAATCGGCACAAGTCCAGAAAACGGGTTTCTTCAAGAAACCCGTTTTCTCAGTTTCTTTCCTCGCCATCATAACCTGGATTCTGGCTGTTAAGTCGAGAATATCGTCGGTAATCCCTGTTTTTAAAACGGGGAAACTTCTACTGAATCACTACCTAATTAGGGTTGGCTGAATAAATCTAAAAACCTTGTTGGATGAGACTGTTAGACCTTTTTGAAATCCAAAAGTGCCAGGCATGGGAGGGATCAGGGGGAAAATTCAGGTACTTTTTCCCCGAAAATTAGGTAATTGAACACCTGAAAATGGGTAAAACCCTACACCCTACACCCCACACCTTGCCCCCACAAGAAACTTTTTGCCGCAAACCCTAATCACATCCCGTAAAATGGTAGCGCCTCGGCATTTATGCCTAAATAACTGGGGGTGGCTAATCTTTGATAGGAAATAGTTAAGTTTTCTAAAGTCTGCTGCCATTGTTCGGGAGTCATCAGGCTATCAGCTAAATAAACCCGATTACCCCCATAGATGCCCACATACAATTGTCCCCTAGTGGCGGGCATTTCTAGGGCTAGATAGGTATCGGGAGGGTAAAAATGCCGTTGTGACCAAGCAAAGGCCGCTAGACTGGAGACGGTAAAAATCGGTAGCTGTAATTGTTGTGCTAGGGTTCTACCGGTGACTAGACCGATGCGGGTACTGGTAAAGCTACCCGGCCCCTTAGCGGTGGCTAGAAAGGCTAAATCTGCCCATTTTTGCGGGGACAGGAACTGTTTTAGATAGGGGTGGAATAGGTTCGATAAGTCCCTGTCTAAGTCCCAAGTTTGTTGACGACTATCATCGCTGAAATTAGAGAGGGCCAGTCCTAGTTGGGGACTGCTGGTATGCAAGGCTAATCCATAGACAGGGGAAGACAAGTCAATCTTTGTGTATCAGTAAGTTTTTATGGGTCGCCTGGGATTCGAACCCAAGACCAATCGGTTAAAAGCCGAGTGCTCTACCGCTGAGCTAGCGACCCGTTTCGTGTTCTGCACACGATTCATCAATATAACATCTTATCGGGGCTAAGTCAAGGGGAAATTTAAATTTGATTGACTCGCATTTCCACGATCGCCTCACGGCTACTCTGGGGTTCTAAGTAGGTCAATTGTTCGCCTGTGTTGAGGGCGTTGCGGGGGGCGCTCCAGGGTTCGAGACAGATATAATTTTTATCTTTCAGAGTCCAAAAAACTATAGTTGTATAGAGATCGTCGTAACCGAGGATAATTTGACGTTGATGATAGGAATCACTAAAACTACTTTGATGGCGAGTAATTTGCGGAAAAGCGGCATCAATTTCTTCGAGATTAAAGTCAAAGTGGCCGGAGTAGGAATGGAGGGTTTTGCTGCGTTGGTCGAGGTATTGGGAGGAGGGAATATCAAAGGATAATCGGGTTTTATCGGTGACTTGAAAATAGGGATGGAACCCGATGGAAAAGGGCATTTTTTCGGGGGAAAGATTAGACCTCTTGCATAATTTTTTTATGGTATAATATAAGGTTTTGCTTTTTTCTCAATTCTTAGATTGAAGTGGAAAAAAGAATAAAATGTGATCTTAGGTCAGGAAATC
>VYLY01000053.1_pt1 | contig 14030 bp, 15 predicted proteins | sample 5115341 | NCBI WGS metagenome assembly VYLY01 (sample SAMN12291790, study PRJNA351875) | freshwater metagenome | isolation source: freshwater lake | place: USA: Michigan, Lake Sixteen | collected 2013-08-07 | reverse complement strand
TTCGTACCATGCTTGTGTTCTGAGATGGAGTGCCTTATTGTAAACTAATCTTACACAGCCCAAAGTGCGCCGCAATAGCGACTCTTGTTCGGGTGTGGGGTAAAATCGAAACGAGTAGGCTTTTTCCATGTCTCACATTCTGGCATATATTCCGTAAATGTGCTAATATTTAACGGTAAAGCCAACCTAGAACGACGGGGTTTCAGACCCAAAATTTTCGATGATTACATCCGTTCCGAGTTCTTCGATTCTCTTGGTGGGAATTGAGGAGAATATCGCTAAACTAGCTAGTGCGGACTTGAAAGAAGCAGGTTATCGTCCCCTGATCGTGCCTAGCATTGATAGCGTTTTCCCAGAAGTGGAAAGTTGGCAGCCAGCGATGATTATACTCGATCGCTTCCTCGCAGCGGAGGCTGGTGTGAATTTTTGTCGTCGTTTACGTTCCCAGGGAAGTCGCGTTTATATTATTTTGTTAGTATCTCAAGAAACCCTAGAAGAACGTCTGGCCTGTTTGGAAGCGGGAGCCGACGATTATTTTCTCAAACCCTATAATTCGCCATCTTTTCTCAAATTAATCCGTTTTTACCTGCAACCTCTGGAAATTATCCCCGAACAATTGCGTTTTGGTGACTTAGTATTAGATTTAGCCAGTCGTCGTCTCTCCTATAAAAACAAAAATATTGAGTTGACGATGAAGGAATTTGAACTGCTGCGCTACCTCATGATTCACCCCAAAGAAGTATTATCGAGGGAGAAAATTCTCGAAAATGTCTGGGGAGACGAATTTCAAGGAGAATCAAACGTTATTGAGGTGTATATTCGCTATTTACGCCTGAAGATGGAGGCTGGTGGTCAAAAACGCCTCATTCATACCGTGCGTGGTGTGGGCTACGTTTTACGGGAATCTTAACAGTAATCAGTGATCAGTGATCAGTAATCAGTAATCAGTAGATTATTTTTATTTATTCTCCCCACACCCCACACCCCACACCCCACACCCCACACCCCACACCCTACACCCCACATCCCACACCCCACACCCCACACCCCACCACCCTAGTCAAGCGCTGCTATTCAATCTGGATGGAGTTGGGGGAATCGATAGGAGGGGTGGAACTTCCCGGGGTGATAGTTTGACGGTATTGACTATAAAGACGGTCGCGCCAAGCAAAAAAGCCCTCGTAGGCGCTATTATCGGCTAACCCCGGAATCCCCTTGCCTTGCAATTCCCTGGGTAAGTTGAGATAGGAACCCTGGGGAAACTGAAGCAGCACACTTAATCCCGCCACGGCTAAATCGGCTAAAGTGGGCTGATCCCCGACTAAATAGGGACGATTGGTTAAAATGAGGTTCAAAGCTTCTAAATCCTGTTGTAGCCCCTTTTTCGCTGTATTGATAGCATCTTTTCCCAGACCTACACCCGCCCCCAAAATATCAATTAATTCCCCCGGCACAGAACCCAGCAACAAGCGCATAAAATCGGGAGTTTCCCGGGGTAAAAAAGCGGTACGAAAGTTTTGATTTTGGGCAAAAGCGCCGAGAAAAGCGGTTCTTCCTTTTAATCCCAGGGATTCATCGGCCCATTCTTCGATTAATAAACATTGACCCCGTTGTAGGGGATCTGTGGGGATAATTGGTTTTTCAGGATACTTGCGATCGAGATAAAAAGCAATCTCCGTCGAGTCAGCAATATAAGTATCGCCATCCTTGAGGACGGGAACCTGTCGCTGTCCGGAAAGACGGAATAATTCCAATTGTCCCACCCCTGGCACCACGTCCTTTTTTTTATAGGCAAGTCCTTTATAGTCGAGGATGAGACGGACTTTCTCACAATAGGCGGATAATTCAAATTGGTAGAGTTCTAGCATGGGATGATATGGCCTCTCGATAAATCAGTTTCTCCCTGATTACTCTAACCCTATCGGGCATCGGTCGTCTAAACTTAAAGACTTTACTCCGATTTTGCTCGAACATTTGTACTAAAAACGAGAAAGGCGAAAAAATAATCGTTTGCTAATTTTAGGGACCAGATCCGGCAACCCCAACTCAATAGTGCCACGCTTTTAGGTTAGGATATTTTCACGCACTAAAAGCGAGGAATAACTTATATATTCTGGCAAGCTGACTTGCGAGAGACCAATAGCATACCGCTATAGTAGAGGCGTGCGCGGCTGGCTCCTTTCTCGGATCAGAGGTTCCTATGCAATTATCCATCGACGTTTTTAATGATGTAGTTCGCTATCTCGACAGCCACGAAGAAAAATTACGGATCAAAAAATTAATCTTTTGTATCTGTAAAAAATATTGGGAAAATGAGCCTAATATTTTGAACAGTGTGGCTATGGAAGACTTGGTGAAGGAGTTAGTGCAACTCAAAACTAATAAAGAACAATTAACTTTTTCTGTTTATAAATTAGTTAAAACCCTCAATCGTCCTAAAGTTTATCTGGGAGTAGCCACGGTTATTATCGAGCAAATCAGTCAATTATATAGTAATATGGCTGCCGCCTACGACAATCAATTATTACTGGTAGAGCCAGAAGTTAACCCTAGCTTCACCACCGTTAATAATGATGTCAACAACGAGGAAGATAATTTATTAAGACAGGTGGTTAGTGGAATAGAAAATCATCGAGAGACAGCGAGAATTCAAAAATTAATGTTTGCCGCTTGTAAAAATCCTTGGGAAAACGATCAAGCGGTGATTAATAATTATGGCTTAAAAAATATTGTTTTAGAACTTCAGCGAAACAATCCCAATTTCCTAAGCTTGCGACAAACTCTCAAGCAAATTGCCGAAAATATTAATAAAAAAGCTCTCTACCTAGCCCTAGCCGATATTATTCTTGCCCAGCTAGAGCCTCTCTACGATACTGATAACGATGACGAAGAAGAGGATAATGAGTCAAAAAGTCAAATCTTGAACACTCAAATAGTTGATCTAAAGAATGATTCTGATTCTGCGGCTAAAACCAGAGCTTTCTCCGCCTCTAGAAGTGAACCTGTGGATTTTTCCTCTTCGATCATCAATCTAAATGAACGGCAATTAGTCATGGAATTGCCCTTTGCCGAGCCGGCTTCCTCAAATAACAACCCCAGTAATTTCCCACAAATTCCCGCCTACGACCCCTTTGAAATTCGTTTAGAAATTTTCCAGTATGCTAATCCTTTACGAGCCAAAATATTGATTTTCTCGCTCCTATTTCATCCTTGGGATCGGAGCGGTCAAGATTGGTCAACTCTGCGAAGTTATACCCTAGAAGATTTACTAAAACAACTCATCCAAAGTGGGAAATCCCTCCAGGATATCGAAGTTCAACTATACAATATTGCTCAAACCCAAATGGATACGGATGCTAACGTTCAAACCGCCAGTATTCTGGTGCAAACTTTACAAAAAATTCTTTGATTTTTTACCCAAATTTATCTGGATATTCTACCTATGAAACCCAACGAATTAATTGCACGTTATGCCGCAGGAGAAACTCAATTTAGTGGCTTAAAATTACCAGGAGTTAATTTAGTTGGTGCTGACTTAATTGGCATTGTTTTAAATGAAGCAGATCTGCACGGAGCCAATCTTCTCTTTACCTATCTTAACCGGGCTAATCTCGCTCAAGCTAATCTTGTGACAGCTAATTTAAGCGGTGCTAGTCTCAACCAAGCTGACTTAAATGGGGCAGATTTACGCAGTGCCAATTTACACGGAGCGATGCTACAAGGGGCTAATCTTCGTGATACCGATATAACCCTAGCGACGTTACTTGATGCTAACTTAATCGGGGCGGATTTACGGGGGGCTAATTTAAGTGGTGCTAACCTCACTGGTGCTTGTTTGCGGGGAACAAATATGCGTCAGGAAAAGAAAAATCATAAGACTAATTTACAAGGAGCTAATTTCTCCCGCGCCGACCTGCAAGGGGCTAATATGAAAGGGGTTGATCTGGTGCGAGCAAATCTAGTAGGAGCCAATTTAAAGGATGCTAATTTGTGCAATGTTGACCTCAGAAAAGCGGATCTAACTAATGCTAATCTCCAAGATGCTTTACTTACTGAGGCTAATTTAATCGGGGCGCGTTTAGTGGGGGCAAATCTAGCGGGAGCCAATTTAGTGCGGTCAAAAATGACCGATACGGAAGCAATGCAGGCAAATTTCCATAGTGCAACTATGACTCAAATAAAACTCGATCGAGCTAATCTTAGTCAAGCTAATTTTCAAGCAGCAAGAATGAATCATGCTGACTTAAGAAGGGCTAATCTTTCAGGAGTTAATTTCAGCGAAGCGGATTTAGTCGATGCTTTCTTTGCTAGAGCAAATCTTATCGGTGCTGATTTAAGTAATGCTGATCTAACTGGTGCTGAGTTAATGAGCGCTAATCTGATGGGAGTTAACTTCCGCGGTGCAATTATGCCCGATGGCCGGATTAATAATTAAAATTACTAGACAGTGTTGTTGGCAATTATTCCGGTATAATTGAAGGTAGAATTGAGGGTAATCTTATGGTTGAGCCAGTAATTATTGCAGAAGATATGGGCAAAATCTACACCACCATTACAGTTATCAATCGCGCCGATCAAATTCGTGCGGAGGATGGTATGATCGCACCGGAACAAATTCGCTCTCTTACCCTAGAAAATGTCTTGGTGGATACGGGGGCAACTACTCTTTGTCTAGTGCCGGAAGTAGTCTCCCGCTTGGGTTTACAGCTTTTAAAAGAAGTAGATGTGGCTACGGCTAAAGGCATAGGAAAAGCGAGAATTTTTCGCGATGCTACCTTGATTATCGCGGGACGGGAAGGAACTTTTGAATGTTTGGAATTACCTGGAGGTCAAAACAATTTATTAGGAATAATTCCTTTAGAAGCTTTGGGATTAGAACAGGATCTTCGCAACCAAAAATTGCGAGTTTTACCCACGGAATCCCCCGAGACTTATTTAACAATTTTATCGAACAAAATAGCTCTATAAAATCACTTTTTGTCTGACTGTTCCTGCTCTTTCAGCTATAGCGATAATCTCGATTTCTTGACCAGAAACTCCCTTAATCACCCATTCCACCGTACGGCGATAATCTAAACCGTGAGCAAGACTACTATATACTTTATTTGAGCGCCCTTCTAAGTGACCGATTTCCTGCTCTAATTTTCCCACTATTAAACTCACCTCATCGGCTAAATTTAACTTGACTTGAATGGGACGAACAATCTTTCTTTCCAGTGCCTTTTTACTGGTATAAGTGGGTAAGAATCCCTGATTTTCCAACTGTAAAACCAGATGATAAATACCATTTCCCTCCGACTTAAGATCAAGACGAGAGATAGCTAAAAGAGGTGACATTAAAGCATGGGCAATAGTAAACTGACATTGTTTCTCACATAAATCCGGTAAATACTTTTCTGGGGCATTTTGCCAGACATTTTTAAAGTCCCAACCGCCAATTTCCACCTCTCCCAATTGGGGATGATGAAAACTTTGCCAATTAATAAAACCCTTTCCCGCTAAATTCTCATCATTCCAACGCTGTAACTTCAATTCATCTTCAAAAGGATGCCAGCGAAACCATTGAATATAATCATCTTTTTTCACTGCTGCTTGGGTGGGTGCATCCCATAACTCCACCGTAAAACCATACCAACCAAAATGATCGTAACCGTAATCATCCATGGCACCGTTAGTCACTTCTTTGGGATGATAACGAAAATCGTGATAGACAGAAACGCATTCATAACCAGTCATTGCTTTTCCCTTATCAGCAATATATTTATACATTTCTAAGTCTTCCACGGGGAAATATTCATCGGGATGGGTGCTATAGGGACGCAACATGACTGCTGAATAGGTATGATAGGTAACGAAGCCATTAATATTGGTGTTATTTGCCCAAAATTCGGCTTCTGCACGGGTTTCTGGCTCCGAAAAAGGAAAATTGCCAGCCCCCTGTTGTTCCCCTTCAGGAACCCAATAAACGGGATAATTGCGGTTAAAATCCAGGCCCTCTAGGGTGGGGGCAGTGGTAAAATTATAGCCATCGTAATCGCGGATTAAACCTTCGGTGAGCAAAGTGTAAAAAGTTCCTTCAAATTCCTCCGGTTCGCGACGCACCATAATGCGAGGATCTTGTTCAGAAATTTTCCAAGCGCCACAGGTATCTTTTTGGCGCATTTGTAAGATTAAACCATCGCCGTTAATATCTTCAGGATATAGCCCCGGTTTCTCATCCGTGTGGGGATAGGGCCGAATACTCGATCGTAACATATAGGGAGTGGTGAGATATTTTTCTGCTCCATCCACGGCTAATCGCGGCAAAATATAGACAGTGTAATGGTCAAGAAGTCTGGTAATTGGGGAATTATGACCGTATTGGCGCAAAAGATGAGAGATAGTGTAGAGAGCGACGGCAGAGCCTGTTACTTCCCCCGCATGGGTGTTAGCATCAATCCAATAGGCAGGTTTTTCTAAATAGGGGCCTGTTGCTTGATTTGTGAGGGTAGTTAACCAGATATCTCGATTTTCGTAGCTTTTACCGATCGAGGTGAGGCTAATTAAATTAGGATAGGATGAGGCTAGGTTTTTCAGGAAAGAAACTAATTCAGCGTAGGGGTAATAGTGGCTAAAATCAAACATAATCTTCTGCAACTAAAAAAAAGGATTCTCGGGTTAATTTGAGAAAATATAGGATAATAACAGTAAAAAACTATGGATAGTCAAGATATCGCTCGCTATATCGAAGAAACTAACGGTATTTCTAAGCCTTGGCTGTTGGTGCAATTGCGTCTCAAAAAACTGCAAGAACGTCGTGCCAGTCTTTCCCAACAGGAATATATCCAAGAATTGGATGATATTCAGCAAGACTTAATGAAATTGGGCGAATGGTGGCGAGGAATCGAGTCAGAAGTCTTTAAACCCTAAGCGGTGGCGATAATCTGTAATACTCGCGGTAAATCCTCAAATTCGCCGATGATGCGTTTCACCGGTTGCGGCCAAACCCGGACTAAAGTGGGAATAGCAGAGACATGATTAGATTCCGCTTGTTCTGGATGCTTAGAGATATCGATCACTTTCAGGGTATAGGGATGGTGTAATTCTCGCTCTAGAAGCTGATGGATCGATTCTAGGGTGTGTTTAGTATTGGCATTATTACCGGAGACAAATAACCGCAAAACATAACCCTTGGGACTAGGGTTAGTATAGTCAGAGTCAGCACTAATCCCCGAAGTCGTTGGGGGGCGCTCCTGATAACGGAGAATCAGATCGTGGGATTGCCAAAGTTGGGGAAACTGCTGACGATAGGTTTCTAAGATAGTGGGATTAGAGGATTGTTCCTGCCAAGGTACAGTAAACCAAGCTCGATCGTCCGTGGCGAAAATAGCATTTAATAAAGGCTGATAGCGACGGACAAGGGGATAGACTTCGGCTCTAGTATGAATACGGTGACTGTAGGGATCTCGCCAGCGATCGATGGTAGCGGTAAAACTCGGAACTAAAAAATGGGGGGGTTCTGGCAACCCTAAAGCGGACTGGAGAGCAGCGCAGAGATTCAGATGCCAATGAGTTTGTTTATCAGGATCGATACAGTAAATCAGGTCGCCCCCGGGGGTAAACAGGGCGATGCCTTTAAAAATATCGGGCAACACAATCGCGGAAGTGGTCACTTGAGGGGTTCTTCTAGGGAATCAATAGGAGCTTCTATTTTTCTAGACTACTAAACTCTTGACCCCTCAAGGAAATCCTTCAGGGTTTTTCTAGATTCTACCCCGCAGCATCATCGCCATTTCATTGGGAACCGGGGACATTTCCAGGGCGACCTCATCGTTAATCCGTCCCTCTTGATAGAGGTTAAACAGAGATTGATTAGTGGTAATCATGCCATCATATTCGCCATCTCTCATTAATTCGATAATTTCGTCATTTTTGCCGCTGCGAATGTAATCTTTGACGGTTTCTGTGTTGACGAGAATATCGTGAAAAGCAGCCCGTTTACTATCGGTGGTGCGACATAAACCCTGGGAAATAATACAAACCAAGGATTCTGCGATCGCCACCCGCATCGATTCCCGTTCCTCGGCGGTATAAAGAGTTAAAATCCGCTCCAGGGTTTTAACGGCGCTGTTGGTGTGCAGGGTTCCCATGACTAAGTGACCAGTTTGGGCAGCTTTCAGGGCAGTATTAACGGTGGATTTGTCCCGCATCTCCCCCACCAGAATAATATCTGGGTCTTCCCGCAAAGAGGCTTTTAGGGCATTATCGAACTCATGGGTGTGCATTCCCACTTCCCTTTGTTTGATCAAACTGCGACGACTTTGATGGACAAATTCGATCGGGTCTTCGATGGTGATAATATGTTTGGCTTGTTCTTTATTGATGTAATCGATCATTGCCGCTAGGGTGGTGGATTTCCCTGAACCCGTCGGACCGGTGATTAAAATCAATCCTTTATGCACATCGCACACATTCCGGAACACCGCCGGTAAGCGCAATTGTTCCATAGTGAGGATTTTCAGGGGAATTAGACGCAAAACCATGCCCGGACCGCGCAGACTTTCAAAGATATTAATCCGCACTCTAGCGAATTCGTACTGAGTTGCACCGTCAAATTCTAGGTCTTTTTTAAAACGAAGGATTTCTTCTTCCCCTAGGATTTCCCGTAACCAGCTATAAAAAGTGTTGATGTCAATTTCAGGATAGTCGAGAATAATCATTTCACCACGATCCCGCATCCGGGGTTTTTCTCCAACTCCCAGGTGAACGTCCGAATAACCCCGATCAAAGGCCATCCGGATCAAATGTTCTAAGGTGGGTTGATTGGGAGCGCGACCCGGCCGGGGTGGGGTTTGGGGAGAAGCAGCCCGACTGGGAGTGCGATTTTGGGGAGGACGTGGGGCGGGAATTTGACCATCTTGCGGCATATTCGGCACGTTTTTGGTCGGTGTCGCCACTTGTTGCGTCATTTCTTCAGTTATCCCCATGCTGATTTCCGTGATTAACTCTGAGGGAGGTATCGGCATGGAGGGAACCGGCAGCGGCTGCAGTGGTCGCGAGGAAGAATTGGGATTTTGACTCATCGTAAATAGGGTTTTTTCCTTTACTATTCCCCGATTGTACTAACATCTCATCCTCAATTTCTGAATTCCTCACAGATGTTGGATTGAGGAGCAAGGAACCAGTAGTCTCCGAGTCAGGGGAATTAAGAGTGAACAGTAATCAATCTATCTCCCTCAGAGGCTATAGTAACTATAATCACCCTTTCAGACCCCAAAATCCTTACAATGGAGGTTTAGGGCTGATGATTTTGGCTACTCAAGTTTGAGTGAGTTTGACTTGAAATATAAAAACAAAAATTACAAGGATAATTTTTGTTTTTCGTAACGTTTAAAAATATCGTTAGTAATTTTAATGGCTTTTTCATTGTGGCTGGCTAAACACAAAGTATATAAAGCGGCATTCTTAGAATTTTTCATGATAACTGGGTTGCTAACGTAGGGAAAAAGTGTTTTTAATCTTTCTGTATATAAATCTGCTAATCTATCGGCAGAGATTGTGTTACGACTGGCATTAGGTTCTTGATTATCAAACAAATTTAATTGAATATTTTGTGGTAATTGGTAAAGTTTCTCTAGCCAATCTACGTTTCCCATTACTTTATCCAACTGTTCTACTACCTCTGTTTTTGGTTCTTTATCTTTTAGCAAAAGCCGAGTAACGCCCATCACCGAAAAGTTAATAAAAATATCACAAGCTTTAGTTTCAGCTAGTTGAGTGATAGTTTGCCAATCTACTTGTAATCCATAGGGGTCTAAAAAAACAAATGCTCGTCGAGGAGATTTTTTCTTGAGCGATAAATTAGGAAGGATATCGTTGCATAAAATCTCGTTACAGTCACCCCGACGGACATGAATTTCACGGTCGGGAAACTCGTCACATAAACGTTCTAAACGTTCGGTGCGTTGAGGGGAAGCATCAATAAACCAGTAACCATCAAATGGTGGTTCTGTTCGTAAAGCACGCAGGGGAGAACCTTCAATATATCGTTGTTCATCTTCCTTCGCTGTTGGTTTCACGGAACCAGCAAAAGCGTCTATAGCGTTTCCTGTTCACAAGAGGTACATTCTCAATCATGAAAAGCTTAATCAACAAAGGTTAAAATGTGCCTCGCAGATGCGAGAACCGCTATATATAGTAATAAGCTTTAAGCCAAGGTTTTTTTCTGGGATTCTTGGGAGTTTTTTGATTGTTCATGATCACAGAATAAGCATTGAGATACTGAGCGAGTAAATCTAATTTATCCTCAGACCATTTACCAATAATATCTTCGCCTTCTTGGCCTCGTTGACTCATATCGATAACTTTGTTTAGGTCAATGTTAATAAATTATCTTGTTCTTGATTTTTTGAGAGTTTTTTTAGGGAGGAACCTGCTCTGATTGTCCATTTAGCCTTGTGTTCGTTCCAAGCCACAGGCATTTCATCCCAAATACGCTCATCAAGCATTCTACCACCAGCTTTGGAATAGTTACCACCCCACTGCTTAAAGAAAAAAGCGACTTTAGATTCTCTGGTTTGAGCCAAAATTTCCCTAACCCAATCTGGCTCTATGGGACGATGTTGATAGCCTGATTCACCGCCAACAATAACCCAATCAATCAGTGATAAATCCAGATTTAGTGGACCTAAAAGAGGTTCACAGGAAAGAAAACGTACCTTAGCTGGTACTGTTTTTAAAGCCTCAATTCTATGGGTATATTGCTGACTTTCTACAGAGACACCCATCCAGATATTTTCTGACCATTCCAGTTTATCTGCTAAAGTTGCTAGTTTTTGAGCGCGCTTAGTTAAAATTTGATAAATATGCCAGGGCGTATCTCGCATCACTGCAAAGATTTCCCGTAAATAGCCAAAGTCTAAATCTTCATGAAAAAGATCACTCATTGAATTGACAAAAATTCGACTTGGTGTGCGCCATTTTTTCGGCTGTTCTAGTCTTTCTCGATGAATAGTAAAATTAAAACCAGTGGGGAAACTTGCTGAAAAACGCATTGTTATTGCTTCTGCATAGCAATTACGACACCCTGGACTCACTTTTGTACAACCAGTGGTAGGGTTCCAGGTTTTGTCCGTCCATTCGATACCAGTTTTACTGCTTGACATTTTTTTACCAGATACTTCAATATGAAGTTAAACTTTTAACAAAGTATTATAGTACAAATTATCTAAATAGGATCAAAGGCTGACAAAAATTAATGCTACTGCCAGCTCTCTCCCGATCTCCCCCAGAGGCTATAGTAACTATAATCACCCTTTCAGACCCCAAAATTGTTACAATGGAGGTTTAAAGCTGATTATTTTGACTACTCATTTCTGTGTGATCGTCAGTCTTAGGAGCGTTAAATACGATGAATAGTCTGCCAAGTTCGGTCGAACGGGAAAATTTAGGACAAATTTTGTTAGAAAATCTCCAAGATATTACCGATAAACTTGCTCAAATTGCCAACGATTCCGATCAGATAATACTGGATAATTTACTACAGGAAACTAAGATTTTACTCGATCGAGTTAAGTATAACTCTAAAACTTATCAAGCAAGAGCCGATATATTTGGGCAAATTAATCAACTATGGTTTCAGGTATGGAAACAGTATAGAGATGAGGATTCAGCACTGGAATTAATCCAATATATAGACCAATTTACTAATCGAATTACTGCCTATGCTCAATTATTTATCGGCCTTGCTCGGATCAATGAGGGAAAAACGGGTAAAGAAAAAGACGATTTAATCAGAGTGGTGGAAGGTTCACTGATTCTCTCGGAAACGATAGATGTGTTTATTGATATGTTTGCCGATTCAGAACTAGAGCAAATTAACAAGTTTGCTCAGAATGCTCTCTCGTTTTCTAATCGTACTATAACCGAATATTTCCAAGATACTGACAAATGTTTAGTCACCCAACTGAGAGCTTATAGTAGTTTAATAATTTTCAGAATTCAAGAGCGATTTAATCCTAAGAATGTATCTTTAGAAACTAGCTCTCATTCCCTAGCAGATAGTTTAAATGATATTGATGCCTCTAGACAAAATTTAACAGGTTTGGTCGATTTGGAAACTGAAAAATCTTCGTCTGAAAACTGGTTAGATAATCTTTCTGGCTCAATTTCTGATCAGGAGGCTTTTCAGAAAGCATTAGAGTATGGTCGTGTTTTTCGTCAGAATGTATCCTCAGAAACTACCGCTCATTCCCTAACAGATGATTTAAGCGATCTTGATTCTTGGACAAGAGACTTAGTGGGGGTTGTCGATTTAGGCTCAGAAGACCCCAAAGAATCGTATATTGATTATTGAGTGGAGAAGTATCGGTGAAACGAGTCTTATTCGATAGTGATGTATTGCTAGATGTTTTGGGTAAGCGTGAACCACATTTTCAAGCATCTGTACAAGCATTAAATACAGTTAAGACAGGTAAAACTCAAGGATATATTTCTGGTCATGCCGTCACTAATATTTATTATATTTTGTCAAGAGAAAACGGAAGAGAAGTCTCAAGAAAATTGGTGATAAGTCTTCTAGAGAATTTGCCAGTTGCTAGGGTGACAGATGCAATAATTAGGCAAGCATTGCCAAGTCCGATGAAAGATTTTGAAGATGCCGTTACCAGTGCCGTTGCTGAATCGGAAAAGCTAGAAATAATCATAACGCGAAACCTAAGAGATTTTGCTGTTTCCCCTGTTCCCGCAATGCTACCAGCAGATTTTTTATTGACCCTTTAACTAATGCTTCGGTAAACGTAAACCATCCGATCGCATAGGGATTAAAATCTGAGTTAAACTGCGTAATTGTTCGGCCGTCCCCATACAAATTAACAGATCCCCGGCCATTAATTCCGTATCGCCAGTCGGTCCCCCTATTAGCGTACCATCAGCGCGACGTATAGCTAAAACTAACGCCCCCGATCGAGATCTTAAATGTGCTTGACTAAGACTTAAACCGACACAGGGACAAGTCCTCGGATCGATTAAAAATTCTTCCATATAAAACGATCGATCGGTTCCGGTTAAAATCCCATCAACAAAATCCATCACCTGGGGTCGTAGGGCTGCGGCCGCTAATCTTCTACCGCCGGTAATATAGGGAGATACCACCGCATCGGCCCCGGCCCGTTGTAATTTTTGTACTGCTTCCTCGGTACTGGCCCTAGCAATGGCGCGGATTTTCGGATTAAGAGTTTTAGCAGACAAAACTGTATATAAATTCTCCGCATCGGAAGTTAAAGCGGCCACAATACAAATAGCGCGTTCAATTCCTGCCATTTGTAAAGATTTATCTAAGGTGGCATCTCCTTGAACAACAATATAATTTAATTCTTTGGCCCGATTTACCTGTAGGGGGTCTGTATCAATGACTACAAAAGGAATATTTTCGGCGTGAAATTCGATCGCCACCTGTCTGCCTGTGCGACCCAAACCACAGATGATATAGTGTTCCGATAGTCGAGCGATCACGCGTTTCTCCTGTCTCTGTTTGAGTCCCTCTTGAAAATAGCCTTGAATTAAAGCTTCGGTCAAGCGATTAACAATATAACCGATCGTGATTACTCCCATCACGATCAAAACCATTGTAAACAGTCGTCCCCGTTCACCTAGGGGATTAATTTCGCCAAAACCGACGGTAGCGAGGGTACTAATCGTCATATAGGCCGAATCTAGCCAACTCCAACCCTCGATCAGATGATACCAAAGCGTACCCAGCAAAAATACCACAATCAGGGCAAAAATTCCCCCGATTAATTCCTGACGCAGCCGACGATATTTATCTTCACTGATAGACAAGCAAAATTCACCCCTAAGACTGTCTAGTAAATTACAATAAAATCAGTTTTTAATCTAAATAACCCGTCCTTCTCAGACGGATTTGATTATAATTTCCCCTATCTCAAGGTCGCGAGAGGACTCCCGTTAGAGCCGCCCTTGCTTAACGGGAGATGAATCGCGACCAAAGTGAAACTAACGCGGTAGCGTTTCCACTTTCGAGGAATTTCGCT
>VYLY01000044.1_pt1 | contig 14622 bp, 12 predicted proteins | sample 5115341 | NCBI WGS metagenome assembly VYLY01 (sample SAMN12291790, study PRJNA351875) | freshwater metagenome | isolation source: freshwater lake | place: USA: Michigan, Lake Sixteen | collected 2013-08-07 | reverse complement strand
CCCAACCCCCAACCCCCAACCCCCAACGAAAAACTTTTTGCCGCAAACCCTACTTAATGCTTCGGCAGATTTGCTGCAATCTTAAGCTTTTAAGCCTTGATTAATTCGAGTAATTGTGCTTCGGTTAGCTGAGTAATGCCCAATTCTAGGGCTTTTTCTAGCTTAGAACCCGCCGCTTCTCCTAGCACTAAATAATCGGTTTTTTTGCTGACAGAACCCGTCACTTTCCCCCCAGCTTTTTCGATTAATTCTTTGGCCTCCTCCCGTTTGAGAGTTGGTAAAGTGCCAGTAATCACAAAGGTTTTCCCTGCTAAGGTGGCTTTAGTGGTGGTGGTTTTTGCTGCTGCGGCAAATTGTAAACCCGCTGCCTGTAATTTAGCGACTAAATCCCGATTAGCCTCGATTCTAAACCAATCATAGACAGATTGAGCGATTTCTTCACCAATACCATAGACAGAAGCTAAATCAGTCACGCTGGCGTTAGCTAACTCCTCCACAGTCCGAAAACTTTCGGCGAGAATTTTGGCGTTAACGCTGCCCACATAGCGAATTCCTAGCCCATAAAGTACCCTCGACCAGCTTTGATTTTTGCTCTGAGCCATAGCTGTAATCAAATTTAAGGCTGATTTCTCGCCCATTCGGTCTAATTTGGCAATTTCTGTTTTTTCGAGGCTGTAGAGGTCAGAAATGGCGGTAACTAATCCCTGTTCAATCAGCAAAATCACCACTTTTTCCCCTAATCCCCGGATATCGAGGGCATCGCGACTAGCCCAGTGTACTACACTTCCCCGCAAAATCGCCGGACAGGAACTATTGACACAGCGCGTCACCGCTTCCCCCACCGGACGAACTAGGGGAGATTGACATTCAGGGCAATTAGTGGGCATCTGGAAGGGTAAAGTCTGGGGAGGACGCAATTCGGGCAGGATTCTCACCACTTCTGGGATAATTTCCCCCGCTTTGCGGATAATTACCGTGTCACCGATGCGGATATCTAATTCGGCCACTCGATCGCTATTATGTAAAGTAGCCCTTTGTACGGTGGTTCCTGCTACCTGTACCGGTTCCATCACCGCCATGGGTGTAACCGCACCGGTGCGTCCCACGTTGACGATAATATCTTTAACTACTGTGGGGACTTCTTCGGCAGGATATTTTAAAGCGATTGCCCACCGGGGGAATTTTTGAGTGAATCCTAACCGATTTTGTCGCTGTAAATCGTTGATTTTGACTACGACACCATCGGTCATGTAGGCTAATTGATGACGTTTTTCTTGCCAATCTTGATAGTATTGCGCCACTTCTTGCAGGGATGGACAGAGTTGACGGTGGGGATTAACCAGAAATCCCATGGTTTCTAATCTATCTAAGGATTGCCATTGAGTAGTGATATTGTTATCGTCTAAATGCAGGGTATAGGCAAAAAATTGTAAGCGTCTTTTATCAACTATTTTCGGATCTAGTTGTCGTAGGGTTCCTGCTGCCGCATTGCGGGGATTAGCAAAGAGAGATTCACCCTTTTCTTCTCTTTCTTGATTGATTTTATCGAAGGTATCGAGGGGTAAAAAAGCTTCGCCGCGCACTTCCACAATTGCTGGGGGATTATCTATATTTAAGCGTAAAGGAATAGAGCGAATTGTCCGCACATTGGGGGTAATATCTTCACCAGTGACTCCATCTCCTCTAGTAACACCTCTGACGAAAAAACCGTTTTCGTAGGTTAAAGCTAATGCGGAACCATCGATTTTTAATTCACACACATATTCCGTGTCTTGGGTTTCATTTACATATCTTTGCCAACGGCTGCCCCATTTATTTAATTCTTCGAGGTTAAAGGCATTTTCGAGACTATACAGGGGAATATTATGACGAACAGAAACGAATTGACTAGAGATTTTATCCCCGACTCTTTGGGTGGGACTATCGGTGGTGATTAATTGAGGATAACGCTTTTCTATGTCCTCTAATTCCCGATAAAGTTGATCATAAACGCTATCGGGTATAAAAGGATCATCGAGAACATAATAAGCATAACTGGCTCTTTGTAGTTCTGTTTTTAGTTGTTGGCAACGTTGTTGGATTTCTAAGGGGATAGTCATAATCGTTAATAATGCTACTGGGCAAATACCATTTGAGGAGTTAATTGTAAATCGGGAAATGTCACCGATATTATCCTATCTTCGTTGTTAAATTCTGCCAGTTCATAAAATCCCGAAATCAGGGTTAAAACTGATATTTTTAGAGCAATAGGATCGATAATACAGTATTCAGGAATGCCTCTCACTGCGTATTCTGAACGCTTATAACGGTAGTCATCATCGGCATTACCGGGCCTAACAATTTCTACAACTAACAGGGGAGAAAATTCAATTACTGCTGTGGTCATATTTCTAATCTCTTGACATTGTTCAGCAGTTAAAATCATTAAATCTGGAATTCTCAATTTAGCTTTATCGGTGCGAATTCCCACCGTAGCGGGCATAACTTTCCAAGTTAGATTTAATCTTTTAATTTCTGCTATTAAATAATCATAAAGAAAGGCAAGAATTAAAGCATGAAAGCCACTAGCGGGAGCCATGGAGATTAATTCTCCGTTAAATAATTCGTACTTATTATCTGTGGAGTCCTGATAATTTAAATATTCTGCAAAGGTATATATTTTTTGTTGGGTAGCAATCATGATAACCTCCCGCCAAGATTTTACTATTCAAAGACCATTTGAGGGGTTAATTGTAAATCGGGAAAAGTCACCGATATTATTCTATCTTTGTTGTTAAATTCTGCCAGTTCATAAAATCCCGAAATCAGTGTTAAAACTGATATTTTTAGAGCAATAGGATCGATAATACAGTATTCAGGAATGCCTCTCACTGCCTATTCTGAACGCTTATAACGGTAGTCATCATCGGCATTACTGGGCCTAACAATTTCTACAACTAACAGGGGAGGAAATTCAATTACTGCTGTGGTCATATTTCTAATCTCTTGACATTGTTCGGCAGTTAAAATCATTAAATCTGGAATTCTCGATTTAGCTTTATCGGTGCGAATTCCCACCGTAGCGGGCATAACTTGCCAGTCTAATTGTAGCCTCTCTATTTCCCTTTCTAACACCTTAAATATAGCTCTAAGTATCAAAGCATGAAAGCCACTAGCGGGAGCCATGAAAATTAATTCTCCGTTAAATAATTCGTATTTATTATCTGTGGAGTCCCGATAATTTAAATATTCCGCAAAGGTATATAATTTTTCTTTGGTGACAACCATAATAATCTCTAGAAAAAACTTAATTGAATCTCCTTTGAAGATAAATTTTGCCTTTGATCCCCCCTTAATAAGTTAGGGGGAATCTGACAATTTTTAACACCTAGCTTTTTACTTAGATTCGATATCCTCAACTTTTTTGGGAACTGTTGCAGTTAAAACCTCATTTCCTGTGGCAGTAACTAACACATCATCTTCGATACGGATACCGATACCCCGCCATTTTTCCGGCACTTCCGGCTGTCCTTCAGCAGGTTTAATATCGGGAGCGATATAAATCCCCGGTTCCACGGTTAAAACATGACCGGGCTGCAAAGTTTGCCAAGTTTCTTCGTTAACTTTATAACCTCCTGCATCATGGACATCTAATCCTAACCAATGGCCGGTTCTGTGCATATAAAAAGGCTTATATTTTTCCTCTTTAATTATCTCATCAATGGGGCCGACCAATAGCCCTAAATCCACTAATCCTTCCACAATTGTCCTCACGGCTGTGTCATGAAAAAGATTATAAGGATTACCAGTTTTTACCACTTCAATCGCCTTTAATTGAGCTTCTAGAACAATTTCATAGATAATTTTTTGTTCGGGGGTAAATTTACCATTAACGGGAAAAGTGCGGGTAATATCACCGTTATAGTAATTGTAGGCACAACCGGCATCAATTAACAAAAGCTCATTTTCTTGTACTTGGCGATCATTGTTGATATAGTGCAGAATACAGGCATTAGCACCACTAGCAACAATAGAAGGATAAGCAGGACCCATACCCCCTTCTAGGCGAAAAGTATGCTCAATTTCCGCTTGAATTTGATACTCATAGTGACCAACTTTGGTGAATTCTCTGGCGCGATTATGTGCCTGGGCCGAAATAGCGGTTGCTTTGCGAATATTGTCCAATTCGGCCTCGGTTTTCAGTAAGCGCAAAGGATGGAGAATAAAATTAGTATCCTCTAAAGCAGTCGGTCCGGTGCCGCGACGGGGAAAAGTAGCGATTAATTTTTGCCAGTGATTAAGAACGTTTGTATTAAAAGTTTTGTCCCGTCCGAGATGATAATAAATTCGTTCGGCTTTTTCGAGATATTGGGGTAATTTTTCCTCCAATTCTTGGATAGAATAGGCCTCATCAGCACCAAAAATCTCCTTTGCTCCTTCCACACCGTGGAGATAGCCGGTCCAAGTTTCTTTTTTTGGGTCTTTTGGCTGCACAAACAGGATAAACTGATGTTCGGGGTGATGGGGTGCTAAAATCGCCACCGCATCCGGTTCATTAAATCCTGTCAGGTAAAAAAAGTCACTATCCTGACGATAGGTGTATTCTACGTCATTGTGCATGACCGCCATGGGCGCACTGCGAAAAATTGCGGTTCCATTGCCGATTTTTTCCATTACCTGCTGACGACGGTGCTGAAACTCTCTGCGATCGATGCCCATAGATATTCCTAAAAATGTCACAATAAGTCTTAGATTCTATTATCGCTAATCTTTTTAGTTTATGACACCTGAAGAACCGGATTTTTCCCAAGATATCATCGAAAGGCGCGAGTTTACCCTAGCAGATTTTATCGCTCAAGAGGGGGCGGATTTCCTCAAAGGGGAATCTCCCGTCCCCAAATTAGTGCAGGTAAAGACTGAAATTAAACAGTTTATTGCCGCTAATTTAGGGGATTCTTCGGGAGCTTTGCAGATAATTTTACAGCTTATCGTTGATGAAGAATTAACCAAAGTCAGTCAAAATTTAGATAATCCTGTTCAAGCTTTGCAGTTAATCCTAGAAGAAATTTTAGACAATCAAGAATTACTCTATGAATTAGTACACCGAGTCGATGTGAAATGGGGACAATTATACGGGGAACGTCCCTATTTTCAACAACCCAATCAAAAACCTCACCCTGAAGACGAATACACTCACAATTCCGTCAGAGATAAGTTAGTCAGTTTATTAGCCAGATTAGAACCGAATAAGTAGTAGAGCCTATAGCAGTTATTAGGAGACTCCGAGACGATGCCCTATCAAGACATACCTTATCTTTATGAAAAACTCTGTATTTTAATTATTTCTTAATAGAAACCAACAGGACTGACAAGGAGAATCTATCCCTAGACAGAGCGCCGGGGCGGTAACTGGTGAAAATAGGTGTAAGATAAGAAAATTCTCCGATAATTGTTGCCCTATTCCCCGCGTGCCTACCTATTCCTACTATACCGCCGATGTTTTTAGCGATCGCATTTTTGGCGGTAATCCTCTGGCGGTTTTTCCGGAAGCATCTGGATTAACCCGCACCCAGATGCAAAAAATCGCCGCCGAATTTAACTTCTCGGAGACAGTCTTCGTTTTTCCGCCAGAAACGCCCCAAGGCACTAAAAAAGTCCTGATTTTCACCCCCAGTACCGAATTACCCTTTGCTGGTCATCCTACCGTCGGCACAGCCTATATTTTAGCCCTAATCGCTGCTATTCCCCCCCACCAAGAAACCACGATTTATCTGGAGGAAGGAGTCGGTTTAGTACCAGTGAAAATTATCATGGAGGGGGAAAAACCGGTCTATAGTGAGTTAAAAGTGGCACAATTGCCAGAATTAGTGACGGATACTTATGCTCTCGATGATTTAGCGGCGATTCTTTCCCTAAGCGTTGCCGATTTCTTACCCGGTTATCCCCCCCGCGCCTTTTCCTGCGGTCTCCCTTTTTTATTCATCCCCGTTAGAAACCGAGATGTTTTAGGGAAAATAAAACTAAATCTAAGTCTCTGGTCATCATTATTGGGACAATCCCCCGCTAATTCCCTTTTTGTCTGCTGTTTTGACCCAGAATCACCCCAATCTCGTCTCTATGGGCGAATGTTTGCCCCCGGTTTAGGAGTTATGGAAGATCCGGCTACCGGTTCGGCTGTGGCCGCTTTAGCGGGCTACCTAGGGGGGTTAGAATCTTCTAGGGAAGGGATGAATCAATGGACAATAATCCAAGGGGTGGAAATGGGCAGACCCAGCAGTTTACAATTAAAGTTCCAGAAAAACCACCGTGACATTACGGAAGTTTGCGTAGGTGGTGCATCAGTTCTAGTCTGCCAAGGCAAGATGATAATTCCCGATGGGGAAAGACTTTAGCTGGTTAGAAAATGAATGGTTTCTGCTAATGATTTTAACTCTAAATCCGAGATTTGGTCATCATTCCAATAGCTAATTTCTTTGCCTACTTTTTCGATAAAATAATTGGCCGCATAACGATATCTTTGTTGATCTAAATCCGTTGAGTAACGCACAGAAAACGGGTTTCTCGGAGAAACCCGTTTTCTACTCATGCACTCATGCAAAAAGGGGAATAAATAATCAGTTTTTAATAACCGGATTTAGGGGTCTTCGGTTTGTCTTATGCAATGGACGGGGTTATAAGGAATGAAACCCCTATAGAGACAGGGGTTGCTGCGATTTTTGTCAACTGTTTTCGCTCTAGAGCGAACTAATCAATTAAATCTTTTGCCAAATAAGGATTCAGTCGATTTATGCCCCCCTATCGAACCATACCAAGTAACGAAGAACCGGATTTAGTCTAATTTATTCTTGACTATCTTCCGGCTCTAAATAACCAAAAAAAAACGCCCTTAACCAAAGATAAGAGCGTTTCCATAGAGATTATAGGATTGCTGAATCCTAGACAAAGATAAAGTTTCCTGTGGTAGGAGTGACACTCAGAGTTCCAGAAATACCCGAAACATTGACTAAGAAGTCATCAGCATCGCTCACCGCACCAGTACTATTGTTCGCATAGAGGTAAGTTCCAGCGGCAAGACCAGCAGAAACGGTCACTAAAACGGCTTCCAGTTTGGTATTAGTAGAGGCGGTAATCGCAGCAATACCAGCAAAGACATCATTGATATTAGCGGCTGTAGCAACGGTCTGAGCCGTGTTGATGTTGACGGTCGCATTAGCAGCAAAGTTAAGACCATTGAGGACGTTGTTTGGGCCGGTTGCAAATTGGAATTGATCTCCACCCACACCAGCAACAAAGTCTGTGATGCGATCAACATTAGCAGCGCCAGCATTGCTGGCAAAACTGCCGTCGTAGATAAATTGATCAACTCCCGCCCCACCGGTCAACGTATCTTGTCCCGCATTACCATCCAACAAGTCGGAGCCACTACCGCCAGCGATAATGTCATTTTGGGCGGAGCCAAATAATGTGTTGACAGCCGCAGGCGATGAGCTTGCCCCTTTGATAATTGCACCGTTCCCAGTCCCTAGTGACGCATCAATAGTGACGTTAGCCGTAACCCCGGACGCATCAATGCTGAAACCGGTTCCCAATGGTCGGGCACCAGTCGTCAAAGTAAACGTCCCAGCACCCGTTGCCGTAATCGTACTGGCAGACGGGGCATTAACGAGAGTGCCTACGGTCGTATTGTCAGTCGTGGTAAATTTGAGAATCTCAACATTAGGAGCAGTGAGGTTATTAATGTTGAGAGTGTTAACAGCTTCTAGACCATCGCTCACGGTAATATTGAGCGTATCTGAAGTTCCGGTCGCTGTTTTTAAGTTAAAGGTTGGTGTGTTGGCAATACCAAAGATTGTCACGTCCCCAGCTTGAGTGGCTGTTACGTTGTTGAAAACCGAGGCACCAGCAGAGCGGAGAGCGACAAAAGCAGATTTGGCAAACAAATCCATATCCACTTGCTGACCATCAGATTGTAACACCTCGAAGTTAGCATAAACATTCGCCCTGGCCGTCGTGTTCACATCGGCGGTGGTATTAACAATCAGTCGATCTTTGGTGCCTTCTCCGGCATCAACGGCAGAATCTGTTGTGGTAGTAAGGGTATTGGAACGAACGATGTCATCGCCTTTACCACCTTTGAAAGAGGTAATCCCAGTTCCAAATGCTACGGTCAGTCCGCCCGCCGTTAAGCCTGACGCATCAATGGTTTTGATGGAGTTCGCCACCGCCGTATTATCGGAAAAACTCAAAGATTTGCCGTCACCAGAGACTTTGATTGTGTTGACCGCGGCTGCTTTGACGGCAGTAGCGAGCTGAGTGAACTTACTGGATCCCGTGGCGGTAAAATTGAGGGTAGTGAGTTTATTCCCTTCCACAGTAAACGTGCCACCTTTATCCACTGCGTTGGTCGCAATCTGGGCTTCCGTTGCCGAATTGCCAAAATCAGCAGTTAGGTTGTTGTTGTTAAAATTACCTTTGAGTGTTAACCCCACCCCACCAATTCCTTGAATGGTCGTGGTCGTAGCAGCTAAATCTAGTACGAGGGTATCAACGGTTACACTCTTGAGACCTTTGCCAGCCGCCGCTGAGAAATCAAAGGCTGCGGTGCTACCTACAGCACTCCCCTGAATCAAGTTAACATTCTCGATGTTGGAGAGTTGCGGTATAACATTATCGGTAGGACCAAAGTAATTAAAGGTGTCCGTTCCCTCACCACCGTTAGCCACATCGCCGAGTTGAACAGTATTCTGTGCAAGCCCGCCACTGTTGTCTCCGTTGAAGGTATCGTTACCCGGCGTACCTGGTATGTTATCAAGTGCGGTTGTGAAGACGAAGGTTTGACCACCGCCACCGCCAGAGCCAGCAATAATCACGGTATTCTGTGCAATGGCGGCATCTCTGGTGGCCTGAGTAGAATTGACGGTGGCAATGTTGTTGGCCGAGGACTGAGCCAGGGTAGAATCAAAGTTGACCCCTTTATTTAAGGCCTGTTTAGAAAAATCTAGGGCTACATCCGCTTTATTCTGAAGGGCCTTAAAGTCGTCAGAATCTGGTTTGGCTCCTTGGGCAACATCCAGAATAAATAAAGCAACGGCCTGGGGTGAACCTTGGGCAGCTAGGAGTTGTGTGCGCCAGAAAGCCAATCCGTCAGCATCGGCCTTCCGGGCAAACATATTCTGATAAATTTGGTTAATAAACTCGTCTACATTGCCAAGGAGAGGGCTTTGTAAGAAAGGGTATTTTGTTTTGGCTTCTTGGGACGATCCAAACTGGATCGCTAAATCAACGTTGGTTACCCCCGCCTGACCAGCGGCAACGGCATTGTTGAGGTCTGAAGACGAGGTGGCGCGGCCAAAGTAGATGACATAGAGGCCGACCGAAGTGTTGAGATCTAGGGGATTGACAGTTGGCATAGCAGTTTCGTTAACTCCTCAACGAAAAAACAAATAACATCAGTTTGATGTTAGCTGAGACATTACAGATTAGTATGGACAACCCATTTTACCAGATTATCCTACAATTCTGTACTCAGTATATCGAAGTTTAGCAGTTTGTCAACGGAGAAGCCTTTAATTTTGTCGGGTGACATTCTCCCGACGCTGTACCCGTAGGGTACAGCGCGGGCTTCCCAACCTCGCAGTTAGGCATTCCCGCCCCACGCCACTTATCTAGGTCATAGACACCCGACCGACCGACTTGGCAGGCACTTTCGTTTCGCCAGACTGGCCACTTACTCGTTCTAGTCCACGATGCAATACCATCCCTGCGGCGGACTGGTCACGATGCGTTCGATACCCACCGACATTTCGCATATCTTCATATACCTTTGTATATTTCTACATTCCCCAAGATGTTTTGAGGAAAAACCTTCATTGTAAAAAATACTATTGAGAACATTTTCAACAATTGATTTTTTTTCTCAGAAAAAAATTACAATTCTTCACCTTGATAAAAATTGATCATTGTAGCTAATAGTTCCTACTGGCGATCAATTTTAAGCAATATATTAGTAAAAATTATCAATTGAATGTTAAGAAGTGCGGAAAGTGGGCTTTATGATTAATCTTCTTGCTTAAGTTGACACCCATGAAGGTTTGCGCCCATTATGGAAAACAGTGACCATTTTTCCCCTGATCTCCAGAAGAAGCAAATAAGGGAGATTCAGTTAACGCAATTTAAATTACGAACAGCTTGGCCGAGAGATCGGACATTTTGTTGACGGTCAGTTTCATTCGCTTTCCCTGATAGACTGAGAGAATTATTACCATAGCCATCGCACAACGGGGGATTATATTGATCTTTTGGTTCTACCCCTATGATAAGATGTCTTAGGCTCCCAGACAGATAGATTAGTCGGATTATTTAGTCCAATCGAAATAAAGGCACTATATTTTTAGAGCAATGCGAGAAACAACAGAGAACAAATTTTCGGTTGAGTTTATTATCAGCCAACTTCGCCGAGAAATGTGGCGATCATCTTTGGTGCAGACGCAACAGCCTTCACCTCTGGCTCAGGGGCAAAAAGATTTTAGAGAAACCCCAGGAGATACTCCCCCATCTCCTTTGAGGTTGCTCACCTCAGGTCAAACAGAAACTGAAGCCTTAAAGGAACAACGAGATCGTACTCTCGATTGTATAGCATTAGCCGAATCTCGTTCTCGGGTAAGGAGTCAATTGCCAGGCAATGCAAGAGGTTTTCCCTATATTTTATTTCGACCATTTCAGGTATTAATCCTCAAGATTTTCAACCTGCTCTTTCGAGACCAGCGAGAAGTTAATAATAATCTGTTTGCGGCTCTCAGAAACTCCCTGGCTCTTAATGAACAACTCTTGGGTCAGGTTGGATTGTTGCGGGAGCAAACCCGTGAGGACTTGCTCGGCCTTGACCGAGAACTCCAACTTCAAAGCCACCAGCAGACTGCTCAATTGCAAGCTATCCAAAACCAAATCTCACAGATGCATGACTCTCTGTATCAAAATAGCCAGGAGTTAGATCAGAAAATTTGGAACTTTAGAAGTGATACTCAGGACAAAATTGAGACGGTATCCCAACGGGTAACTGAAATTGACCAGCGTTATCTCCGTATTGAGACGGTATCCCAACGGGTAACTGAAATTGACCAGCGTTATCTCCGTCAAGAGAACTATTTGCGGAGTGATTTAGTGCAACAAAAACGCCTTTTAACTCTCTTTCTGGAAGAGGCTAGAAATCGTTTGCCTGAACCCTTCACGCCTCAAGAACTTCAGACCTTTGTCCTTGAAGAAGGGCAATCCCTAGACGCACTCTATGTGGCCTTTGAGGAGCAGTTTCGGGGAACTGAGGCAGACATTGCCCAACGTCTCTCGGTTTATCTACCCTATCTGGAATCTTACGGTATCCGTCGTGGAGAGGATCTGGTTTTAGATATGGGCTGTGGCCGGGGAGAATGGTTAGAATTGTTGAAGGTCAATGGCTATCAAGCCAAGGGCATAGATAGTAATGCCCTGGTGATTGACTATTGTCAACAACGTCAACTTCTGGCTGAACGGGGAGATGCGATCGCTTATCTTCAAAGCCTACCAGCAGAGAGCGTCGGGGGAATTTCGGGCTTTCATATTATTGAGCATTTGCCTTTTCCCGTATTAGTACAGTTTATTGATCAGATCCATCGGGTGTTGCGACCTGGCGGGATGGTCATTTTTGAATCGCCCAATCCTAGCAATCTAATTGTCGGAAGTTGGAAATTTTATTTTGATCCCACGCACTTAAATCCGCTTCCATCGGCAACTAGTCAGTTTCTAGTGGAATATGCGGGGTTTACTCAGGTAAAGGTGCTGAATCTCCATCCTGCACCGGATCCCCCCTTCCCTGGTGATTCTGATTTAGTCAAACGTCTCAACGAGTATTTCTATGGCCCCCAGGATTATGCTATTATCGGTCTAAAACCAATGGGAGGCGGATAAAAACCGCATCTTTGATTTCCCGACAGCTAAAGGCTTACTCAAACTTCTCGAAACCTGTGACAGCTATTTTTAAGGTACTAATCACTAATGCGTATTTTAATTGTAACGACCCAGACTCCTTTTATTCATGGTGGGGCAGAAATTCATGCAGAAGAACTCCTCAGACAACTGCAAAAAGCAGGTCACGAGGCAGAAATTGTGGCAATTCCTTTTCAGGTCTATCCTCAGGAACGAATCCTTGACAGTATGTTGGTTTGCCGTCTTCTGGATCTATCCCAATTCGCAGGATGGGTTATTGACCGAGTAATTGCGTTGAAGTTCCCTGCTTATCTAGTTCCTCATCCCCGTAAAGTTCTCTGGATTTTGCACCAACATCGTCAAGCCTACGAAATGTGGAATCATCCGCAATTTGGAGATTTATATCGTCTCCCCAACGGGCAGCAAATCAAGTCAAGTATTGAGCGAGCGGATAATCATGCCTTTGCTGAATCTCAGGCAATTTTCAGTAATTCCCGTAATGTTGCTAACCGTCTCAAGCAGTTTAATGGTATAGATTCTCTTCCCTTATATCACCCACCCCAAAAATCTGACTGTTTCTATTGCGAGCCAGAAGAGGGTTTTTTTTTCTTCCCCAGCCGCTTCAACGAGATTAAACGTCAGACCCTCGTTTTAGAAGCTTTAGCTCAAACAACTTATCCTGTCAAGGTAATCTTCGCGGGTCAATCCCATGGAAACTTTCGTAAGGCTGTTGAGCAAATGATTCAAGATTTTGGTTTAGAGGATCGAGTAACTTTAGCCGGTTGCATTTCTGTGGAACAAAAACTGGATTATTATGCTAAGTCCCTCGCGGTTATTTATCCTCCCTTTGATGAAGATTACGGCTACGTCACTCTGGAGGGAATGTTGGCGGCGAAACCGGTAATTACTTGTTGGGATTCCGGAGGCCCCTTAGAATTTATTCATGATCGTCAAACTGGTTTGGTTACTGAGCCAAATCCAACGTCTTTAGCGAAAGCGCTAGACGAATTATGGGAAAATCGCTCATGGGCGAAAACTCTAGGAAAGGCTGCTCTAGATTATTATCAAAGTCTCGATATTACCTGGTCAAACGTGTTAGAAAAATTACTAAAATAAACCTTTAATACTCATAGGTTTTGACGCTATTTATTACGCTTATTACCCAAATGCTCAAGTTAAGTTGGTTTTCCCCCTTGCTCCCAGCCAAAACGGATATTGCCCACTATACAATGCGTCTGCTACCAGCCTTACTTTCTCGCTGTGATCTGGAACTGTGGACAACTGACAAGGATTTTGACCCGACAATCAGTCAGATAGCTAAGGTTAATGTTTATGATTCCGAGCAGTTAGATTGGGCAAAACTATGTCAGACGGATTTAATAGTCTATAATATCGGCAACAACCACGAGTTTCATCAAGACATTTGGCTGGTTAGCCAACGCTGCTCTGGACTCGTAATCTTACATGATCTGAAGCTACAAGGTTTATTTACTGGTATTTATCGTAGTAATCAGCAGCGGGAAGACTATTTAAATAAGATGTTGTACTATTATGGGGCTGATGCTCAAATCATTGGTCGTCTTTTTGAGGAAGGCCAGATTTCTGAAAAATTTGTCGTAGAAAAATTTCCGCTAACTCCTTTAGCCTTAGCCAATGCCCGTGGAGTCGTTTGCCATAGCCGCTATGCCTACCAGCAATTACTGGGAATTAATTATTTACCGACTAGCTATATTCCTCTGCCCTACGCTGTCCCAACAGGTCATTCCCATTCTTCAACCTCTCGTATTTCCGAGACAATACATCGTTTAATCGTCTTTGGCTACCTAGGAACTAACCGAAGGTTAGAGGTGATTTTGGAAGCCTTGGCTAGTTTTCCTCGGCGCTCAGAATTCTGTCTGGATATTTACGGACAAGTCTGGGATGCCGACTATATTCAACAGCGTATTCAAGACCTAGAGCTCACAGAGCTAGTTCAAATCAGAGGCTTTGTACCAGAAGAAGAACTAGAACAAGCTCTAGATCAAGCTGATTTAGCTTTTAACCTTCGTTACCCTACAATGGGTGAGGCCTCTGCGAGCCAACTGCGCATTTGGAGTCATAGTTTGCCTAGCTTTGTCACCCCAGTTGGCTGGTATGAGGGTTTATCTCCAGATACGGTAATTCCTATCCGCCTCGACCATGAGCTGGAGGATATTCATTATCATCTCCAGGGTTATCTTGATAATCCTGACCCTTATAAGTCTGTTGGGATAGCTGGTCGAAACCGTCTCGCAGAACACCACAGTCCCGAAACCTGTGCTGAACAGCTTGTTGAATTTGCTCAGGAGGTTCTCAAGGCCCCTCTTTTCCCGACAATGCAGTATTTAATGGATAGAACTGTTCCAGAGATACGGAAATGGACACCAGAAAACTGCCCGACAGCCACTTTACAGGGACTAGCCAAAGCGGTTCATTTCTTGACCTATTAATCCTTGGTTCGCTCATTTTTCACAGGTAGTGCCTTATTCCTCAAGTGCCTAATATGGCGACATAAGAAATACTTAGGGTCTGCTGAAAAAGTTATTGAAAAGCACAGGTCTCTTAATCAATGATTTCACTTAGCTAAAAGCATAAGCTTTAGTTGTTGATTAATCCCCAAGCTATAACTTATTGTCATCATTGACCCAGAAAAAGTGCGGTTTTTCC
>VYLY01000128.1_pt1 | contig 15117 bp, 12 predicted proteins | sample 5115341 | NCBI WGS metagenome assembly VYLY01 (sample SAMN12291790, study PRJNA351875) | freshwater metagenome | isolation source: freshwater lake | place: USA: Michigan, Lake Sixteen | collected 2013-08-07 | reverse complement strand
ATCATTTTCGTTATCTAGGTTATATTTACTATATATGACTTATCTTTTTTTTGACTCTGTATCTGTATTCCATGCTACATAAGCTTTTCAGCTTGCTTGTCCCCCTGTCAGCCGTTTAGCTTATCATAAGGTTTTCATCGGTCCAGATTGTATCAAAATTATCTGAAATAACTTTAGTTTTATCCATAGATAAAAATCTATAACTAAAGACATTAAAATCTATAACTAAAGACATAAAAATTTATAACTAAAGACATAAAAATTGATTGACTTTATGGATTCCATGGTGTTATAGTAGGTGATATAGGTCACTCAGTTGTATCGCAAAACTCAAGTTTAAGTTGAATTGCCCCTATGATTCCTTTTTTGTCACCATTTTCAAACAGATCAAGGAAATGCACAGGTAATTGTCGACCATGAACCTGTAAATTTCTACTGACGATGACATCCGTTTGGCACTGAAGCGCAACGACAACAAGTTAAGCTTCAATGCTTGCTGCCTTGAATGCCTTTACCCTTTTCTAACTTATTAGCCATGATTTCAGCCACACCTATAACTGCCGCCGAGTCATCAACTAAGATTGATGAGTTGTTGGAAGAACTTGTCCAGGACAAAGATTTAAAGAGTTTCTCCCGAAAAGATTTAAGTGAGCTTCTGGACAAAGTTAATTTTTTAAGTGAAATTGGATTTGATACCGACGGAAAAAGCCTGGAAAAATCGGGCAATAACAAAAAGTCAAGTACTACCTCAACTCCTACCCTAAGTACTGCCTCAACTCCTACCCTAAGTACTGCCTCAACTCTTATCCTAAGTACTGCCTCAAGTGTCTCACTACCAGATTTAGTGGGCAGTTTTGGCACGATTAATTTACCAACTACGGTTGACTTCGGCGCTCAGGGAAGTGCGCAGGTAATTGTCACCAATCAAGGACAGGGGATCGCCAGTGGTCCGAGTACTGTCAACCTGTACATTTCCACTGACGGTCAGATTGACAGTAACGATGCCTTACTCACCAGTGTCAGCACAAACTTGAACCTAAATGCCGGGCAGTCAGTCACCCTAAACTTAACGTATAACAACAATACTTCAGTCATCGCTCCGGGGGCTTACTTTCTCATCGCTCAAGTTGATGCAAATAACCAAATTGCCGAACAACTGGAAACCAATAATGTCACCAGTAAATTAGTATCGGGACTCAATACTAATGCCATCATCGACTGGAATGCGATCGCCTTAAATGCAATTCAAGCTGAGGGAAAAGCGGGTCGGGGAGTCGCACCGACAGTAGGTTCTCGCTTAATGGCGCTGGTTTCTACTGCCGTCTATGATACGGTCAATGCCTTCAACACTTTATATCCCTCCTACGCTGTAAATGTGAACGCACCATCGAATGCCTCGTTGGGGATGGCGGCAGTTGGTGCTGCTTATCGAGTTCTTTCTACTCAATTACCTGGACAAAGTAGTTTGTTGTCACAGCAATTATCCAATTCTCTGGCAGAGATTCAGGACAGTGCCACCGCGGAAAGCCGGGGGTTTAATTTGGGCGTTTTAGTGGCCAATCAGAGCCTTAATTTACGCGCTAATGATGGTTCCAACAACAATACACCTTTCACTCCGCCACCGGGAGACTACGTTTGGCGACCAGAAACCTCGGGCCCCACTGCTGGGGTAGCAGTTGGTGCGAACTGGGGGGGAGTAGATGCTTGGACAATTGGCGACATTGACCAGTTTGTTGCGGACAATCAACTTGATGTGACTCTTGATGGCCGTCCTGACACAAATCCTACATTGTATGCCCAAGAAATTGAAGAAGTTCGGCTCTACGGTGGCTTGGAAAACACTGCCGTCACTACCACTTTACGCAATGCAGACCAGGAAGAAATGGCTGTTTTCTGGGCCTATGACCGGGCTGATACCTTCCGTCCCTACGGGCATTTAAACCAAATTGCTCAAAAAATTGCGGTGAGTGAGGGCAATACCTTGCAAGAAGATGCCAGCCTATTTGCTGCGTTAAATACCGCGCTGGCAGATGCGGTAATCGTCGCCTGGGATGCCAAATACACTGAACTCCAACCTCGCCCTGATGACGTAATTGCTGGAGGATTTGCGGCTAATGACGAGATTTGTGATACGGTGGACGATCCCAATTGGAAGCCCTTGCTGTCAGAATTAATGGGGGTTAATTCACCACCTTTCCCGGATTATCTGTCAGGGCATTCCGCCATGGGGGGAGCATTTGCGGGAGTGATGACTCACTATTTTGGTGACGACTATGTATTTAGTACTGTCTCCCAAGAGCTTCCAGGTGTCGTTCGTAATTTCGATAGCTTCCATCAAGCGGGAATGGAAGATGCCATCAGCCGTATTTTTGGCGGGGTTCACGTCCGGGAGGCTTGTATTGATTCTTTTGACATGGGGTTAGCTGTGGGCGAGTTTGTCGCACAAAACTTCTTTCAGCCTTAGTATCGTGTCGGGTTGAACGAACCTGCATCAGTCCCCACCCTCAGCAACGCACCGGTGGGGAAGGTGCAGGGAGCGGCAATTTGAGGACTCGATGTCCGAAAAATTGCCAACTAAATTTTAGGTGTATCCTGATTTTTGATATACTCCTTAAGCTTTTCAAGCGGTGGTTTGTGTTAGGCAATGGACGGGGTTATAAAGGTTGAAACCCCCATAGAGAAAGATATTGCTGCGATCTTTGTCAATTGTTTTTGATCTAGAACGAACTAATCAATAGAACTCTTGCCAGATAAGGATTTAAAGGATTTAGTCGATTTATGTCACCCGATCAAACCATACTAAGTAGGGTTTGCTGAAAAAATCTAAAAACCTTGTTGGGTAAGACTTTTAGACTTTGTGTCAATCAAAAAGTGCCTTTTTCCCTGAAAATTAGGTAATTGGCCACCTCAAAACTGGTAAAACCCCACACCCCACACCCCACACCCCACACCCTACCACCACCGAAAAACTTTTTGCCGCAAACCCTAAATACTCCCTATTTTTTTAGGAGATTTTAACTGACTGAGAACAACGATTTGATGAGTTGCATTCCAAACGTTTTTGACGTTCTGCTAAGATTGTAGTTAAATTCGGTCTTCCGGTTAAGGTTAATCGCCAAGAAGCCCAAATTTCATAGATAATATCCACTAGAAATCCAATAACCGGCCATTTGGTAGCGGCATAAATCCAACCAATGCCCAAAATATCATAGACTTGGCGAAACACTTCCACATTTTGGAGTATAGTACCATCAGCTAGTACGGCGTGGATTCGTCCCATGGCTGCCGCGAAGGAAATACCGCCATTTTCCTCCGGATTATAGTTTTCGGCGGCAATATCGACAAAAGCAACTAATCCTCTCCCAGCATCCCGTTTTTGCAGAAAATTGACCTCGCGCAAGCAGAGGGGACATTCTCCATCGTAGAGAAGTTTAATTTTCCAAGAGGGCGATCGAGTAGAATTTTCTAAGGTATCAGCAGATGGAGTCGGTAAAGATGACATGATCTTCTAGGGATTTTCTTTTCAGTGGGGGATTGTCAAGGCAATTTATCAGATTGGATGGTATCACTCTCTATGGGTTCTCGATCGTTGCGTTTTGAGAAACCCCAAGCAAAGAGGATAGCAATTAAACTAATCATAATCCATTCCGGCGGCACAAAATCGGGACTAATCACCCGCAACAGCAATCTTAAACCCACCAAACCGACGGTGACAAAACCAGCGTCTTCTAGGTGGGTGTATTCCTCTAACCAGCGAATAAATAAACCAGCCATAAAGCGCAGGGTAACTACTCCGATCGTACCACCAAGCAGGATTAACCAAGTATCATCGGCCACGGCGATGGAAGTGGTGACACTATCGAGGGAAAAAGCTAAATCAGTAACGGCAATTAGGGGGATAGCTTGCCAGAGAGATTGAAACTTGAGACTATGATGGGTGTGATCCTTGTCTTCAGGGGAGGCAAAGTAATTAAAGACTAACCAGAGCAAATATACTGCTCCCAAAAGTTCAAACTGCCAGTATTTAACCACCCAGGTGGCGGTAAGAATCAAGATCATACGGAGAATATAGGCGAAAACTAAGCCAATATTCAAGGCCTGACGTTGACGCTGATGATCTCCTAATCCCTGTGCTATGGAAGCGAGAGCAATGGCGTTATCTGCTGATAATACCGCTTCTAGGGCAATGAGAACCAACAGAATTAACGGGGTTTTTAGACTAAGGGTTAGAGATGAATCAAGGAGCGAGTCTAACATTGAGGCCGCAGGTAAAAATAAATGTAATGATGGCGATACCTCAGCTTAACGCTTTTACAACTTTCTTTTCTAGGGGAGATAACCGTCATCGGAGTGGGGAGATATGAATTCTTGTAACGAAATGATGCAGAGAACCCCGATGATGTCGGAAAGTATTGGATAAATATCTTTATGAGGAGATAATCAGCAATGCTTTCTGATACTCAAGTTTTAGTCGCTCTGGTAATTGCTTTAATCCCCGGGATTTTGGCTTTTCGTCTAGCGACGGAACTTTATAAGTAAAATCGCTTTCAATAAACCCTGATCCCGTCTGACCTAGCTATAGGATAGACCGATTGGGGTTTTTTCGGTTATCGGTCATCAGTTATCAGTTATCAGTGATTGGGTGTAAATTGAAAGTAATTAGCCATTTTTCTGACCGATTTTACTGATACTCGTAAATCTATGACCGCACGAACAGGAAACCAAACCGACAAAAAACCACAAAAAAAGCCAAAAAGCGGCAATAAATCCCAAAACTGGCAAGTTATCGAGATTTGGCTGCGAATTATTGCCTATAGCGCTCTTTCCATCACGGCAGTTTTTGCGATCGCTCGTTTGCTACCCTACCAACAGATCCAACAGGCAAAATTAGAAGAAGTGCGTTTGGCAGCCCAAGAAAAGGAGGAACGCGTCAATCAATTGCGCGGTCAATTTACTCGCAGCTTCGATCCTAGTCAAGCGCGGCAAGTCATGGGTGAACAAAGTTCCCGACGGGATCCTAATCAAAGACGCATTTTTTGGGTTTCTCAGTAGAATTGATCGAGATAAATGCGTTTTTGAGCAGATTATTTGGGTATTTTGCCGATGCTGGTTGTTCACAACGAAAAAATTCTCGATTTCAATAAATACCGCTACTCTCTAGGGGATATTCAGAGATTATCCTGGGCGTTGCTGATTTGAGATATGAATCTTCTTTTGTGGGATTTTTAAAACCTAGACCCAAACTAACTTTTGGATGGGTGCAAGGTTGTCATTCATACCTTGATTCAGCAACGCCAGAAAAAGCGAATGAGATAGGAATTTACAAGGGGATAAAAATTAAAATCTTTCTGATTTCAAGCTACCAACGACCAGAGCTAATCACTGAAAACTAAAAACTAAAAACTGATTACTGATAACTGATAACTGATTACTGATAACTGATATGACTCGATCCTATTTTGCTACTACCGCTAGGGGACTAGAAGAAATTGCCGCTAGGGAATTAGAATTCCTGGGGGCCAAAGAAGTGAAACCCGTATTCACCGGAGTCCATTTTCAGGGAGATCTGGCCCTACTCTATCGAGTCAATCTTTGGTCAAGAATTATTTTTCGGGTTTTGGTTCCCATTGCCGAAATTCCCTGTGGGGATGGGAAGGAACTGTATGATGGCATTCAAGCCATTGATTGGCGCGATTATCTCACCAGTGAGGAAACTTTAGCGGTACAATGTACGGGAACGAATGATCGCCTCAATCACACCCATTACACCGCTTTAAGCATCAAAAACGCTATTATCGACCAACAGCGTCAACAGGGGAATCCACGTTCCTTTGTGGATACAGAAAACCCCGACCTGCAAATTAACGCTCATATCGAGAAAAATCACTGTGTGCTTAGTTTAGATAGTTCTGGCCACAGTTTGCATCGTCGCGGGTATCATCGGGCCATGGGAGTCGCACCCCTAAAAGAAAGTCTCGCCGCTGCTTTGGTAGAATTATCGGCATGGCAGGATGATATGGCGCTTTTGGACCCTTTCTGTGGTTCGGGAACCATTGTCATCGAAGCGACGTTAAAAGCTTTAAATATTGCCCCCGGTTTATCTCGTTCCCAGTTCGGATTTCAGAAATGGCCAGACTATCAACCGGATTTATGGCAATCTTTGGTTAAGGAAGCTAAAGAAAAACAAAAATTTCAGCTAAATGCGCCAATTTATGCTAGTGATGCCGATTACGAGGTTTTGCGTCAGGCCGAGGATAATGCCTATTTTTGTCAAGTGCAGGACCATATTAATTTTAGCTTGCAAAGCATCACTGACTTAGAACCAGCGAGCGATCGAGGGATTATTCTCTGTAATCCCCCTTACGGCAAAAGATTGGGCAATACCGAAGAATTAGGGGCCTTATATAAATCCTTCGGTGATGTCTTAAAACAGAGGTTTAAGGGTTGGACAGCCTATATTTTGTCGGGAAACAAAGAACTGACTAAACAAATCGGTCTGCGTTCTTCCCGTCGCACTCCCTTGTATAACGGTTCTTTGCCCTGTACCCTCTTAAAATATGAGTTGTATTAACTACATCAAAACCTTGAGACTGTCAAGAGCTAAATGAACATTTTGACGAACTGAGGCAGCAGAATTGTGTAAATCCAGACGTTCAGCATCGGTCAAACGCACTTCCAGAATACTTTCCACCCCCCGACAGCCTAAGCGACAGGGAACCCCCAGATAGACATCCTGTAGGCCGTATTCACCCTTAAGATAGGCTGCCGCCGGCAGTAAACGGGATTGATTTCTCAATATCGTCTCGACCATGGTACAGGCAGAGGAAGCAGGGGCGTAATAAGCGCCGCCAGTTTGCAGTAATTTGACGATTTCAGCCCCACCGTTGCGAGTTCTCTCCACTAGACGGTTAATTGTTATCTCGTCCATTAATTCGGTAATCGGCACACCACTGACGGTACAGTAACGGGGTAGGGGCAACATTAAATCACCGTGACCACCCAAGACCATGGCATGAACGTCGGCGGTACTAATCCCCAATTCCATGGCGATAAAGGTTTGTAAACGGGAAGAATCGAGGACCCCCGCCATTCCCATCACTCTTTGGGGGGGTAAACCCGTCGCTTGCCAGACTAGATAGGTCATCACATCCAGGGGATTGGTGATGACGATAAAAATGGCTCCGGTCGAATACTTGAGGCATTTAGTGGCGGCCTCGACGACAATTTTGGCATTGACATTCATGAGATCATCGCGACTCATGCCCGGTTTTCTGGCTAATCCAGCCGTAATCACGACAATATCCGAGCCTGCCGTGTCTTCGTAGTTATTAGTGCCGATAATCTCGCTGTCGTGCAGTTCTATGCCCTGGGCTTCCATCAAATCTAGGGCAATACCCTGGGGTAAACCATTGACGATATCGAGGAGAACCACATCGGCGAGGTTTTTTTCGGCGATGCGTTGGGCCAGGGTGCGTCCGACGTTACCAGCACCAATAACCGAGACTCGGGGCGATTGACAGGGGAGGAGTGTATCGTAGAAGTCAACCATGATTTATGGATGAGGCAATATCCTCATCAGGCGGGTTCCAGTTGTTCGAGCTTTAGCCACACACTGGGGGTAGGAACATAGAATTTAATCAAAGCATAATCATCTTTTACATCCAAGACTTCTGCTGTCGAGTTGAACATATAACTGGGTAAACGGCGATCGCTGGCTAGGGCTTCGAGGCTATTTTCTAGGTTTCCCGTCACCACGCGGACTAAAGCTCCTTTCTTAATTGTAGCTGCCATGTTTTTCTCGTTAAATTTGCTTGGGGGTTTCTCCCATAAATTGTTACATATTCGGGCGGACCTCTGACAAGAGGGTGTGGGGTGTGGGGTGTGGGGAGATAGGGGTGTGGGGTGTGGGGTGTGGGGAGAATAAATAAAAATAATCTCCTGAATACTGACTCCACCGACAAACTTTTTCAGTAAATCCTAATTAAAACTCAACCATTTGACCATAACTTAAGAGACTTTGTAGGGTTGCGAGGCGATTTTCCCAGACCTGTATTTGATAGGCAGATAAATCTTTTTGTCTGGACATCACAGATTTAAATTTATAGCTAAATCGCTTTAAAGCATTTTGAGTTAAAGTCAAATTACGAGGGCTGGGATTATTAGCTAATTGTTCTAATAGATTAGCCATTTCGTCCACTTCTTGCCCCCAAGTTTTTAAGGTTCCCTCCTCCATTGCCCATAAATTATTCGTGATTAAAAAACTCCACTCTTGACGCAAGGAATTAAACCGCGCTGCTGCCGTTTTAAAGGGTTGACGGTGGGGTAAAGGTTCGGTTTTTTTCGTAATCATCGATCCCTGAATGCGATTAAGAATTGTTTGCAAGTTGGGATTGAGATTTTCTGTGGCAAAAAGAGCGAATCCCGAAGTGGGAAGATTGCGAATAAATTGTAGTTGATCGATCATGACTTGATCGGGTACTTTTAACAGACGGATACCGGGTATAATCAGAGCATTTCCTGCAATTTTGCGATCAAATAAAGACTGGGTTTTCTCTTCTAAAGTCCCTGTATCGAGAGCATAAGTCATTAAAAATATCAGGTCTATCCATTGATTTTGTCCCCATTCTTCCCAGTTTTGTTGAATACGATATAATCGTTCTTTTTGTTCTAGGGGAAACACCGCCGCCGACATTTTTAACTGGGGGCGAATCTGTTTTAATCGAGTAGAAACCTGCGAGACAAAAGTATCAACCTGACGGATTTTAAAGCTAGTCCATTGTTCCCATAAAGCACCCCGGGGATTTAAAGTAATCGGATCAACTCCTGTCATTTGTTTAAATAACCAACGGCTGGATTTACCATAACCATAGGTTTGATTAGAATCTTGACTCTGGAAGGGATAGCGAATATAATCTAACTGCAAGCCATCCACATCATAATTCTTGACAATTTCCTCGTAAAGAGATAAAAGATAGTTCTGTACCTCGGGATTAGCAGGATCAAAAAAGGCCTTTTTCATGCCTTGACTATAATCAAAAGAACCACCACTTTTATTAGTTGCCCCCCAATCGGGATTACGGGATAAAACCGGACCTAGATAATCTAATGGTTGCTCTAATACTTTATTATGAGCTTGATTAGCCGCCGCAAAAACCCACACCCAGGCGTGGATTTCCATATTGCGTTCATGGGCTAATTTAACGGCAACTTTTAGGGGATCCCAACCTCTAGTTAAAGGGTTTTGTTCGGGGGCAACTTGACTGGGATAAATAGTATAACTAGCATTAACTGTCTCGAAAAAGACCACATTAATACCCGCCTCCGCCATGCGATCGAATACTTTAGCTAAATCGTCCTCATTTTTAGCTTCTACGATCGTGCCTCTATCTAACCACATTGCCCGTATTTCTGGCTGGGCAAATTGTCGATTAGTGGGATAATTATCCCAAAGACTTCGCCGCGCTTGTAACCAAAATTCCCGCGCTTGGGTATAGGCCCCCTGGGCAATTAAATTCTGAAAATTATTTAAGCTTCCTTGGGCATTTTCTAGGGCTAAACGGAATCGTCTGGCTGTATCTGAGGTGGGGGAATTTTTCCCACGATTATGAAATGCTTGTGCTAAGGATTTATCAGTATTGGATATATTACTATTACTTGCCTCTAAAGCTAAGAGAGTCGCCCCATAACGCCCGATTAATCCCTGCAATTCCGCCGTCATCTGGCTAATTTGTTGAGGAGTTAGACTTGCTCTGGGGGGAATTGCCTCGGTATTCGGACTTAATCTCGCCGTTTCACTGGGGAGATTTTCTGAAATCTGGGGTAGAGGGCGACGGGGTGCGATCGCAACGCGCTCGCTACGCGAGATCGCTGTTGGGGTATTATTAATATTATTAACTATTGTTGAGTTTCCTTGACAATAGGGCGCAATTGTGGTAGAAGAAGAACTACGATTAATGCCGTAGCGTTGCAGGGCGGTTTCTAGCCAAGCACTATCGAGGGCGAGATTAGCGACGGCATCGCTGCCCCAGCGCCAACCGAGAAAGATCGAGTTATTATTGAGGACAACGGCGGGGGGATTGTTGCGCGCCCCCCAGACGGCAACGGTTTGGCTATTAACTCCCGTGGGGATAACCACACCACCGAGGAGACTGCTGGCTAGAGGTTTTTGGTTTTTCAGTTCACCTAAATTAGTCGGCCGCAGGGTGTAAGCTTGGGAGTGAGGATAGGCCCAGTAAGCCCCAAATAGCGATCGCAATTGATTACGCACAGCAGGTTCCGAAAGATTCCCCGCCGGACCGGTGACAATAATTTTACCACCACGATTAAGCCAACGACTCAAGACATCAGCTTGTAAACCGGAAATAGTCTCGACGTTGGGGATGATTAGAACCTTAATTTTATTTAAATCCGCGTCGCTTTGCCACTGATTACTCTGGAGAATGCAGTAATTAACCCCGACATTTTGCAAACGCTCAGTGATAGCTGTCCATTGATTGGCATTTTCTTGACTTTTTAACACTGCCACCGGTGTCGCTAAAACTGGGATCGGCAGCAAGACACCCACACAGGACAAAAGACAGGCAATTAGGGGTTTTTTAAAAAGATGATCAAGATGGAAGGACGATCCCAGCACGTTTTTTCTCTTATTTTTTTTGGTTAACTCCTCCTGATTTTACCCAACTTAGCCAAAAAAGAGTATCTTTGGGAACAAAAATTGCGTCTTAGCTGTCGGCAACATGGTTTTAGGGTGTTAGGGTTTTGGGGTTTTAGTTGAAATTCCCCACTTCCCCCATCTCCTCACTTCCCCACTCCCCTATCCCCATCCCCCTACAACTGTAAGGACAATTGCCGAAAGTGATCGCCGCGATGTTCAAAACTTTGGTATTGGTCAAAACTAGCGCAAGCGGGCGATAATAACACCACTTTAGCCTCTTTTGCCGGTCCTAGTTCAGCCGCGCGTTGAACTGCCCTGTCCATCGTTTCTACACATTCATAATCTTGATAACCTGCCGACTGTAAACGACGGGCAAAATCGGCGGCAGCGTCACCAATAAGCAGCGCGGTGGCGACTTTTGCCTTAATTTCAGCGATCCAAGCCCGATCATCCCCTGCTTTCGCTTCTCCCCCCGCGATTAAAATCGCCGGATTCGGGACGGATTGTAAGCCCACTGCGGCCGCATCGTAGTTAGTTGCTTTACTATCATTAATAAAGTCTAGGCCTTTATATGTACAAACATACTCTAGACGATGGGCAACTCCGGGGAAAGTGGCGATCGCTTCAGTAATGGCTTTTTTCTCGATTCCTGCCAATCTAGCGGCGGCCACAGCCATAAGCAAATTCTGCTGATTGTGACTACCCACCATTTTCAGCAGATTAACCGGGGCAATTAACTCCCCAAAAGCCACGATCCAGTTATCTTGCAGATAAACACCACGACTAGGATCGCCCAAAAGCGCATCTTTACCCTTCACAGAAGTCCAATAAGCTTGTTGCCATTGACTAACACCGATTTGACGCAGATAGGGATCATCACCGTTGAAGATTTGGCGATCGCTTCTTTGCAGTAAAGAGGCTTTAATCTGATAATAATTTTCGAGGGTTTGATGACGACTGAGGTGATCGGGGGTAAAAGTTGTCCAGATGCCGATTTTCGGCGATAAATCCCGACTGGACTCGATCTGATAACTACTGATCTCCGCAATAATCCAATCGTATTTATCGGCTTTTAAAGGCAATTCACAGGCAGCATAGCCGATATTACCGCAGGAAGGAGCATTTAACCCTGCTTTTTGAAAAATAGCGGCACAGAGGGCGGTGGTGGTGGTTTTGCCGTTAGTTCCCGTAATACCCAACCAAGGGGAAGATTGCAGATAACGCCAAGCTAATTCTAATTCTCCGATCGTATCGATGCCTTTTTCCCTGGCAGTAATTAAAATCGGGGCATCCCAAGGCACCCCGGGGCTAACCACGATAAGATTAGGCAAGTCCGAAGCCTCTAGACTGAGATTTTGACCAAGATTGACAATAATTCCTTCCCTTTCCAGATTGGTTTTGGTTGCTTGTAAACTGGGAGAATCAGAGCGATCGCTTAATGTCACCTGCCAACCATCCCGTTTTAAGCATCTTGCCGCTGCTATTCCCGATCTTCCCAATCCAATAATCGCCGCTTTCGCCATCTTGTTGCCACTCTATTCAAGGGTCAATTTTTAGCAATCTCTATCCTACTGTGGATTAGGCCCTTGTAATAGCTATCTTCCAAGAAAACAAAATTCTCTCGCTTACGTCCAGATCGATAAAATAAATGCAAGTACAATCTCTATAACAACGCTCCCTATTTATGAATCTAAAATCATCCTTAAAATTTACCCTACTGTTTTCGCTTCTGGGGGGTTGTCTCCTGACGACACCGAGTCAAGCAACTCTCTTTGAACAACAAGAAGTTAATCAAGAGGATTTTATCGCTATTGCCCGACCCTACGGTAACGGTAAATACGATTTACTGATTTTGCAACAAATCCCGGGTAAACGCCAATGTTGGGCGGTAAATGGCACAGAACCGACCATTGTTCAGCCTCTCTTGCTCGATTTCGATTTTACCGGCAGTTGTGAACGGGCCACCGACAGTAACGGTTATTCCCTTCGCATTCAGGGCAAAGATTACGGTTTAGAATACCTGCTGCGTATCGTACAACGCAACGGGGAATTAGTCCTTGTGGGAACCCCCCGCAATCCCAGGCAATCGGAGGTAATTATTGGACGGACAAAAGGTTTAGGGACCGGTTTAATGCAAATTTATCTCATCGATGGCTGGCGCTTTACTAAACGCAGTCTAGCCGGTCAAAATCTCAGTCATATCTATCTAACTGCCGATAGTCCCAGTTTCAATCCTCCCCCGGAATTACTCGCGGGTAATAGTTATTCTCTCCCCAGAGAATCCGTCAAAGCAGAAACACCTGTTAATCCTTCTGCCAATCCCGAAGTGCGAGAATATACCTTTACCGCTGCAGAAACAGCAGTAGAGAGCAATCCTCAGCCAGTGGTCAGTAATCCAGTGCCAGAGCCAAATTTTACCCCACCGTCCCCAGTTAACCCTAATTTACCCCCCCTGACTCCTCCCAATTCCCAGAATAATAATGCAATTGTACCACCACCGCCACCGCGCAACCTAGGCAATCCCAGAAGTTTATCAGACGTGATCACTTTTAATCGGGCTGCCGCTAATCCCAGTAGTGGTAATATGAGCAATAGTAGTCGCCAAGGTTTTAAAGTAGTAATCGAAGCTAAAACCGAGAGCGATCGCACTAGGGTTCGTTCTCTCTATCCCGACGCTTTTCCCACCTCCTACAAAGGTCGTCGCGTCTGGCAAATAGGCGCGTTTAGTAGTCGCAATAAGGCTGAAAACGCTTTACAAACTCTTGCCCCCCTGCGCGGATCGATCGTACCATTTTAGCGAACGCTGGAACTGCGGAACGGGGAACAGAGAAATGGGGGAGTGGGGAAATGGGGAAATGGGGAGATAGGGGAATTTCAACTAATACCCCAAAACCCTAAAACCTCAACTCTCAACTCCGGCCTCCTGACTTGAAAGAGGGTGTAGGGTGTGGGGTGTGGGGTGTAGGGAAGGAAACCTCTTTCATCTGTGGGGGTGAAAATTTTTTCATCGGGACTGACTCCTAGAGTAACTAATAACTGATAACTGATAACTGAAAACATGGAAATATCGGAACTAAAAAAAGGTATCGAGATAGTAGGATCGCGCCTGGGTAAAACCCAGGACTATCTTTGACTTACCCACTTTAAGGGCCAAAATTAAAGACTTAGAACAGGTGGCGGCCGTCCCCACTTTTTGGGATAATCCCGATACTGCTCAAAAAACCCTGCAAGAACTAAATGAATGTAAATCTTCTTTAGAAACCTATCAAAGTTGGTGTGGACAATTAGAAGATACCAAGGCAATTATCGAGTTATTAGAATTAGAATCCGATCGAACTTTACTAGAAGAAGCAACGGACAATTTAACTCATTTACAGCATGACCTCGATCGCTGGGAATTGCAACAGCTTTTAAATGGTTCCTACGACGCAAAAGGAGCGGTTTTAACGATTAATGCGGGGGCCGGGGGAACCGATGCCCAGGATTGGACAGAAATGCTCCTGAGAATGTATTCTCGCTGGGCCGAGAAACAGGGTTATAAAGTCACTTTAGCGGAAATATCAGAAGGAGATGAAGCGGGAATTAAATCGGTGACAATTGAGATTGCCGGAACTTATGCTTACGGTTATCTGAAAGGAGAAAAAGGCACCCATCGGTTAGTAAGAATTTCCCCTTTTAATGCTAATGGTAAACGTCAAACCAGTTTCGCCGGGGTGGAAGTGATGCCAATTTTGGGCGATGATGCGGTGAGGGTAGAAATTCCCGATAAAGATTTAGAAATTACCACCACTAGATCCGGGGGAAAAGGTGGCCAAAATGTTAATAAAGTGGAAACTGCCGTGCGTGTAGTTCATCTTCCCACAGGCATCGCTGTGCGTTGTACCCAAGAGCGATCGCAATTACAAAATAAAGAAAAAGCCCTAGCTTTATTAAAAGCGAAATTGTTAATTATCGCCCGGGAACAACAGGCTCAAGCGATCGCAGAAATTCGCGGCGATATGGTGGAGGCCGCTTGGGGGAATCAAATCCGTAACTATGTTTTTCATCCCTATCAATTGGTTAAGGATCTCCGCAGTAATGTGGAAACCACCGATGTTACTGGGGTAATGAATGGGGATTTAGATAGCTTTATTGAAGCCTATTTACGTTTGGGGGGGAACAGTGCAGGTTATACTGATTCCTAAGTTGACATCCTCACCGCCGTAAAACGGACGGTGATTCCCAAACCTCACGATTTAGGTTCCTGCTTCTTTCCCTTGCGGGGTTTCGCACCTGCCTTAACAGTTTTACTCTGTTCTGGTCTTATGGTCGCGAACCGGACTGACACCGCAAGTCCTGCGGCCAAAATGTTTTTACTGGCGTTAATATCTCGGTCATGGTGAGTCCCACAGTCTGGACAGTCCCATTCTCGAACATCTAACGGCATTTTCTCAGCAATATACCCACAATTACTACACCGCTTA
>VYLY01000038.1_pt1 | contig 17884 bp, 12 predicted proteins | sample 5115341 | NCBI WGS metagenome assembly VYLY01 (sample SAMN12291790, study PRJNA351875) | freshwater metagenome | isolation source: freshwater lake | place: USA: Michigan, Lake Sixteen | collected 2013-08-07 | reverse complement strand
TCTGTGTAAGACAGTACATGGTTTTTTAACTGTGGTATGCGACGGTGGTGGAAGCAGAAACTTAAATCGTGAGGTTTAGGAATCGCCGCACTTTTAGGGCGGCGAGGATGTCAATGAGGTTCGCTCGTCCTCTATTTTGATCGCCGACTCGTGCAGTCATGTCTTTTTTTCTCTTAGCTGTTGAACCACCTGCCCTAATTAATACTGTAGCTGAACTCGAAACGGAGGAGCGCCAAGTTTCAGAAAATAGTCCCACGTCTGTAGTTCCCCTCCCTGTCACCCCAGCACCTCTAGAAGCAAAAAAGCTTTCAGAAGAGAGCGTTTCTATTCCCCTCACCGTCACTCCACCCCCGGAAACCGTCGAGGTAAAACCCTTGGTTCCCGATGAGGGTATTCCCCTAAAACCATTACCTAGCAGTGCAGGTGATGCGGCAGCTTTAGGAAAACCCCTTTCTATCCAGAATTCTCCACCCCCCGCAGCCGTTGATGTCACCATTCATCCCGAAACCGAGATAGTGTCAGGATTAAATCAAAAGGCTCTTAACCAGAAAAATAGCTCAACTCGGCTATTAGTGCGGAAAAAAGGCGAAAAAACCAGCCAAGAATACTTGATTTCCCTCAATAACGGTCTAGATCAGACCGCTAATCCAGAAGAGGAAAGGCCTCTAGAATTGGTGGCCGATGAGCAGGAATTTGACCAAAATCGGCAGATTATCACCGCTAGAGGTAATGTCACCCTGCGTTTTGCCCAAAGTGTACTAACGGCCGATCGCTTACAGATTAATCTTCCCGAAAAGTTAGCGGTAGCGGAGGGCCAGGTGATCCTAACCCGGGGAGATCAGATCCTGCGCGGCGATCGCTTTGAGTATTATTTCGTCCAGGATAGCGGTGTGGTATTTAATGCTAATGGGGAGATTTTTCAACCCAGCACCGCTAGGGATTTAGGACAAACGCTGCCCACGGATGTGGGGGCCGGTAGTTCTTTTGCAACCCTAACCGATCGTTTGGCATTAAATCAACCCTTGCAGAGAATTACCACGGGAGAGGGTTTTCAATTTGTCGTCGGGGGACAGGATCCCAGTCGACGCGATCGACAGAATATTAGTAGTCCCTCGGGAGGAACGATTAATCGTGTCCGTTTTCAGGCCGAACGCTTGAATTTTGATGGTAAGGTGTGGAATGCCACTAATGTGCGTCTGACCAATGACCCTTTTTCCCCCCCTGAATTGGAAGTTCGGGCTAATTCCGCCACTTTTCGCAGTACCGGCCCCTTTACCGATGAGTTGCGGATGAGTAATTCCCAGTTGGTTTTCGATCAACGGGTAGTGGCACCCACTTTTATTAATAGTCTCACTTTCGATCGCCGTCGTCGTCGTCCTTTTTTAATTGCTCCGGGCTATGATGGGGAGGATCGGGGCGGATTTTTCGTAGAAAGTCCCCTAACTTTAGTGGAGACACCGAAGACTATTTTTGAGTTGACACCGCAATATTTAATTCAAAAAGTCCTTAATCCCGATGCTTTTCCCTCAGCTAACCCCGGAGGTGGGGAAGTTTCGGCCCTTAGTCCGAAAGCTTTTGGTTTATTGGGCAATTTTGCCACTAATTTTGGCGAGCGCTCGTTTTTGCAAGCGACAGCTTCTTTTTCTAATTTAGATTTGGAACAGATCGAAAATAGTGTTCGTTCTAAAATTCGCTTTCAACAGACGATCGGACAGTTGCAGGATCCCTATCTGCTCAATGTGGAGTACAATTATCGCGAGCGTCTTTTTAACGGTTCTTTGGGGTTTCAGACGGTTAATAGCAGTTTTGGGTCAATTTTGACCTCACCTGTGATTGTCGTCCCGAATACGGATATTAGACTCAGTTATCAAGCTTCTGTTCAGAATGTTAACGCACCCACCGATCGCAGTAATCTCTTAGCGGCCAATGCAACGGATAATGTCACTAATTTAAGCCGTTTTCAGGGTGCTGTCTCTCTCAATCGCAGTTTTTTACTCTGGTCTGCCCTTACTTTACCACCGACTCCCGACCAAGGTTTAAGATTTTCTCCTCTTCCCGTTCAACCCTATATTGCTATTGTCACTGGTGTCACTGGTGTCACCAGTTATTACACTAATGGAGAGACGCAAAATTCCGTCACGGGAACTGTGGGATTATTAGGGCAGTTTGGGCGTTTTTCCCGCAATTTCTTCGACTATACCGGGTTTAATATCAGTTTTAGTCAGGGTTTAGTTAACGGACAATCACCCTTTTTCTTCGATCGCTTTGTTGATCAACAAACAATGTCCTATGGTATAACTCAACAGGTATATGGTCCGATTCGTGTGGGTTTCCAGAGTATTTACAGTATCGATCAAGCCAAGGAAATCAGTACAGAATATTTTCTCGAATGGAGTCGTCGCACCTATAGTTTAATTTTGCGCTATAACCCTGTGCTGCAGCTGGGAATACTCAACATCCGCGTCTCGGATTTCAATTGGACAGGCAACCCCGGCTATTTTGAGGGCAGCGATGTCCGTCCGGTGGTGGATGGAGTAACCCGTTAAGACTACATGGGAATTATGAATTATGAATTATGGATTATGAATTATGAATTAAGTAGCTGGTTATAATTAGGGTCTGCTGAAAAAGTGATAATGCAAGGTTTTTGAAAGTCCCAATCCTATTTTCGCAGCATGAACATCGGACTTTAACAGGTCAAAAGCTTTATTTTAAAAGGGTTTTACCATTATTCAGCAAGCCCTAATTAAATTAAAAATAGATTTTAGGTTCGATCCCCCCTGCCCCCCTTGATAAGGGGGGTGCCGATAGGCGGGGGGATCCCCCCTTAATAAGGAGGGTGTCTGATAATTTTTAACGCCTACCTACTTATCTTCTTTTCAACGTGACAGAAAAGCTCCTAAAATTTTCATTGTGTTGCTCGTTTCATAATTCAACCCTTCTACTCCTGTAATATTTGTTTGTTCATAAAGTCTGGGAGAGCGTAAAGTATTCTGACATTTTTCTGTTTTCAGGTTCCAAAGTTTAATCGTCTCGTCTTCACTTGCGCTGGCCAATGTGTTACCGTTGGGACTAAAACAGACTGACCTGACACTTTTAGTATGTCCACACAGGAGTTGATGAAGTTGACCTGTTTCAACATCCCAAATTCGGATTGTTGCGTCATCCCCCCCACTTGCTAGTAACTTCCCATCGGGACTAAAGGCCACTGACCATACCCAAGACTTATGACCTTCAAAACTATTAATTAATCTACCATCTTTGACTTGCCAAAGTTTGACCGTTTGATCATCACTTGAGCTGGCTAATAGTTGACTGTCAGAGCTAAAGACAACAGACCAGATTCTTCCTTGATGACCTGTAAAAGTCCGCAAAGATTGAGTCATATCATCTTCAATAGACCAGAGTTTAATAGTTCGATCTTCACTACCAGTTGCTATTAATCTTCCGTCAGGACTAAAAGCGACTGATAATACCCAGGCCTGATGTTCCTCAAAAGTTTTCAGACAAAATCCTCTCGGAACTGACCAAAGCTTAACAGAATTATCTCCACTACCACTCACCAATATTTGACTATTGGGACTAAAAGCGATCGCCCACACTCGCTTTTGATGTTCTGGGGAAAAAGTGTACTTTTCATCTGTTTTGATATCCCAAAGTTTAATGGTGTTATCGTGACTGGTACTAGCAATCAATTGACCATTCGGACTAACCGCAATTTGATATAATAAAACCCAATAATCTTTTTCTTGTAAAATTTTAATCACCTCGCCACTTTCCCCTGACCATAATCTAATCGTTTGATCTCCACTTCCACTTATCAATGTTTTTCCATCGGGACTAAAAGCTACTGAACAGATCCAGTCAGTATGACCATTAATCTGTTGAAGACATTTATGGTTTTTGATAGACCATAATCGGATCGAACGATCTATAGAACCACTCAAGATATATTGACTATCGGGACTGAAAGTAATTGATGATAACCGATTGCCATATCCCCTAAAACACTGAAGACATTTTCTGGTTTTAACTGACCATAATCGCAGGGTAAAATCTTCACTCCCACTGGCTATATATTGACCGTCCGGACTAAAAGCAATTGACCAAATCCAGTTTTCATGTCCTTCTAAAGTATCAATATTTTGATATTTTCCTTCTATAATAGACCATATTTTAATGGTTTTATCCCCACTACCACTGGCTAGAAGTTGACCATCGGAACTAAAGGCAACTTGCCAAACCCAATCTTGGTGTCCTGTAAGAGTATGGAGACATTCTCCTGTGTCAACTGACCATATTTTGATGGTTTTATCAGCACTCCCACTGGCTAAAAGTTGACCATTTGGACTAAAAGTAACACCACCTACTCGTTCTTGATGTCCTTCAAGGGTGTGGAGACATTCTCCGGTTTCAACTGACCATATTTTGATGGTTTTGTCCTCACTTCCTGTCGCTAAAAACTTACTATCAGCACTAAAAGTAACTGATCTAATAGGAGCATGATGTTTTTGAGAAGGATGGGGCAAAGAGTGACAATTTATAGATATATCTGTTATAATAGACCAAATTTTTACAATTCCGTCTTGTCCCCCACTTGCTAGTAACTGTCCCTCGGAATTTAATGCTACTGACCACACCCAGCTTCCGTGAGCAGGAAAACTTTTGTTTAATTCTAATTTTCCGTCTTGTTTGACTTTCCAGAGGTAAATCATCCCATGACTGTCACCAGTTGCTAAAAGATATTCTCTTTGAAGATAGCGATCAAACTGACTACAAGAAATTGATAAAATACTGCCACAGGTTTGAGTAAAAATACAATCAGAGAACTGTGAATATGAAAAATCTACTTGGTTTAGTCTAATGTTTGAGAAATCGACTTGTCGAATAGGGATATGGGAAAAATCGTAGTCTCTTAAATTACCTTTTTTCAGTATATTAAGTAAGTTAATAATATTGCCAGCAATGCAACCAATTTGTCCAGAAGGTTCATGTTTTAATGTCTTTAAACACTCAATTAGTTGGCTTTCCACATTATTTTCTTGAAAATTATGGATTAAGTTCTTAATTATTGGGTGTAAAATAACATTAATTTGAATCTTTCTTACATAATCTGGAACAGTAGTTTTAGTCAAGGAGTTACTTCTTAATAATTGGAAATTTTGAGTTTTGATTTCTTCTGTTGCTATGGTAATAATTTTTTGAGTGAAATATTCAATCAATAAAGGATGTAGTGTAAAGTAGTCATCTTCTTTATCTAAGAGAATTTTGGTAGATAATGTTCTAATTCCTTCTTGAATATTTTTACCGTCAGGTTCAATGATAATATTGTGTTTTAGTTCTGACAAAGAAACTGGATTTCGATTAATCGCTAACTCAAAAAGAATCGCTTTTTCTAAATCAGATAGTTGCTGAAAGTAAGAATTAAAAATAAACTCAATATCTTCTATAAGAAGATTACCTTTTTCTAAAAAATCCGAGAGGTTATTATGATGAACCCGTTGAATATGAAGAGCGATAGATTTGATAAATAAAGGATTGCCATGACAGACTTGTTGAATTAAAAATTGCCATTCATCCTCTGTACCATGAAAGGTGTCAATATCTCCAAAAATTTGCTTTCCAGTTTGATAGTCAAGTCCCTGTAACTCCAGGAAATAGGTTGAAGTCTTATTTCCTGCTAACGATTCAAGTTCTTGAGGAATTTTTCGACTGGTTATAATTAAACAGCTGTTGTGCTTTGACTGACCAATTGCTTGTAAAATTTCCCTATATTCTCCATAGTTTTCATGCTCAATAATGGCATCAATATTATCTAAAAATAATAAACAACGATATTTGGCTAGTATCTTGATCAATTTTACCAGTTTTATTTTAAATTTATCTTCTGTCTTGAAACTGATATTTTGGGAAATAATATTGCCTGTATTTTCAAGAAATTCTAGGGATAAAGGGGGATTCAAAAAAGACCAATAGATAACATGGTGAAATTCCTCTTGAATTTGCTCAATCAGTTTACAGACAAGAGATGTTTTTCCGATTCCTGCTATTCCTAAAATTCCGATAATTTTACACGGGGGACTATTTTGAAAAAACTTTTGTTTTAATAATACCAGTTCTTTCTCTCTACCATAAATCTGAGAAATATCAGGAATCAATCCGAAATTATCATAATTTATTTCTGTTTTAATTGATGAGTTTTGAGGACCAGGAGATTTACGCTTATCCCATTCTTCTTCAAACTTCCACAAATTTTCTTCTGTTATTTTACTCCAAAGGTTGAGGGTGAAATGCCATTGTAACGAGCCTTGAGTTTTCGCTCGATTATCTGCAAGTATTTCCCATTCTTTTAAAATCTTAAGGCAATTTCTCATGTGATCTACTGTGAGGCGGACACCTGACCGTTGGTGAGCTATTTCATTACAGAAATTAACTAAAACTTTTAATTCCGTTTGAACAATGAGGTTAGTAGATGTTTTTGCATCTTTTGACCATCTGACAGATAGTTTCTTCTCCCAATAATCGTAATCTTGATCTGAAGACTCATTGTTAACATGAGTTAACAATCTCTTTAACACAAACCGAATTTGTTTTTTGACTGTCTCACTGGTATTTGATCTGGGCATAGGATTACAGAAAATTAACGGTTAAAACTTCAAACAAATTCTAGGTAGTTCCCGAAGTTAATCGGTTAAATTTGTCCTGTAACTCTTATTTTATAATGCTTTCATTAAATTGACAACCCTTTTTGCATCGGGATTATTCCCTACTCTATGGTTTTGGGTAGTGGAAGAGTTCTTGTAATGAGACGATTTTAAATACGGCGGTTGCCCTATGGATGTGGTACAGGCAACTCCTTATAGGATAAGCTTTTTCCTTTGGAAGATGTACCAGACCGAGCCTGAATCCACCGTAGTTAAAATCCTATTTTTAGGCTTAAGTATTTATTTTTACCTTGAGTCTATTTATATTTCTTACTATTTTTCGCTTCCAACCATGATACGACTTACTTTATTGTATTTAAGATTATGTCAAACAATATCGATGATAGTTATAACAGAATCTCTGATAGTTATATCGCCGCTAGACAGAAAATATTAAAGGAAGAAATGAAAGATATTTCAGCTAAAGAACAAACGTATATTGAAAATATGCGTTTAGCTCCCAATACTCAAAAAAAAATGGAATTTTATGCAAAGGCTAAAGATTGTCATCAACAAATAAAGATACGATCTGATGAATTTAAAGCATTAGAAAATTTAAAAAAACAGAGGGCGCAAAGAGAAAACATCAAGGAAAGAGGAAAAATAACAACAGAAGAAGTAATGAAATCTTATTCTAAAGATCATAATGGCGGGCATCCATATGATTATAACGGCGGAAAAACAAGATAAATAATATTTTTATACTACAGCACTTTCTGGTACGGATTATCCCATGCAATCACCAAAAAGTTTACTGCATAAGCACTTCAACCCTAGTAGTTGTAATTGCTCGCTCTGCAAAGTGCTGTAATATGTTTATAGCGCTTTTCACGTTACTGAGGTATCGACAAGTTTTGCCAACAAGGGGTTTAAGCCCCTTGCCCATACCTCATTCTGATGAAAACTGCTATAGCAAATTTAAAAGTGCTAATATTAATCCAATCTTTTAAACAGCATTAATACTTAACATAAAAAGATAATCCCGTTGTTTGACTAAGTTCGTTAGCAAATTTTTCAGCTTCACCAGAAGAAGTAAAGCTTGCAACTTGAAGAAGTCCATCGGGACGAATAAAACTATCTCCACAATATTGATTTCTAACTGTATTATAAGCTCTTTTATCTCCAACGACGGCATACCATGTTGAACCACTACCCAATGAAGATCCGCATGAAGATCTGAATGTTAAATTAATAGGTGATTGTGGGGAAGGACTTGGGAGCTGCTGAGAATTACTGCAATATCCTAACAAACCAACAATAATAAGGATAATCACTAAACATCCACAACCATTACCACTGGGAGGGGGAGGTTGACTAGGAGGTTCGTTTATAATTGTTCTAATATATTCACCCTTATCATTAATGTATCCCATAACGGTAGAAGTCCAAAAAATAAGTTAATTGAATTGAGCTTTTTAGTGTGATTAAACTATTATGTACTTCGTGATTTTAAAAACCAAGACGTAATTGATAAGACTATAGGAAGGGTAATGATTAACCAAGTTATAGCAAACGCAGGTGTGCAGGGTTGGAAGACGGTTGCTACTCCTATGAAAATTAAATGAACAGGTTTTAGTAGAGCAAAAGTCAAGAAAGATTTGAAGGCATAACCTAATAAATTCCAGTTGGACATAAAAATTCCTACAATTAGATATCCAAACCCTGTCCAAATATAAATAGGAAGAGACCAAAAAACTAATTGAAAAATAATTCCATTTCTGATAGCATCCAAAAAGTCTAATTGAGTTTTTTCAAAAATTTTGACTTGATAGGTTAAACAGCTTGATCTTGAATTTGAACTGGTCAAGTTACAAAATTGTTGAAGAAGTGGACTTAAGGATGAACTTGGATTCATATAGTCAAACATATCTTTAGTGTTATTGGACGAAGTAGCCCAACCTATCCAACCTAAAAACAAAAATAGAGCTAGTAAAATTAATGGCGAGAGAAGTATCCAGTATCCTAGAATCATTTGCTGAGATTGAATAGTGTTTTTCATGTTGATCCTCAATAAAAAAACAATAATTTAGGGGAATTAATTACTACTTAATTAGCACGCTCTTTGGCAAGTATATTATCAAAATAGACAGCGACAGCATTACCTGACCGACGTTCTGAAACAACTCCAATTAGACCAGAGCTAATTGAATCATCTTGAAAACTGCCCACTACTTGATTATTGACAAATCCTAGTATTTTATTATCTTGACAAACAATTCTTAAGTGATTGCGAGCATTACCCTGATTCACAGTATTACCATTAGAGACTTTTACTTTATGCTTCCAATTTCCTTGTAAAATAGTTCCCATCAGAACAGTTCCTTGACCAGTAATAGTTAAGTAGTAAAAGCTGGCGCTATCGTCGGATTTTCTAGCAATAATACCAAAGGGTACATCATTAGGACCACCTACCTTAGTCACATCAGCAGAATAATCAACATCTTTAAACTTATGTCCATACCACAAAGACCAACCAGCCCAATTTGTTTTTGGTTGAAGTTGAAATAATCCCCCATCCTTGATCTTAGAACCTTCAGTCACTACCCATCCTTTGGTAGAATTGGAAAAGTTTTCTTGAATCACTATTCGTTGAAAGTCCTTTAAATTTGGAGGAGAATTACTAATCCAGTTACCCACTGTACCTATTAAAATTAGCAGGACAACAAAACCGATGCATCCACAACCGCCATTTGAAGATACTGGTCTGATAATTTCGCCATGTTTATTAATACGAACCATTTTTTATTATTAAAAGATGATTGGTTAACAGGTTAGTTTACTGACTGAAAATTTTCTGATTTAGATAAATTTACAGGGGGGACATGACTCTGAATAACTTATGTTAATTGAGGTTGTTACCTGTAAAGGATGAGAAAATATTTCAGCTTGTTCTCCACCTATACGAGAATCACAAGTATTACAAACAAGGGTAAATTGGCTAAGATGGTTAAGAAGTTTTGGAATATAGTTAGAAGTATCCTTATTCAGAATATCAATAATTAACTTTATTCCGATTGAGGTGACATAATTAATGTCAACTGAAATACCAGGCTCAAAATTATCTGGAACTTTGTCTTCTTCTCCGACATAGATATGTCTATTTTGAGATACTCGATGAGAAATGTCATTAGTTAGATTACCAAACGCACAAGCATAACAAGGCATTTCATTGGGAAGACAATAAAAAATTTCTCCTGCGAAAGCTCTTGTCCAAAAGCCTATTGAAACAAAAGGAATATTGTAAATGCAAGAAATTTTACTAGCATATATATCTCCCTCCCGATTATCGGCACAACCAATAATAATTGCTCCTTGTTTACAAAATTGGTCAAATATATCTTGATCAATCTCCTCTATAAAAGCAATACAAGTAGTTACTTCAGCAGAGGGATTAATTTGTAAAATTCTTTCTCTGACTGCATTTACCTTAAATTTTCCTACGTCTTGAATACCACATTGATGTCTGCATAAATTATGATAGGCAATAGTATCATTATCAATTAACACAAATTTACCTACTCCGGCTCTTGTCAACTCTAGAGCAACAAGACTTCCTACTGAACCACAACCTGAGATAATCGCGCATTTATCAATCATAATATCAGTTTCTAAAATTCCTGTATTTCTAGAAAAAATATTTTGGGTTAAGTGATAGGGCTTACTAATACAAGAGACTTTGTTAACCATAAAATCTATTCCTTGATCTGTTCTGACTCCAACTAGACCAGAAAACTTACTTAAAAATTCTTGCGAATCTTTAAAACTATCAGGTTTTAGAACAATGTTTCCAATCATTTTTATTGAATCATTTACTTGCTCATTATTGATTGATTTTTCCCAGCTTGTAATGTTAAATTCATTTGAATCTGGATGATAATAGCCATAAACTTCTCCAACAAAATTATTGACTTTTAACTCAAGTGGAAAATGAACGACAGGGGGATGTTGTTTAATTTGCATAACCTTTTGAACAGAGTGAATAATAGATGAGATGAGTAGTTAAGTTGATAAAGGGCTAGTAGGCTGAATTTTGTGTTAACTGCTTTTTAGTTTGTTGCTCAAAATCCTGCCAAATTTTCCATGTAGGAACTGTACTGAACAGTTGTTGCTGGAATGATTGACAATACGAATTTATTTTGAGCAAAGCTTCATGTTTTATAGATAGCCTAGAAGTTTCTTGATTGAGCATATTTATACATTTTGATAAATCCTCAAAGTATTTTAATAAGTAATGATAATGTTCTGTCAAATACTCAGAATAATTTTGCCACAAAACATAATGGTTATTCCATCTATAACTTTGCTCGTATAATTCTAAAGTGAATTCATGAATTTTTTTGATTAATTCACGATGGCTCAAACTGTAAGCGTTAAGAGATATATTCAGATTAGATAAGCATATTAAATTATCTTTTTTATCTCTCTGTTTCCAAAGTTTCCATTGCAAATCTCTTTTTTCAGATTGTAAATCCTGCTCTAAATTAGTAATATCTGTTTTTACATTGTCAAAATCTTGAAAAATCTCTAAAACTTGAATAATATCTACTAGATCATCAACTTGTGGAAAAATAGAAGGTTCTGCTATTATTTCCTCAAGCTTTGGTAAAACTATTTGAACTATAGTCGATTGCTCCAATGCAAAAATTTTGGATTTTAGGGAGAAATGATCCTTTCCAAAATTTTGGTTCTCTATTTCTGGAGCTTTAGGTTGCTCAATCTGAGTCCATACTTGTCTGTAACGATAGTAGTCTTCTAGATATTCATGGTAGAATTTTAAATCTTGTTTGTAATTTTCTAAGTTGTGAATTTGTGAATTCATTTGTTCTGAATAATTATTGAGATAATTATTATAATCTTCAAGTTCCTTAAATTTAACTAGAATGGTTTCATATAAAACTTCGATTTTAGACTGAATTGATTTAATAAATAAATTATAGCTTCTAATTTTTTCAACATACTTTTGCCAGCTATTTATTTTTAGTAATAAATCTTCATGGATTAATTTAACTAGGGAAAGTTCGCAATTTTCAAGATAGCGATCATAATCAAAATATTTTCGATATTGGTTAAACTTTTGAATACGTTCTAAGTTAATATTAGGATGTTGTGTAACAATATTTGCCAAAGTGTTTTGAGCTTGCTGTCTTAAGTCATCTATCTGAAATAGATTTTGAGCAATAATATCGGTTTTAACATCAGGACTAATCTTGATGTTAAGTGTTTTTGATGCTACAATTTCTCCAAAAATTGGAATTTGATAACATTCTAACGGTTGATAAATTACATTTAACTCTGTTTCAATGTGAGGCAAAACAGGTGTCCAAAAACTGAGAGCGTTTGGTTTATCTAAGAGCCCTGTTGGTCTTGGCGGGTTTAGAAAATAAGAAGGTCCATCTACTCGTTGTTTTAAGATTTCAATTTGGTCAAAATTGGCACGTCCATCAAGAATAACACGTTCTTTAAGAATAAGAATCTGACCATTTTTTGTATCAGATACTGCTTCAATTACTTGGTCGGGTTCTAATGCTGGTAAAATTTGGGGGGTATATGATACGCTATACTGTCCTCCTTGGTTCTTATTTATTGCTTTTCCCTCTTGCACCGACTCTTGTTGACTCGTTCCCTTACTATAACTCTCATTAATTGTTTGACTACTTCCCCCTCCATATTGGTTTGTTTGTGAATTTTGCCATGACTTATTATCTCCAGTGGTTTTTGATGATGATCTTCCTGAAGTTGATGAATATGTACCTCCCCAATTGCTTGATGACGATCTAGAAGTTGTATTAGAACTTGTTGTTCCATAAGTAGAACCAGCAGTGAAACCTTGACTCCATGTTTCGTTTTGACCCTTGCTTATTCCTTGTGTTTGATTAAAATTTATACCTGTGGTTGTTGTCTCATTCCAGTTTTCTGTAATACCATCACTCCAGTTAATTCCCTCTGTTACAGAAGGAATATAAGCAACTCGTTTTCCTGCACGTTTAGAAATAAATTCGGCTGTAGGCAAATCATTAATTCCAAACGTTTGAATACAAGCAGCAGAGCCAAGAAATGAATGAGCTATATTTTCCTTATATACTTCTTTTAAACGATTAAAATCTTGGAAAACACACCAGAGGGTTATTCCCTTGTGTCTGGCCGTTTGCATTCCTGTATCAATAGCATCCAATTTACCTAATTGTGTAAATTCATCTAACATGAAAAGAATTCTTTCATGATAAGGGAGATGGGTTTTTCTATCTTTTAAATCTGGGCAAGCATTTAAGGCTCTTTCAACTACTAATCTAAGCCATGTTGAATTGGCTTTGTAATATTCAATTAATGGCATCACTAAATAAACAGTTATTTTTTTATTTCTTAAGTCTTTTAAATCAAAACTTGATGATTTCAAATATTTGATAAACTGTGGGTTGCGTGCAAAGCCCAAATAAGACTTTAGTACGGATAAAACACTTCTTGTATTGTCATTATAAACTTGAAAAAAAGCATTGCCAACATCATTAAAAATAGCTTTATATGGACCCTGGTTAACCGCCCAACGTTGCATTAATTCATCCCATTCTTCGGTTTCAAATTTAGCAAGAAGTTCAGTAATATAAGGAAAATGACGATCTTGATCATCTATCTCATAGGATGGGGCTGTTTTGACATGAAAAATAAGAGCTTTTAATAACTCTTTAGGAGCATTTACCCAATAAGGATCTTCACTGCTTTTTCCCTGATTATCTTGTAATATTGACTGAGCCATTAATTCTACATCGCTGGTAAATGTAGTATTTTCTGAATCAAGAGTATCTAACAAATTCAAACACGCTTTGGGTTCATCCGTTGCTTCAAGTGGATCGATGACATATATAGATTGGCATAAAATATCTCGACGATATTTTATAGTTGCCTTAACATTAGCCCCTCCAATTTCTGTTGTAAATACGGAACCAGGATGAAGTAGTAAGTTAGGAATAACAACACTTCTCCCCTTACCGGAACCAGTAGATGCCATTGTTATAAAATGTCTATCTGTGTCGAGGCGTAAAAGTGCTTTTCCTCTCGCACCAATACAATAACCAGTATCTTTAATATCTTTAATCAGGTCAGAACCGCCAGGTGGTAATTGAGGGCTTAATTCCATTTTTATGCCTCCATTTTTTTCAAATAAGTAGAGAGACTTCTGATGTGACTGAAGGATTTTCTCTGTTGTCTTCAAAAGCAGTATTTTAAAATACGCTTGTTTTCAGATTTATATAATTGAATCTGAATTTTTCTCAATTTCATGGCTGATATACCAATTGATTATTTTGGGTTTGTAAGAATTAACTTTAGAATCATTAACCTTAACTAAGGGTTGATTATCTTTTGATAACCAGAATGTCCATTGTAAAAGTGATGGATAGATAGACATTTCGCCTGTGTATTGCATATCTATTTTTATTTGATCATTATTGCGTTTTATTTGATACTCATAATCTACTTGATTCTCTAGATATGATAATTCTGGTTCAATAACTTCTATCAGTCTTTCTAGAGAGGATATAAGCTGATTATTTTCAGTATCGTTGAGTATTGGTTCTCCAGTTTCTTGTTTATCTCCAAAGATTTCACCTATATTTTTGCCGATACTGGAGAATAGGTTTCCTATAAAATATCTTGAAGACTTAGAATCATTAACCCTGCCCTTTTTGGCTGGTTTAGTGGAGGGAAAATAATCTTGAACAGATTTTGCCGCTAATAAATGCTCTGGAATTAGCTGATTTCCTACATCTACAGGAATTTTTGTATATTTTGGTCGTGATAAGGTATGAGGTTGGTTAGACACATGATACATCGTCAACCGAAAAGTTGGGTCAAGGTTAACAAGTGCAGAAATAGCTCCATCAGGATTTTGAGAGGCATATTTTTTATTTGTTCCATCATCAGTTGATGAAAAAGAGTCAAAACTGCCAGGATGTCTATGCCAAAGGCCAAGTAGTTCAATAGATTCTCGATAAAATCTAGCTATCTTATTAGATAAATGATTAACGTAGGCAGTATCATATTCAAAGTAACCAGGTTGAAAGATAGAATTAGGTCCAGGATCTAAGGTTTCTATTACATACCATGTGTTAGGGGTTCTTATTCCTAAAAAAATACCTCCAGTTTCTGTTCTATATCTTTCATAAGTTTCGGCGATAATTGCCAAGTATGCTCTTTCAGAAAGAATCACTTTTTTGCTTGGAATACTTACCATTTCAATCTCCTGTAATAATGCTTTAATGGAGTTAGTTTTTTAAAAAGTATGGCCTTGAAATTGTGCTGTTGTTACATCACCTGCAATCCATAATTCAAAAACAGCTATCCATTTTGCGGCCCAGCTTAAAGCAGAAGCAGCAGTGGTTGAATGCTGAACAGAAGCACGAAAATCGTCTTTTTGAGAAGTGCAAAGAAGATAGTTACCTTGCGAATCTTTTAATAAGTGAGGGATAGTACCCAACTTCTGCTTTAAAAGATGTAAGTCTGGTTCAATTGAATAAATACTGATTGAACCACCATAACTATTGTTATGTGGGTGGCTATGGTCATAAATAGCTTGGAGTATCCATTGGCTACCTTGCCGTAAATTTTCCATATTCAAAGACCCCACCCAAGATAAACGGCCATCAGGAAGTTTATCTAGGTAAAACTGAGGAAAAAATCTTTGCATTGCTGCTATTTCGCCTTCTAGTAGTTGACGATCTCTTTCATACCAGTAGAAACTTCCCGCTAATTTCCCGGGGGGAACTTGGATGGCTGGTTGGGACGAATGACTATTGTTTCCGGGGGTTAATTGCCCACTTTGGTTGACAGAAACTACACCTCCTTTCATTAGGGTCTCTCGAAGCTGTCGTCTTCTTTCAGCCGCCGCCGCATCATCTCCTGTATTTAGAAAACCTTGTGGAATATAAATGGTCATAATTCAATTAATCTCCAGAAGTGTTTTTTATCCCTTAGACTGAATTTGGGATTTGCTTACTATTAAACATTAGGGATTCTACCCAAATCAAACAATAGGCTCTCATAGCCTCAAACCCTTATAGAGTAAGGAATATGACATATAAAGCTGAGATCGACTTCGGGACACTTAAGGATATAGCCAATTTTCAGGATAATTTACCTTAAGTTCCCAAAATCTAGTATTTATCGGAAACCTATTAAGCTAGACTTCACACTGCAAACGCTTCCTTGTGTTTATGAAAAATTTGGTCAGCGTTGTGGTACTGATGCTTAATCATCGACTGCTCCAGTTCAATGAGATACCATTGACCAGCAAATGTTCCATATTTTAAGCAAACTTTTTCATTATCGTGTAGAGTGTGCTTAAATCCAAAACGTTCTTTATACAGTGCTTCAATCGTTTCGTCCCCTTTTAGATAAGTCGTGTATGAGATTTCAGTGTGAGCAATATCATGTTTGTAAGTCAAGATAGCTCGAATCAATTGCTGATAAACAAGATAACTTGTTCCTATTTTGCCAGTTCCCTGTTTATCATATAGAGAGAGACTTTCGCCGACGCTTGTTACATTTTTGGGTAACATCAAATGCTTTCCTGTGTGTTTTCCTTCACAAAATGTGGCCAGTTGACAAGGCAAATAGTAGCCATATTCAGCCAGAGCATAGGTATAACGTGCAACACCGATTACCTGAGAGGGATTTTGTTCAGGATAGGCTAGAAAAATAACCGATTGGTGAGTAAATAAATCGTCGATTTCTCTGCAATAATTTTGCGAATCAGGATAGCGATTCTTGAGAAATAAGAAATAAGATTCTATTTCTGCCGGTGTTTCCGCTTCCTTGACCAGATAACCTTTGACCTTTGGCACATCAAAACAAAGTAAGGCTCTTTTGCGAAGAATCCAGCAGTTGCCAATGTTACTTAACACAATAAATCCAGCACAAAAAAACAGGCTCTTCACAGATTGCTCAATATTAGGGGTTTGGGATATATCATAGACAAAAAGAAAGCCGTTATCCTGTAACATTCTTCTGACAGTCCTTAAAGTGAATAGAGGATCTTTTTGTGTGTAATTTGTGGTCTTTAGCGTTTCAAAGGTTTGTGCCGTTGAATCCTTTTCCTCGTTTGGTTTTAAATCAAGCCAACAAGAAAGTTGCTCATAGTGACGCTCGCGTATTTGACCACTAAATAAGTGATTGACATCGACTCCATCCGACGACAGTAGCCGCACCGATGTAGATGATAATGAGGTAAACTGTTTACCATTGGTTTGGTTGATTATTTGAGAAATAGCCATTTTGCTACCCTTAGGAAGAGGACAACGAGCAATGAGGTTCTCTTCATTGGGAGTAAAGCCATAGAAATCCTTAGATTTTCTAGGGAGAAGCAAGCAAAACGATGATTTTTGGGCGCAAAAAGTTAAAGAAGCTGGAATTAGAAAGAATTAGAAAGCTTGAATTGCTTCCTATACCTATAATTGAGCAAATAGCTGATATGTACTTAGTCAGATTGAGAGAAAGTTTTTCAAAAAATGAGAATTCCGGGGGATAATTGATCAATAATAGAGAAATAAACTTATGTAGATTGAATAGAGAGCAATGAAGTTAAAACTCTCCGTAGCGGGACTTGAGCAAGTCAAAACCCGATGGGCGCAAAAACAAAAAGAAGGCTGGACTAGAGAGCATTTATGTAAGGAAGCTAGTCAATTTTGTCAACCTCGTATAGACTGGGTAGAAGATCTGGATTACCGATTTTCCTATGCCAATTCCTGCTCACCAGAGACTTTAGATCGATTTTTGAGGGGTAAAAACATTCAATCGGAAGGTTTTTTCGCCTTTTGTCGAGCTTTGAATATTGACCCTTCAAAAGTCGCCGACCTAGATAATCTTTTGCAAAAACTGACTCAAAACATCGAGCCTATTTGGGTGGGGCGAGAGTCTCTTCAAAGTGATTTACTTGAAAAACTAAGAGGCGATTGTCGCATTGTGGTGATTACAGGAATAACAGGTATTGGGAAAACTGCCCTCACCTACAAATTGGCCTTAGCTTTGTGTCAAGAAGGTTTTCCTCCTGAACTGCCTATTGATTTTGATGGGTTTAATAGACCTCTTGCATAATTTTTTTATGGTATAATATAAGGTTTTGCTTTTTTCTCAATTCTTAGATTGAAGTGGAAAAAAGAATAAAATGTGATCTTAGGTCAGGAAATCAT
>VYLY01000015.1_pt1 | contig 20239 bp, 18 predicted proteins | sample 5115341 | NCBI WGS metagenome assembly VYLY01 (sample SAMN12291790, study PRJNA351875) | freshwater metagenome | isolation source: freshwater lake | place: USA: Michigan, Lake Sixteen | collected 2013-08-07 | reverse complement strand
GTTGACCACCTGAAAATCGGTAAAACCCATCCCCCATCCCCCATCCCCCAACCCCCAACCCCCAACCCCCACCGAAAAACTTTTTCAGCAGACCCTATCTAGTTGTCCACTTGTGGATAGCTCTGCAAGCGTTTTGGTCTTTCAACCAAGATTCGGGTATGCCCTACCCTATCCGCCTTACGGCTTCCCCACTTCCCCACTTCCCCACTTCCCCACTTCCCCACTTCCCCACTTCCCCACTTCCCCACTTCCCACTCTGCCATAACTACTCCTACATACTTTGTGCTTTTTGTCAAAAAAACTTTTTCTTTGCAATAAAACTACACAAAAAAAAGATCATCGTTGTGGGTTAAATTGACTCATTTACCCGTTTTAATGAGGATTACCTTCTAGGTGTGGCAAGGGTTTCAACCGTTGCTGCCCAAAAAAGCACGGAATAGCCCATTATGAAATTCAGCAAAATCGCTGTAACCATTGTAACATCGTTGTTAAATAAAAATCTTTCTCAATTAATTCTTAAGAATTTGTAAATATTGCGGAATGTTAATTTAAATATTCTCAAGTTTTTGGAGTCAATAAATAATTTTTGCTTATCTTTGTCGAACATTGGGTGAGAAGTCAGTATTCAGGAGATAGGGTGTTGGGGTGTTAGGGTTTTAGTGGAAATTCCCCCACTTCCCCACTTCCCCACTTCCCCACTTCCCCACTTCCCCAATGCCCAATCAAGGCTGGATTTATCGAGATAAAATTAGCAAAAATCAGGCAGGATTAAGCTTATTAGCTTACTATACGGGCAAATATTGCCATTCTAGCCCAGAAGAATGGCTCGATCGCATTTTATCGGCAGCAATTCTAGTCAACGGTCGTCCCGCTTGCCCCGATACAGTCTTGGAAATCGGGCAGCAATTGACCTATCAGCGCCCACCGTGGACAGAACCGGATGTGCCGCTCTTTTTTGAGGTACTCTACGAGGATGCCGAGGTGTTAGTGGTGGCGAAACCTTCGGGATTACCGGTGTTAGCGGGGGGTGGATTTCTCGAACATACTCTTATCCATTTGGTACATCAGCATTATCCCGATGTCACTCCCTATCCGATTCATCGTCTTGGTCGCGGCACTTCGGGCATAGTCTTAATGGCTAAATCAAAGCCCGCTAGAGCTAAATTGAGTCAACAGATGCGGGAGGGGAAAATTACTAAAATATATCGAGCTTTAGTGGGTCAGGGCGACATACCAGATAATTTTACTATTAATCAAGCGATCGGGAAAATCGCCCATCCCATTTTAGGCCATGTTTACGGTGCGCTCACAGATGGGTTATCGGCCCGCAGTGATGGTCGAGTCTTAAAAAAACATCCCGATAGTACCCTATTAGAAGTAAGAATTTTTACGGGCAGACCCCATCAAATTCGCATTCATCTGGCCTTTTTTGGCTATCCTTTAATCGGTGATCCATTGTATGGTCTGGGGGGATTACCGCGACCGGATGCAGTCCCGGGAGATTGTGGTTATTATCTCCATGCCAATCAAATCGTTTTTAATCATCCCAGTACAGGCAGAACAATCCCTATTTCCTGTCAGCCGCCACCAGAATTAGTGGATAGGGAAAATCTGGAAATCTAGCCATATTTTCACCCCCCCCAAACCTGATCGCCAGCGATCACTAAAAGACCACTTCGGTAATCACACCCTCAATCGCCCCGAAGCGAGAGCGAGAACCTAAGACAATTCGATACAATATTGTCAACAAGCATTAAGCGATTTAAACTATCGATCGAAGGTAAAAGTCCCGAAGTTATCGAAATCTAGGGGGAGACAAAAACAAGCATGGGTAGAGTAGTAGGCATTGATCTAGGGACAACTAACTCCGTCGTCGCCGTGATGGAAGGCGGAAAGCCAGTGGTCATCGCCAACTCGGAGGGCATGAGAACCACCCCTTCTGTGATCGGTTTTAATAAAGATGGGGAGTTAGTGGTCGGTCAAATGGCCCGGCGACAAGGGGTACTCAATCCCCAAAACACCTACTATGGAGTCAAACGCTACATAGGTCGTCGCTACTCGGAATTAAACCCCGAATCGAAGCGCGTCCCCTACACCATCCGCCGGGATGAGATGGGCAATATCAAAATTAAATGCCCCCGTCTGCAAAAAGAATTCGCCCCCGAAGAAATTTCCGCCCTAATTTTACGCCGATTAGCCGAAGAAGCCAGCCGTTATCTGGGGGAAGAAGTTACCGGGGCCGTAATCACCGTCCCCGCCTATTTTAATGACTCCCAACGTCAAGCCACCCGGGATGCGGGCCGAATTGCGGGGTTAGAAGTGCTGCGGATTCTCAACGAACCCACCGCCGCCGCCCTGGCCTACGGTCTCGATGAACAGGAAAGCAAGAAAATCCTCGTTTTTGACCTGGGAGGCGGTACTTTTGATGTTTCTATCTTGGAAGTGGGTGACGGCGTTTTTGAGGTGAAAGCCACCAGTGGCGACACCCAATTAGGCGGAAATGATTTCGATAAAAGAATCGTCGATTGGTTAGCCAATCAATTTTTGGAACAGGAAGGCGTGGAGCTGCGCCAAGACCGGCAAGCCCTACAAAGACTCACAGAAGCGGCAGAAAAAGCCAAAATAGAACTGTCTGGGGTCAGCGTCACCGATATTAATCTGCCCTTTATCATCGCCACGGAAGACGGACCCAAACACATCGAAACTTGCCTGAGTCGGGCCCAATTTGAGGAATTATGCGGTGATTTAATCAGTCGTCTCCGTCGTCCTCTCAAACGCGCCCTTTCTGATGCCGGTTTGTCCCCCGTCCAACTAGACGAAGTGGTACTGGTGGGCGGCGGCACGCGGATGCCGGTGGTTAAGGATTTGGTGCGGAGTTTTATCGATAGGGAACCCAATCAAAATGTTAACCCTGATGAGGTTGTAGCGGTCGGGGCGGCTATTCAAGCGGGAATTTTGGGCGGCGAGGTCAAAGACGTGCTGCTCCTCGATGTTACCCCTTTATCCTTGGGTTTAGAAACCATCGGCGGTGTGATGAAAAAGTTAATCCCCCGCAATACCACTATTCCCGTCCGCAGAGCTGACCTTTTTTCCACTTCCGAAAATAATCAAACTGTGGTGGAAATCCACGTTTTGCAGGGGGAAAGGGAAATGGCCAGCGATAATAAATCCTTGGGACGTTTTAAATTAACCGGTATCCCCCCCGCACCCCGGGGTATTCCCCAAGTGCAGGTGTCCCTCGATATGGATGCTAACGGTATTCTACAAGTCACCGCTAGGGATAAAATGACCGGACGGGAGCAAAGTGTCACCATTCAAGGCGCTTCTACCCTCAGCGAAGGGGAAATTAACCGCATGATCGGCGATGCTGCCCGATTTGCCCAAGCAGATCGTACCCGTCGCGAAAAGGTCGATAAACGCAATCGCGCCCGCTCTCTGGTGGATCAAGCCCAACGACGCTTAAAAGATGTTACTCTCGATTTTGGTAATGAGTTTACCCGTTCCTATCGTCGTCAAATTGAGTCTTTGAGTACGGAAATTATCGACGCTTTGGAGAAAAATGATGACCGTCGCCTTGATCGCGCCCAGGCGGATCTACAGGATGTTATCTATGAATTAAATCGCGAGGTACGGCTACAATACGACGAGGAAGACGAGGGCTTTTTTAGTGCTATTCGCAAGACTTTTACCGGGGATAAGGAAGATGATCTTCCCTCCGAACCGCGCCGCGATCGTTATCGCCAGGATTATCGTCCCAGTACACCGGGTTATCAAAGTGATTATCGACCCAATTATTCGGCTAATCAAGATAGTTATCGCCCCCGCAATCAGGACAATTACTACAATGGCCGCGATAGCGATTGGCAAAGTCCCCCCCGTTCGGAGGAAAAAAGTTATAACAATAGTAAAAGTAACCGCAGCGGCGGCAATCGTTCCCGCAATGTTCCCCCCCAAAATAACTGGGATGATGACGATGATGATTGGTTTTAATCAGTGATCAGTAAACAGTGATCAGTAAACAGTAAACAGTAATCAGTAAACAGTAATCAGTAAAAAGACAGTGGGAAACTACTATTTAATACTGCTCGCTTAATACATACTGCTCACTTAGAACTCAAATCTGATAACTGATAACTGATAACTGATAACTGATAACTGATAACTGATAACTGATAACTGATAACTGATAACTGATGACTGATAACTGAATATATGCCACAATTAGTTGATTATTATGATGTTTTAGGAGTATCTCGCACGGCTACCGGTGACGAGATCAAAAAGGCTTTTCGACGACTGGCGCGTCAATATCATCCTGATGTTAATCCGGGGGATAAATCGGCCGAAGAAAAGTTTAAAGATATTAATGAAGCTTACGATGTTCTCTCCGATGAAGAAAAACGGGTTGAGTATAATCGTTCCTTGACGGGGATTAAGCGCCGCGGGATACGTCCGGGGGAAAAAGCGAATAGTAACGGTAATGGAAAAATCCCCCGTACAGAACAGGATTTATGGAAGTTTAGAGATTTTAATAACCTTAATACTAAGCGCGCTAAAATTGCCTCCTCTCCCCGTTTAACTCGTCGAGATGTGGAGGCGAAATTGACTTTACCTTTGGAGAAAGCTTATCAAGGTGGCAGACAAAGAATTCGTCTGGAAGATGGTAGATCAATAGAGGTTGATATGCCGGCAGCCATGATCGATGGGCAGAAAATTCGTCTCAAAGGTCAGGGTATTGAAGGGGGTGATTTATATTTAAAAATAACTATCGCTAGGCATCCTTTTTTTAGGATTCAAGGTTCTGATATTGTCTGTCAAGTACCGATTACTCCTAGCGAGGCAATTGTGGGCGGTTTTGTGGAAATTCCTACCATTGACGGTTTAGTTAAAATGATGATTCCTAAGGGAGTAAAAAGTGGTCAAAGATTACGTTTGGCTAACAAAGGTTATCCCACTTCCCAAGGAGAAAGGGGCGATCAATTAGTGGAAATTATATTAGTTAATCCTCCCAATCCTAGCCCTGAAGAATTAGAACTTTATCAAAAAATACGGGCGATCGAAACTTTTAATCCTCGTCAAGGTTTATAACGATTATGCTAGGTGGGTTACGGCAAATTTGAAATTTTTTGTCAAAAACATAACTTGTCCTCGCCTAACCCACCCTACACCTTAATCCCGCTTGATTATGACCAATATAATTGACACAATTAAACCTTTTTATCCTCTAGCTTTCAAGGCTATTCGGGGCAATTTAGAGGGAACACAAAGACAATTATTAAATACTCTGCAAAAAATCGATCGCTCGCGAGGCGGATTTTGGGGACAATGGTTAATCTCACAATTATCAGAATCCCTCAGTTTTAGCGATTCTCGCCTATCTCAAAGCCTCTGGGGGTTAAATTTCCCCAATCCTGTCGGATTAGCGGCAGGATTCGATAAAGACGGTTTAGGGGCAGGACTTTGGCATAGTTTCGGCTTTGGTTTTGCCGAGGTGGGTGCTGTCACCCTAGAAGGGCAACCGGGCAACCCAAAACCGAGATTATTCCGTTTACCAGAAGATTTGGCTGGATTAAACCGTATGGGGGCAAATAACTGTGGTGCGCCAGTTCTAGCGGCAACCCTCCAACAATCTTGGCAACGACAACCCCGACAGATTCCCATCGGCATTAACCTCTGTAAATCGAAAAATACGCCCCTAGAAAAGGCCCCGGAGGACTATTTAGGCAGTTTTCGCTATTTATTCCCCCATGCTGATTATTTTGTCGTTAATGTTAGTTCTCCCAATACTCCCGGTTTACGTTCCCTGCAAAGTGGTGAACAACTCGATAAAATCCTCGACATTTTACAAACAGAAAATCAAGGCAGAAAACCCCTATTAGTGAAAATTTCTCCCGATTTAGAATGGGAAGATATCAGAACAATTATTGACTTAGCTGTCGCCTATCAATTAGCGGGAATTGTCGCTACTAATACCACCACTAAACGCACGGGATTAAAAACCACAATTCTGCCTGAAACTGGTAAACCAATCACTGAAGAAGCAGGGGGAATTAGTGGCAAACCTTTGCGGGAACGTTCCACGGAAGTAATCCGTTTTATCTATCGGCAAACCCAAGGCAATTTACCAATAATTGGAGTGGGAGGCATTTTTTCTCTCGATGATGCTTGGGAAAAAATTACCGCCGGTGCCAGTTTATTACAGATTTATACCGGTTGGTTATATCAGGGTCCTTGGCTAGTATCAAATATTTTACAAGGATTAACAGAAAAATTAGAGGCCAATGGGTTAACTAATATTAATCAAGCGGTGGGAATTAATAATAGACCTCTGGAAAAAATCAAAAATCTTCCCTTAGGGAAAGAGTCACGGGGCAGTATTAAGGAGTCAGAATAAGCAAAAGAAAGACATTGTTTACTAGGCTCGATGATTAAATGACTATTGTTAATAGAAAGAATCTAGGTCGTGAGCATCCAGCTTTTTTACAATTGTTTGCATAAATATTAATAATTATGACAAAGCATCAGTTCTTAAAGAGTTTTTATTCTGGGCTTATCAATCCCTTAATAAAAGCCTTCTAATCTCAAGAGAGAACGTTTTGTTTCCTTGAGATTAGAGGAATAAAAAATTAATGATTGCTTCACATTCTAACCGCAAAAATGTTCTAGCGGCAACTCTGCTAACAGTGGGAATTTCCCTGATAAACGTACCGACGGTTTTAGCGCAAGCTCATACTAATACAGGCGGACCGCAGGTGACAGGATTGAATGGTTATAAATATACGCCCCTATTTACAGTGGGTGAAACCATCAACAATTACACTCCCATCGGTATTCTTGATGGAATTGGCGTTATCGATCTAGGAAATGGGACGATTCGTGCCTTGGTCAACCACGAAGTTAGAAATAACCAAGGAGCCTCTTATACCCTGAATCCGGGTACTGCTAACCAGCTTTCCGTGAGAGGAGCAAGAATCAGTTACTTTGACATCGACACCAGTAGTCGTCAAATTATCGGTTCTGGATTAGCCTTCGATAAAATCTACGATCGCTCTTACAATCTAATCACCAGTACCAGTCAATTTGAACTCGCTCCCACCATTGGAGGTTTAGATCGTTTTTGTTCTGGTGCCGCTTTCGGTCGTTATTCCTTCGGTCAAGGGATCGGTTTTGAAGATAATATCTACTTTGCTGGAGAAGAAACCAGCAACGGGACTCAATGGGTTCTCGATCCTAGCAATTTCGATATCTGGGCTGCCCCAGAAATGGGTCGCGGTGCTTGGGAAAATTGGACAGAAATTGATACAGGTAGAAGTGATCGCATTGCGATGATCGGGGGTGATGATACCGAGTCCGCGCCTCTCTATCTCTACATTGGGGAGAAAAACGGGGTCGGAGATGGTAGTTTTCTCGATCGCAATGGTCTCAAACAGGGCAAACTGTATGTTTGGGTAGGCGATGAAGGTGTGGATCCCAGGGACTTTGCCGGTACTGGTAACACCAGCGCTGGACGATGGGTAGAAGTGGTGAACGAGGGAAATGGGGTTGGTTTTCTCAACGGTTTTGCCACCGATAGCAATCTTCGCGCCCAAGCGGACGCTTTAGGAGCTTTTTCCTTCTCCCGTCCGGAAGATGTCTCGACTAATCCCAGTGATGGTTCCCAAATTGTTCTTGCTTCCACCGGACGCAGTTCTTTATTCAATGGGGCCGATAGCTGGGGAACTATTTATATCTTCGATAATAATCTGGTTTTCGATCAAAACGGCAATCTCGACACCGCTGCTTCTAGCGTCAGCGCTCGCATTCTCTACGATGGTAATGATGCGGGTGGCGGTCAATTTAGCGGTCCCGATTTTGGGGTGAGAAGTCCCGATAACCTCGATTGGTCCGATGACGGTACTATCTATATCCAAGAAGACCGTTCTTTCTCTGATTTCGGTCAACCCTCTGGAGAAGAAGCCTCGATTTGGCGACTTGATGCCACCACTGGACGAGCGACACGAGTAGGTCAGATCGATCGTAGTGCTAGTTTACCGGGGGGTCAAACCGACAGCAGCCCCAATGATTTAGGTAACTGGGAAACTTCGGGGATTTTGGATATTACTGAATTCTTTCCCAGCGCTCGACCGGGAGAAAAAATTCTGATTCTCGACGTGCAGGCCCACAGTGTGCGAAATGGCAGCATCGGCGGTCCTAATAATCTTGTCGAAGGTGGTCAATTAGGTTTATTAACTGTCCAAACCCCGGAACCGACTCTCCTCTTTGGTTTAGGTTTCTTTGGTTTATCTGCCTTGGCATTAAAACGGAAACAAGGCTAAAACGATAATTTCTTGTATTTTAGGGGGTTGAAAAAATTCAGCCCCTATTTTTTATCGTTTTTGGCTCTCTTGGACATTGGGTGAAAAATGTTCACAATGTCACATTATGGCCGCAAGCTTTGCGTCCCTACTGCCGCGCGTGGTATGATTTGTAGGGGTGTATAGCGTACGCCTTTTCTTCGATAAGATTTGCTGATCACCATAACTCCAAGAGAGCCTCATTTTTCATAATACCTCTTGCGTAATTAATTTTTGAGGGTTCAAAAACGGCAAAAATAAGGATTAAATTGCATAAAATCTGTAAATAGACCATTTAATTGATTATTATTCATTCTTGATTCTCCTGACGACCGACTCCTAACCCTAATCAACCTCAGCAATTTTTGATTTTTATAAGAGGTCTAATATAGGTTCATAATAACCTTATTTTTTCAAAAGACTGAACTTTTCAACCCTATCTAGGAAATTATTATGATTCCGATAGCTTTTTAAGCATCAGAGTTAACAGCAGTAATTTTAATATTTTAAAATAAATATATTTGAAATAAATGCACCAATTCAGCAAGAATACTTTTTGATCTCAACTATTTTCCAATAACAGTAATTTTTCTTGTCTGTATTTCTGCATACTTAGTAATCAGAAATTCATCAAGAATAAAAGATTCTATGATTCTATTTTGTCTATCTCATGTCCAGTTTCATGATAAAATTAGCCTTTTATGGTATTCATATCAACAATATTTGATCATTCTAAGCTGTACTGTATTTAAACTGCGTATTGGATATTTTAGTACAAAAGAGCAAACTACCTCCCCCCGCTCCCGTACAGTCTTAACGAGTAAATTAGATAGTCAACAGCTTAGTACCTCCAGAAGCTATAATAATAATTAAAGCTTACTAAAGATTAACCAATTCTCTAGAAACTACAACCAGAGACAAATCGATCGCCAAGTATTGAACTTTTTAACCAAACCACAATTCTATGTCAAAAAAATCATTTTTACCCGGTTGTTTAGTCGTCTTAGGACTAACAGCAGTAACCGCAGGAGGTGTCTATCTTTATCTACGAGGACAACTACCTTGGCAAAGATTCACCCCCTTAGAATCGGCAAAAGTTATCCCAGAAACTGCCTTTGCTAGTAGTTTTGTCTCCACGGATGCAAAAGCTTGGTCAGTGTTAGCTAAATATGGTACACCTGAATCACGAACTGCGGTTAGTCAAGGACTAGAAGAATTACAAAAAAATATCTTCACCGATAAGATTGATTATCAACGGGATATCGAACCTTGGATCGGTAGTATCAGCTTTGCTTTTCTTCCGGCAACTAAACCGGGGGAATCGGGAATCTTAACGGTTATCGGGATCAAAGATAAAATTAAAGCGTCGGAATTCGAGAAAAAACTAGGACAACAAGTTAATCGCAAAACTAGCACCAGTGACTACAAAGATATTAAAATTACTGCTATAGATTGGCAGGATAACACCACCATTTATACTGCCGTTGCGGGGGATTTTTTGTTGATATCCTACGATAAAAAGGTGTTAGAATCGGCGATCGATACCTACCGAGGACAGCCATCTTTTAGCAGTAAACCAGAAGTGAGAAAACTGCTTTCCCAATCCCTCAACCTACCCAATACCCTAGCGACAATTTATATCGATGATTATGCCGGAATCTTGGGAGCAGATGCTAATTTATCCCCCCAAAGTCGGCAAGAATTAGCAAAAATTCAAGATATTGTCGCGGGAGTGGGTGTCACCGATACGGGATTACAATTACAAATGGTGGCTAAACTTGCTCCTGAAACTATTTCTACCCTACCTTCCCCTAGCAGAAATCAAGTTTTAAATTATTTCCCCGGAGATACCATCGCAGTCTGGAGCGGTAATAATCTTAAACAGGGATGGGAAGAAGTAGAAAAACAGTCCCAAACTAACCCAGAATTACAAGTTTTTCTGCGTCAGATCCGTGAGAATTTTCAGATGGCAACCCTTGACGCGGATAAAGAAGTTTTTAACTGGATGGATCGAGAATTTGCCTTTGGAATTATCCCCAACCAGCAAGCGGTGGGAGGGTTAGGTTTTGGGGGAATGATGATCTGGCAAACCGGCGATCATAAAGCGGCAAAAACTACCATCGAGAAGTTAAATCAATTGGTAAAAACTGTTCCTGTTATCACCATAAAAAACAGTCAAATTTCCGGTGAAGATGTGACTGAATGGAAAGCGGAAGAACAAGCGATTTTAACCTATGCTTGGCCTAATAATGATACCTTAAAAATGACCGTCGGAATTCCCTATCAACCCCAACCGAATCAACCGATTAGCCAAAGTGAGAATTTCCGAGTATCTACCGCTAATCTACCCAAGAATAATCTCGGTTATTTCTTCATCGATGTGGAGCAAATTATCGCTAAAGCGGGAGGAATTAATAATCTTCCTGCCACGGAATTAACCCCGGAAACAAAAGCCTTTTTAGAATCGGTACGCGGGATCGGAATTACTGCCACTATGCCTGATAAAACCACCAGTAAAATTGATGTTTTATTTTCCCTGAAACAAACTCCCTAAAAAGTAACCGACTAGATAAAGCGATCCACAGAGAATTATCTGACTATCGGCAGATTCTTGGATGGCTTTTTTTAGTCCTAAAAATACATCGGAACAAGTCTCTAGGTGAGATAATTTTGGACAAATTGAAGCCGCTAATTCCGCTAATGTTTCAGGATTGGCACTGCTATGATCTGGCACAGGAACTAAATATAAACTATCGCCTTTTCTTAATAAAGCTTGGAATATTTCCTGATGATCTTTGGTCGATAAAATTCCCATCACCCAGATAATTTTTGGGGCTTTTAAACTATCTATATACTGCCTTAAACCAATAGCAGCAGCAGGATTATGAGCGCCATCTATTAAGATTTCTCGCTGACACCAATTAACGGTTTGTAACCGTCCTAACCAGCGAGTTTTTGCCATTCCTTCTTGCACGACTTCATCGCTAATTTGCCAACCTTGCTGACGTAAAATATTAACAACAGCGATCGCTATAGCAGAATTAGTTAATTGAAAATCTCCCGCTAAGGATAAAGGATATTCTAACCCTTGATATTTAGCGCGATTATCGGCAATTTTTTCGGCAGCTTCTACCCATACCGTCGGACAATTTAACAGCTTGATTCTCTCCCTAACTACCCCCTGCGCTGATTCCGGTAATTGTCCGATAACTGCGGGACAATTCGCTTTTAATATCCCCGCTTTCTCCCCGGCAATATCAGCAACCGTGGGACCTAAATTTTGCCAATGTTCCCGACTAATAGAAGTGATGACAGTCACTAAAGGTTGAGCGCAAACATTAGTCGCATCTAATCTTCCTCCCAAACCCACTTCCATCACGGCAATATCCACCTTTTCCTGAGCAAAATACAGCCAAGCAGCGGCAGTAATTACCTCAAATTGAGTAGGACTTTCCTGCTGGGGATCGATAAGCGATTGTATATCTTTAAGCAGGTTTTCTAAAGTCGCAGTTTCAATATTTTCGCCATTAATAGAGATTCTTTCTGTCCAATCAATTAAATGGGGAGAAATATAACGTCCGACTTTGTAACCGGCAGTGCTGAGAATGGAGGATAGATAGGCACAAACCGAACCTTTGCCATTAGTTCCCGTGACATGAATAATCGGAATTTTATCTTGGGGATTGCCTAAAATCTCCAGCAGATTTTTTATTCTTTCTAAACCGAGATTGACACCAAAACGCTGAAAAGGTTGCAGTAAAGAATCAATAGTCATGGTTGGCAAACTATAAATAGGGTTTGCGGCAAAAAGTTTATTGGTGGGGGTAGGGTGTGGGGTGTGGGGTGTGGGGTGTAGGGTTTTACCGATTTTCATCTGCTCAATTACCTAATTTTCAGGGAAAAAGTACCTGAATTTTCCCCCTGATCACTCCCAGACGAGGCACTTTTGGATTTCAAAAAGGTCTAAAAGTTTTATCCAACAAGGTTTTTAGATTTATTCAGCAGACCCTAAATAAAGGAATCCGGGTAGGAGCATCGATCCTACCCGCACGGATGACCCTTTCTGTGGGTAGTAATGTCTAAAGTTTGACTAAAATGCTCGGTTCTTTTTGGATCGGTAAAACATCAAGAGAGTCAATATTAGCGCAGTATTTTAAATCTTCTTGACAGTGGAGACGCAAGAGGCGCTGACCGTGACTACAACTGTGGAACATTCCTAAAAGATCATTTTGCCATTGACGATAAAGAGCGATCGAGGCGATAACCTCATCATTACCGATCGCCATTTGCCCCGATTGTTCTTGTAGCGCATCGGCGATCGCTCCAGCACAGGCCGTATCTTCCAAAGAATAACCCCCTTCCCAACCAGAGCCAACAATCCAGACGGTGTCGGGCTGCCTATCCAATAAGTAATTAACGGCAGCTTGCCGATTAATCATAGCGGCAGTAATCACGATCGGGGATTCTTCCACCCTTTGCAGAGCGCGGGTGCCGTTAGTGGTGCTGATAAACAGACGACGACCTTTCATTAAATCAGGGGTACAATCGAGGGGAGAATTGCCCAGATCGCAGCCTTCTACTTTCGCGCCGCCTCTTTCTCCTGCCCGGAGACGTTTTTCTGGTTGCCAGGTATCGCTCACCTGCATCAGGGTTTTCAGATCGCTGAAGGTTTGCACTGCTTCCGCACCGGCATTAAGGGCAGTGGCAATCGTGGTTGTTGCTCTTAAAACATCGATAACGACGGCGCAATCGGGTAGAGTATGGACGGGGGTAAGTTCGGGAGTATGATAAATGAAAACCTGCACGAGTTATACCAAGTAAAAAGTAAAAGGGGAAATAAGCTCAACATACCGCCGCTCGGCGTCGCGCTGGCAGAAGAAAGACAAGGCCGATTTTATCACGATGGATGTCAGCTAGTTAAGCTGTTCGTAATTCAAATTGCTTGTTGAGATCAGGCAAGGGGGGGGCTAATCTAAGAATAAGCGGTTTAAATACGTCTTAGCTTAGGGACTTGCGCTTTGATAATGTACCTTTTGGGCGAACGCAGTTCGCCCCTACATTGTGGACAAAATCCGTTACTGTAGGGGCGCAAAGCTTGCGCCCTCCGATCGATTGGGATATTATTCTCACGCAAGTCCCTTATCACTTGAAATGCCCACGCGGATCACAAAATTGGCCAATTGTCAATAGGGTTTGAGATGCTCTCACCCTGTCGCTCGTCATGACTAAATGTTATAATTAATAATTATTATGCCTGCTAACCTCAAGATTCATGTCTGCTAAAGATCGTTTTCATGGTGCAGTGAGAAAAGGATTAGAAAAAGAGGGTTGGATCATTACGGATGACCCTTTAAGGATTGAAGTGGGTGATGTAGAAATGTATGTCGATTTAGGAGCAGAGCAACTGATAGCCGCAGAAAAAGACAATGAAAAGATAGCCGTTGAAATTAAAAGTTTTATCGGTAAATCTAGCATTTCAGAATTTCATACTGCCATTGGACAATTCTTTAATTATCGTGTTGCTTTAGAAGAAAAAGAACCTAAAAGACAGTTATATTTAGCTGTTCCCTTAGATATTTATTATAGTTTTTTTGAATTGCGATTTATTCAAACTGTCGTTAAAAGATTTCAAATTTACCTGATTATTTATGATCCGATTGGGGAGGTAATTGTCGAATGGAAAAATTAGAACAATATCGTCACTATGTCAAGCAAGTCATTACTGAATATTCTCAGATAGGTTCATCTAAAGATCCGATTGAACAACAATTGATTTTTGATACAGTTGGCGATCACTATCAATTGATGTATGTTGGCTGGAAAAATAGACGAAGATATCATGGTTGTGTTTTGCATCTCGATATTAAAAAGGGTAAAATCTGGATACAACATGATGGCACTGAGGTGGGAATTGCCAATGAATTAGTTAATTTAGGTGTTCCTAAAGAAGATATTGTTTTAGCCTTTCATGAACCCCTAGTCAGAGAATATACAGGGTTTGCGGTGGGTTAATCAAAGAGGGCGAATGCAATTCGCCCCTACAATAATATTATTGCGCCAATGGTAGGGGCGCACCGCGTGCGCCCAAAATGTCCTATAGATATTTCGACAAAATTGAGATGCACCCAAATTATCCCTATTCTTCTTCCTTCCACACAAAAACCAGAAGAGCCAATTCGCCTACCCTAATCATAAGGTTAAGCGACAAACAGGATCAGCAAGAGACTTCGATTTTTTTACCTTGCTGATCTCTGTATTTCTTTGTTAACAAAACTTAACAATTATCGGCGAAATTTTGCTTGCTTTTGTCGGCAGATTTTGAGATAATATTTTTAAAAGATTTTATTCATAATGGGAATCTATGCGTTTTTAAAAATTTTGCACGGATTTCCATTATAAGAAAAGCATAGCGCAAGCCGCCGGCAAAGTCAAGTCTTTTCCCCATTAATTAGGGAAGGTTTTTGAGCCACCAGCTTGAAAATCTTGCAGCTGCTTGGCCAAACAGGCCGCCAAACCCCTTACCTCGTCTATATTTCACATTTATTCAGCCAACCCTACCTAAATCTCTGCTGAAGGTGGAGATCAAAGGCTGTTTTAAACTAATGCTTTACTGCGATCGTTAGAATTATCCCCAAAAATTGCCCCTCGTCGAATCAAATCCTGTTTTTGTTCAGGGGTGATCCCCGTTGCATCGATAAAGATAGCGTTTTCAACTTCCGCTCAAATCCTGTTTTTGTTCAGGGGTGATCCCCGTTGCATCGATAAAGATAGCGTTTTCAACTTCCGCCCCACTCAGGAAAGCCACACTTAGGTTAGCCCTTCTCAGGATAGCTCCACTCAGGATAGCCTCTCTCAGGTCAGCCTCTCTCAGGATAGCCCCTCTCAGGTCAGCCTCTCTCAGGTCAGCCTCTCTCAGGATAGCCTCTCTCAGGATAGCCCAACTGAGGTTAGCCTTACTCAGGATAGCCCCTCTCAGGTTAGCCCCTCTCAGGTTAGCCCCTCTCAGGTTAGCCCCACTCAGGTTAGCCCCACTCAGGTTAGCCCCACTCAGGTTAGCCCCTCTCAGGAAAGCCCCACTTAAATCAACTTGTTGTAGAGTTGTCTTATCGATTGTTCCCTCTCGAATTGCCTTAATTAATTCGGCTTTTTCAATAACTTTTGCATCTGTAGTGAACTCTGCTTTTGTGACGATAATTTCGGGTATATCGTCTGATTTAAGTTCATTGAGAAGGGCTTGCAATTCCCCCGATTGATGTAAATCTGCTAGGCGCTGTAGTCCATCTTCTGAACCTTCTAAAAATAGCCGAATACTGCCTTTAAGTTTCATAATAGGCTTGATCGTGTTGTCTCTGGCAATTTTTTGAATAAGGTTGTTAATCTTATCAATTTTCTCTGGTGTCAGGTCGTCTATATCTACCTCAATAACTAATTCAAGAACTCTATCCGATTGCTGAGGTTGCGGTTTATTGTTATGATCAAATATCTGAGAATTATCTCTATACCTTGCCAAAGCAGTAATCAGATTACTCTTTCCAATCTTTTCATCTGTTTGCGCTGACAAGATTTTAAATAAACTAGAAGCCGCATTCTTGATTGACTGTTCTTCTGTCATAATTTCTTTTGCTAGATAAGCATAGGTTTTATCCTCAAAAATACCTTTTAATATTTTTGTCTCCACGTCCGTTAATCCCTTGTTTGTATGCTTTTTTTTCAGATCATTAACCAGCATTTCTAATTCAGTCCATGAAAGGGTTTTAATTTCAGTCATTTTTAGTTCATTTATCATCATTTTTTAAGGGTTGCAGGACTTAAGATTACTTTTCAGTACCCTGTCAGGTTACTTGAGAGTACCTAAAAAAAGTACCATTTTCATGACTTTTGAGTAACGACAAATAATCAGAATTTTTTTAATCTAGAGATAGTTCACCCCCTAAGTAAAAGGATTGATGATTATGTATAAATATTGGTTGAAGTACAGAGAAGACCTTGTCAGTCTTGCCAAAATTATCAGCACCATATTTGCGATCGCATCATTTTTAGGCTTCTCTTTTCCAGAGAAATTTCAACCTACTCCCTGCCAACCGACGGCAATTGTTGAAACCACGGAAGTTAGCACTAACAATTAGTCAAAGCGCAAAATTCGCCTAACCTAATCATAGGTTAAGCGACAAACAAGATCAGCAAGAGATTTCGATTTTTTGACCTTGCTGATCTCTGTATTTCTTTGTTAACAAAACTTAACAATTAGGGGCGAAATTTTGCTTGCTTTTGTCGGCAGATTTTGAGATAATATTTTTAAAAGATTTTATTCATAATGGGAATCTGTGCGTTTTTAAAAATTTTGCACGGATTCCCATTATAAGAAAAGCATAGCGCAAGTCGCCGGCAAAGTCAAGTCCTTTCCCATTACTTATGGGTGCGAATTTCCCGGAATCAAAAAAGGGGGTTAATGGTGAGTCAGACCAAATATGGGTTACACTTCATCTTTAAATGGGAAACGCTGTCATTCTTTGTAGGGAATATGACTAGACAAACCGCTAATCTCGGACAAACAGGAATTTCCGTCAGTGCCTTAGGAATTGGGACTTGGGCATGGGGAGATAAACTATTCTGGAACTATGGCAAGGAATACGGAGCTAGTCAGGTAGAGGCGGCCTTTAAAGCGGCAGTAGAGGCAGGAATCACCTTTTTTGACACTGCCGAAGTCTATGGACTGGGGGAATCGGAACGACTCTTAGGAAAATTTACTCAAGAGACTGATATTCCCATCGATATTGCCAGTAAGTTTGCCCCCGTACCGTGGCGATTTGGGGCGAATGCCGTTCATAATGCCATTACAGAGAGCTTAAACCGTCTAAAAACCGATAAAATTACCCTTTACCAAGTACATTGGCCCTTCACCTTCCTGATTAGCCAAGAAACCCTAATGAATGCCCTAGCGGAAGAAGTAAAACGAGGCCGTATTGCTGCAGTGGGCGTAAGTAATTATTCCGCCGAGCAAATGCGTCAAGCAAGCCAGATTTTGGCGAAAAAAGAGGTTCCCTTAGCGGTCAATCAGGTGCAGTATTCGCTTTTGTATCGCAAAATAGAAACTAAGGCAATTTTAGCCACAGCCAAGGAATTAGGTGTCACCATCCTTGCCTACAGCCCCCTCGCTCAAGGACTACTGACGGGTAAATATAGCCCAGAAAGCCAGAATTTGCCCGATGGAGCCAGAAAAGTTGACTCGCGGTTCAAAAAAGAAGGTTTGGAGAAAATAGCCCCAATTTTAAGGGTACTGCAAGAATTGGGCGCAAAATACCAAAAAACCCCCGCACAAGTGGCCCTCAATTGGTTAATCGCCCAAGGGGATGTGATTCCCATTCCGGGGGCAAAAACTGCGGCCCAAGCGAGGGAAAATGCTGGGGCGTTAGGATGGAGTTTAGAAGCGCGAGAGGTGACGCAATTAGAACAGATGAGCCGACCTTGGCTGTAAAAATCAAAACTTTTGATTTTTGATCACCATTCTGGAAAAAGTCTCTAACTTTTTGGTGATCAAGATCAAAACAGGCTACAATCTTTAGATACTACTGTACTACTTAAGAAAACTGGGACAAAATTAATGGCGACAACGACAAGTAATCCTGATCGAGATAAGGCCTTGGGTTTAGTCTTAAATCAAATCGAGCGCAACTTTGGCAAAGGTTCGATTATGCGTTTGGGAGACGCGACCCGGATGCGGGTAGAAACCGTGCCTAGTGGTGCTTTAACCCTAGATATGGCTTTGGGTGGCGGCCTACCGAAAGGCCGCATCGTCGAAATTTACGGGCCAGAAAGTTCTGGAAAAACCACTTTAGCCCTCCATGCGATCGCAGAAGTGCAGAAAGCTGGGGGAGTGGCAGCCTTTGTCGATGCGGAGCACGCTTTAGATCCCACCTATTCGGAAGATTTAGGGGTAGATATCAATAATTTACTGGTGGCACAACCGGATACAGGGGAGGCAGCCTTAGAAATAGTTGACCAGTTAGTGCGTTCTTCGGCCGTGGATATCGTTGTCATCGACTCGGTGGCCGCTTTAGTGCCGCGGGCGGAAATTGAAGGGGAAATGGGGGATAATCAGGTGGGTTTGCAGGCCCGTTTGATGAGTAAAGCCCTGCGAAAAATTGCCGGTAATATTGGTAAATCGGGTTGTGTGGTGATTTTCCTCAACCAACTGCGGCAAAAAATCGGTGTTACCTACGGCAATCCTGAAGTGACCACCGGGGGGACGGCCTTAAAATTTTATGCCTCGGTACGTTTAGATATCCGTCGCATTCAAACTTTGAAAAAAGGCACGGAAGGGGAATACGGAATTCGGGCTAAAGTTAAGGTGGCTAAAAATAAAGTCGCGCCTCCTTTCCGGATTGCTGAATTTGATATTATCTTCGGTAAAGGCATTTCCCAAGTGGGTTGTATGCTCGATATCGCCGAACAAACGAACGTAGTTACTCGTAAAGGGGCATGGTATAGCTATAATGGCGAAAATATTGCCCAGGGTCGCGATAATGCCGTTAAATATCTCGAAGAAAAGCCAGAAGTAGCGGCGGAAATTGAGAAGTTATTGCGGGATAAATTAGACATGGGTTCGGTTCCTTTCCCCACGGAACCGGCCGATGAGGACGACGAGGAAGATCTGGAGCCAGAAATCTAAAAGAAGACGGTTTTAAGTCTTGGTTATCCCCCGATTTTGGGGGATTTTTTAGCTTCAGAATCGATAGATTTAGCGGCTTCTAACCATGATTGTAAACCTTTTTTAGTCGGTGTTCCTTTAGGGGTAAAAGTCCATAGATCTCGTTTATGTTGGGGTCCATAGCTGATATGAATCGGGCGATTAATTCCGTAAAAATAGAGAGAATCAAAGGGTAATTTTGCGGTTAAAATCCAATCGATCAGGCGATCGCTCGTTAAATCGATAATCCGAAAATCACAGGCTGCCCCCAATCGCTGACAATAATATTGACCTTTTTGATTAATTTCGTGGGCGCAATGTTGATCGCAACTGGGATCGATTCTACCGTTTTTTAAGCCAGTGATTGGGTCTTTTTTTTGGAGAAGTTTTCTCAGATCATTGGAACAAAATCCGTAGGTTAATTGGAATTTTTCTCGACCAAAGTTATCAATAATTGGATCGATAATAAAGTGAGCGAGATTTTGCCAAGCGGTTATCGTTTCAGGATTTTTTGGGTAGGGAGCGATTTGCGCTGCATACTTTTGATAGGTTTGGGAACAGGTAGATAATTCTTCTAGGGTTAAATATTTACCAATTAACATAATCAGTTATCAGTTTTTAGCTATATCCTATCACCCCATTTACCTATTTTGCCAAAGCTGCTTTTTTGCGACCATAATAAACAGCGATAAAAGCGCTGGCATACATCCATAAACTATAGACAATTGCGGGAATGGCTAGATCGGGATTCTTTAATAAACCGGCAGTGATAGCAATAGCTAAAGTGCCGCTTTGAATACCCACTTCAATTGCGATACAAATTCTTTGGGGAATAGTTAATTGAAATAAACGACCACTGAAAAAGCCAATTAGGGAAGCAATCGTATGTAAAATGATCACTGCGATGCCAGCTTGAGCAATGAATAGGGGCAAACGTTCCGATTCTCGGATTATTAATAAGCAGATAATAACTGCTAGAAAAATTACGGCTAAACGATTAGTTATCGGTTCCAGACTTTTGGCCAGTAAAGGGAAGTAATGGCGGATAGTCATACCGATAACCAGGGGTAAAACTTTGACATCCTCACCGCCGTAAACGGACGGTGATTCCTCACCACGCCACCTTTTTAGAATGGTCGCTGAATGGGGTTGACGCTTCACGGGATGCTGCTTCTTTAACAGAAGTCTTACGCTTTCCTCCACGTCCGTTTAAAGTCTC
>VYLY01000011.1_pt1 | contig 22304 bp, 17 predicted proteins | sample 5115341 | NCBI WGS metagenome assembly VYLY01 (sample SAMN12291790, study PRJNA351875) | freshwater metagenome | isolation source: freshwater lake | place: USA: Michigan, Lake Sixteen | collected 2013-08-07 | reverse complement strand
ACTTAAACCCAATCCTCTCATTTCTTGATAAACTCCTTCCTTCGTCTTAACATTTGTGCTTTGTTTTTGTCTTAAACAAAAGTATCCACTCTGCTCCTGAAGCCATCTTCCTAGGCTGACTGAACAAAATTCTCTATCTCCTAACACCACTATTTTATGACTTGATAGCACGGTCAATATTTTGGCTAATACTCGCTTTTGTTCTTCGAGATTACTGCTGCCTTTTTTGTCTAATATCTCCCAATAAATTGCCATGGCTCTCTTATCATAAATTAGACTCACCATCAAGATATTAATTGCTCCCCAACTCGTCTGGTCTATGGCCATATATACTAATCCTTTTATTGTGAATCTCTCCGGCTGTTTTAACATCTCTTTTAGGCACGGAAACCAGATTCTTTCAATCTTCAGAATTTCCAGCTTTAAAAATCTTTTTAGTTTTTTTCGCCGACTCTCAAACAGGATTGGTATAGGTAGTGCTTCTGCTAATATCTCTAACTTTGCTTGCTTCAATATTTGTAAGGTTCCAACTATCATTAACAACAGTAGATATCTGGCTCGTCCCAGTTCATTCTCTAAGACTTTCTGATATAGTTCACTTATCATTTTCGTTATCTAGCTCATATCTACTATATATTACTTATCTTTTTTTGGAGTCTTTGTCTGTATTCCATGCTACATAAACTTTTCAGCTTGCTTGTCCCCCTGTCAGGGAGAATTCGCCAATGGATTAACACAGGATAATTGGCTATCTCAAGTTATTTTTCAATTTTTTGGATGGATTATAGTCATGGCATTTACCTTTATTTTTAGTTTAATTCTCTGGCTAATTATTGGCAATGTCCTCTATTATCTGCAAGCAATTGTTTTACGTCAAAAGAACCCACAGGTTAATTTTTATCCTGTTAGAAGGAGTCAATCCTTCAATATTATTCAAATATTCTCCCTATTTTGGTCACGGGGAAGGGAAGGAATCTGGGTATCATTATCCGAGGAATTAAAAGGTGGTGATGGGGTATTTAGTGATTGAAAAATTAATGTTTATTTAATAAGTTTTTGGCAATCTGGATTATCTTGCAAAGCTCGATCGATATCCGATTTCCAAGCTCTGTCATTATACCAACGTTTTGCCCAAAATTGAGCTTCTTTAAAGTTATCAGAAGTTGGCGGGATTTTGCACAAAATTTCAAAAGCACCTTCTCTACCCGGCACATCAGCGACAAAATTATCGGCAGCTAGTCCTATTGCTTGCTGAATTAACCTTAATTCATTTAATTGAGTCCCACACTTGTCAGGAAACTGATTACCTTGTTTCTTTTTCAATTCTTGCAGTTGTTGAATATTCTTTTCTAAGGTAATATTAAAATCTCGTTTAGCACAAATTTCTGGAATACTAGGTGAAGGTGTCACCACGACATTAGGAGTCTTTTCAGGAGTCTTGAATGACCAAAAAGTAAATCCAAGAAAGCCTAATAGTGCCAAGAAAGATAATATTTTAGTTAAACCAGCAGGAGAATTTTCCACCTCAACTAATTTTTCTAGTTCTTGTTTAACCCATTGAACATTAAATACCTCTTTATAAATTCGATTGGTCACTTCTAGATAATCATCATTTTTAATCACTAATTCTGCTTGCTGAAGTGCCAATTTTTCTGGTTTATTATCAGCAAATACTCTCCCCTGCAAAATATCTTGATAGATTTCTAATGTTGACCTAACATTTTTATCAGGAGTTAAGAGACTGTTTTGTATTTTCTGGAGAGGGGATGATGCCTTATTTTGTAACCAATTTTCTACAATATTCTTCTGAATCAATTGTTCAATTACTGGTTTCTCTTGTCCTTCCCGCAACTCATTTTTTTTGTCAATTAGCAAACGAATAACTATTTCTGTTAACTCCAAGTTACCACTCGTCCAAGCTAGAATTTCCTCAATTAAAGCTGCTCGTTGATTCTCCTCAAATTTGGGCGTTAATTGTTTTTCAGCCAGTTGATATGCTTGCCCTTGACGTGCTATCTGTGCTTTTCGTTTGGCGGCGATTTCACTTAACTCTAAAAAACGCTTTTCTGACTCATTAATATCTTGATTTTCACTCCAAGTTAAAGCTTCTTCTAAATCTTGATCAGAAAGAAGTTTAGTGGCATCTTCCCCTGAATTTAACCAAACTTCGTACTTGTCAATGTATGGAGGTATTTTATTTAATTCCGTTGTCACCCAAGTTTCATTAAAAACATTTCTATAAATCTTATTATAAACTTTTAACTTTTGTCGGTCTTGAACTACCAATCCCGTTAAGCGTAATTCTATTTGGTCGGGACTACCATCATCGGGAATTTCACCATTTCTTAAAATTTCTTGGTAAAGCTTCAGCATTCTTCTACCCGTGACACGCTTATTTAATAAACGATTCCGAATAGTTTTTAGGTGTTCTGGACTATCTTGAGATACCCAGTTACTAATTACTTGCGACTGGATAAAATCGCCGACATTAATCGGGGTTGCTGCCGATTCCCTGCCAAATCCAGTGCGAGATGTGGAGATTAAATTACAAATTTTTTGAGTTAAAAATGGTTGTCCACCTGTCCATTCTATAACCTCCTCTAAAACCCGTTGCGGTTCGATAAATTTTTCCTGCAATCCCTCGGCAAGTTTTCTGGCATCCTTTATAGTAAATCCAGATAATCGAATATCTTGACCAATATTAAAAGGACCACGATGATTATCTTGAATAAAGTTAGAAACTGCCGCTACCCCCAACATACAAAAGGTTAGACGTTGGTAATCCCTATTATAAGGACGTTTTTCATGACAGCTACGCAGCCAAGCAAAGAAAGCATCTGTGGAAAAATTTAAACTCAGAACGCTATCAATTTCATCGAAACAGATAACAATAGGTCGGGATACTTCCTTTAAGAGAATTTCCTCAACAAATTCATCAAGACGATTAATAGGTGATTTATAGTCTCGTTCATTCCACCAAGCTTGCTGTTTGTCCCGAATAGAAAGATCAAATCGTTTAACCAGTTGCTCAAATAATACTCGATACCAAATATCTTCGGAGAGTTTTTTCCCTATACCATTCAAATCAATGGTAGCACAATCAATATTATCCTCTTGCAGTCGTTTTTGTGTCTGTACCCACAAACTTGATTTTCCCATCTGACGGGAATTTAACACATAGCAATACTGTCCATTTTTTAGATAGTTATAAAATAGATCATCTGCTTCCCGCTTGATATAACTAGGTGACTCTAGGGGGACGCTGCCTCCAATATGATAAAAATTGGTCGCCATAGGATTAAAATTAGCAATTTGTCTGATTGGTTAAGTTTGATGAATAATTTAATCAAAGGTTATCTGTCCCTAAGCTAGTCCGCATTTAAAGTTCTGGGTTCGATGGGGGAACGGGGAACAGGTGAAAACGAATATCAGATTTAGATGTACAACAGTTTAACTCAATATATCGGATTTTAGGCGGATAAGCGATACCTAAAATAGTCGCTGTATAGTGGATAACGGGGTTGAACAGCATTCTGCACAAAGTTTACTAATCCTAAACTATGAAGTTGCCAATTAATTGTTGCACCTAAATCAACGGGAGAAGACGACTCTACAACCTTTTTCATTCCTGCTGCTAGGTTTGGATGTTCTTGTAAGTTTAGCAAATGTCCTCGCAAATGATCCCCATAAATCCCCGCTTCCGTGGCTGCTGTCTGTTCAAAATCTGCTAAAGACAGCTGTTTTTGGGTAATTGCATAAAGCGCTTTTTGGATTAAATAGGGATGTCCCCCAACAAGATTAATTATTTTTTGCAGTTCATCTTTTCCCAAGTTAGCCTGATATTTATTGGCTAGAGTCAAGACCTGTTCTGGAGTAAAATCAGGTAACAGGATTTCTGTTCCCACATTCAAAGGAGATGTATTCAGGTCAGCAGGAACATAATTTTCTGTGGAATAGGTGATAATTAAGTGTAACTTTTGCCAAGTATTATTATTTTTTGCCTCCTCGTGCCAAAGACGAAATAAACTAAGGAAATCGTCGGCAACGCTTGCATAAACAAAGAGACTATCTATCTCCTCTAAAACTAAAATTAGTGGTTTATCCAGCTTTTTGAGCAAATGATCTTCAAAATAGGCAGTACAGCTATAAATTCCTAATCCTTCTTGCCATTTTTCTTCAAAGAGATTTGCTAACCCTAATTTCTTGGAAATAATCAAAGCAAACCAAGAGAGCAATCGGTCTAAATCGCTGATAATTCCTTTACTTGCTTGTAAAAAACTCAAACTGACGGTTTTATACCGTCTTTTGTCAACTTGACTCAAAATTCTATCGACTAATAGGGTTTTACCCATCCCCTTGGCTGATTTAATCCGCAATAATGAACCTGCTTGACTCACCGTCTCCAGACAAAGCTGTTCCACTGGAGGACGTTCAACATACTTGGACAAATCCGCAGCCCGGTTTTCTCCCTCATCCTCAGACGTGGCAGCCGCTGTTTCCTCCAACTCATCCCAGTCAGCGATTTCTCGATAATCAAGGGCTAATTTTTGACAAATTTCATAAAAATTGAGATTGCTAATCGATTTACCGTTAAGAAAAAGGTTAAGAGTCGATCTTGCGAATCCTAACTCCTCAGCAAGCAGCTGTTGAGTCGCGTAACCATTGCGTTTAACTGCTTGTTTGACTCTAGGGATATATTCTGATTTTACTTTAAGCGATCGCCCCATAACCGTCAAGATTATTGAAAAATGAATGACAACCTAATCTTATCTCAAATAAATCAAACGTATCTCAGACATTTACTCAAACGTATCGCAAAAAATTCAGACATATCTCAGACATTTTAAATTGTTCTATCAGAACCTATAGATTCAGACACAAATTAGTCTTCAAATAAAAGTCAGACATAATATCACAATTCCCAGTCCTCGACTCACACTTCGATGCGTAAATATGAAGGATAGAAAAAAAACTATAGGGAGCAACGACCGTGCATTATCGAAAAATCAAAAAGCTGCTATCTTTAGCTCTAATCACTTTCGCGTTATTGCTGCCTTTTTGGGGCGATAGTCGCGTCCAAGAAGAAGCAAAACCCAAACTCGTCGATCTGATCGAAATTCTGATTCAAGCCACGAAAATCTTGGAGGAATAAGTAGGGAGGCACAATTATTTGTAGGATGGGTTAGCGGTAGCGTAACCCATGCGGGGGTTTGGTTTCATGCTTCAACCCAACCTACGTTCATCTTATATTTAATTCCACCCACCTACTTAACAAAGAAAGGGCGTACGCTATACGCCTCTACCAATCACACCTGATGCAGTGTAGGGGCGCAAAGTGGTCAGTAAGTTGATCGAACTGCTTGCGACCATAATGTAAGATTATGAACATTTTTCACCAAAAAGTAACTGGTGGGCATAATCCTATACTATAATCAGTACAGTCATGAACTAGGCTCCTGTCCATCTGACTTGATTGACGTTTTATCTAATTTGGTTTATACCCCTCAGCAACATTCCTAAATTTATTGGAATTTTATGGCTAAAACAACTGATACCTATTATTTAACCTCTGAGGAGAAGTCTCTTTTATCTGATTTACTCAAAGTTAGGGCTGCCACTGTCGTAAGCTTTAAAATTGAAACAGATAGAGTTGGAGAAGCTGACTTACAACGTAAATTAGTAGAACTAAAGGACAAAGGCTATATCAAAGTCAATAAACAAAAAAACTACGAAATCTTTACTCCCACTTGGAAAACTCGTTGGCTCAGGGTAAATGGTATTTTGTAGTCAGGTTCTAACGGAATTAGATAAGTTTCTTTTTTTCAGTTCATTCACCCATTACCTATTTTTGGTAGATTCTCAGACAGATGCTGCCACCGACCTTTCTAGTGAAATACAGAAATTTGTGGAAGGACATCGGTGGTATTTTGTGTTTGCTTCGATAATTATTGGAGTAGCAGTTGAAACTAGAATTAGCTATTTCTCAGCTTTTAGGATTCGTCATTTATTTCCCGATTTTAAAAAGGATTTTTTAAAGACTTTTTTTCATTTATTAATTGTCAAAATTGTTACATCAATACTCTTATAAGTAGTCGGACATAAATAAACAACACTATGTTAAAGAATGTAAAATAGGCGGTTTTCGCTGCTGCATACAGCCTTCTACCCTATTTACAAAACTTTATACAGCAGCGAAAACTTATGTCCGACTACTTACTACCGAATCACCATCCGCTATTTAACCGGAACGGTCGAACAGTGTTGATTACTGGTTACGAATCAGTGATCACTGAAAAGACTCCCCAACACCCATCTCACTGGCGGGAAAATCGCTATAGAATAGAGAAAAAAAAGAATTGCGAGGAAAAAACTCTGTCTTTTAACCCGATTGTCATTCCCCCTTCCCCGGAAAATCCCGCTCGCTATCTAGTGATCATGCTGCACGGTTGGGGTGCAGATGCCATGGATCTGGCCCCCCTTGCATCGATGCTGGATCTAGCTGATTGTCAATTTTTGTTTCCCAATGCTCCTTTTGATCATCCCCAAGTGCCGGGGGGACGCGCCTGGTATGCTTTAGAAACCTCCGATTATCAAGGTTTAGTCGCTAGTCGTCAACAGTTGCACGATTGGATTATTTCCCTAGAAGCAACTACCGGTATTCCCCTAGAGCGGACTTTTTTGACCGGTTTTTCCCAAGGGGGAGCGATGACGCTGGATGTGGGTTTATCTTTACCCTTGGCGGGATTGGGTTCCTTGAGTGGTTATCTGCACGGTGAACCCCATCCCCAAGGCCCACAAAATGTCTTAATTGTTCATGGTAAGCAGGATACCGTCGTTCCTGTCGCCATAGCTCGTCAAGCCAGGGATTTACTGCTTGGTTTGGGGGTTAACGTTGAATATCATGAGTTAAATATGGGTCACGAAATCCCGATTCCGGCGCTGACTATTTTACGCCAATTCCTCCGCAATCGTCTAGAAACTGCATGAATAATGCTCGTCAGCTGGCTTTGCTGATTTTACGGGATATCGATCGCTCCTCGGCCTATCCCGATCGCGCTCTTGATCGCCATTTGTCCGCTAGTTCCTTAAATTGTCTTGACAAAGCCTTGACAACGGAGATTGTTTATGGTATAATGCGCCGACAAAGAACTCTGGATGGGCTGCTCGATCGCCTGGGGAAAAAAACCGCGGCCCAGCAACCCCCGGATTTACGGCGAATTCTCCATATTGGTCTTTATCAACTGCGTTATCTATCCCAGATTCCCCCATCAGCGGCGGTGAATACGGCGGTAGAATTAACTAAAATCAGTCATTTAGGCAAATTAGCGGCGGTGGTTAACGGAATGCTGCGGCAATATCTCCGTTTAACTGCTAATGGCGACGATCCTTTAATTTTGCCAGAAAATACCGCTTCTAGATTGGGTATTCTCCACAGTTTCCCCGATTGGTTGGTGCAATTGTGGTTAGATCGCTTTAGTGTTACGGAAACGGAACAACTTTGTCAATGGTTTAATCGCTCTCCTGACCTTGATATTCGGATTAATCCCCTGAAAACTAGCCTAGAAGCCCTAGAAAATGAGTTAGAATCAGCCAATATAACTTTTAATCATCTTAAATTACCTCTAGCTTGCCGTTTAACCTCTGGTTTAGGCAATATTGAGCGTTTAGAGGGATTTCGAGCCGGAAATTACACCCTACAGGATATTAGCGCCCAATTAGTCACTTATCTACTCGATCCCCAGCCCGGAGAGACAATTATCGATGCTTGCGCGGCACCGGGGGGAAAAACCACTCATATCGCCGAATTAATGGGCGATCAGGGTAGAATATTAGCCTGTGATCAAACGGCATCCCGTTTACGACAGTTAGAAGCCAATATTAAAAGATTAGACTTAAAAGCGATCGAAGTACATCTAGGGGATAGTCGCGATCGTCCCCAGTGGTGCGGCATCGCTGATCGTGTACTAATCGATGCTCCCTGTTCAGGATTGGGAACCCTGCACAAGCGTCCTGATATACGTTGGCGACAAACACCCGAAAATTTACCTGTACTAGCTAAACGACAGGGGGAACTTTTAGTCTCGGCTGCCACTTGGGTAAAACCGAAGGGAATCTTAGTTTATGCCACCTGTACTTTAAATCCGTTAGAAAATGAAGGAGTGATCGAGCAGTTTTTAGCCGCTCATCCCGATTGGAAAATGGCCACTCCTGACTCTAATTCATCTTTCTCAGAATACTATACAGAAACGGGAGCGATCGAAGTGTTACCCCATCGGCATAATCAAGACGGTTTTTTTATGGCTAAGTTAGTCAAGGAAGTGTGGGATGAAAAATAAACAATTACTGAAAATTCTCATCGGTGTTGCTTGGATTGATGGTGTCATTCAACCATCAGAAAGAAATTATTTACGACAGGTAGCTGTGATGGAAAAACTTGATGATGATCCGGAGATAAAACCACTATTATCGGAACTGAAACCAGTTAAAACCAGTGAATGTTATCGATGGTTAGAGTCCTATTTAGGCGATAATCCTAGTCCAGAAATCTATCAAGATCTACTAGCATCGATTAGCACTTTAATCTATAGCGATGACGACGTGGATATACAGGAAGCGAAATTATTAACCAAAGTGCAGAGTTTCGATCCGACTCATGATAGCCATCGATCGATGTTAGATAAATTAGTGACGGGAATTCAGAAATTGTACCACAAAGCAATTACTGAAAGTAATTAAGGAGGGGCTATCAGTGGTCAGCAGGTCAAAAAATTCCCCGATAAAAACTGATAGCTGATCCCTAGATTTTAGGTAATAACCGTGGGTTGTTCCCGTCCGGTAGATTGACGAATTTGACCGATTTCTTCGGCTAAATCAATTAAGGGTTGTAGAGCCTTTTGGGTGTCGATATCGTGTTTACTCGCGTCCGGTTCATAACTTTCTAGATAAACCCGGAGAGTTGCCCCTTTAGTTCCCGTACCCGATAGACGGAAAATAATCCGAGAACCATCAGTAAAACCAATGCGAATACCTTGATTTTTACTCACACTACCATCCACGGGATCCGTATAGCTAAAATCATCGGCATACTCCACTTCATAGTTACCAAATTGTTTACCCTTAAGGTCTAAAACCAGCTTCTGGAGACGTGCCATCATCTCTTTTGCCGGTTCTAAGGCGACTTCTTCATAATCATGACGAGAATAGAAATTACGACCGAATTCTTGCCAATGACTACGAACAATTTCCTCTACAGATTCCCCTTTAACTGCCAAAATATTTAACCAGAAAAGAACCGCCCATAAACCATCTTTTTCGCGAATATGATTGGAACCCGTGCCGAAACTTTCCTCCCCGCAAAGGGTTGCTTTCCCCGCATCCAGCAAATTACCGAAGAATTTCCAACCGGTGGGAGTTTCATAACAGTCAATTCCCAGTTTAGCCGCTACGCGATCGGCCGCCGCACTGGTGGGCATCGATCGCGCCACTCCCGTGATACCATTTTGATAGCCTGGTACTAGATGAGCGTTGGCAGTTAGTACAGCTAAACTATCACTGGGGGTGACAAAAAAATTCTGACCGAGGATCATATTGCGATCGCCATCTCCATCGGAAGCAGCCCCAAAATCCGGAGCCTCTTGACCAAAGAGAATTTCCACCAGATCATGGGCATAGACTAGGTTAGGATCGGGATGACCACCACCAAAATCCTCTAAGGGAATACCATTTAATACTGTACCCTTGGGCGCGCCTAAACGCTGTTCAAATAGAGCATAAGCGTAGGGACCCGTCACCGCATGGAGAGAATCCATGCACATTTTAAACTTACCAGAAGTGAGTAAGGCTTGAATGCGATCGAAATCAAAAATCTTTTCCATCATTTTGACGTAGGGAGTGACCCCATCGATCACTTCCACATCCATAGTTCCCAGTTTAAAGGAACTGGGGCGATCGAGGTTAATATCGGCCCCTGAGAGGATTTTATAACTGCTAATCACCTTAGTCTCGGCATAAATTGCATCGGTGATATTTTCCGGGGCCGGTCCACCGTTAGTAACATTGTACTTAATGCCAAAATCCCCCTCTGGACCGCCGGGGTTATGACTAGCGGAGAGAACAATACCGCCAAAAGCGTTATTTTCGCGAATTAACCCAGAAATAGCGGGAGTGGAGACAATACCATCGGTTCCCACGAGGATTCTACCGATACCGTTAGCAGCGGCGATTTTCAGGATAGTTTGAATAGCTTGACGGTTATAATAACGACCATCTCCACCGACAACTAGGGTTTGACCCTCGATACCGTCTAAAGTATTGAAGATAGCTTGAATAAAATTTTCCAGATAATGGGGTTGTTGAAAAACGGGAACGGATTTTCGCAGTCCGGAAGTCCCCGGTTTCTGGTCACTAAAGGGTTTTGTGGCAACGGTTTCAATCGTCATAGTCTTTTCTTGATAGGCTGACGCAATTGTCAACTTAAGTATATAGCAGTGGGTTGACAGCCAAGAAATTGGGTAAGGAAGACAACAGCCGGGGAGTCCCTGTCATAGTAAATCCTGTTTAAAAAGTCTAGGAGAGTGGGGAGACCACTTCGTGCGCGTTGCGGGGGGGAGATAGGGGAGTGGGGAGATAGGGAAGTGGGGGGAAGGGAGCAGGGAGAAGGGAAAACAAATAACAATAGTCTCCTGATTCCTGAATACTGACTTGAAAATAGAAGCTGAAATAACGCCAATTCGTCAATCATACTAAATCCGTTCAGTATAAGCTACATATCAGGAGAGGCACTCCTGCAAGGGGAGTGACTCTTAAATTATTACAGATGCGTCAGCGGCTGCGTGTAAGCATCCCACCGAAAAACTAATGCGCGGGGGGTTTGGGGGCGGCGCCACGCCCCCAACGGGGGGTTTGGGGGGTAGAACCCCCCAAAAGCTTGGATTGAGTGATCAAGTGGCAAGTAATACTAAATCCCTTGAGTATAGGCTAAATATCAGGAGAGGCAAAAGGCAATAGGCAAAACGGAGAATAAATAATCAGTTTTTAATAACTGGATTTAGTCTTAGCCGATAAATGAACCAGATTTGGGGGTATAAACCCCCAATAATAACCAATTTTAGCTATATCGCTTAATCGGCCCCTTCAATCGGTGCAAATCCCTGACGTTGAATATTCTCGCTGATGTGACGAGGTTCGAGGAATTGCAAGAGATAATCCGGACCCCCTGCCTTGGAACCCACCCCCGACATCTTGAAACCCCCGAAGGGTTGACGGGAAACAATCGCGCCGGTGATTCCCCGGTTAATATAGAGGTTTCCCACTTCAAATTCCTGCATAGCTCGGTTAATATGGGCAGGAGTGCGAGAATATAAGCCACCAGTTAAAGCATAGTCGGTTCCGTTAGCTACAGCTAAAGCTTCCTCAAAATTACTCACTTTGATAATTGCCACCACGGGACCGAAAATTTCCTCCATCGCTATTACCGCATCGGGGGGAACATTCTTAAAGACGGTGGGACTGACGAAATAACCCACTTCTGGAATTGGCATTTCTAGGGCCAATTCTGCCTCTTTTTTACCAGTTTCGATATATTCCCGAATTCTTGCTTGAGCTTTCTCGTCGATAACCGGTCCTACTTCCGTACTCGGTAAATCTGTCGGCCCGATATTGAGGGACTTGGTAGCCTGGACAAAGCGATCAACAAAGCTATCATAGACGCTTTCCAGAACGATGATCCTGGAACAGGCGGAACATTTCTGGCCGGTGTAGCCAAAAGCGGACTTAACCGCACCGACAACGGCCTGATCTAAATCGGCACTCTCATCGACGATTAGGGCATTTTTGCCGCCCATTTCGGCGATAACTCGTTTTAGGTGTTTTTGACCCTTTTGCACGATAGAGGCATCTGTATAGATGCGACAGCCCACTTCTCGTGAACCGGTGAAGGCGATTAGGTGAACATCGGGATGGCTGACTAAATGCGCCCCCACTTGCGAACCTTTACCCGGGATATATTGGAAGACTCCAGCAGGAATACCCGCTTCTAGGAGAATCTCGGCAAATTTCGCCGTAATCACCGAAGAAGTCTCGGCTGGTTTCAATAGCGTGCAGTTACCTGCTACTAAAGCTGCTACTGTCATCCCCACTGCGATCGCTAGGGGGAAATTCCAGGGAGAAATCACTAAAGCAATACCCCGGGGTTGGTAGAAATAACGATTATTCTCGCCTGCTACGTCGAAATTATGCCCTAAATCCAGTCTTTCCATCTCGGAAGCATAATAACGGCAAAAATCGATCGCTTCTGACACTTCCGGATCCGCCTGTTGGATAACTTTGCCCACTTCTAAACAAATCCAGGCCGATAACTCGTGTCGTCGCTCTTCCATCAAATCTGCCGCTTTTCGCAGTATTTCGGCTCTTTTAGCCACTGGAGTGCGTTTCCAAGCGGGAAAAGCCTGTTTCGCCGCTATTATCGCTTTTTCTGCCTGTTCCACCTCAATTAAGCCCACTTTACCCACTATTTCCTGCGGGTTACAGGGATTAACGGAATTAATTTGAACATTGGTGGTGACGTATTCACCGTTAATTAGGGGTAAATAGGTCTTACCGAGGGAATTTTTGACAAAAGTAAGGGCTTGATTCGCTTTATTTCGCAATTGCTCGTTGGCATAATCTGTATCAGGGGCATTAGGAAAACCGGGGATAATCGGGCTATCATTGCCTAAAACCCGGGGGGCTGCGATTAAATCTTCCACGGGACGATCCTCCAAATTTTGCCGCAGGAAGGAACTATTAGCGGTATTTTCTAATAAACGGCGGATTAGGTAGGCCATACCAGGTAAGAGTTGTCCGTAGGGGGAATAAACCCGCACCCGATGACCCCGCTTCACTAACGCTTTGGCTAATTGGTCGCCCATGCCGTACAATACCTGCATTTCAAAGCGACGACGGGGAATTTCTAAACTTTCTGCGATCGCACAGGCCAAGGCTTGCGATCGCACGTTATGACTACCGATAGCAGCGGATAAATATTGATGATTTTCCAATAATAACCGCGTCATCCGTTCATAATTGGCATCGGTGGCCGATTTTTCGTTATATACCGGCTGTGACCAATGATTTTGGCGAGATTTAATCGTTTCCTGATCCCAGTAAGCGCCTTTGACTAGCCGGACAGTAACGGGATAACCGCGCTTTTTCGCCCAATTAATTAAATCTTGTAAATCTTGGGCAGAATCTCTTAAATATGCCTGTAGAGTGATGCCAATATCGGTACGACTGCGAAATTCTTCTTCTAGGAGTAATTCTTTCAGGATAGCCAGGGTGAGGTTTTTATAAACGTACTGTTCCATATCAAAATGGACTGCCACCCCTAACTCCTGAGCGCGTCGCAATAGTAGGCGAATGCGATCGCAAACTTTCTCTTTACTGCCAATCGGATCCATGGGATCAAACTGAGAATAAAAGGCAGTTAGCTTGACAGAAACCTGCACTTGTGGTAGTAATTCGCCGTCCGCTTGATCAATTTGGCTAACTTTATTCCATTTGGTTGCTTCTTGAGCCAAATGGGTCATTAAATCGAGATAACTTTGTAGATAAACTTGGGTTTCCGCTTCAGTAATTACCGCTTCACCGAGGAGATCTATGGTAAAAGCCATTTTTTCCTTCCGCAGACGGGTGACAGTGCGAGTAATTTGCTCTAGGTCTTCCCCGGCGATATACTTACGAGCTAAAGTTTCTACGGATTTACTGATCAGACTGGCGGCCGTTTGAGCGGGTAGGGAGTTAGGATCACTAAAGTTGAGGATACTTTTCAGCGCACTGGGCAGTTCTACGGAAGCATCACCGAGGTATTGTTGCAGATGATTAGCGATCTCGGCATTACTGCGTAAAGCGGGTAAACAGTCAATAAAACGGAATAATTGTACTCGTAAATTGGGGTTAGACATTGCCCAATCGAGTAATTTATCATCCCAACGCATTTGATCCTGTAAAGCAGACCAAAGACCTTTTTTTTCGCGAGTTTCGGCTAAAAGTTGTCTAGCGATCTCTTGGGTTTTGGTTTCGTAGTTTTGAGTTGAGTCGATTTGGATAACCACGGTGATTCAAGTAAAAAATTATTAATGGATTCAGCTTTCAGCAAGCTACCGTCAGCCTTCAGCTTAAAATTCAGTTTTTGAGCTTTTTCAGCTGATTGCCGCTCTTAATGGCTCTTTTCTCTGGTCTATAACTCTTACCGAAGGACTAATCAAAGCTAATAACCGATCGCTTTTGCTGAACACTCTATTGTACTCGATCGAGTGGTGAAGTGGGGTGTGGGGTGTAGGGTGTAGGGAAGTGGGGAAATGGGGAAGTGGGGAAGTGGGGAAGTGGGGAAGTGGGGAAGTGGGGAAGTGGGGAAGTGGGGAAATGGGGAAATGGGGAAATGGGGAAGTGGGGAAGTGGGGAAGTGGGGAAGTGGGGAAGTGGGGAAGTGGGGAAGTGGGAAGAATAAATAAAAATAATCTCCTGACTTGAAAGAGGGTGTAGGGTGTGGGGTGTGGGGTGTAGGGAAGGAAACCTCTTTCATCTTTGGGGGTGAAAATTTTTTCATCGGGACTGACTACTGATTACTGATTACTGATCACTGATTACTGATCACTGATTACTGATCACTGATCACTGATCACTGATCACTGATACCCGATAGTCCTTGTGTATTGTCGAAGCGTTTACTTATAATAACTTTAAAAAGATTTTCGGGATCATCGGTAGCCCTATGGCAAAAATTGAAACGAGAACAGAACCCATGGTTTTAAACATGGGACCCCATCACCCTTCGATGCACGGAGTTTTGCGCTTAATCGTCACCCTTGACGGGGAAGACGTGATTGACTGCGAACCCGTAATCGGTTATCTTCATCGGGGCATGGAAAAAATTGCCGAAAATCGCACCAATGTCATGTACGTTCCCTACGTTAGTCGTTGGGATTACGCCGCAGGGATGTTTAATGAGGCGATTACGGTCAATGCTCCCGAAAAATTAGCCGATATCGCCGTTCCCAAACGAGCGCAATATATCCGGGTGATTATGTTGGAACTCAACCGCATCGCTAACCATTTACTCTGGTTAGGCCCCTTTATGGCGGATGTAGGCGCACAAACTCCCTTTTTCTACATTTTCCGAGAACGGGAGATGATTTATGACCTCTGGGAAGCTGCGACGGGAATGCGGTTAATTAATAACAATTATTTCCGGATTGGTGGCGTGGCGGTGGATTTACCCTACGGATGGGTGGATAAGTGCGCGGATTTCTGTGACTATTTTGAGCCAAAAGTGGACGAATACGAGAAATTAATCACTAATAACCCGATTTTCCGCCGTCGTATTGAAGGGATAGGCTGCATTACCAGAGACGAAGCGATTAACTGGGGTTTATCCGGTCCGATGTTGCGCGCTTCCGGGGTGAAATGGGATTTAAGAAAAGTTGACCATTACGAGTGTTACGACGATTTTGACTGGGAAGTGCATTGGGAAACCGCCGGCGATTGTTTTGCTCGTTATCTGGTGCGGATTCGGGAAATGCGCGAATCGGTGAAAATTATCCGGCAAGCACTGAAAGGTTTACCCGGTGGTCCCTACGAAAATCTGGAAGCGAAACGGATGGCAGAAGGGAAAAAATCAGCCTGGAATGATTTTGACTATCAATATATCGCCAAAAAAGTCGCCCCCACTTTCAAAATCCCTAAAGGTGAACATTATGTGCGTTTGGAAAGTGGTAAAGGCGAATTAGGTATCTTTATCGTCGGTAATGATGATGTTTTCCCTTGGCGTTGGAAAATTCGGGCCGCCGATTTTAATAATCTTCAAATTCTGCCTCATATCCTCAAAGGGGTAAAAGTTGCCGATATTATGGCGATTTTAGGCAGTATTGATATTATTATGGGGTCAGTCGATCGCTAAATCTCCCTCCTAGGGAGCAGGTAGGTTGATTCATGAATCAACCTACTAAGTAGGGAGGCACAATTATTTGTAGGATGGGTTAGCGGTAGCGTAACCCATGCGGGGGTTGGGTTTCATGCTTCAACCCAACCTACGTTCATCTTATATTTAATTCCACCTCAACCTCATTGATAGGGGGAATCTCGCTTTGGGGAATCTTTAACTCCCCCACCTGAACACCCAAACTAGCCAAGGCAGTTAAAGTGGTGATGATGCGGCAAATCAAGTCAATGTCCGCTTTATGTTTTTGCCAGAAATTCATAGATTTTGCTCCTTTCGCCTTATGGCTTGTTTTTTGAGGACAAGTTGATTAAAATGCTTTAAGCAAATGCTGGCAAAAGGGGATCAAAAAGTGGATCAGATGGTAGGTTGACGTTTGACGAGATTTATGTTGAGGTCTGGCGAAATCAGATTATCGGATGAAGATGTAGAAACCCTTCGTAAGGCTAAAGATGCTTATCAGGGAGACTATTCTTGTGCTTCGGAGAAAACAGAGCAAATATTAATAGAAGCAAGTCGATGGTTACTTGAGGCATTTCTCGAAAAATACCGTAGTCAAACACATCCTCCCAGTTATACCATTCCATTAAATGTCTTGAAAGCTTGGATGACACCATCGCCACAATCCGGAACAACTAAAGAGGTTTTAGAACCAAATAAGAAGAAATTGTACTTACAAAATGAATCTGATTTTAAAAGATTTGAAAATCAGAAGAAAAGCACATACATTACTCAAAATAAAATAAATAAACCCAGAATTGAAGATATTAATGATAATTTAATTCATTTAACCTTAGCAGATATTAATGATTTATTAGAGCAGTCTATTTTAAAGGTAATTGGCATATCTACAGATAGTTTGCGGTTTTGTACTGAAAAAAAATATGGACTAGGAAAAAAAGGGCAAAAAACCTCTAAACAGTCTTATATTGTTCAAGCTTATTGTGAAGTATTAAAACTAGATTTTGACAGTTTACAATGTTGTCAACTTACTCAAAACCTAAAAAATCAACAAACAAATAATGAGAAGATTTATCGTGTTTTAACAGAATTTAATTACAATAATGTAGTAAAGTTTACTGGTTTAATAGCTGCTAAACCTTTACGAGAAGGCAGTATTTATATTCCCCCTTGTCCTCATCAATATCGTGTTTTGTGTTTGCGTCGTTTAGAAAAACAAATTTTTATCACTAATAATTTGCCCGTTAAAACCATTATTTTTAAGTTTCAAGGAGATGGTCAGGAAGAATGGGATAACTATAGTCTTCATGAACATTTTTTAGATAATTCTGGAGGAATTAAAAATTTAAAGGCTCATAATTTTTGTTTGATTTTTGAAGGAATTGATTGTGCAGACTTTTGCCGTTTAAAGGACATTTATTCGTTTTGGCAAAACTTAATTACCAACGCTCGTAAAATATCAAATAGTCCCATTAAAGGCTTTTTATTAATGATTTGGTTAGATTATGGAAAAAGTAATGATTGGAGAGATAAGGACAAATTATCAGAATTAAGTCCTATTCACCGCTTACAGATTGATTCTTGCTTTGAACAACGGTCTTTTCAGGAAATTATTCCTACTTTTGCTCAACAACTTCAGTTAGGTTGTGACTTACAGGATGAAACCACAGAATTATTTGCAGATACTTTGCAGAAATTATGGGAAAATAGCAATCAAGGCAACATAGAAGACACACTGAAAGCTTTTTATCAACAATTTAAAGGACAATTATCGAGGGAAAATAGATGGCTAAACTATCCTTAACTTACAGGGGAAAAATTCAACCAAAATCGGGACTTTATTATGAACCGATTCAACAAAAAATTTATCCCTATGACGCAGGTGATGAGTTAATAGAAGTTGTTAACTTGGCTATTGAATTGGGAATGCCTTTGTTACTAGAAGGTGAGCCGGGATCTGGCAAAAGTCGTCTAGCTCATGCCTTAGTTTATGAATTTAATTATCGCCAGGAAAATAATCCTATAAAATATTATGAGTGGACAGTTCAATCCACAAGTAAAGCGGAAGATAGTCTCTATCAATATGATTATATTGGCCGTTTACAAGCTGCTCAAATTAGCGGAATTTTAAGTCAAAAAGGAACAGAAGAATCTTCTTATGAGCAAAAAAATCCAGCTACTTCAAAAGATTGGGTTGATTTACAAGCCTTGGGTAAAGCATTTAAACAAAGTCGAGATGAGGAAGAACAATCGGTAGTATTAATTGATGAAATAGATAAAGCAGATCGAGATTTTCCTAATGATTTACTTTTAGCCATTGAATCTCGTCGTTTTTTCATTAAAGAAACAAGAAAATTAATTGAAGCAAATGAGCAAGCTTTTCCTCTGATTATAATTACCAGTAATCAAGAAAAAAACTTACCCAATGCTTTTCTGAGACGTTGCATTTATCACTATATTGAGCTTCCCAACCAAGAAAGATTAAGAAAAATATTAACCGAACGGTTTACCGACGCTGAACAAGATGTTATCATCAAAGCAGTGGACCGTTTTCAGGAAGTGAGAACATCACAAGACGAGACTAAATCTGAAGGAGAAAAAAAAGTTAGCACAAGTGAATTAATAGCCTGGTTTAAATCGTTACTCAAGTACAAACCTGAAGAAATTATCGCCAAATTAAACCAGGACAAATTACCCCACGCTAGTATTTTACTAAAAAGCCGTACTGATTTACAAGATTATGGAACAAGAGGTTAAAAGAGCCAATGACATCCCCCCTACTTGACCTATTTTATCAACTCAGAAATGAAGAAGGATTTCCGCTGTCTATTGAACAATATTATCGGGTGGAAAATTACCTGATTCAAAAACTCGCCAATGATTCTGATATTGCTATTCAAGAGAATCCCAACTTAGAGAATCCTAAAATTAAACTTCTTTGTCAAGCTTTATGGGTTAAATCTCCAGAAGAAAAACAAAAGTTTGATCAGGCCTGGACAGAGATGCTACAATTCCAACCGGAAATAAATATAGAAATACCCAAAAAAACGCCTATTCGCCATCCAGAAGAATCGATTAGCAAAATAATAGACCCGATGGATGATAGGGAATCTCCCTCATTAGCATTTATTACCCCTTCTGGGGATGCACCTTTACCTCCTGAGACTCCATTTCCACAAATTGCCACAGCTATTGAAAAGCGAAAAAAAATCACCTCCCTAGATAATCCTGATTATTATCCTATTGGTATCGCTAAATTACAAGAAAGTTGGCAGCAACTGCGTCCATTACCCTTAGAAAGTCCTCGACAGACTTGGGATCTAAAAGCTACGGTGATTGCAACAGCTAAACGAGGTTTTTTTGACCAAATAATTTACCAAAAGAAACAACTTTATCGCCGAGAAATTATTATTTTTATTGATTGTTCTGACTCCATGATTCCCTTTGCGGGATTTGGACGAATAATGAAACAAACCTGGGAAAATGTTCCCCATTTTTACTTTGATAATCTGATTAGAGACGAGGTTTTACGACAAGAAAATGGTTGGGAAAGTCAATCTTTAACCAAAGTTCTCTCTAACTATTCTCCTGAAGTAACCAGTTGTCTAATTCTTAGTGATGCGGGTGCTGCTAGAAAACGTTATGTAGAAAAGCGCTTGAGCGCAACAGAAACCCTTATCCGACGATTTAGCCGAAGATTTAGCCGAGTCGCATGGTTAAACCCCTTACCCTATCATCGATGGTATGGGACAACTGCGATCGATATTGCTGATTTAGCTGAAGATATACCCAATTTTTCCATGTTTGAACTAACCACAGAGGATTGGGAAAACTTGATAACATGGCTAAAAGAAGAACCTATCCCACCCCGTCATTTTCAATTTGATCTCGCTCAATTTCAACAAGGGGATAATTGGGATGACGATGAAGATTTTTTTAGCGCAGAAAGCTGTTTAAGATTATTTGAAAAAGAAAACGAACTAAACACCAGAGAACTAGCGAAAAGAGCCGCCTTTCCCCTTAGTTTATCCCCTAATTTACTTTATTATCTGCGTCAACATCAAGATAAAAATAATCAAGCTTCCTGGTATGCGATCGCTGATATTTTACTCTCCAGTTTAGTCCGCAAAATAGATCGAGAACTCTATGAAATGTCCCCCGATATTCGTAAACTACTATTAAAAAAATTAACCCCAGAGGAACTCAAATCTCTGGCCTATCAGTTACAAACCTATATTCAGGAACAAATCGGTGATCGTTGCTCAAAAACGGTTTATTGGCAAAATCAACAATGGTTAGCTCTTGCCTATCTAAAACCTAGTCAAGCGGTCAATGAAATCAAACAGTTACTAGAAGAAGCTATCAAAAATAATAACCGAGTGCGTCTTGTTAGATTGACAGCTTTATTAGAAAATATATCCGCTGCTTTAGCCGATTATGAACCCTTGTTATTGCTTAATGAACCGATTGCCGCCTATTCTAGAGACGAAGGAACCCTACAAAAACATTTAATAGACAAAGTAGCAGATATTGTTTCCTACAATGAAAACCTTTTCCTTTTTACCGCAGAAACAGTATTGGTTAATCAAGAAGGCAAAGTTATCGAGAGGAAACCTGTTAAAGCCTATTTTTACGATGAAAACCTTGCAGAAGTTGGCAACCGGAAAGAAGCTCAAAACTATATCCCCATGATGTATATTCCCCAAGGAGAATTCACGATGGGAACGGAAGACGAGGAAATCGAAAGACTGGTGAAAAAATTTGGTTGGGACGGATTTAGAAGGGAAAGACCACAACACCTAGTCAAAGTCCCCGCTTTCTACATGAGTCAAACCCCGATTACCCAGGCCCAGTGGAGAGCAGTTGCCTCCCGCACGGATTTAAAAGTAGAACGAGATCTTAACCCTGATCCCTCCCACTTTAAAGATCCCCCCAAACCCTCCTTAAAAAGCGAGGCTTCCGATTCCCCCCCTTTTGAAGGAGCTAGGGGGGGATCACCGACGCGCTGGGATAGACCCGTAGAACAAGTTAGTTGGTATGATGCCGTCGAATTTTGCGCGAGATTATCGAAATTGACAGGGAAAGAATACCGACTTCCCAGCGAAGCGGAGTGGGAATATGCTTGTCGTGCTGGGACAACCACCCCATTTCACTTTGGGGAAACCATTACCAGGGAATTGGCCAACTACAATGCTGGCTATACCTACGCTGACGAACCAAAGGGAGAATATCGAGGACAAACGACCCCCGTGGGACAGTTTCCCCCCAATGCCTTCGGGCTGTACGATATGCACGGCAATGTCTGGGAATGGTGTTTAGATCCGTGGCACGAGAATTATCAAGGTGAGCCGCCCAGAGACGGAAGCGTTTGGGACGAAGACAATAATGATAATCGTTATCAAAGCCTATTAATTAGTACAAAAGAACTCTTGACAGATAAGCGATACCCTGTACTGCGCGGCGGTTCTTGGAGCTACAGCCCTAATAACTGTCGTTCTGCCAACCGCTACCGGGACCTCCCCGACCTCCACTACCTCTGCTACGGTTTTCGGGTTGCGTGTGTCTCCCCAGGGCTTTGACTCTTTGCTCTTTTGCCCTCTTGACCTTTTACGGAATTTTTTTGAGGCAACTATAGTACAGGTGTATTAATCTAGGGGTTATACTAGGGTCTGCTGAAAAAGTTTTTCGGTGGTGGAGGATAATGCAAGGTTTTTGAAAGTCCCAATCCTATTTTCTTGCACTAACATCGGACTTTAACAGGTCAAAAGCTTTATTTTAAAAGGGTTTTACCATTATTCAGCAAGCCCTATTTATTCCCTCTTTTGCGGTTCGGCTGTTGCCTGAGTGCCTCATCTCAACAAGCAATTTAAATGCGCGGGCAGCTTACCTTTCGAGAAAAAATTTTTTTTGTACAGGGAGTCCTTAAAATAGAAAAGGGAACCCAAAACCAAGCTGCTGGTATTTTTCCTCTGGGCATGGTGGCGCAGTTTATCTCAAATGTCGGAGTCAAGACCTCGCTTTTAGCGCGACGGGATGAAACCCCAGCCAATATAAAACAGCGAAGCACGACTAAAATCTTGACAATCTATGCTGTATAGGTTAAGATAAAATAGGTTGTTTGAGGTCGATAAGCAATGATTGTCTTAGAAATGAAAGCAGTGGTCAAACCAAGTCAGTGTTCTGCCATTGATGAGGCTATTCGTACAGTGCAATTCATCCGTAATAAGGCTTTAAGGCTTTGGATGGATGCTAAGAAAGAAGACAAAATCGATAAATATTCTCTCAATAAATATTGTGCAGTTCTCGCCAAACAGTTCAAGTTTGTCGATACTCTAAATTCTACGGCTAGACAAGCATCTGCTGAACGAGC
>VYLY01000007.1_pt1 | contig 23425 bp, 20 predicted proteins | sample 5115341 | NCBI WGS metagenome assembly VYLY01 (sample SAMN12291790, study PRJNA351875) | freshwater metagenome | isolation source: freshwater lake | place: USA: Michigan, Lake Sixteen | collected 2013-08-07 | reverse complement strand
GAACAGAGTAAATCTGTTAAGGCAGGTGCGGAACCCCGCAAGGGAAAGAAGCAGAAACCTAAATCGTGAGGTTTGGGAATCACCGTCCGTTTACGGCGGTGAGGATGTCAACGCCAGTAGGGAGGCATGAAAAATATTCAAGCGATCGATCTCTTTCACGGTAGCATAACCGATGCGACAAACAAAATCCCGTTGTATTTGCCGGCTCAACTTTTGCCGTTTTTGGGGGCTAAGTTGCTTACTATCCTTCACCCCCAACTCCCACAGCCGCGCAAAACCAGAGGGGACAGTGACCACTACCGCCGCCACCACGGGGCCAAATAAAGCCCCGCGCCCCACTTCATCGACACCGGCAATTAAGGGTTCTGCGCTCATTACGGCTCGGCAGTGGCGGAGGAACGACGACGACGACGACGCAGCACTGCGGTTTCAGGCTCTATTTGTGGCTCCTCTGTCACCTCGGCGCTCACCGGGGTCTCTAAAGGAATGAATTCGCCGAGAAAAACTGGAGTTTCGGTCGTAATCGGTTCGGGCGTAAAAGTCACTGGTGGACTAGCTTCTTGGTTGATTTCCTGACTAACTTCGCTAGTGGTGGAACGACGACGACGGCGCACCAAGGAACGATTTTCGGCTTCCTCGCTGGTTTCCGTCGCCTCTACTGGGGTAGCGGCGGCTGTGTCCTCGACTTCTAGGGTGGGAGTCAAGGATATTTCAGGAGTGGCAAGCATTTCTGGGTTTTCCGCCTCCCTTTCCCCTGCCAGTTTCACGGAAACAATCACCGATTTCGGGTCTTTAAACTCCTTATCCACCAGAATCAGGGGAGAAATGCCCATTAAAGAATAAACTTCCTGTTCTACCGGGGTCATTTCCACGGAAACCCGCTCCCGTTCGCTGACGGGGATATTTTTGACGGCGCTGGCATCTTCTCCCCGTTTCGAGAGACGGGCGGGGCGTTCTCGTTTTTCCTCAAAGCGTTGGGGTTCTAATTCCGGCTCGATTTCGTTGTTAACACCGTTAGTAGAGGCTTTTTCGCCCCGTTCCTCTTTTAGTAACAGTTCCGAGGGACGACGACGACGGCGACGGCGAGAATTATTAACCTGTTCTTGATAGTTGGGATGGAAGGAAAGATCCATCCCTTGGGCGTTTTCTTCGGCCTCAAATTCGGAGAAAACTTCTAGATAGGGTTCGGCCGCCGCAACGCTAGGAGCGCTCTTATCGGGTAGAACCTTTGTATTAGTCGGAGCAACGATAAAGGTTTCTTTTTCCGCGCGGCTAAGGGTGGGGGTTTCTAGGGCGATGGCATTGCCCTCTCCGGGTAGATGGGCTAAATGGCCCAGTCCGCCGCAATGGTCACAGGTTTTGCCGAATAATTCATAAATGTTTTTCCCCTGACGCTTACGAGTTAATTCCACTAACCCCAATTCCGATAATTGGGCAATCTGGGGCCGGGCCTTATCGCTTTTCAGGGCCTTATTAAACAATTCCAGCAGTTTCAACTGGTCGCGACGGGAATCCATATCGATGAAGTCCACCACCACCACACCGCCGATATTTCTCAAGCGCAGTTGTCGGGCGATTTCTGTGGCGGCCTCGCTATTAGTCCAGAGTACGGTTTCTCGGGCCGTGGCCGAACGGGTAAAGGAACCGGAGTTAACATCAATTACCGTTAAAGCTTCCGTCGGTTCGATGATAATGTAGCCGCCGGAGGGTAAATCAACCCGGGGTTTGAGGGCCTCGCGAATGGCGGCGTTAACCCGGAAATAGTCGAGAATTGGCTGGGTTTCCCGATGGGAGTCGATATAAACCCCTTCGAGAGCTTTGCCGCCGCCCCAGTTCGTCAATTGCTGTTTAACTCGTTTTACCGCCACCGGGTTATCCACAACAATGCGATTGACATCGGCACTGTACATATCCCGCAAAACCCTTTGAATAAAGTCATCATCGCGGTTAAGCAGGGCCGGGGCGCGGCTGCTGACGGCCATCTGTTGGATGCTCTCCCACTGTTTTTGCAGAAATTCCAAATCCTCGATAATCGCTTCTTCCGCTTTGCCTTCGGCCTCGGTGCGTACCAGCAACCCCATCCCCGCCGGTTTGACCAAAATCCCTAAAGCTCGTAAACGGGAGCGCTCGTCTTCACTGCGGATGCGACGGGAAAGATTCACCCCGCGACCATTGGGCATCAATACCAGATAACGACCGGGGAGAGTGACATTTCCCGTTAGCCGCGGTCCCTTGTTGCCGGTGGGTTCTTTCATTACCTGTACCAGCACTTTTTGCTGGGGGGCCAGTAATTCCGTGATAGCACCGGCGGTTTTTTTCAGTCTTAAGGGGCCCAGGTCGGTGACATGAATAAAGCCATTGCGTTCCGCATCGCCAATATTGACGAAGGCTGCATCTATCCCGGGGATGACGTTTTCTACTAATCCTAGATAGATGTCCCCCACCTGCTGATTACCTGTGGCTACAACTAATTCCTGAATTTGATCTTCCCAAAAAACAGCCGCTATATGGTGTTGTTCGGCTATGATTATTTGTTTTGGCATTCAATTTCCTCAATCTTTCGGTTTCAAAAGCGACGGACCATGGGCTATTTGTCTATGCTTTGAGGCTACTTCTGGAAATCTGGTCTTGTTAAGAAAGTTCTAAGAAGATGAGTCCGCATCGTTAAAGCCTCATCTTGATGTTCATCTGCCTCTCAGACGTGGGAACTGAGTCTTGGTTTCAGTTGTTAAGTCTGTTTGGCCAGTGCCGGCTTGACCCACAATTAGGTAAGCACAGCCAGGAGACGAGATTTTCAATTAATCCCTGAGTCTTGCTCGATAACAGCATTTTTTATCCGTTTCCGCCAGTTCTGTCTATCAGAATCTAGGAAAAAAGGAGTTTTTGAGTTACTCCCCTCGGCAACAGGTTTCTGTGGAAGGGAAAATAGCGCACTTTTCGATTTTCCAAAAACCACGATTCTTTTAAGAAATGCTTTAATCGAGTCTTATAGACGACTATAACTCACTCGGTCACTCTCTGACAAGACGATGATCCCCTGACCAAGATAAATTTTTCGGGGCAAGAAAGGAGTCAGGAGCAATGATAGGCAATAAAATAGACATAAAAAGCTATCTAGCTGACTTTTCAGGCTAAAATTTCCTTTTTATCCCCTTTTTGCTTTCTAAAGAATTAATTAACTGGCTAGTCTAGTTAGGATTATTGACGAGATGACCGGATTGACGGTTTCCTTAATCCCTTAATTCCTGTTCAGACAAGGCGATAACGTTCAAAATTCCCTGTAAATCGGCTTCTGACTCGATTTCTAGCAATTCTTGCAGGTAGGGACGATAACGGTATAGTCGATAACCTTTCCCCTCTAACCATCGGGCCACGGCTAAATTACTGCCTTGATTAAACGCTCAATTAAAAGTTGACTGGAGATAAGCTGTTCGTAATTTAAATTGCTTGTTGAGACGAAGCAAGAGGCAGCACTAAAGGGATTGGGGGAGATTCGGCTAATCTAAGAATAAGCGGTTTAAACACCTCTTAGCTTACTGACGATAAAGCGCTAAATAATCACTCATAATCTAGTATGGCCTGCACCCATTTGGGCGGACGAGAAATCGGATTACCAAGGCGATCAAGAACTAATAACGCCACTAAATGCACGGCAAATAGGTATAATAAACTATTGACAAATATACCCACAACTGCCATCGATTGAACTTGCAGCAGCGTCGGTTTAGCGAGAATCCCTAACTGGGTGAAAATCCAATCGATAAAATTAGTCGCTTGGGTAATCACATATAACCAAAGATTTTCGCCTAAAAGAATTGAAAATAGCCAAAAACGAAAGAATAAACCAAAAGCCCCCAACAGTCCCCCAGTCAAGATAGAAAATTCCCAGCGCGCACCCCGGCGCCAGCATAGCCCCAATTGTAACCCCATCAAGCCGTGGGGAATCAAAAAGACGATACTGCGAGTCGGTCCCATCAACACCGACAAAAGTAAACTAGAAACTAATGCTGTCATGGAAGCACAACGAGCGCCCCAACGTAAATAGGCTAAAGCGATAGGAATCGGGAAGAAAACCCTTAATAACGGTCCGAGGGGAAAATAATAGTCAATTAACCAGATTAAACTGGTAGCACTGGCCAAAAAAGCCGTCTCCACCGTGATCAGGGTAGCGATAGACTTGAGAGGAGATGGTTGGATAGGTTTGGCAGTGGGTTTATCTAGGGGTTTCTCCTCTTCCCCCAGATCTACCCAATTGCTTTCATCTATTGTCTCTTCTGAGGATTGAGCGGGAGAATTAGCGTTAGAATCATTCATTCTATCAGTTATCCGGTGGTCGGGACGGGTTGGCAAGCTATTCTTAGCTTAGACTTGTGACTCCCAGTCAGACAAGAGGCAAAAGGGGGAATAAATAATCAGTCTTTAATAACTGGATTGAGTATCAGGTGTTAGGGGTGGGGGAATTTACGGAAAATTTCCCTGTTTTCACTGAAAAAAAACGGCTCTAAATAGGGTTTGCGGCAAAAAGTACGGGTGAATGAGTAGGTAGGGTGCGTTAGGAGCGCCACAATATTATTTAATTTCAGATCGTAGGTTGGGTTGAACGATAGTGAAACCCAACACTTTTAAATAATTGGGTTGGGTTTCGTTCCTCAACCCAACCTACGGCTCAAAAAAAAATCGACCCGCCTAGCGGCGGGAAAAAGAGAAAAAGAGAAAAAGGGTAAAAAGGGAAAAAAAGGGAAAAAGGATTACAGAGTCCTCCCGAATACGCAGACTACCCGAAAACCGTAACCGAAATTGCCTATCATGCGGGTGTAATCGTCGTGGCGGTTAGCGGAACGGCAGTACCTTGATAAAGTCTCCCAAGAGCCGCCGCGCACTATTTTGAAAGGATTGGCTCTTTGATAATTTGTTATCCAAGCACTGCCATCCGTCGGCGCTCCGATATAGTTATTGTGCCAATCGTCTTCGCACCACTCCCAAACATTGCCACTCATGTCATAGAGTCCCCAAGCATTGGGCCTTTTCTGGCCTACAGGATGAGTTGTATTCTGAGAATTTCCTTCATACCAAGCGTAATCTCCTAACTGATTAGCATCATCACCGAAATAATAGCAAGTGGTTGTCCCCGCACGACAAGCATATTCCCATTCCGCTTCTGTGGGTAGGCGATAGGTTTTCCCGGTTATTTGACTCAATTTCTGACAAAAAGCTTGAGCGTCGTTCCAACTAACATTTTCTACCAGATTTTGCGGATTGTTTTTAAACCAAGAGTTGTTTTCAAAATGAGAGGGATTGGTTCCCATTACCGCTTCATATTGTGCCTGAGTCACTGGATATTTGCCAATCGCAAAACTGTTGACTTTAACTTGGTGTTGAGGCTTTTCCCAACTTTTAGCATCAGAATCACTGTCAGGAGATCCCATGAGAAATTCACCTGCTGGTAAGCTCACCATCTCCAGTGTGACTCGATTGGGTAGTTTTTCGGTAAATGGAGTGGGTGAAACAGGCTTTTTGACTGCTTGTAAGGCATTTAAAACCTGTTGTGCTGTCCATCTTTGTCTTCTATCTTTTTGCAAACACCCTTCAATAATCGGTTTAAACTCTTTCGGTAAACTGGGAATTTGTAGCTCACAATTTATCACCTTTACCATTAATTGATTATTGTCATTATTGAACTTATAGGGAAATTGATTAGTCGTCATTTGGATTAACATAATACCTAATGACCACAGATCCCAAGCTGAGGAAATATCACCCCTAAAGGCTTCGGGAGGCATATAAATAATTGTACCGGTATTGTGGACTGTTTGAGTGTGGCTTTTGTTATTTAAGGTTCTAATTAAGCCAAAATCTGCTAACTTGTATTGTTGATTAACCTTGAGGATATTACCCGGTTTTAAATCTCGATGGACTTTATTTTGTCGATGAAGATAATTTAAGCCCTGGGCGACTTGAGCAGTAATATTTTTAATCTCATCCGCTGACAAACTGGCTTTGGCAATGTGATTTTCTAGGCTACCCTGTGCCAATTCCATCACTAAATAAAGCATCTCTGTATTGAGAAAAGTAAATTCCCCCACCGCATAACTCTTAATTAAATTAGGATGTTCTAACTTTCTGGAATTTGTTAACTCAATTAATTTATCATCGCTACTTTCGGGGATAACTTTAATGGCAACTTCTTTGACCGATGTATTTCTGACCATTTCACTAGCATGAAATACACCACCAAAACCACCCGCACCGAGAAATTTATTAAGACGATAGGGGCCTATTTGTTGCCCTTCTAACATCTTCATCATTTGGTCTAGCATAATAATAACTCCTGAATTAGCCAATTTTTACGTTCTGTAACTATCCTATTAAGTGGGTGGTTTTAACGAAGGCAAGAAGCAAAAGCTTTATCGAAATGTGTAATTAATTTTGCTTAGGTACTTAATACTAAATCTGGCTATTAAATACTGATTATTTATTCCCTCGAGTAGAAAACCAGTTTCTCGGAAAAACCCGTTTTCTGTGCATTACTCAAGGGATTTAGTATTAGTATGACTTGGGGTTCGGTTATCTCATAATCAAAAAAGGTGGGCGATAAACCCACCAGAAAAATAACCCAAAAACCTTAACGATAATTAGGACTTTGGATATCTCTAAGACGCGCTTCGGGACGTTTAAATCTGTCCATTTGTGCCTCAAAGAATTGACGATTTTTGAGTAAATGTTTGGGATTAGGATCGTCGAGGGGATAGAGTAAAGCAGTGCGTAGAGCTTGAATAACTGCCGAAGTCACATTATACATCGATCGCTGAAAACTAATCCCCAATTGAATCAAAATATCGTCTTCCCCCCGGCACTGTTGCTGATAGTAATCGATCAGATATTGGGGCAAGAAATGATACATATCATCCATTAACAACGTGGGAGGAATTCCCGCAGTACCCACGGGGAAAACATCAGCGTAAAGAATGCCATAGTGAAAGTCTTTTTGTTGGTAGGGAACCTGTTTTGCTTGGGCATTATAGGACTTTGTACCCCGGAAGGGAGCAGTACGATAAAAGACTGCTTCCACATAGGGTAAAGCCGCTTCATAAAGCCAAGTAAAAGCCTTTGATTTGGGGATAATTTCGTAGCATTGACCATCAATATAAACGTGATGATAAATTGGCCGTCCAGCGATGGCAAAAATGCCATTAACGAGGAAATTCATAGCATCAGGAACACCTTTAAACCCGCCTTCATCGTAGATATCGGACATCTCGAAAAACACCGGGGCCATCACTTCCCAGAATAGTCCTAAATTGGAGTAATAGGACATCATCCGCACCTGTTCCAAAAACATATCGGGGAACAGGTCATAAAGTTTCATCATCACGGGATTTTTCTTGAAATAGGCCTTAATAGCGCGGTCGGCATTTTGGCGATATTCTTCTGAATCAAGATAGGCATCAAATAAACCCAAACCCATATCGCGGCCATGCCATAACATGGCTTGCATACAAGCTTCGGCAAATTCCATATTAATTCGGTCATGCCAAAGATGATGGATTAATCTGGGCATTTTTTGGGTTTTACCTTTATCCATGAATTCTAACAATTCAGGGTGAGCAGAACCCGTGCCGCGCCAGATGCGTAAATCGGCATTATCGCCAGCGTAATGATTTTGTAGGTCTAGGTATTCTTGGGGCAGAAAATATTTAAAAAAGGGCAAAGGATCCAAGAAAACTCTTTCGGCAATGTAGAGAAGATCACGCCAATAAAAATCCATCGGTACGGCATAAGCTTTATAAATGCCGATAATTTGCATCAGGTTTTCGGGAGTATCCGGTAACATGGATCCACCCGCTTCTAAACGCTGGATAATGTCGGCAAATTCGTGAGTAGAAGGGGGAAGTTTGGCTTTGATTAATGTCCCAGTCATAGTTTTAGGTAAAGTAATTAGCGGCGGTTACAATAATTCGGAAACAGCAAGGGATAACTAACTATTACTCAAAAATTTACCCCGATTCAACCAGTTGGTTTTTGAGGACTTTTGCGGAGATTTTTTGAAGACAAAACTAGGTTTTGCTTCTCCCGATAAGCTGGCAACCATCGAGTTAGTGGTGGGTTCAATCCAACGGACTAAATAATTGGGTTGAATACCTAAAAAGACGATTAATACCATTAGGACAAAAGCGGGGATAGTTTCCGATTTCAAGACTTTGGGATAGTAGGCAAGTTTGTTATCCAATTTACCAAAACAGGTGCGATTAAGCAGGATAACAAAGTAAACCGCCGTTAAACCGGAAGCGATGATACAGAGAACCGTCTGCACGGGAAAACGCGAAAAACTACCCTGAAAAACGATAAATTCCGCCACAAATCCCACTAATCCGGGGATACCTGCGCTGGCCATACCGGCGAGAATTAACAGGGCGCTAACCAGGGGTAAACCGCGAATTGGGTTCATTAAACCGTTTAAAACGTCTAAATCTCTAGTTCCGGCTTTGCGTTCGACAATGCCCACCAGATAAAATAAGAGGGCGAGAATGAGACCGTGGCTAATCATTTGCGCGACGGCACCAAGGACGCTTAAACCCGTGCCGGCGGCGGCTGCTACCAGTATATAGCCCATGTGACCGATCGAACTGTAGGCCACCATGCGTTTAATGTCTTTTTGGGCAATAGCGCTCAAGGCCCCGTAAATAACGCTAATAACGCCGACAATTGCCAGTCCGGGGGCGATTAAAGACCAAGTTTCGGGGAATAATTGCAGACCAAAGCGAACTAAGCCATAAGTACCGAGTTTAGCGAGGATACCACCTAATAAAATTGCTGTAGCGGGGGAAGCTTCCGTATAGGCATCCGGTAGCCAAGTATGGAGAGGTACGAGGGGGATTTTGATGCCAAATCCCACTAACAGCAGAGTTAAGAGCAGTAATTGGGTTTTTTGGGAGAAATCGGCGGTCGAGAGGGAAGAATAGTCAAAAGTGCCGCCATTGAGGAAACCTATGCCTAAAAATGCCGCTAGGACTAATAACCCGGAGACGGCAGTGTAGAGAAGGAATTTAATCGAAGCATAGCCACGTTTTTCGCCTCCCCAGATAGCAATCATCAGATAAAAGGGGATTAATTCTAGTTCATAGAAAACGATGAACAGCAGCAGGTTTTTGGCCATTAATGCCCCAGAAACCCCGGCGTTAATCAGGAGGATTAGGATGTAATAAAGTCGGGGACGATCTATTTTTTCTTCGCTACTATAGATAGCTATTCCTGTCAAGAAACAGTTTAAAATAATTAACGGTAAGGACAAACCATCGACTCCGAGGTTATAACTTAAACCGATTGGTTTTGCCCATTCGCGGTATTCAGAAAATTGAAAGCCATTGCTGGTTAAGTTATATTGGGTCAGCAGATATAAAGACCAAAAGAGGACGGCGGCAACAAAAAAGAGGGTAATTTGACGTAATTTTGCTGGGGCAAATTTATCGGGGAAAAGACCGACGATAATTGCTCCAATTATTGGCAACCAAAGCAGGGTACTGAGCATATTGGTATCGATCGAATTTACAATGACTGGGATGAGAAAACGATTAGCCAACCAACAGGATGACTAATCTGGAATTGACTAAATTAAACTCACTTTTCCGCTATCGAGATCATAGTAGGCTCCGACAACTTTTAATTGTTTGCCGTCCACTAATTCACCGATAACTGGGGATTTGCCTAATTTCTCTACTTGATAGTTAACATTGGATTTAATTGCTCGCTCAAGTTTGTTAGAACCGGGTTGTCTTTCGGCTCGATCAACTCCCACCTGTAGGCCATCGATTAAACGACCGATTTGTCCGGGGAAACGACCCCCTTCAATGGTGGCTTTTACCGCTCCACAACGGGAATGGCCGAGAACAATAATTACCTTAGCTCCTAATACCAACGTGCCGAATTCGAGGCTACCAATTTCTTCGGAAGTGGCTAAATTTCCCGCTACCCGACAAACAAATAGATCTCCTAATCCGCGATCAAAAACGATTTCTGCCGGCACGCGAGAATCGGCACAGCCCAAAATTGCCGCAAAAGGGGCTTGACTTTCGGCCACTTCTGTGAGTCGAGCTTGATCGCGGTTAGGACTTTTTTGTCTTCGTTCCCAGAAACGTTGATTGCCTTCCATGAGCATAGTTAAAGCTTGGTCGGGGGTCAATCCTTTATTTTGAGCAGTCAGCCATGGCTCAGAATTAACAGCAGTTTGGGCGTTAGTTTGGGACAGTTGCGAGCCTAAAATAGTAGCGGCCAGACCAGTTCCCAAAAAACCACCACCATAACGGATTAATTGGCGACGAGAGGTATTGAACATAGCTAGTTGTTTCCATTAATCAGGACAAGTCCTATTGTCGGGGCAAGGGATACTAAAGAAAAGCCTAAGTTATCAAATCTTTAACTGAAAACTAGAGAAATCTGTAATAGTAGAGGCCAGCAGATGATAATACCGATCAAAGCGACCCCCAAAATAATCGACAGAAAGTAAAATTGGGTTTGGCCCGAAACGTTATATTTCAAACTCTGACCACCAAAAACCGTGGCTAATCCCACCAGGTTAACGACACCATCCACCAGAAAGGTATCGATCCAGTTAATAATTTGCGAGATTAATCCGACGACAAAAACGATGGTAACTTTATACAATTGGGCTGTATAAAGGTCGTTGGCAAAGAAATCTTGAAGAGCTTTCGGTTGAAAAACGATCGGTTTGGAGATATTTTCATTCAGATAAATATATGCTGCCGGAATTACGCCCGCAGCAGTGGAAAGCACCAAGAGAAAAGCCACTCCCAGATTTAAGTTACTTGGTAATAAATGCCATTGCGCCAATAAAATCGGCACATGAAGGGCGAAACCCATGGTCACAGTCATGGGGATAACTAAGGGCCAAAGAGCTTCCGGAGAGCGCAGGGTCATCGGTTTGATTTTACCGCCAAAGAAAACGCAAAATTCTCTAGTGACACTAAAAGCAGTTAAGGCATTGACCAACAATAGCACTAATAACAGTAAACCACTGATTTCCGAGAGGCGATCGCCCATGCGCGCTAATGCCCAAAAACCACCAAAGGGAGGCAGTGCGACTAAACTAGCGGCACCAACGAGATAACAAATACCAGAAACGGGACGACGGGACCATAAACCGCCGTATTGGCTTAAATCTTGGCTGATATTATTCCAAATGATGTTACCCACCACCATGACTAACAGGGACATAGCGATCGCGTATGTAAAGAGTAACACTAAAGCGGTTTCCGTTTGTCCGGTGGCAACAGCGATAAAAATCAGTCCCATGTAGGCACTGACGGAATAGGAAAGGGAGCGCTTGACATCGATCTGGGCGATCGCAATTAACCCCGCACCGATGGCAGTGACAGAGCCAACAATGGTCATCACCTGCAAGGTTAAGGGCGATAATTGTAGCACCGGCTCTAATTTCACCAATAACCAAGCACCAGTGGAAACGACGACGGTATTCCGCAGAATTGTCGCTGGCATCGGTCCTTCCATGGCCTCATCTAGCCATAAATGTAGAGGAAATTGAGCGCATTTGCCCATCGGACCAGCAATCAGGGCTAAACAGAGTAAATTAGCCACATTGGGGTTTAAATTGGCTGTGGCCGCCCATTCTGCCAATTGGTCAAAGTTCCATGTTCCCGCAAGGGGTAAAAGGGCCACTACTCCCATCAACAGGATTAAATCGCCAATCCGTTTAGTCAGAAAAGCATCCCGCGCCCCCGTCACCACCAGAGATTGATTGAACCAGAAACCAATCAGCAGATAAGTGCCGAGGGTGAGAACTTCTAGCACACAATAGCTGAAAAATAGCGAATTACAGATAACTAGGGCGCACATACCCCCTTCAAAGAGGGCGACGAGAGAATAAAACCTTGCCCAACCCCAATCCATTTCTAGATAGGCGATCGCATATACCTGGGCGGCGAGGTTTAAGCCGGTAATTAGCAGTAACGCCCCAATATTAACAGCTGAAATCTGCACATCTAAAGATATGCTTAAATTTGCGGCATTTAGCCAATTAAATGCTATGGATTGAGGCGGACGACCCCAAACGGCGATCAAAGCAAAAAGGCTATGCAAAAAAGCCCAGCAGGTCATGATCAAGTTCAGATAACCGGCCGGTCGCGGGCCGGTTTGCCGGATAATACCGGGAGACCAAGGTAGAGCGAGAAGTGCGCCCGCAAAGGCGTAAAGAGGTACCAACCAGATAGTCTGGCTGAAGGACTCGAACATATAAACACCTCAAGAAAAAAAATGATCCTGAATTAAAGTTTAAGGTTTAATGGCTCACTAATAAGCTGTCACCATTTTTTAACGAGGCATTAATCGGGATAGTTTGACTAGCTTCCAGCAGGTATTTTAAAAAAGCATCAGCAATCACGGAAAGTTGTTTTCCGGCCAAGTAACAAACGTACCAATTGCGCTGAATCGGAAAATGTTCCACGTCGAGGATGGCTAATTCGCTGTTTTCCCCTTCCGAGATGAGAGTATGCTTAGATAGTACCGATAGTCCTAAACCGCCAGAAATAGCCTGTTTAATCGCCTCGTTACTGCCTAATTCCAAGCGCACCTTCACCTTAATATCGTGGAGATTAAATAATTTTTGTACCGCTTGGCGGGTTCCAGATCCCGATTCGCGCATAATAAAAGGTTGCTGGTTGAGGGATTCAAGGGGGAGATTTTTCTTACCCACCAATGGATGATCTCGTCGCGCCACCACCACTAGGGGATTTTCGAGGAAAGACTGAGAACAAAGTTCCACTTCTTCCGGCGGTTGACTGAGAATATAGAGGTCATCCTCGTTGTTTAACATTCGCTCTTGCAGTTTCTGATGATTAGTCACTTGTAGGGCGATGTCAATACCGGGATACTGTTGACAGAATGCCCCCAGTAATCGCGGTACAAAGTATTTAGCGGTAGTAATTACGCCTAAAGTCAGCTTTCCCTGTCTAGTTCCTTTAATATCGGCCACTTTCATTTGAAAGTTGTCCAATTTATTAAAAATCTCTTGACAGGTGAACAGTAATTCCTTACCCGCTTCGGTTAAAAATAAACGTTTGCCGATTTGCTCGAATAGCGGTAAACCCACGGCTTTGGTGAGTTGTTTGACTTGGGTTGAGACGGTAGGTTGAGTGATAAATAACTCCTCGGCCGCCTTGGTAAAGCTACTGTGTCGAGCGGTAGCCTCAAAAACCCTTAACTGGTGCAGGGTTGCCTGTATCAAGTTCTTATCCCCTTCTCAATAACAACTATTTGTCACCATCAATCCTAACGTTTTTATAGATTCTAGTCAATTAATTTTTTGATAAATATAGACTTTAATAGATATAACCGCCGCTTAAGACCTTTTTCAGCTTTTTCTCCCCATACCCCACACCCCACACCCCATTACCCCATCTACCCAATTCTTAATTAATAATTGATAATTCCTATTAATATATTTTAATTTCAGCTTTCATGATCGATAAAAATCTTGCTATAATCAGAAAAAAACCATCTATTAAAAATAAAAGACAATGGTTAGTTATCTTGATATTGACGACGATCTTCTTTTCCCCGATAGCGATGGTCAACCGATGGCAGATAATACCGAACAATATGAGTGGATTGTCAAAATTAAGGAGAATTTAGAGATTATCTTTGCGGATGACCTTAAGGTGTTTATTGCCGGAGATTTACTCTGGTATCCTCTGCGTTCTACTTTGGTTTCACCGGTTGCTCCCGATGTGATGGTAGCCTTTGGCCGTCCCAAAGGACGGAGGGGTTCCTATCGTCAATGGCAGGAAGAAAATATCGCTCCTCAAGTGGTTTTTGAAATTCTATCACCGAAGAATACAAAAGCAGAAATGAGTCGAAAATTAGAGTTTTATGACACATATAGTGTAGAAGAATACTATTTATATAACCCGATGCGCTGTCGTTTACAAGGATGGCAAAGACAGGGAGAAAATTTAGCAGAAATTATCCCCATCAATGACTGGACAAGTCCTCGTTTAGGAGTGCGTTTTATCTGGAATGAATCAAGCTTAGAATTGTATCGTCCCGATGGAGAGAAGTTTTTAACAACCGTTGAGTTAGAGTCTCAAATGCGTCAAGAAAAGAAACGTGCCGATAAAGAAAAGAAACGTGCCGATAAAGAAAAAAAACGTGCCGATAAAGAAAAAAAACGTGCGGATCGACTAGCGGAACGCTTACAGGCGTTAGGATTAAGTTTAGAAGAAGAATAATACCATTTTTCTTTATTCGTAGCAGGCATGACCATCTATATCTTTACTTTGGAAAAATAGTATTTAGGGTTTGCGGCAAAAAGTTTTTCTTGGGGGTAGGGTGTGGGGTGTGGGGTTTTACCGATTTTCAGGTGGTCAACTACCTAATTTTCAGGGAAAAAGTCCCGGAATTTTCACCCTGATCACTCCCAGTCCGCTACTTTTTGATTGACAAAAAGTCTAAAAGTCTTACCCAACAAGGTTTTTAGATTTATTCAGCAGACCCTAAATAAAGAAATTGGCGTTAGGTAAATATGTGTCTAGTTCACGACAAAGCTCAAAAGCATAACGAGCATGACCTCGTTTTTGACCTGATAAAAAACTGCCATCTATACCTATTTTAATCGAAGAATTCTGGTTCATTTTTTTATTTTTGGCAATTTATTGAGCTAAATATTTTGCAATTTTATCTTAAAAAAACCTAAAATATTGGCTAATTGTGAGATTAATAATAAACCCGAAAGGAATACTTTTGATGTTTGCTCACATTGGTTTAAAAATGGATAAGTTAGTAGTTGAAAGTAAAAGTTTAATGGCTCAACTTTCAGGGATGTTTGATTACGACGAGAACGAATTTGATGGAAATAGTAAGCACCACAACCATAGTTAAAATGTTGTCGCCAGAATTTAGTCAGGGTGAGGTGATGGGCATGGTAAATGATCGCATCGTCAATATAGACTAGGGGATAACCAGCCCCTAACCAGCGATCGCAAAATTCTCGATCTTCTCCGGCGGCGAGGGGAAAGCTAAGATCAAATTGTCCGACTTTTTGGAATAATTCTCTAGAAAGGGCGAAATTATTAGAAGCAAAAAACTGGACTTTTTGGGATTGGTGATTATAGTAATCGTAGAGGTAATCGATCAATAGTTGACTAGCAGTGGAATAGGGGTTATTGGGCAGGGCGTTGATCGTTTTTCCTCCTAAGAGAGCGTTTGGTGTTTCTAAGAAGCCTTTTTCAAGGGCTGAGAGCCATTTTTGATCAAGGGTGCAATCATCATCGGTAAAGGCTAAATATTCACCTTGGGCTGCGTTAGCACCAGTATTTCTGGCTTTAGCCGGTCCTGAATTATTCTGACGAATGAGAGTTAAATTTAATTGATTTTGGTAGGGGTTAACCAGGGTATCAAGGGGTTGATTACTGCCATCATCGACGATAATAATTTCAAAGTTATCTGGAGGATAATCGAGATTTAGGAGAGAGTCTAGGCAGGTTTTGAGTCTTTCGGGACGGTTATAGGTGGGAATAATAATAGAAAAAGTGATTGGTGTTTCTGTCATCATAAACTTGAATAATTATTTTATTTATGGCTAGTTTTCGGAGAATTTCGCAGGAGATTGAGCGTGTTAAAGATTTGCGAAAATAATTGGGGGAAAGCGAAGCGGAGGGTGGCGGTATAGATAATTATTCCTAGAAGGGAGCATATTATTAAACGAGCTTGGGGTTCCAGCCAAGGAGTGAGTAATTGTTGAGTTATTAAAATCGTTAAACCCATTATAACCGTGCTAGTAATGGGAGCGATAAATTGAGCTAGATAGGTTTTCCATGTCAGGGGAATTAATTGACTTAAAAGCCATTGTCCGAGGGGAAAAATAAGGTAATCACTGAGGACATAAGCTGTGGCTACAGCTAAAATTCCCCACTGCACAGCGATGAGGCAACCGATAATATTTAAAGTGGCATTGAGTAAACCTAGTTTAAACTGTAGCACGGGTTTACCAAGGGCGACAAACGTAGATCTTTGAAAGGCAGTGATAGCCCGAAGTATTCCCACAAGGGGAATAATTTGGAGAATAGGAATAGCGTTAGTCCATTTTTGTCCAAACAAACTCACCACTAATTCTGGACTAAGAATCATCACTGCAAAGAAGATGGGAAAAGCAATTAAGCCAGTGAATTGAGTCGCACGATAGAAAGTACCTAGAAAACGGGGGAAATCATTTTGTAAACGAGAAAAAGTGGGTAAGGCAACTTGAATAATTGTTTCAACGAGTAATTGCGTCATAACCTGTAAAATACGTTGTGCGATCGCATAGTATCCTAAAGCGACTTCGCCGAGAAAATAGCCGATAATGACTTGATCGGTTCTTTGATTGAAAAACGAAACTAATTTTTCCCCTAATAGATTGACAGTAAAATCAGATAAATCTGATAAATGTTTCCAAGAAAATTGCCATTTTGGTCGCCAGTCGCTTGCTGACCATAAAACTATCAACTCTACAGATATATAGGTTAATTGTTGACCCACTAAACTCCAAACACCAAGACCAGAAAATGCCATTAAAATCCCCACAATTCCTGACAAAAATATTGCCAATATAGAGCAGCTTGCCAGCGTCCTAAAAGCAAATTTTCTCTTAATTAAAGCTCTTTGAGTATGGGTTAATGCACTAATAACAAAAAGAATTGAAAGCCATTTAATAATAGGACTTAATTGAGGTTGATTAAAAATTTCTGCTATCCAATGGGCTGAAAACAAGCTTACGATAGTTAGTAAACAAGCGATTATAATTTGTGTCCAAAAAGCAGTATTAATATGCTCCGCTTCTATATTTTGACGTTGAATTAGGACAGCAGCAAATCCTTGCTCTAAAAAAAGTTGTGTGAAGGTAATAAAGACATTGGCTAAAGCAACTAAACCAAAATCTCTTGGAGATAATAAACGTGCTAAAATCAAAAAGACCAGTAAAGAGCCAGCTTGACTTCCCCAATTTTGAATAGCAGCCCAAAATATCCCTTGAATCGTTTTCTTTTTAATGCTCATCTATTAATTACTAACCCAATGTGGAAGGTAGCCTTGATCGCGAAACCAGTCAGCTGTCAGGTGAATCGTTTCTTCGGCTGATATCTGAGGATTGTAGTTTAATTCTCGACGGGCACGAGACAGATTGTAACTGCGATCGCCCAAAAATAAATCAATCCGATCCGCCTTAGGTAAGAGATTCCCCGTTAACTTATAACTCAATCGATTTAAATGCTTATATAACTGTAACGGTGTTCCGGGTAAAGGCGGAGGCAGGTCAAAAACACCCACCGCTTTGCCAATCAGGGTGACGAATTCTGATAACGATATGGATTCAGGACCCGCCAAAATATAGGTACGACCTTCAATACCGGGTGTCGTACTACATTGTATTAATCCTTCCACGATATCTGCTACGTCAGTAATACAATGATGCCCTTGACCAGAACCGATCAGGCGGAATTGCCGAGTGGCGATCGCATGAAACAATCCAGCCCAACTGGAAGCTCCTGGTCCAAAAACCGTCGAGGGTCGGACGATCACGACCGGCAAACCATCGCGTTGAGCGTAGGTCTGTAATATTTCTTCGGTACGTAGCTTAGACTCTCCATAGGGAGAATCGGGACGAGGGGGAGTTTCCTCTGTAATCTGACGGTTGCTGAAGGTACGACCATAAATAGCTACAGTGCTGCAGTAAATCAATCGTTCAATGCCGGTTTGCAATGTGGCCTGAGCTATCCGCTCAGTTCCTTGTACATTCACTGCCCATAAACTGTCTCTAGTCACATCAGGACTATGAACTTTAGCTGCTAGGTGGAAAACCTGCTGGCAGTCCTGCATTGCCTGTTTTAGAGCAATGACATCATTGATCTCCCCTCGGCATAACTCAATCCCCATCGTTTCCAGCCAAATTGCTTCTCGCTCAGGGCGTACCAGGGCTTTAACATGATGTCCCTCTCTCTGTAATCGCTGCACTAAATGTTGTCCAATCAAACCTGTCGCCCCAGTTACGAAGATTTTCATTGATATCATCTCCTGATAGATATTTTCTGCTCATTATTTTGATCGGTATGATCGATTATGAAGCAGCATTGAGGGTTTCCTTTAAGGTAATAATCGTGCCAGTGCAAGCAGATTCTTGGGCAGCGGCAATAACTTGTTGGTTCCGATAACCATCCCAAACGTCAGGGGAAACTTCTTGTTGATGCTGTAGGCTTTGGACAAACTGATTGAGAGAACGACGGAAAGATGGTTCATTCCAGGGCGATCGTAACTTTTCTAGTATATAGTCAGATTGAGTTAGAGGCTGCAACAGTTGACTCACTCCCTGTTTAATTCGCCTAAAACGGCCAATTTTGGGGGCTGTGAATTCGAGGGCGAGAGAACGATAGTGATCGACTGCTAATTTACCCGCAGTACCATAAATTTCTAATTGCCCAATCTCAACTGAATGGAGACAGAAAAAAGATTGCACTAGCACATCATTGGTCATTCGCAATTGTATCAAGACCGTATCATTTTGACTGTACAATGAACGCATTTGCACGAAGATTTCAGCGACTTCTGCATCTAACAAAAAACGCGCTAGATCAATATGATGAGGAGCAATATCAAAAACTGCACCAAAGCTACCGTGTCGAGTAATTTGCCAATCAATATCCGTTTGAGGAACAAAACAAAATACTGATCTCATCGTGACCAGTTCCCCCACTTTTTGCGATTGAATGGCTTGTTTAAGAGCTTGATACAAAGGATGGAAACGGTAGTTAAAGCCTATCATAACTTGAAGATTACTCCCTTTCCAACTTTCAATCATGCGTTCTGCATCTGGGAGATTAGTAGCAAAGGGTTTTTCTATATAGACGTGCTTACCCGCTTTAATGGCGGCAATCATCGCTTCTGCATGATGTTCATAGGGAACGCTGATGATTACCGCATCTATAGTCGGAAGCGCGAGTAAATCGTGATAATTCTCAAAGATATGAGCATGGGGGGCCAGCTGACTTGCTCGTTCTCGTCGTCTGAGATCGGGATCTGCTAAAGCTATCAATTCTACATTCTGAATATGGGGTAGATTCTTCAGATGCACGGATAATGCTACCAAACCACAGCCAACTAAACCGATTCTTAACTTAGACATACAGATTTCCTAATCTTGACAGAAGATGATTTACAGACGGACTTTTCCTAGCATTCTTTTATGAAATTCTACACTTTTTGACAGCCTTTGACCGCTTGCTCAACAGCAATTGTATCTCGGACATCTGCCTCAAAAATTTCTACATCAAGACCCTCCAACACGAAAGAATCGGTCGATGATTTGACTAAGCATCGAACATCATATCTTGCTTTTACTAACACCTCAGTGAGATGACTACCTACTAATCCTTTTGCACCAGTTGCTAACACTTTCATGTGCTAATTAATTAATGCTATTAATCTGTACTTACACATTTTCTGCCCATTTTTTCATTTTTTCAGGATTGATCATCGTGGCGTACATTCCGACCATCTCAGCACCTCGTCCCAGGGTAGATAAAATTGGCAAAAGGGGCAAACAAGCCAAGCGATAAGGAAAACTCTGGCCGAGATGGCGACTAAAACGAAACCAACGCGGAATATCTAGTAAAATATGCCAAATCATTGTTACAAGGGGTTCCAAAATCCCAGTTTTGCTAATCCAGTGATTAGGATATTGGGGGTCTAACCTTCTGATGTTATAAACTTCATAGCCATAGCGAAAATGGAGGGAAATGAGCCAATATTTCCAAGAAAAGAAATGGCACGCTTGTTGTTGAGAGTGATAAGTAATATTTAAGCCATCATTAGCTAAGGAGCGATAGAGTAAGGGTGAGGCAATAATCCGACCAAATTCGGTGCGATATTGATGCTTGAGAAAAACTACGGTTTTCATGGCGACATTGTGGTCCATAAAGCCGGCTGCCTGTAAGAGGTTATCTTTGTAGATATTGCCTTTACCAACTGGCCATCCCCAAGTTACAGAAGATAAAACCATTAATAAAGGAGAATCTGAGGATAATCCGTTCGGTTGACGAAATAAACTCGGGCCGACTACCACATCAGCACCTTGGGCAATACCTTGGGCAATAGCAGACAACCAAGAGGGTTTTGGGCAAACATCGGAATCAGTAAAGGCAACTATATCACCATTCGCTAGATTAGCCCCGCCATTTTTGAGTTCGTAATAGTTGGCATCATCATAACTAAGAGTTTTAATGCTCAGAAAGTCGGAATCATTTCTATAGATCTTTTCCCATCCTTGAGTTTGAATTGAACTGCCTACAAGGATAATTTCCACTTGTTTGAGAGGGAAAGTTTGCTTTTTCAGAGCTTGGAGAGTGTCGTTAACCGTCCCCAAATCTCGTGATTGATTATAACCTTCAACAACCACGGATATAATTGGATTTTTGTCGATAATTTTGTCAGAGTTTTCTGTCTCAGTAGATAAATAGTAATTAACGGTCATAGTTACCTCTAGTTGCTTGAAAAATCTCAGAAAATTTTCTGATATAAATCTAGGAATTGGTCAATAAAATGATTATCGGTAAAATGAGCTAGGGCAATTTCTCGGCCTTTTTGTCCCATTTGTTCGGCTAAATCACGGTTCTGCAAAAGGTATTCTAAGCTGGTTGCTAATGCCTCTATATTTTCTCTAGGAATTAACAGTCCTGTTTGTTGATGGTGAACAATTTCTGGTAATCCTCCTATATCAGTGGCGATTACTGCTGTTCCTCGCATCATGGCTTCAATAGCAACAATTCCAAAGGGTTCGGCCCAACGAGACGGAATCACTTGTACCCAAGCTTGCGCTAATTTTTCTTCCAATACCGAGCGCGGTAAATGTCCTAATAAAATCACAGAATTTTGTAATTCTAATTGGTTAATGAGGTTTGTTATCTCAGTTTCTGCATCTCCTTTTCCTGCAATTAATAATTGAGCGGTGGAAATTTTTGCCCTCACCTGAGCAAAAGCTTTAATTAAGATATCTACTCCCTTTGTCCAAACCAAACGACCAGCAAAAGCGACGGTGGGAGGTGCATGGAGAGGAGGACGAGCAGGAGAAGTGGGAATTCCATTCCAGACCACTTCTACCGGTGCAATTCCCTGTTCTATTAATTTTTCTTTGACAGCGTAACTGTTAGCAACTACTAGATTAAAAGCGTTACGCCATCGATGCCATAGTTTCATCTGAATCATGAGCGGAAACCAATCGTAAATGGGGAGACATCCTTGTTGATAACAAGCTTTACCAACAGAATAGGAACAAACTTTACCATCGGGCAATAATTTCGTGCCAAGAGGACAGATAGGGCGATACCAAGCTACATGATACAAGCTAGGAATATCTTGGAGAAGGGGCAAAATCAGAGGGGATAGTTGAGTTAAAAAAAGACGAACGTGAACGATATCGGGTTGAAATTCTGCTAGGATTTGCTTGAGTTTTTGATAAGCCCAAGGATTAGCTGATTGCAGCAGAGTTCGGAAAGAAGAATCTGTTCCCAAGCATTGTTCATCAGATAGAGGTTTTAAACCGTTATTTTCCACAGAACTAGCAAGAAAACGCACCTCGTAGCCCCTTTGTTTTAATCCATTTCGCAAGGCAAGCATCATTAGTTCTGCTCCCCCAGTGGGGGTTGCATAGTCGCTCACCAATAGGATTTTCTTTAGGGTCATGTTTAATTAATGCTTGAAAATAGGCAAAAATATCCCGAATAACTTTGGCTCCGTCAACTCAATTGACGGAGAATTATCTATCAGGCAACTAGGTTTGTAGCTGCCGCTTCCACAACTGAAGAATTGCTAGATTGTTTCTGAGGTTTCGTCATAAATTCCTCATGATAAGAGCGCTCGGTATTGACTTTCCAGAGATTATGATTAGCCCCCATAATATTCTCAGCAGCCAAGATGGCCGATAACATAGAATGGTCTTGATTATTATAACGGTGCATTCCATTTCTGCCCACAGATTGCAGATTTTCAAAACTATCGACATAGTTTTGAATTACCTGTAGATGTTGCTGGTATTCGTCGTCATAAACGGGATAAGCTTTCTTTTGGCGAATTACCGTCCCGTCCACCACTTTTTTGATGTCATCTACGAGGCCAAGATTAACTATTTCCTGACTAGCTAGTTTAATTAAATCCTGATTATTCATTTCCCATAAATCATCTCCTTCGCTACAAAAATACTCCATCCCTAGGCAAGTTTTCTGAGGGTCGGGAACCATTTTCGGACTCCAGTTTTTAAAGTTCTGAATCCGTCCTACTTTAAATTCAGGACTGTGAATATAAATCCAATTATCGGGGAAAATATGCTCTTGATTGATGATAATTGGCACGATTAAAAAGTCACGGTATTTGAGTCCACGGGCAGCCTTGAGAACCTTTTCAGGAGGCAAGGGGTCTAAACGGTGCATTAGGGCAGTAATCGGCATGGTATTGATAAAATTATCGCCGGTAATCTCGGTTATTTCCTCTCCTTTTTTGATGAGAATACTGGTAATTTTCTGACTGTCTCTTTTAACTTTAATAACTTCCGTATCTAGCCACACAGGACAATCATGGGCTTCTAACTTTTCTTGAAAACGTTCCCACATCATCCCTGGTCCAAGCAGCGGATAATCAAACTCTTTAATTAAAGTTTTGGTATCATTTGCCCCAAAAAAAGCATTAATAACAGCTTTCTTTAAGGATAATCCTTGAATACGTTGGGCTGCCCAATCTGCCCGAATTTGGGTGCAGGGAATTCCCCAAACTTTTTCGGTATAACTTTTAAAAAAAGTTTGATACAACCGTTGACCAAAGCGATTAGTCACCCACTGTTCAAAGTTTTCTTCTACGGGTAAAGGATAAAATTTGACTTTGAAGTAACTATAAACAATTAATAAACTCTGAATAACCCCTAAATTACTGACAGCATTCATCGGTTCCAAGGGATAGCTAAAAAATTTACCCTGATAGTAAATCCGTGATAAACGGGGAACTTTAATAAAATCATCCCCTAACATTTCCCGCCACAGGTGTTGTACTTCGGGAACTTTGGTAAAAAAGCGATGACCACCGATATCGAAGCGATAATCCTTGTAGGTTTCGGTGCGAGAAATGCCCCCAACTCGATCGCCTTTTTCTAGTACAATTGAATGTAATCCGTGTTTGGCTAGGCAATAGGCGGCCGTTAATCCGGCCGGACCGCCACCAATGACGACGGTATGGGGAGAATTGAGTTGATTTACTGTTGTCATAGTTTTTATGGCTCTTCGTTACTCTTTATGCTAAATCAACAGACAAGATGCCAAGATAACATACTTCTAACCCAAAAATTCTGAAAGTTTCTCAAGCCATAGCCTCTCCGTTTTATTAGTTT
>VYLY01000006.1_pt1 | contig 25756 bp, 23 predicted proteins | sample 5115341 | NCBI WGS metagenome assembly VYLY01 (sample SAMN12291790, study PRJNA351875) | freshwater metagenome | isolation source: freshwater lake | place: USA: Michigan, Lake Sixteen | collected 2013-08-07 | reverse complement strand
TCTTTTTGCTTCTGGTGTATTCAAAACCTGAAAAATGGAAGCAATGTGCATCGCCAAATCACTGCCATCTTCTTTGGTATGTAGATCAATATATTCCCAGAAAATACCCTGATTTAAAATACCCGTATCATCGGCAAATAAACAAAATAATAACCGCACTAGATAAACTTCCAAATCATGCCCCATATAACCAATTTCTTTCAGGCAATCATGAAGTTTTCCCATTAACTCGGCTGCTTGAAGATTGACGGGATCTTCGTCTTTATAAACTCGCTTTTCGTAACCTGCGATAAAATCAAATAAATGAACATTATCAACAAAATTACTTAATTCAAATTCCGCTTCATTACCCGCATCTAAATCATATAATTTAAACCGTTGAAAATCCGATACTAAAATATAACGCGGTAACTCATGTTCCTTTAAATTGGGGAAATAATCCTTAGCCTGTTGTGTGGCTTTTTCTAAATCTTTCCCCTTCGATTTATGCTCAACTAAAATCGTTCCTTTCCATAGCAAATCAATAAAACCCTGTTTATTATCTGCTTTTTTGATCGGTTGCTCAAAACTGGCTACCCTACGCCGTGAAATGCCAAAGACATTAAAAAAATCATTCCAAAAAGATTGAGATTCTGCCTTTTCTGAAGTCTCTCCTTGCCACTCTTTTTGAAAAGCGATTGCGCGATTTTTAATTTCATTCCAACTTAAAGGCATAGTTTTAATTCCTTCCCTACCCCGCTAAGAGTTTGGGTAGGGAATCTGGCACATTCGTTGAAATAATCTTGATTAAGGTCTCTGGTCTTGATTTTGGGGATAACTGGGGAATAGATCCCTGGGGAAATCCTCGGCACTTAAACAGGTTTGTAAAGCTTGGGAGGGGTTATTTTTGTCCACATCACGACTGACAGCGATAACGCACTCGGAAAAGCGACCGGGTAATAAACTTTGACGACAGGAATCTAAAATCTGTGTAGAAATCCCTAATTTATCGGGTTCCTTGGCTGTTTCTGTTTCCGTTTGTTTGGGGGAATTAGCGGCAAACAAGGGGGCAGCGCGATGGATATCGACCACACAATTACCTAGGTCGATGGGACGACGCACTTGAAAACAAGCTTGCAGAGCCAGATTACCATCGATCGGGGTTTTGGATTTAATCATCGCCACACACCGGGATAATTCTTTAGGAATTAATGCTTCTGAACAAGCGGTGGCGGCATCTTGGGGACTGACTCCCGTGCCGACAATCTGACTGATACAGGCACTAAATTGATTATTGTTGCCAAATGCGATCGCTGCTCGGTTCATTTCTACTAAGCCAAGGGAAATAGCAGCGATCGCACTCCAACTAGCAATTTTTTTAATATGGTTTTTCATCGTTCGCTCACACCGAAGATTTTAAGGCTAACTGGCCTTGATCTTAACAGATTCAGAGAGAACAGGAAACACAGAGAAGGGGAGATGGGGGGATGGGGAATGGGGTAGAGTTGATTCATGAATCAACCCTACCTTGAATCAACCCTAGGGAGATGGGGGAATGGGGAGATGGGGGAATTTGACTAATACCCCAAAACCCTAACACCCTAACACCCCAAAACCCCAAAACCCAAGAGCCAAAATTAGTATTCTGGTACAGTGGAATCGACTTCGCGACTCCAGGCGCTGATACCACCTTTAACGTTAATTCCTTCGATACCTGCCTCTTTGAGGATAGCGAGGGCTTTAGCGGAACGTCCCCCCATCTTACAATGGGCGATGAGACGATAACCGTTGACTAATTCCTTAATTTTGGGAATTGCCGCACCATTTTCGATATCGGGTAAGGGAATTAATACCGAGTTGGGAATCTTAGCGATTTGGTACTCGTTGGGATTACGCACATCGATGAGAATGTAATCATTGGCCTCGCTGTCAAGTAGGGTCTTTAACTCTACTACGGTTATTTCTGTCATTTTTTGCTGTTCTGCTGCTTCTTGTGCTTGAGCTTGCGGGATACCGCAGAATTGTTCGTAATCAATTAGTTTTTCAATAACGGGACGGATGGGATTCGGACGCAATTTTAACTCACGGAATTTCATTTCCCAAGCATTGTAAAGCAGTAAACGACCACTGAGGGTATCCGGTGCGCCGAGGATAATTTTAATGGCTTCTGTGGCTTGAATTGTGCCGATTACTCCGGGTAAAACTCCTAAAACGCCGCCTTCCGCACAGGAGGGAACCATCCCCGGTGGTGGCGGTTCGGGATAGAGATCGCGGTAGTTGGGACCGCCTTGGTAGTTAAAAACGGTTGCTTGTCCTTCAAAGCGGAAAATTGAGCCATAGACGTTGGGTTTGTCGAGAAGAACACAAGCATCATTAGTCAGATAACGGGTGGGGAAATTATCTGTCCCGTCGATGACTACATCATAGGGGGCTAAAATGTCAAGGGCATTTTCGGAACTTATGCGGGTTTCGTACAAATCCACCTGACAATAGGGGTTAATTTCTAGAATTCTGTCCTTAGCGGAAACAATTTTCGGTTTACCTACCCAAGAAGTGCCGTGAATAATTTGACGTTGCAGATTGGAACTATCGACGATATCGAAGTCAACAATACCGATTCTACCGATGCCAGCCGCCGCTAGATAGAGTAAAAGCGGGGAACCGAGTCCTCCGGTGCCGATGCAGAGAACACTGGCGGCTTTTAGTTTTTTTTGACCTTCTAAGCCCACTTCGGGCAGAATAATGTGTCGAGAGTAGCGTTGAACCTCCTCTTTGGAAAGTTCGATCGCCGCGAGATTAGGATTTAGCATAGATTGGGTAAATAGTGAAACCTGACTCGATTCGGGCTAGAATTTCGTCTCAGCACGGTTTAGAGACAAAAATCAGGAAGACTCGATCGCTTCCTGGATTTTCAATTCTTTCTATGCTTATGATAGTGTGAGGGTCTGGCTCCCTGTTGTTAATATTAGTTAACTTTCCCCTGCTACTTGGGCGCGGTATTCACTAGCGGAGAGGGTATCAGCCAAGGCAGTATCGGGATTTTCTACCCGCACTTTTAATAACCAACCCTCCCCGTGGGGATCATCGGCAATTAATTCGGGGGAGTCAATCATCGCTTGATTGCGATCAACTACGGTTCCCGAGACGGGAGGATAAAGATCTTCTACCGCTTTTACCGATTCAATCGTGCCGAAACTACTACCTACTTCCAGCGCCTCTCCCAATTCGGGCAATTCTAGAAACACGATATCACCCAATTGATCGACGGCAAAAGCACTAATTCCCAAGGTAGCGATTTCACCTTCGAGTCTGACGTATTCGTGGGTTTCTAGGTATCTCAAATCCTCGGGATATTCCAGTTCCATCGTCTGTCTCTAAATATTTACAGCATCAGTTAGTTTACTAGATCTCTTGGGGAAAATGTTGATCGGGTGGGGCTGTTTTATTGCCAACCCTACCTAGACAAAATTAATTACACCGATCGAACCCTGATTAAACAGCTAAAATTGGTCTAGGTCGATCGGGGAACACCGGAACACTGGAACAATAACCGGTTTAAATACCTCAATGCCTACTTAAGTAGGGAGGCACAATTACTTGTAGGATGGGTTAGCGCACTTCGTAACCCATGCGGGCGTTGGGTTTCATGCTTCAACCCAACCTACGTTCATCTTATATTTAATTCCACCCACCCACTTATGTTAAATTCCATCTTAGATCCTCGCGGTGGCGAACATCAAACCATAAGAGCCTTTTTTGAGCCAAAAACTATCGCTGTGGTGGGATTTAATCGCCAAAATCCCCAACTCGATCGCACTCTTTTAAATAATCTCCATCATAATCCCGGTCAGCGCCGCCTTTATCTAGTTAATCCTCACCCCGAAAACTGGCTCGATCTTCCCAGCTATAGCAGTTTACCAGATATCCAGGCGGCGATCGATCTGGTAATTATCACCGCCCCCGCTCCCGAAATTCCCGCTATTATCGCCCAATCTGTCGAAAAACAGGTTAAATGCGCCCTGATTCTCTCCACGGGTTTTCGGGAAACCGGCCAGATGGGGGAAAATTTACTCAGGGAAATTAAAGCGATCGCTGGTCAAAAATTACGCATCATCGGTCCTCATAGCTCAGGAATCAGCAATCTAAGCCAAAATCTTAACGCCACCTTTTCTCCCATCTTGCCGAAAACTGGTTCAATTGCCCTGATTAGTCAAAGTGGTGCGATCGCTGCTGCCGTGCTTGATTGGAGTTTAAGCGAAAATGTCGGTTTTAGTCACTTTATCTCCCTCGGAGTCCTTTTAGATGTGGATTGGGGCGAATTACTCTATTATTTGGGAGACGATCCCCAAACCAAAAGCATCGTTATCTACCTGGAATCCCTGAATAATGCCCGCTCTTTTCTGTCCTCGGCCCGAGAAGTTGCCCTAAATAAACCAATTATCGCCATTAGTCGCCACAGTACCGACTTTGACCCCACTGCTCTTTCCCATGCTGGTAAATTGACCAGCGATCAACTAACTCTCTCCGCTGCCTTTGCTCGCTGTGGCATCGTGGAAGTACAAAGAATGGCCGATCTCTTGAATATCACGCAAGTTTTAGGGAAAATTCCCCGATTTCCCCGGGGAAAACGCTTGACAATCATCAGCAATGGTGTTGCTCCCGCTCTTTTAGCGGCCTCGGCTTTACTGGCGGAAGATGGACAACTGGCAACCCTTACCCCCGCAACGATCGAGCAACTAGCACCTCTTTTTCCGGCGGATATTGTCCCACAAAATCCCATCGATCTGCGTCGCAGCAGCGATCCCGATAGCTACGCTCGCGCCCTAGAGATCGCTTTAGCGGATGCACATACCGACGCGGTGTTGATGATTCTCTCGCCTCGCTTTAACACCGATCTGCGAGCAATTGCCCGTAGCATCGCCTCAATCGCTCAAAATAGCAAAAAACCCATTTTAGCAAGTTTGATGGGGGGAGAGGGCATTGCAGAGGGAGTAGCGTTATTAAATCAGCAGGGTATCCCCACCTATCGCTATCCCGATTCGGCGGCCCGGGTGTTTAATTTGCTCTGGAAATATGAAGAGAATCTCCGCGGTCTTTATCAAACGCCAATTTTAGCCAATTCTCGGGAAAATGGCTCCGATCGAGTTTTAGTTAGCCAGATTATCGAGCAAGCAGGGGATAGAACAATTCTCAGTGAGTCAGAGTCTTTAGCTATACTCAAAGCTTATGGAATCCCTGTTATTGTCACTGAAATTGCTGAAAGTGCCGCAGAAGCAGTTAATCTCGCTGAATCTCTCGGTTATCCCCTGGTGATGAAACTGCATTCCCAGACGATTATCCATAAAAGCGCGGTGGGTGGGGTACAATTGCCACTTTTTTCCCCTATAGCAGTCGCGCAAGCATATCAGGCGATCGAAGCTAATGTTAGCGCACAAGTGGGTCGGGAGCATTTTCTCGGGGTGAGTATTCAACCAATGTTAGAGATCGATCGAGGATATGAGTTAATTATCGGCTCTAATTACGATGATCAGTGCGGACCGGTGATAATTTTCGGTACTGGTGGCCGTTTAGTCGATATTTTTCAAGATTACGCCACCGCTCTACCTCCTTTAAATACTAATCTCGCGCGCCGACTTTTAGAAAAAACCAAGATTTATCGGGCTTTTCAGGGACTAAATGGGCTTAAATCGCTTAATTTAGCGAATTTAGAGCAAATAATCGTTAAATTTAGTCACTTGGTCAGTGAACAACCTCGCATTAAAACTATCGATATTAATCCCTTTTTTGCCGATTCAGAGCAATTGATCGCCCTTTCCGCTTCTATCCTTCTTCATCCTCCAACTACTCCCCCAGAAAAGTTATCTCATCCGGCAATCCGTCCCTATCCCGAACATTATATAGGGACTTGGACGACGAAAAGAGGCTTAAAGGTGCTAATTCGTCCGATTCGGGCAGCGGATGAGCCTTTAGTGCGACAATTTAACCATTATCTCTCGGAAGAAACCATTTATTATCGTTATTTTCACCTTGTCAATCTCGATCGCCAAACCGCTTATGATCGTCTTACTCGCATTTGTTTTATCGACTACGATCGAGTAATGAGCTTAGTGGTAGAGATTAATAACGATCAGACGGAAGAGCGAGAAATTATCGCTATAGGACGCTTAAATAAACTACACGGCGTTAATGTGGCAGAATTTGACCTATTAGTTAGGGATGACTATCAAGGTCAAGGAATTGGTACTGAGTTACTACAGCGTTTAGTCACTATTGGCAAAAAGGAAGGATTAGAGGCAATTGAAGGGGAAATTTTAAGGGATAACCGCGCTATGCAGATGATAGCGGCTAAAGTGGGGTTTTCTCTCCATAAAACTGCCGATTTTGTCAAAGCGGAACTTGAATTATGAAGTCTTTTTGACAAGCTGATCACTAATTTTCTGGCTGAATTGTTTGGGCTAATCCTTGCTCTAAAGTAAAGGGAGGTTGCCAATCCAGGGTTTTTTGAATATATCTAGAGTCAACGGCAAGAGAACCAAGCAAGCGATCGATATTATAGGTGTTAAAAGGGAGATTTTTCCCTGTTATAGATTCTACCCTATCACCCAGATAACCTAAGAATCTAAGTAAGGTAGTGGGGACGGGCAGCAATCGACAGGGTTGTTGAATTTGTTGAGCAATGAGTCGAATTAATTGAGGAGTCGAAACAGCTTGGTTATCGCTAATTAAAAATATTTTATTAGCGGCATTAGGATGATCTAAACAGGTAATAATGGCAGCAACTAAGTTACCCACAAAGACAAAACTACGACGATTTTTTATTGCACCAAAAGGTAAAGGTAATCCCCGTTTAATTAGTTTCATCAAGCGCTCCATATTACCCGGATTACCCGGACCGTAAACTAGAGTAGGACGAAAGATCGTCCAAGTCATGTTACTATCTTTGGCAAGGTTAATTAAAGCTTGTTCTGCTTGCAATTTACTACCACCATAAGGACTATCAGGATGACAGGGAGAGTTTTCGTTAAGAATATTATCACTTTCGGCCGCCATAGCATGAATAGAACTGACAAAAATAAAGTGCTTAACTCCTGCTTTTAGCGACTGCTTAACTAGGTTAATAGTCCCCTTAGTGTTAACTTTTATAAATGCTGCTTCTGGATTGGATATAGTCTCATGAAGGATATGAGATCGTCCTGCTAGATGAATAACGGTATCAATGCCTAGCAATGCTTCTTGCCAATCGGTCATATCATCAATTTCACCCACCTGAATAGCCTTAATTGGGATGGATAGAGGTTGACGGAAATCGTCCCGCACGGCTGCGGTAGTTTGCCATCCTTGCTGATGTAAGACGGGGAGGAGGTGACGGCCAATGAAACCAGTCGCTCCCGTAACTAGAATTGTTTTCATAAGATGTTTTTAATTTTTTGTTTTAAGTTAAGTTACTTTCTCTCTTGGATCGAATAATTTCAACCAACGGTATACGACAGTTCTGAATGGCAATGGTAATATTCCTAGTAAAAATGGTTTAGTAACACCAAGATAAGCAATGGGAGAAGCACGTAACATCCAGCAACCACGCCACCCGATAAGCATCTGCTCTGCTGATACACTAATTTTATTTCTTTGAAAATTCTCGTCTGTAAAACGATAGTAGATTAAAGTAATAGATAGATTGGCAAATTTTAATCCAGCAGCGGCACAGCGAAACCACAGATCATAATCTTCATTTCTGTTTGTTTTACTAGAATATGAGCCAACTTTAACTATTGCTTCCCGGCGAAACATTACTGTAGGATGAAGTAAAGGACAGGTCCAGATTAACCTATAGATTTGAACGGGATCTGTTGGGACTTTTATTTTAGTCATAACTTTACCACTTTTATCTATCCTCAAACCATACCCGCCCAAAATATCTACATCTGGATGCTCTCTCACATAATCCATCTGAAGTTCTAAACGATTGGGAACCGCAATATCATCAGCATCCATCCGAGCTATCCAAGTAGTCGTCGCTGCTGCTACGCCACGAGCTAGACTGTATCCCAGTCCCATATTCCGCTCGTTAGTTAAAATTCTAATTCGTGAATCACGTTCGGCATATTCAGATAATACTTTACTACTACCATCTGTAGAAGCATCGTTAATAATCAGGAATTCAAAATCTTGGAATGTCTGCTGTAATATGCTATCAATGGCTTCTGGTAGATAGGGAAGTCCATTATAGACGCTCATTAATACGGTTACAGGTGGGTTCATTTTATCGACTCCTTAATTCTTGCAAAAATTTCGTTACCGCATCACATCTGACACCAGCAATATATGGGATGGTATTATTTTTTCAATACAAAGTGGCCGCTTGTTTTGAAGATTTATTTTATTGATTATCTAAGTATTGCTCTTGATGAAATCAAGTCTGATAGTTAATTCTGTACTTTACTTAGTAATAATCTCATAAACTGATCTCACTTTTTTGCTCATATTATCCCAAGTTAAAGTTTGTGCTTCTTTGATACAATGGGAGCTAATTTCATAATATTCTTCATCACTAATTGATTTTAGTTTTTGTATTTTTTCAATAAAAAGCCTTGAATTATTGTAAGGATAGACATGACATATATCTGCTGGAAAATAGTCCTTTATTTGTACTCTATCTGAAACAATAATTGGAGTTCCATGAGCTAAGCTTTCTAGAGATACAAGACTTAAAGCTTCATATTTAGAAGGTACTACTGTACATAAGGCTTGTCTATAAAGCTGTCCTAATTCAACATCACTAACGTTACAGATATACTTGACTCTGTGACAATCATTGACTACAGGTATCCTTCCTGATTTAGGAATTACAACTTTAATATCAATAAAGTCTACATTATTTTTGACAAATTCAAAATTCTTATTATTGTCAAGCCTTCCAACAAAAAGAATGTAATTTCCTTTGACGTGAGGCAATTGATTACTAATAGAATGACCGCCAGGAATTAAATGAACTTCTCTAACTTTTTTAAAAAAAAATTTAACCTCTTGCTGAGACAAGCAAATAATGTCTTGCTTTTTCAAAATAGGTTGAATTTTAAGCTTAAAAAACAACCAAGCTAAGGGAGGTCTTTTAAGATATATAAATGGATGATAGTGGGGAGTATAAACAATTTTCTTGCCTAAGTTAGCCGCAATTTTCATACAGTTTCCAACAAAAAAAGAAGCCAGTCCATGAATATGATAAATATCATATTCGGTGCTTTTGATTTTTTGTTCTAAAGCTTGATAATTAACAATTTTTTTTTCAAATATACTAATATTTTCAAATAAATCTGGATATAAAAAATCTACCTTATCACCCATTTTTTCGAGACTCCATTTTAATTTTTTACAATGAGTTGTTACTCCGCCAACACTGTTATCTAAATTCTGCTCTGCGATCAATAATATTTTCATATTATATTCAACCTCATTTGTTAATTACTTGTGTTAATCAAATATATCTTCTTCTAATGACCATTGATTGTATCTACTTTTCTTGATTTTTTTCAAGAAAATTACAGCTTTGTATGGTAATATATTTGCCAAATATCTATTCACCATAAAAAAGCAATACCTTATATAAACAACTAATTTATTGTGACTATACTTCAAAGCTATATCTCTACTTTCTTGAGTAGATTGAGAATTTCCACTTTTTCCTGCTGGTCTGAAGTTTCCTATGAATTTATTTGTATTAACACCTCGACAACCATTTACATAAATTCTTAAGTCAAATTCATGATCTGCCGAAATTTTATATTTGGTATCAAATTTACCAAATTTGCTATAGACAGGTTTTTTGACAAAAGTTGATAGCTGTAAGTACACTGTGCGATAATAAATTTCAGAGCCAAAATTTTTGTTAGTTGCTGGCAACGACATCCCAAATTTATTTCCCAATTCATCAACTAAGTAAACTTTCCCGTAGGTATATTCTACATCACAGTTCACTAGATGTTCCCAGCTATTTTGAATAGCATCTAGCTCATACCAATCACCAGAGTTTATAAATCCAATAATCTCTCCATTAGCGAGATTTAGTCCCTGGTTCATAGCATAGTATAAACCGCTATCGGGCTCACTCACCCAATAATCAATCTTATCTTCATACTTACGAATAATATCAACTGTACCATCCGTAGAACCGCCATCTATGACAATATACTCAACATTATCATAGGTCTGATTAATCACACTCTGAATTGTCTGCTCTAAATACTTCTCGCCGTTAAAAACTACAGTAATGATGGTAACTAAAGGAAGCGGTGAATTGTCAGACAAGCCACTAGCTTCATCATAAGAACGTTTGAAATATCCCTGGGTTCTCAACCCGCCTTCTGCTTTTCGTTCTGGATTGGGTGGTAGGAACAGAGAAAACTGCACTTTTGATGCGGAATCGTTGACAATAACTGGTCTCTCCTGCGTCACCAGGCGAGTGGTGGAAAAATTGCGGTCTAGCGCAATTGCGTCTTTGTCTTGATTGACTAGGGGAAGCGTCATAATTGTGATTTAGCAGCAGCTTTCGGGAATTGTAACTCACTCCAGCACCTCTGTCAAGGATGGTAGAAAGAGGTGATCGACAAACTCATCAATAAACTCGTCAATTGAATTGGCAGCCACAAGACAAAAATTGATTGAATTAGTTAGATTATACCTTGGGAGCGCATTAATTCTATCTCTTGTTGCAACCCGACTTCTAGAGTACGAGGAGTAAACCCTAAATCCCTTTTAGCTTCTTCGTGGGAATAAGCTTTGTCTTCTTGTAATCGCAAGATTTGTTCTCGTCGCACGGGTGACTTTTTACCTAATGTATTTTCTAATAGAGTAGCTGACCAGATGCCAAATTTTAAGGGAAAAGATAGGGATCGTACCGATTTTCCTAATAACTTTTCTACCAATAAAATTAACTGACGGAAGGAAACAATACTACCTCCGGAAAGATCGTAAGCACCTTTTATATTAGGACATTCCCAGACTTTTAACAACATCTGGGCAATGTCATCAGCGTGAACTGGTTGTAACAGGTTATCCCCAGAACCAAAAATGGGAAAGAATCCGTAGCGGTGACAGAATTTAATCAATTTGTGTAAGTTTTTATCTTGGGGAGAACCATAAATCATTGTCGGTCTCAGGATACAATAAGAAGCAGCATATTGTTGTAAATAGCTTTCTGCTTTTTTATACTCGGCAGAATATTCATTATATTTTGAATACACTCCCGTGGTTCCGATGATAATTAATCGGGGAGTTTGTTGGAATTTTTTTAGACTATTAAGTATGGTTGGTACTTGTCGAAGCTGGACGAGATGGATAATGGTTTGAAAATTATTTTCACTAAAAATTTGCTGCCAAGTTTCTGGAATCGAGCTATCACCAATATGATAGATTATGGGTAATCCTAGACTATCTAACATACTGCGATCGCTAGTAGGGCGAATTAAACAATGTATTTCTATTTCAGGCTTAGTAGATGCCAAACGTTCCATGAAAAAACCACCTGGCAACCCTGTAGCACCTGTGATTAACAATTTATTCTCAATCATCATTTTTAGTCCTTTTCTCTAAAACTTGCTCATAAACCTGAAAGGTTTTTTCAAACATCTTCTCAAAAGTATATTCTGCTTCGTAGCGTTTGCGTCCTGCCGCTCCCATTTTAGTCCTGAACTGAGCATCTAGAACTAATTGTAATAGTCTCTGGTGTAAAGTGTTAACATCTCCCCAGGGTACAATATAACCTGTTATTCCTTCCATAATTGCTTCTGACGCTCCCCCAACATCGGACACAATCACTGGTAGTCCTGCTCTCATTGCTTCGATTGTGGTGCGAGGAAACCCTTCCCAATTAGATATTAAAGTAAATATTTGGGCTTGGGCTAATACTTCTGCTACATTGATACGAAAGCCTAAAAAATTAATTCTGTCGATAATTTTTAGCTCCTTGGCTAAGGTTTTAATTTTTTCTAAATCCGGACCGTCTCCGACCAAATCTAAATGGGCTTCGGGAATATTTTGAAAGGCTTTCAGTAAGGTTACATGGTCTTTTTGCTGATCAAATCTTGCCACCATAACAATACGAACAGGGTTAGCATGACTAGGATTAGCTCTCAATTCTGCTGGTATATCTGGCATCCCATTATGTATGGTCAATAATCGATTGGGTTGCATACCAGTTTTTAGTCCAATTAATCGATCTTGTTCCGAAACACAGATAATTTTATTAGCTAAAGGTTCTGTGATTTTTTCTGACCACTGATAGATAGTTCGACTCGGCTCTGGTACACCTCCTGTAAAAGCCCAACCATGGACGGTAAAAATACAAGGAGTCTTGCTTTTTCTGGCTGCTAATCGTCCTAAAATTCCCGCTTTACTAGAGTGAATGCTGATAATATCTGGTTGGAATTCTGCAATAATTTTTTGAAGAAAATTTAAGGTTTTCCAGTCTTTAATTAAGTTAATTTTTTTGCCCAAGTATTGACAAGATACATTGTTTATGTGCTGTCCTTGCAAGTCATGATTGTAAATTCCTTTGCTTCCAGTAACAACTAAGACTTGATGGTGAGAATCTTGGAGAAATTTCGCTAAATCCCGCACATGAACCTGTGCGCCTCCAAGGGTATCTGCTCTAGTAATAACAAAAAGTATTTTCATTTTATGTACAGTTTAAACTCTTTATTTATGGATAATTTTATGAGAACAAGTTTAAGTTTTTTAAACTTGATTAGCTTTTTGCAATAGCTGCAACATTTTAGGGGCTGTTATTTGAATATTATACTTATCTTCGACAAGTTTTCTGCCAGCCCATCCCATGCTTTCTCTTAAATCTCGATCATGTTTCAGGTTTTGAAAAGCTTGCAGCCATTCAGCTTGACTACTAGCTTGAAAGCCGTTGATACCCTGCTCGATAATCTCGGCATTCACCCCTACTGGTGAACCAATAACTGGGCGAGTAGATGCCATATATTGAATTAGTTTAAATCCGCATTTTCCTCGCTCAAATGGCGTATCAGTAAGGGGCATAATCCCTACATCAAATTGTTGCATCTCTTTCACCTCGGTTGCTTCTGACCAAGGCTTAATTTCTAAAGGGATATCCTCTAGATTTGTCTCTTTGGCACCAATAGCAACGACTTTGGCACCACCATCTCGACAAATTTCTTTTAAAACAGGATAAAGTTCTTGTATATAATCGACAAACTTCAATGGACTTCCTATCCAGCCGATGGTAAAGACTTCATTTTGAGGAGCTTTTGATAAGGGATAGCGATCAAGATCGACGACGGTGGGTAATATTTCTACCCATTTAGCTCCTGCTTGTGTTGCTCTGTTAGCTAAGTAATCATTTCCCGCAATCACTAAGCGAGCATTCTGCATTACTCGATCGATTTTCTGTGCCAATAGCCATCTAACTACAGAAGCAGAATGTTGATCGTAACGGTGGAATACTGCGTCATCATAATCAACTAAATAAGGTGTTCTTCCTCTGAGCAACAGTAATTCTAGCCAAGCTGGTAGCCAAGGTAATGCTTCCTTTTCCAACCAGATTAAATCGTATTTTTGAGATTTCAACAGCAGCGAAATTCTCTGTTGATAAGCAGATAATAATCTCGATAAAGGGTATTTTTCCCCTAAGTAGCGAGTTCTAAGATAATCATTATCTAATAAGGGAGCGGTCTCAACCTCTATTCCCTCTTTTTTCAAATAAGGCAAATATTGGTAAGTACGATAGCGGCTACTAGCAGCTAAAGTATCGTAGCGACTAAATAACAAAATTTTCATCACTGTTGAGGATTTAATTAGATTATTTTCTTGTATAAACTGGAGAATTGACGATATTCTCTAGGTATGGCGAAGATTATTAGCTCCCTTATATCTCTCAATAATCATTTGATCAGAAACTACTTTCTCAGGAGATTTTTTTCCTAAGAAATATGTACAAGAAGCTCCATCGAGAGCCTGAGGATTATTTTTGAATAGATAGTCAAAATATTTAAGCCAAGAAAACACTAATCTCACCATTGCTTTAGTTAATAATCTTGAGGTATTATTGCCAGCAAAACATAAAGCGAAATGTTCGATAGACCAGACTAAAACTGTTCCAGGTCCAGCAACTAAACCACTGGAAATTTCTGAAAAATAGTTAAACAAGCGCCGATGACCAGAAAGGGTATATCTGGTAAAATCATAGGCCCCTTCATGAACCTGCTGCATAAAGGGAATTTCTGAATAAATTACCCCGCCATCTTTGAGAACTCTGTGCATTTCACTAACGACTTTTTCGGGGTAGAGAACGTGCTCTAAAACTGCTGTAGTAATAATACCATGAAAAACTTGGTCTTGAAAAGGAAGATCGTGAGCATCACAGAATAAATCAACATCTGCATTAACATCAACATCGGAATAGATCAATTTGATATTGCTATATTCTGACATTAACCTATCCAAATCTCTTTTCTGATTTCCTCCACCCACAACCAAGACATAGGCTGGGGTAAACTTTTTTTAAGTCTGAGCGAAATTTTGAATCCTCTCAACATGGTTGAATGCAATCGAGGGACTAGGGACAATTTTTGAGAATATATTTTTTTTCTCTTTTGAACTGTAATTAGTAACCGCATTAGTATAAAAAGAGGGAGAAAAAATTTCATTATCTTCTCGAATGAATACTGGTTTATTATTAATAATAGCAAATTCCGAACTACAGTTTTTGCAAATAATCTGATGATCGTCAAAAATTAATTGACTACTTTGGCACTTAGGGCATTGACTCAACGTCTCGATAAATTGTTGCATTTTCTTACTCCGATCGATTAACTAAAAGTCTGTTTTTTCTCAAGAAACAAAGTTACACTGGCAATACACTTAAGAAAAAATATAGATAAAAACTCCAAGATAAATGAGCTATAATGGTTGGTATAGATTGATTTTGGTGTTCGTTTCATTTTTTTGTCTAGGTATAGTTGATAAAGTTCCCTCGTATATCTAAAAGATGTTCTTAAGTTAGATATTTTGCCCATCTTTAAAATCTCTTGGTAGCTAATATAGTTAGTAAAATAATGTAAATAATCCGTATGTTTTTCAGTCCAATCGTCCAAAGATATACCCGATTCTTTAGTCTGACTATGAAAAGTCCCTAAACCTAAAGTGCTTAAAAACTTAATGTTATCAAACAAAAAATCAAAATTTTTCACCTTATGAACCAAAGGTAAATGAATATGCCATTCCCAGAGAACGTCAGATAAGGGAAATAGATGTGCAGAATATCCATTCATTGTTAATGTTCTAGATATCTCAAGAAAAAAAAGTACATGATTTTTGACGTGTTCCACCACTTGGTTAGAAATAATTACATCAAAAAAATTATCTGGATATTGCCACTTTTCATCATCATACATTAAAGTTAGTCTTTCATGCCAATCTATCTCAGAAAAATTCTTTGATAGATTTTCAATTGTTTCATCCATAAACCCCTTTTTTTGAACACCATGATTAACCACGTCTAAACCATAGACTTTCCAATTAATATTTGGCTGTACACAGGGAAGATTTTTTGTCAAGTATGCAATCAATTGTCCGTTACCACACCCAACATCTAGAATTTTGACTTCTTGATGAGTTGAATGTCTGTAAGATTCAGTATTGATTATACTTAATAAATGTTGATAATTAGTACGATTTTCTACATTCTTCATAGACAGTTTCTAACCAGTTTGACTTGTTAATTTCTCAAATACGTTCATGCAAATATGACTCGAATAAAAATAAAAAGGATTATTCGCAGTCTTTTAAAACTTTTTTCAAGGTTTTGTAATCGGTATGTAAATGGATATTGTTTCTAACAACTAAACCTCGTACAGCCCCCCAAATCCAAGATAAAATCAGCCCACACAAACCAAAATTATCATAAATAACTCTAGCGTACTCCTGCTTACAATTCGCTAATTTTGAGTTATCTTGATAGGAACTACTGGCACCACCAAGTCTAAAAAAAGCAATTGTAGATTTGTCTTTGATTGACGATGCACTCATCTTATAAATCTTTTGATTAAGATCGAAGTCAGCATATATTTTATATTTCGTGTTGAACGGAAGTTGAGCAAGTAAGTTTTTCTTAATGAATAATCCTTGGGGACATAAAGTATTTTTGAACACAATCAATGGATTATATCTACTGATCCGTAGCTGACCGTTATCCATAATTACATTGCCATGAATTATGTCCGTATTGTTTAAACTTGCTTTCTGAATAGATTGGCTAGGTATATTTAACAATATATCATCGCTCCCCAAGTAGTAAATGTAATCTCCTTGACTCAATTTCCAGCCTTTATTCATCGCATCATATATACCTTCGTCAGGTTCGCTCAACCAATAATCTATCTGATCATCATACTTACGAATAATATCAATTGTGCTGTCAGTAGAACCTCCGTCTATAATAATGTACTCAACATTATTGTAAGACTGGCTAATGACACTCTGAATTGCTTGCTCTAAGTGCTTTTCTCCATTAAAAACTACCGTTATAATAGTAACCAAAGGAACTGCAAATTTTTCCGATAACTCACTTGTCTCCGTGTAGGAGTGCTTGAAATATCCCTTTGTTCTTAATCCCCCTTCTCCCTTGCGTTCTGGATTTGGTGGCAAAAATAAATGAGATTGCACTTTTGCAGAAGAATCGTTAATAATAGCAGGCCTCTCCATAGTTACTCGGCGAGTTGTAGAGAAGTTAGCATCTAGCTCGATAGTTTTTTTCTCTTGCAATGGTGGGTTTATTGTCATATCTTATCTTGATATTGGCAAGCTACAAGCGTTTTAATCATAATTACAACTAGGTCAGTTTATAATTAGCTATATAGAATGAGAAAGATTATTCTAGATCTCTCATACTTGCTAAAATACTATTAAACTAGCCTGCGGGTTATATCAGCTAATGTAATTAGCTAAAAAAATTAACTTTAAGATTTAGAGCCATTGTACCTGATGATGAACTTATTGTAAAGAAAATTTTTAACCAGCCAATACTAGAAAGCCAACGGCTCTCCCGATATAATGGGAAAAAATGTTCTCATCCTAAATCCGGTTATTAAAAACTGATTATTTATTCTCCGTTTTGCCTCTTGCCTCTTGCATGAGTGCCTCTCCTCATAAGTAGCCTATACTCAACGGATTTAGTATCATATCTTCTATTTAGCTTCCTGGAGAGTCATTATTCCGGCAAATCTCCAAAACGCTCTCGATAGCGTTGAAGCAATGCTTCTAAATCCTCAGCCCGTATTCTCTCCTGTTCAGCCCGTATTCTCTCCTGTTCAGCCCGCATTCTCTCCTGTTCAGCCCGTATTCTCTCCTGTTCAGCCCGTATTCTCTCCTGTTCAGCCCGCATTCTCTCCTGTTCAGCCCGCATTCTCTCCTGTTCAGTTAGCTCTGACTCTGTGAGCAGTAAATCGCCAGCAAAAGTCGCCCAACGCAACCACACTGCCTCGACTCCCTTATACTCCCCTTGCCAGCGTACCAAGGACAACCCTAGTCTTTGACTGAAAAATCTTTCTCCCTCCTCTAGAGATAATGGCTCGTAGTTGCCTTCTCTGAGGATAAAACCTGCCCAGTCTTCAGGATTAAAGGGATCGTACCAGAAATATTCTGGCACTCGCAAACGGTCCTGATAGATGGCTTTCTTTTCAGTTTTATCCTGTGGAGCGGTACTTTCGGAAAGGAGTTCGATAACCACGTCGGGAGCTTTCCCTTCTTCCCAAACCACCCAACTTTTTCTTTCCGCTTTGGGAACCCCCAGGACAGCAAAAAAATCGGGTCCGCGAAATTCCTCGCTTTTTAACTGTGCGGCACTGAAATAAACGAACATATTGCCCCCCACATAGCCATCTTCCCTAGCAGCTAACCAGGGTAACAAGGCATCAATCAGGATATCCATCTGTAGTTTATGTCGTTGGGTTTCCATGGGAACGCCGTCATCACAGGGCAATTCATCTTGGGTGGGCAGTGAAGGTCGAGAAGGGGCAATAGTGGAAGTCATCGGAGCTACACTGGTGATTAGACTTATGGGGCTTTTTCCTCTAGCACTAGGGAAAATAATCTACTGGCTAGAATTGAGATGGGGGCAAAATACTATGGTCATTATAGCCTAAATGTATTATTGATCTTGCTCAAGATCTCACTGTATAACTCTAAATATTTTTGTGCCTGTAACTCTAAAGTAAATTCTTGCGCCACTTTTTGCCTTGCCCGAATGCACAATTGGTTATACCTTTCTGTATCTTCTAATACCCAATTAATTCCCAGTGCCAAGTCTTCCACCTCGAAGGGGTGGGCCAGATAACCATTCTCTTGATGTTCGATCATATCAGGCATTCCACCAATTTTAAAAGCAACAGAGGGAGTTCCACAGGCGAGAGCTTCCATGACTGTGTTAGGAAGATTATCCTCAAGGGAGGGAGCGACGAAAATATCGGCGGCGGCATAGACTAAAGCTAGGGAAATATCATCATTTAATCTGCCTAAATAATGGGTTTTCAGTCCCAAATCAGGCGGATTAACTGGTTCAGAAGCACCGAAGACCACTAACTCTAATTTATGCTGCCATATTTCCCCCTGGCTGAGTTTTTTTATGGCAGGTAGCAGCAGATGAAATCCTTTTCGGCGATCGCTTGTTGCCGTCATAGCACCAAAGAGAATAAGCTGCTTATCTTGGGGTAATCCTAAGAGATGGCGAGCAATTTTTTTCTCGATTGGTTTATACCTTTGAATATCTAAGCCATTGGCAATTACTTCTATCCGTAAATCCTGAAATAGAGAACTATTTCTAGCACAATCTGCTAACCATTGACTGGGGGTAACAATAGTCAGATTTAGATTTTTCCAAGCTTTAGCTTTTCGCCACCAAACCCAACGAGAAATATCCCAATCTTGCTGACTTTTTAATTGAGGACAATGACCACAGGATTGGGTATAGCGATCACATTCTCCACTATAATGACAACCACCCGTAAAAGGCCACATATCGTGAGCCGTCCAAACAAGAGGTTGCTTAAATTTGGCTAGGGTTTCAATTTGTAAAAACCCGGCATTAATCCGGTGTAAGTTAATAATATCTGGACTAATTTGGGCTACTCTAGAAACAAGGCGATCAGGAAGCCATTGGATAGAATAAGTTGTTCTCTCTCTTGGGTTATATAATGACAAGGGCAATTGATCAAAAGTAGGTCTTAGCTTTGTCCAACCCTTCATTAATTTACTTGCCGGCGATAAAACAGTATAGTCATCACGAGTTTTATCACCAACTAACAGAGTCGAATCTGTACCAGTTTCCCGCAAGCCTTGATGTAAACGATAAACGGCCGCATAGGCGCCTCCTCGACCATCAGAATTACTTAGTAAACATACTTTCATGACTTAAAAAATATCCCGTCCATTTGTAATAGTCTTCCAGTTTTTATATCGGCAAAGTTCGGAACAATTGTCTATAGCTCGTAGCCAAGTTTTCTCATAAACTCTAGCAGATATTCAAAGAGAATTTGCTGGTCATATAGTGGCACTAAAGACATTTCTATTTGTATCCCTTTAACTAAAGGAAGAATCTGAAAAGAACCTTCAATAACTTGCTTTTCAAATCCCTGCACATCGATCTTCAAAAATATTGATTGAGTACCCTCTGTAATGTAGTCTTTAGCTAAAGTATCTAGCCGTCTCAATTGTACTATTTCAGAACCACAATAAACTGATTCAGGAGCAGCTTGCACATGAGAATCCAACATCGACAGTACAGAGCTACTTTGACTATTCCCAGCAATATTAATGGTAATTTCACCTTCTTGATTTCCCAAAGCGCAGCGAGGAGCAATTTCCCACAAGTTATCTTTTTTGCTAAGAGTAAGTAATTGGGAGTAGGCAGTGGATAAAGGTTCAAAGGATACTATCTTGCCTTGATAACCAGAGTCTCGCAGAAAACTAGCATACTGTCCACAGTTAGCACCCACATCAAAAATTAGCTCTATCTGATGATATTCCAGTAACCTTCCCATCAGGGCTAATTGTGAAGTATTAAGATTATATCTCTTGACTTCAAACCCCAGTTTTCTGAATAGTTTTTTAATGTTTTTTTTCATGATTCAACTAAGTAGACATATTTTCATCGCTTCAAAAAAGTGGTTTACTCGCTGACCAGCATAAATTAGCTGGACTTCTATACTTATCTTTTGTTAGAAAATCAAGGAGCAAACCGAGTATATTGATCAAGCCTACTATAGGTGAGAGAAGTAGTGCTTTTTTTGCCGAGAATCCTTGAGAAACGCCGTCTTTTCTAGGAGTCAGCATCCAATCCATTGTAATCAGCAGTGCTGTTGCTGAATAGACCGAGCCACTGCCTTCAATTTTGATGTCTGTATAACCAGCACCTCCAAGTAACTGCCTTAATCCCAGATCTGTATAGCGGCGGAAATCATTTGGCTCTAAGTGGACAGGACTGATGTGCGGGACTGAACCAATCAATTTCCCACCTGGCTTGAGAATACGGTAAATTTCAGCAACGGATTTCAAAGGATCATGGACGTGTTCAAGACACTGATTAAACAATACAATATCAGCCAGAGCATTTTCAAGAGGAATTGCCTCAGCGAAGCCATAAATCTGCTCAATAGAGCGATTTTCGTTTTTAGGTAAACTTTCCTTCAGATCTACAGCAACATATCTAGACGTAACTGGAGAGAAGATATCATAATAAGGGCTTGCTCCTGCTCCAACATCAACTAATACACATTCGGCTTTGGAACAAATTGTCTCTCTCTCCTTCTTTAGGTATTTGATAATATGGCGAACATTGTGAAAGTTAAATGATAAAACCGTATTATAGGGATGCCTTCCTAAAATAAGTGTATATACTTTCATCAACAAAGATTTGAATTTACTTTTAGTTGCGATCAACATAAATAATAATCTAATTATCCTTCTAGATTTTTAATAAATAAACTAACTGCATTTGAAAATTTTAAAGTTTGGGGACAAACAAAATATTTTAAATCCTGTCCATCACCATTTAAAATATCACCAAACCGAGAAACTAGAAATTCAGCGGTAATTAAATCCAAACTCATATATGGTACGTTGTGTTTTTCTGCTAATGATTTGACCTTGCCTTTTCCTAGAGTGTAATCAATAGCTATAGATGGGACTCCAGCAGCCAAAGCAAACACTAGAGAATGAAATCTCATTGTCAAAGCCATAGAAGCTGATTGAAAAGCTTTTAAAGCATCCAAAGGTTTTTGTTCTGCTCCCAAGTAGCTTAAATCTAATCTGTTCTGTATATCTTGACAACCCCTAAACAATCTTCGATAAAACCACCTATCGTCGTCGCCAATATGATTGGTACACATCGGGAAAGGAATAATTGAAAGTTCAGAATATTTGTTGAGTATGTGAGTCAGTGCTGTAATCATTTCTGTTTCAAACTTGTTTTTTAGCTTTTCCGCTTCCAATACAGTTAGATGAGGTGCATATTCACGATAAGGCCAATCTCTTAATCCTAACAATAGCACTGGAGATTTTTGAGGATTTTCTATTGGTTTTAGGGATGCCAAAGAACTTTTAACCCAAGTGAGAGCAGGATCTTCAGCAACCAAATCTTCTGAAGTACAAATACCTAAAGATTCAGCCAAAGTTCGAGAGTTTTCATCTCTATAAATTCGATAGGAAGATAGGTGCAGAAGATTCTTAATTGCTTGATTATAATCAAAATTTCCCAAAGGTCCTACACCACATCCGGCAATCAATGTCGGAACCTTAGCTTCTACTGCTCTTTGAAATATAGCAATCATTTCTGCCAAGTTGGGAATAGCCATTAAAGGACCACCACCAAAAACGACTAAATCCATCGTACCAGCAACTTTAATCGCATCCGTAATAGAATGTAAATAACATCCCTCTAATTCAGGCATTTGCTGAATCGTCATCTCCGAAATATATAATTCAAGGGAAGCAAGATGAAGTTCCAAGTTTCCTAGAGCAGATTGGAGCGAATTCACTACTCCACCTAAAATTCCTTTATCTCCCAAAGTCTCTGTGCCATACCAACCACAGATAAGTACCCGATATTTTTCTGAATTATGACGAGAAAAACCTTGAGCAGGTTGAGAGTTATTAATTTTAGCTAAATCTACACCATAACCAATCATTCTTTTTTGAAAGCTAATCTTCTTTTTGATTTCTTTAACTGGTTTAATAAGTGGTGATTTTTTCAGATATTGGGGATTTATGCCCAATTTTAATAATCCCTTATTAAGATAATTATTCAGTAAAGTAGGAGTGGGGGGAAGACCAACATAATCGTGAACACAGGTATCACATTTGGTTTTAACAATTTCTGCTAAATGATCTTGATTGGCAAAGTATAAATGCTCGGAATTTTCAGAAATAGATGAACCTAATGTTTTACTTTTAACGGCACAGTACAAAAGTTCTCCTCTGGCTGAGAGAGTAACACCTCGATGTTGCCAATCACACCCAGCAGCACGAGGTTTTCCGTATATTATTTGACCAATTAAAGATTTATAAAAAAACTTCTGCTGTTCCGATGTTTCATAAAACCTGATAATATTTTCCAGAAAAATACTTAGATGATATTTTTCTGCAAAGGTCAGGTCAAATGGTTCGGAGACATCTTGAGAATATAAACGCTGATGAGGAAGTCCCAGTCTATACTTAATGTAAATATCCTTACTCAAAGCAAATTCTAATAAATCATGCACTCCATAAACATTTTCTTTAATAACTGTACAGCCCAATCTCCGACTAGAAACCAGATCGCAATTTTGGATAAAATCAATCACTTTAAGGGCATTTTCAAAATTTCCTTTTCTCCCCCTAACTCGATCATGTACTTCTCCAACCCCGTCCAGAGATACCATTACATCTAAATGACCAGAGTGTGATTTAATTACCTGTCCAATTTCACCAATTCGCTCAATTACTTGGCCACTATTTAAAGAGTTGGTAATAAGAGCTATGGCTGATAGTTTGGGTAAGTTAGTGAATAAAACATCAACAATTTCTGCTAAATCTTTGCGAAGGGTTGGTTCTCCTCCATTAATTCCCACACCTCTTACTTCAGAAAAAAGTGGATTATTGACTGCTATGGCTAGTTCTTGCGGACTGATTTGATAGTCAAATTTCTGTTGCCAGATATTGCACATTTGACATTTAGCATTACAAACATCGTTAACTGGAAACTGAATTACTCTTGGCTTTCGAGGATGCCATGGTTTAGGTTGGGTTGTGAGGTAAAGGTCTTGTAGTGTATTATGAACAGATGCCAGAAATTTCATGATATAAATGTCTATTTTGTAGATTTTTTTGTTTGACTGAGTTTATCTTGCTTTTTTGGTGGCATAAATACATAAACCAGAGGACATTTGTAGGCGATTTAGCATTTTCCTGAAAGGAAAAATTATTAAACAAACTAACTCTAATAAAAAAGACATAATTTTGAAATTAGTTAGTTTTTCGATAAGTAAATAAATAGTAGTGTTAGGAATATTTGGCCAGTACACCGCATCTCCTAAACAGTAGTGTATAGTTTTCACGGGTTCAAAGGAGTGGTTGATTAACAGTTGAGATAAATTATCAGCACGAAAACCAAACAGATGACGCGGGGGATCGACTGCTAAAGGGAGCTTTAGCAATAAATCAATCAGAGATGATCCCTCGTAGTTTTTGCTATATAGTGATTTATAAAATCTCATTCTTTTGGGATGTAGTAATATTTCTACTCCAGCATTATTATCGGTTTCTATTGTTAATACTCCGTCCTCTGACAGCAGGGAATAAACAATGTCTAGTAGATTGTCAGGATTTTGGAAATGTTCAATGTTATGTCTAAGAAATATCCAATCATAGGTTTTATGGGACGATATTTCAGAAAACTCTTGAATACTTGCTTGGTAAACTTCGGGTAACTCTTGATGCTTGTTGGCAAATTCAATTGATACAGGATCAATATCGACTAAAATGGCTTTCAAACCTTTGGTTAAAGCTGCCTTCGCATAATAGCCGAGACCACCTCCTAAGTCTAAAAAGTCTTGACGAGGCCACTTTTTAAGCCTTTTTAATTCCTCTATATATCCATCTAGAGATGTATTAGCCCATTTTTGCTTTTGTAAATCAAATTCCAGAGACTCTTTTCTGTATAAACCATTGTAATATTCTTGAATAGCCTGTTCCGACGGCATGGGACTAACAAAAGTCAATTGATAATGGGGGCAACGCATAATATCCCCATTGTCATTTTTAGATCGCATTACCAGTCTGGGATTGATTTCTTGATTGCAAACAATGCAAAAATGCTGTTGTTGTTTTGGCATAAATTAATTATAGCAGTTATCTTAATCGTGAGGTACGAAGTTTTCGTTTTGGGGAGTCGTTCGTCGGTCGTCAACACCGAATTAGGTTACACTTCATCTTTAGGAGAAACGCTGTAATTCCTCAAAATAGTTGTGAAAATCTAGATTGCACTTTAAGCCATAAACTCTTTTGTGGTCTATAGATATTTTCCCAAGTGAACCTGTCCGCCTCAAAATGACGAGTGATGAAGGGTGGATGTTGGAGAGGGAAAGACATTTCCCTCACTGGGTTATTGACAACAGATTGAATGGCTCTACTGGTATGGGTAGCATCCGCACCAAAACCAATATTACTAACCAAATTACAATTGGGAAGAATTGCCAAACCACTCTGAACAAGACAGGAAAAACACCAACGATAATCCCAAGTGTTAATCTTTCCTTCGTAAGTATTTTGAAAAATTTTATAACGATATTTTACTTCTTGATAATCTCTAAAAATGTACTCAAGAAACTTACTAGAGCCTATTTCTGTCCACAGTTTCATTGTCTCATCATAAAAGTGCCAAGCTCGCCGCCAAGTCGCCCAGCCCCAACAATGGGTATAAACTGAAAAGTAATAACTGTAGTCTGTGCGTTTTTTGCCAAACTGAAAATTATTTCCCGATATCACCATAATTCGCTGGTCATGTTTATAGTATTCTAATAGTTCCTCGCAAAACCGAAAAAACGTAGGATCAGGTACACAATCATCCTCAAGTATAATAGCTTCTTCTACTGTGTCAAAAACCCAATTTAATCCACTAGATACTCGATTCTTGCATCCCAAGTTAATATCAGAATAGTTCTTCAATACCTCACAATCCCAATCAACGCCATCAACAATAGCACGAGCTGCCTTACACTTTTCAACATCATCCGGCTTATCTGCACGAGGACCATCGGCAACCACTAATAACTTAGGTGGTTTCGCCTGACGAATAGCTTCAAATACCCTCGCCGTCGTATCAGGTCGATTGAAAATCAGGAAGGCGACAGGAGTGGTTAGTTGGAAGTCAGTCATGCAACGGATTTACTGTTAAATTGTGGTATCCTAACCCACCCTGACCAAATTGTCAACTCTAGGCTAGTGGGACTACCAAAATCCGCCCAGAGGAAGTCAGAGACTTTCGGGATTAATCCCCAATTCCCTGAGTTTAGCCGCCAATCGCTCGGCTTTTTCTTCGGCTTCCTCAGCTTTCTGTTGTGCTTCCTCAGCTTTCTGTTGTGCTTCCTCAGCCAACTCTCGCGGGGTTGGTAAGCGCCAATTCAAAAATGAAGTGCATCAATGTCTGATGATAATTCATAGAATACCTCAAAAGGGGTTCGATAGTCAAGACATTTTCGAGGACGATGATTAATTAATTCTACAGCTT
>VYLY01000005.1_pt1 | contig 29588 bp, 22 predicted proteins | sample 5115341 | NCBI WGS metagenome assembly VYLY01 (sample SAMN12291790, study PRJNA351875) | freshwater metagenome | isolation source: freshwater lake | place: USA: Michigan, Lake Sixteen | collected 2013-08-07 | reverse complement strand
ACCCAATAAACGCTTGGGGAGAGAATACCTCTACTTTTTCAGAAGCAATTCTGTCTTTCGCAAGTAATCTCTGTGAACCAAGAATCCCCGTCTCTTTAGAGCGGGGAGTGTCAAAATGGTTAAATCTAGGTTGTGCAGACAGAGCGCCATGAAACACACATTATCCGTATTAGTTGAAGATGAAGCGGGAGTCTTAACCCGTATTGCTGGATTATTCGCCCGTCGCGGCTTTAATATTGAAAGTCTGGCCGTGGGTCCTGCCGAACAGCTGGGAGTTTCTCGGATTACGATGGTAGTACCAGGAGACGAGGACAGCATCGAACAGTTAACCAAACAACTTTACAAATTAATTAACGTCCTCAAGGTGCAGGATATCACCCAAACCCCCTGTGTGGAAAGGGAATTAATGCTGATTAAAGTTAATGCTACCGCCGAGCGCCGGGCGGAAGTGATCGAATTAGCGCAGGTATTCCGGGCGCGGATTGTGGATATTTCCGAGGAAACCCTGACCATCGAAGTGGTGGGGGATCCGGGTAAAATGGTGGCGATTATGCAGATGCTGAATAAATTTGGCGTTCGCGAGGTGGCCCGTACCGGTAAAATTGCTCTGATTCGCGAGTCGGGAGTCAATACGGAATACCTCAAAGCTTTAGAGGCTAAAATGTCAATTTAGGGATAGTGGCTATGAATTGGGAATTGGGGTTTTAGGGTGTTAAGGTGTTGGGGTTTTAGGGTTTTAGGATGTTAGGGTTTTAGTTGAAATTCCCCACTTCACCATCCCCCATTCCCCATCCCCCATCCCCCATCCCCCATCCCCCATCCCCTGATAAAAACTATGTCTAACCAGTCGCCGAAAACCCAAATTAGTCAACTTGTCACCGTTGCCGTGCAGAAATTGCAAGGAAAGGTGAATTTTCAGGCGGTAAATCTCAAAAAAGGGGCGAGGGTTCCCGAATTACGCCTGAAAAACGAGAATGGCAGCGGGGAAAGCAAATATCCCCTTATCGGCGATCGCTATTTGTTGGGTCGTAGTTCCAGTTCCTGTGATATTACTATCCGTAACACCGTGGTGAGTCAGATTCATTGTTCCCTCCAGCGTGACCCAAAAAATCCCCATCATTTCCTGCTCACAGATGAAAACTCCACTAACGGGGTTTATATGGGTAAACGTCGTCTGAAAAGCGTTTCCCTGCGTCATGGTGATACCTTTACCCTGGCCCCCCCAGACTTAGCCAATTGTGTCACCATCTCCTATTACTGTCCCCCTCCCCTGTGGGCGCAACTTTTGCGCTATGGTTTCTATGGTGCGGGTGGTATTTTCGGTTTATTAGTTTTAGCGATTATCTGGGAAAGTCGCAGAGTGAATGTTTATCCACTCCCTTCTGGGGTGAGCGGTCCGGTGGTGGTTTACCCTAGGGATGGTCAAACTTCCCTCAATCCCATGCGACAGGAAACTCACCGAGAATTAGATAATCTGGGCGATTTTTCTCCCTATTTGACCAAGGCGGTTGTCGCTTCCGAAGATAGTCGTTTTTACTGGCATTTTGGCGTTGATCCTTTGGGGATTGTCCGGGCAATTAAGATTAATTGGCAAGGTCGGGGCCGTCAAGGGGCCAGTACCCTGACTCAACAGTTAGCGCGTAGTTTATTCCCCGAAGTCGGTCGCCAAAATACTGCCGATCGCAAACTCCGGGAGGCTGTGGTCGCTTTACAATTAGAAGCGGTCTATAGTAAGGATACAATTCTCAAAACCTATCTCAATCGAGTTTATCTCGGTCTGGCCGGTTACGGTTTTGAAGATGCGGCCCGCTTTTATTTCGATAAATCCGCTAGAGATTTAGATATCTCCGAGGCTGCTACTCTTGTGGCTATGTTACCCGCCCCGAATCGATTTAATCCCATTCAAGATTACGACACTTCTGTAAAAAATCGCAATCTTGTCATCGATCGCATGGCCGAATTAAGGATGATTTCCCCAGAAGCGGCGGCCAGCGCCCGCAGATCCCGCATTGAAATCAGTCCCCAAGCCAAAAAATCCCTATCTAGTACGATTGCACCATATTTTTATAGTTACGTTTTCGAGGAATTAGAGGACCTTTTAGGGGAAGAAGTGGCTAAAGAGGGCAATTTTATCGTTGAAACCAGTTTAGACCGCCGAATGCAAGCGATCGCAGAAAAAAGCTTAAAAAATAATGTCCTAAAGCAAGGACCCCGCTATCGATACTCCCAAGGGGCTTTAGTTACCCTAAACAGTCAAACCGGGGAAATTCTCGCTTTAGTCGGGGGAGTTGATTATCAAAAAAGCCAATTTAACCGCGCTATCCAAGCTAAACGTCAACCCGGTTCCACTTTTAAGGTATTTGCTTATGCTGCCGCCCTAGAAAAGGGAACATCGCCCTATAAAACCTATACCTGCGCGGGACTCTCTTGGCAAGGACAAGCCTATTCTCCCTGTGAACGCAGTAGCGGGGGGGTCAATATGTTTCAAGGTTTAGCGCGATCGGAAAATAGTGTCGCCCTTCGCATTGCTCGCGAGGCAGGATTAAGTAATGTGGTCAATGTGGCGGAACGTTTGGGGGTCAAATCACCTTTAAATCCTGTACCAGGGCTAATTTTAGGACAAAGCGAGGTAAATGTCTTGGAAATGACTGGCGCTTATGCGGTTTTTGACCATGGCGGGCGCTGGAATCGTCCCCACGCCATTAAACGCATTCTCGACGCTTCCGACTGTAAAAATGTGGAGGATTTGAGTACTTGTCGGGTTATTTATGACTATGGCGACGATAGCGATAGAAATCAGCAGGTAATCTCAGCTAAAACCGCCGAGACGATGAATAGCCTATTGCGGGGGGTGATAACTAATGGTACAGGAGGCGCTGCCAGTATTGGCATGGGAGAAGCGGGTAAAACGGGAACTACGAATAATTATGTGGACCTTTGGTTTATCGGTTATCTTCCCCGTCGCCACTGGGTGACAGGCATTTGGTTAGGTAATGATAATAATTCTCCCACTGCGGGCAGCAGTCAACAGGCAGCCAAGTTATGGGGCGATTATCACCGTCAGTTAATCACTACACCAAACTAATCCCAATAGGACTAAGCTACTGTTCCCGTTGCCTATTCCAGAGTTCCCTAAAACCAGAGACTTCGTACCTCACTATTAAGATAACTGCTTTAAAGTAATAAGGGTGTCCTAGCCCTAGCTAACACACCCGCAGAGACTATTTCTGGTGGCTTGATTTTACCCCAAAAACCCACCACTGCCCAACCCAGCGCAGGGGAGGGACAGGGATAGATTAGACAATGACAATCTGATTATTGGTGATAGCTGGCGCTGGCGTACCAGTAAGGGTTGCGATTCCGAGCAGACCACCAGTAGCGGCAAGGTTTGAGTCATACTGTAAAAGGCCAGTACCAGGATTGTAGATAAATCTGGCAATGTTATTTTCGAATGGTGCTAATTGGTTAGAAGCCAAAGTACCGAGAGGCAATCCACCGAATTGAGCGCTTGTAAATGCCAGAAGATCACCGTCAGCGATGGTAAAATCGGTGATGGTGTCAACGCCCTGATTGTTAGCAGTGTAAGCAAAACGGTCAGCACCAGCGCCGCCGGTTAGGCTATCGGTTCCCCCAGCACCGATTAGGGTATCGGTTCCATCGCCACCGATTAGGGTATCGTTTCCCAGACCACCATTTAGGCTATCGGTTCCATTGCCACCGATTAGGCTATCGGTTCCCGAGACACCATTTAGGGTATCGTTTCCATCGCCACCGATTAGGGTATCGTCACCATTGCCACCATTTAGGCTATCGTGTCCATTGCCACCATCCAGGCCATCTTGTTCATTGCCACCATTTAGGGTATCGTTGAACGCACTGCCTGTAATGAAATAGTGATCCATGGTGGTGAGTGGTGCGATCGTAGTTTCACCATCTAGGGGCATAGAGTCGATATTTATTGGTGTCGTACCTGCGGCTTTCGTGTACGAAGGACCGTTACCGTTGGGGTTGATTTTTAGTTGATGAGTGCCGCCAACCGTAGATCTAACAAAGGTATTGGTAGCTGCTGCCAGGGACAAGTTCTTAGAAAAGCCTGTATTGTACCCGGAAAGGGTTGAGTCAACAGCACCAGTCGTTCCGTTGAATAATCTCCAAACCGTAGTGCCGTCACCGAGAACGCCAATGGAAGTGAGATTATATGTACCAGTGGCTGTTGTCGACAGAGAAATAGGAGTATTAGCATTGCTGTCCAAGAACTGGGCAACTGTGTCATAGGCATTAACTGAGAAATTAACGCCCATGATGGAGTCAGCAAAAGATATAGTGACAGTGATAGGCATAGTTTTTTCTTTGAGTGATATGTTTGAACTTGAAGAGTTTGACAGTCTTCCTCCGATCATTATATACCGAGAAAAAAAATACAACCCTGTTTTCTAGGCTTGTTTCCTGTATTATTGCTGATGGTTAAGTTTTTATCAATTCTAGGTTAACTTTTGGCTGGGTATGATATAAATCACCCCAGAAATTAAAGTTAATGCTACCGATAGCCAAAAAGAGAACTGAGTAATTAAATTATATTCAGAAGGCAAGGGAGCAATTAAGAGAGCGATAGCGACAATTTGGCTGACTGTTTTGCTTTTTCCCCACCAATTAGCCCCTTTTATGTCGCTATTTCCCGTTAAATTCGGATTAATCCGCCAACCAGCGATCGCTAATTCCCGAGCAAGAATCAAAAATACTCCCCAAGCAGCAATTAAATCCATTTCAATCAGAGCTAAGAGGGGAGCGAGAACCAGCAATTTATCGACCAAAGGATCGAGAAATTTACCTAATTCGGTGATTTGATTTAATTTTCGCGCTAGATAACCATCGAGCCAATCGGTGCTGGCAGCAATCAGAAAGATAATTAAACTTAACCAGCGATCGATTTCTGTGCCTCGGTGCAACCAGTATAAAATTAATGGCAGTCCCAAGAGTCGCGATAGGGTAATCGAGTTGGGTAGGTTCATTTTTCAGTGATCAGTAAACAGTAAACAGGTATAAAGATAACTAACTAATTAACTTAAAACTTACATCTGATAACTGATAACTGATAACTGATAACTGATATTTAGCTGGCTAATTTGAGATCAAAATTACTTTGTTTATTGCCTAATTGTCTGAGCCAACGATAATTATAAGCTAAAGCACCCCAGAAGGTGGGATAAACGGCATAATTAACGCCAAATTCTTGGCAAACTTCCGCTAAAATTGGGGCAATTTTAGGGTAGTGAATATGGCAAATTTGCGGAAAAAGATGATGGACTACTTGATAATTTAATCCCCCCAAATACCAATTTAAAAAGACATTTTTAGGGGCAAAATCTACGGTAGTTCGCACTTGAAAGATTGCCCATTCGTCTTCGATTTGGTTAGCCGCCGAGGGTTGAATAAATTCGGCGGGTTCCAAAACATGAGCTAACATAAATACATGACAGGCAAGCACTCCATAGGTCATAAAAGCAATTAGAAAACCGATCGCTATTTCTAGGGGACTATAACCAACTAAGAGAGGAATGCCAATAAACCAGAAGAGATAAACAAATTTTCCGCTCAATAAAACGAATAGATCGATCGGTTTAGGATTGGGAATTTTAATCTCGCCAAAACGATGACCAAAGAGAATAGAGCGCACATCGGAGAATGACCAATAGATAGGAATTATAGCGTAGAGAATCGGGATAAATAAATGTTGATAACGATGATACCATTTATGCTCGGCATGGGGAGTCATTCGCACGATACCATCGCCGTGAATTTCCACATCGTACCCTAAAACATTGGTGTAGGTATGATGGAGATAATTATGACGAAAACGCCAGAGATAACTGGAAGTACCGATGATATAATCGTAGCTCATGCCAAGGAGAGAATTAACCCATTTTTTACTAGAATAGCCGCCATGGTTAGCATCATGACCAATGCTAAAACCGATTCCTGCTAATCCTCCTCCTAAAACCATGCAACCGATAATTTTCAGCCACCAGATATCTGGACCAAAAAGCGCAAATAGCCAAGCGGCAATTACCCAAGTTAAAATCGTGATCGTCTTCAGGTACATGGCAAAATTATCTCTGGTGGGGATGCCGTTTTCGGTAAAATAAGCATCAACCCGTTTATTCAATTCCTTTCTAAAACCCTGATTTTCGGTAAAAGTTACTCGCATTCCTAATTTTTGTCCTAGAAGTTGATATGACGGCTATTTGTGGCAGCTCAGAGTTAATTTATGAGTCTTTTACTGGTTTGCTAAGGCTGTCTCACTATAACTAATAATTTCTCATCAGTCCCTGATCTATTGTCAGAGAAAGAGGTGCGCTTGGCAAGGGAATCGCTCAATTTATTGGCTACTCTTGCAGAAAATCCTCGGTTTTTACCTAATCAGATATCAGATACCTGTAGCCGGTGATAGAAATGAGCGTTAGGTACTTTTATACTACTATTAAAGCCATTGAAGGCGATCGAGTTTTCTGGTGCGAAGTGCCACAATTAAGAAAATCGATCGATGCGATCGCTGGAAGCGTGGCCAATGATGAAGCGGTGTATTTTGCTCTGTGGCAATGGTTACAGAATGATCCTAATAACCAATTAGTCAAGTCCCATTGGATGGTTTTTTTACAATATCGCTCCTCTATAGTAACTCAAAGGGTCTATCAAAATGTTGGCCATCGGATCGATGCTGATTATGAAACCCTATTCTACTATTTGCTGAATTTGCTTGCCACGGCAATTATCAATAATCCTAGCAATTTTTACGGTAATTTTCAGGATAACAAGACCAAACCGGGATTTTTTCGCTTAATCTTAGAAAAATGGACCGATAAAAAATTAAGAAATACTCTCTATAATTTCCTGCGAGGAGAGTATAAAACTATTGGCAGGACTAATCTCGGTATCGTCAGTCTTTTTAGTGCGAATAAAATTCAAAAAATTTTACGAACATCGGGTATCTTTACCGAGAATTACCTGCTAATATTTAACTGTTTTCGAGAGGTTAAAAAAGCTTCTCTTAGATCATTGGATAAGTGGCAAGAGGAGGATTGGCAACAAGTAATCGATCGCCTACAGCAGTTACAACCGCAAGTTATTCTCACCGTGGAGGAAGTGCAAGCAAAACTCAATCAAATAGGAGAGATAATGCGTAATCATATCGATCCTCCTTACTCTAAATTTGAGCCTAATAATTATGACGATAATAGCAATTACTTTTGGGACAATCTCCCCAGCAAGAAGCAAAGTCAAGACTTACTACAACAGCAAGAAATCCAGGAAGATATTAAGAACTTACTGATCACTCAAGAGGAGGAAGTTAAACAGATTGTCTATTGTTACTATCATCAAAAGATGACGCAAGCACAGATCGCTAATCGATTGGGAGTTCACTCATCTACTATTAGTCGAGAAATAACCCAATTATGTAAAAAATTTTATCAGCTACTCTGTGCAAGGGAAGGCAAAGATTGTCCTAGTTTGTTAAATGAGATTAAATTACAATCTCGGCAAAAACAAGAGATCGATGCTTATCTGGAATATTTTTGTCAGTCCTACTTAACTCAAATCTAATCTGTTAGGAGATACCATGAAAGTCAACCTCGATATTTTGCAACAAATTAACCCGAAATCCCTTTGGCTAACTTTTTCGGAAACAGAGATTAAACAAGCTCGATCGATTCTCGGTCAATACTCTAATCAAACCGCCAAAAATCAGGCTTTGATTAATTACTTGGTGCAAATATGCTTAAGCAATTGGCTAAAAGATAATCTTGATTGTTCCCTTCAACTAATACCTGAAAATCATCAGTATCTTTGGGAGTTTATTAACGGTTTTACCTGGCAAATTCAAGACAAAAAAGTTACTACTATTCCCAGTCAAACTATTGACATTGAGGGATTGACAATAGAGCAAGAATGGGTTGATATTCCCGATTTAGCGGCGGATTTTTATCTAGGGGTGCAGGTAGATTTAGCAGAAAAATTCCTCAATATCTGGGGTTTTATATCCAGAAAAGATGTTAAAAATCTCGCAGAATACGATCCAATTTACCATCAATATTATTTGGACAGTGAGCAAATTATTGATGATTTAGATATTCTTTGGCAGAGTTGTTTAGAGGGAGAGAGTGAACAAGGAAAACTGGAATCTCTAGCAAAGTTATCGCCAGCAACAGCAGAAAATTTAATTAAAAGGTTAGGTCAAGTTTCACCCTATTCTCCGAGATTAGATGTTAGTTGTCAGCAGTGGTTAGCTTTGTTGAATAATCAGCAATGGCGAGAAAAACTTTATCAGCAGCGTTTAGAGGTAATCCCCACTAAACTTAGTCAATGGTTGCAGGGAATTATTACCGAAAAATGGCAGGAAATCCTCAGCACTATCGACAATTATCGTCCAATTAATCCGGGTTTTTTGTTGGCTACTGAAAAAATCAGCAGCCGAGAATCTCCGACAGATATTCAGCGAGAAATTAGACAACTGTATGCTAGTCAAAAAGAGGTGGAATTTTCGGAACATTTAACCCCAGAGGAAGCTTTAGCAAAACTACAACATCAAACCCAAGATGAAACTATTCGCTGGCAAGCGGCCGAATATCTCTGGAATATCGATCCTCATTATCCCAATGCTGCTATCCGTAAAATGCTCGATGTGGGTAGTCAATTAATGGGACATAAAATCGCTTTAATGGTAGGAGTTTTATCAACCAGTAACCAGAGAATTGCTGTCTTAATTCGTGCCTATGCCATGGACAATTTTGCCAAGCTACCCCCCGGTTTATCTTTGCAAATTAGCGATGAAATAGGCCAATTAATCCCCAGTTTAGAGGCAATAGCAAGGGAGAAACCCTTAGATAGCTATCTGCAACTTTATTTTCTAGCTGATGCCGACGATCGCTTTAATGTTAACCTAAGTTTAGGGGATAGTAGCATTATCGAACAGTTTAGGATTTAATAGAGATAGCAGAAAATGTCAAGGGTAGAGACATGAGCAGAGTTGTGATTCTGAAAATTGGTGATGGCAGTTTTGAAACGGGATTTTCCGTCACTCTAGAAATTCGTGACAATCATCTCTTGATAGCACCTTTTACCGATGGTAAATTAGTCCCTAACCTTGACATTGCTGACGCTTTGCAAAATTATCGTCGAGCTTATTATCATTGGGTAAAAAGTCAACCCAGTTTAGGAATTACCGTTCCTCATAGTATGATCACCCATGCAGCAGTAGGTGATCCTAGAGACAACCTCAGAAAAGCCACTAAAACTTTAAAAGATAGCTTAAATGAATGGCTAAATTCCAGTTCTCTGAGTTTGATACAAAATCATATCTTGTTCCATATAGGTACTGAGTCAGAAGTAAGATTTTTTATCCAAACTACCCACTTTGATTTACAACAAATTCCCTGGGAGTGTTGGAATTTTTTACACAAATGGTTTCCCGATGTGGAAATTGCTCTTACTATCCAGATAGATCCCCCGAGAGAACGTACTTTTACTTCCGCAATTAATGTTTTAGTAATTTTGGGCAATATTGACATCGAAAACAAGCATACTTCCCTGTGTTTATCCAGTTTGCAAACGGTACTAGGAAACCAAGATAAGGTTTCTATGCAAATATTAAGTCCTGGTTCAGACCCTCCTCTTTCAACGATAAATATTCACAATGAGTTGATCAAAAATCCATGGGATATTGTAGTTTATTTAGGTCATAGTCAAACCAGTAGTGACGGTCACGATGGAGTTTTTATCATTGATAATGATACGGCTTTATCTCCCGAACATAACTTAAGAAATTCCCTAGAAATAGCTGTTAAAAAAGGCTTAAAACTTGTTATCTGTAATTCCTGCGATGGGTTAGGTATTGGTCGTCAGTTGGCTAATATCGGAGTACCCCATATTATTGTTATGAAAGAACCGATCGCCGTGCGGGTTGCTTTGAGATTTCTAGAAGTTTTTCTTCCCAATTTTCTTGGACATAAATCCCTACAAGAATCCTTAACAATCGCTCGACAAGACTTAAAATTACACGCATTTGCGGTGGATGCTGCTAGTTCTTCTTTGCTGCCTCGTTTGATAGAAAATCCTGAAGAACCACCGTTAATTTTACCTTTACCCCCTGAAAATACGGAGGAAAATCACCAAAATAATCATGAGCAAAGTTGGCCTTTACGTCTATCTAGTCGCTGGAAACAAGCTCTGTTATTTATTTTAAGTCTTCTGGTAACTTTATCAGTTTTATATTGGGGAGGAGTATTTTCCGATGATGCTAGTAAATACCCAGAAATTAGCTTAGGTGAAGAAATATTATTAAAGACAAATCGACAAGATAACAGTCTTGAACAGGGAAGACAAGCTTTTAAAAACAAAGAATATAAACAAGCAATTCAGCTTTTTAAAAAATCCCTTGATCGCTTGCCCAATAATCCAGAGATTCGCATCTATTATAATAACGCTCGTGCGGCCTATCAAGACAGAAATCCCTTAAAAATTGCCACCAGTGTTCCTCTTGGTAATAATCCAGAAATTGCTCAGGAAATTTTACGAGGTATTGCTTTATTCCAACAGGAGTTAAACGATGAACAGGCCAAAAACCACGATTTTCACTTTCTACAGGTAGTGGTCGCTAATGATAATAATAGCGCCGCAGATGCCAAAGATCGAGCCGAAAAATTTGTTAAAGATCCGTCAATTATAGCAGTGGTTGGTCATAATGCTTCTGCTGCTAGTGAAGCGGCCAAAGATATCTATGTACAAGGGAAAATTGTTGCCCTATCTCCCACCAGCTTTTCCTCGAAAATCTCCGGTAATGGCTATATATATAAAATGGTTCCCGATCTGGAAACTTTTGCCACAACCTTAAGTGAATATATCCGTCAACAAACTGACAAGCTAATTATCCAAAACCCCACTAATTTAATTTGTTACGACAATCGCTCTGGAGATAATTTTAACTTCGCTAAAAAATATAGAAACATTCTCCTCGGTCAGCAGTTTCAAAAAATTGTTAAAGATGAAGATTTTGACTGCAATATCGAACCAAAAATTAATTTAGGTGAACAAGAAATTTATCAAAAAATCGCTCAATATCAAGTAAATATTCTCATGGTTGCTCCCTATGTTAATGATCTGAAAAGAGCCGTCAGTATCTTTAAGCAACGTCCCGCAGAAAAGTTAAACTTAGTGATTTTAGGTTCCCCCACTTTTCAAAGTTATCTCACCCTTGCAGAAGGTAAACAAGGAGTAGAAAATTTAGTTATCACCGTGCCTTGGTATGATCTCAAACAAGATAATTATATCCAGAGTTTTTGGCAAAATAAGATCAATGTTTGGCGCACTCCCATGTCCTACGATGCGACCAAAGTTATCCTCACCGCTTTGCGAAAGTTATACCAACAAGGACAAAAATTCGATCGAGAATTATTAAATCAAGTTTTAAGAAACGATTTTTCTATCGAAGGAATGACTGGCACTGTTAGATTCGATGAGAATGGTGTCCGCAACATGAATAATAATCCTGATGATCGCCGCTACTTGATTCTACAGGTCAAAAAGGGTCAATTTGTCCCCCTCGCTCCCATTAAATCTGCCGGTCCAGTCTAAACCTCCCTATCCTTGTCAAGACTTTTTACAAAAATTAACCTTACCCACTGCATCAAAGTTAGCCATCACTCCTAATTAACAGGTAACACCTCTAGGAGACAAACGGCATGAAATTGTTCAAAAAATTAAACCCAAGAGCCTTGATTTTTTGGCTGATCGGTGATAAGGCCGGAAATTCTCTCGTTGCGATCTGGAATTGGTTGTGGGGTATTCCCATCGAATCCGGCGGCAAAATTGCCGTAGAATCGGCCAAAGAATCCCTAGAATCGATGCAAAAATCCCTAGCGGAATTAACAGAATCGGTGGCGAAAGTAGTAGCAGCCCAGCAATCGGCTCAAGCACAATACGAGGCAAAAAAACAGGAACACACAAACTACTTGCAGCAGGCTGTCACCGCTCAAAAAAAAGGTCTTCAAGAAGCGGCAAGACTGGCCATGGTTAAGGTTATCTCCCTAGAAAAAATTCTACCCGCCATGAAAGATCGGGTTGATAATGCCGAAAAAGTGGTCATTGCTGCTAAGGAAAAACTTCGCAAAGAGCAGGAAAAAATCGAGCATTATAAGTTAGAAATGAGCAACTTAAAAGCGATTAGTTCCATGAATGAGGCTTTAGGTAAAATAAACGAATTTGATAGTAGTCTCAACCTCAATACCTCCCGCGATCGCTTTGAGGATGCCAATGAAGCGATTAACGACCGTTATCGGAAAGAAAACGTCTATAGTGAATTAAGCGAGAACTATAGCGAGAAATTAGCTCAAGAAATCGATTTCTTAAGCCTTGATGACGAAATTAACCGCCGTTTAGCTGAATTCAATCAGCAAAGTTAAGGAGTAAAGCGATGACAAAGACTGGCAAAAAAGCGAGCTTACCGCCAATTTTCTATGTTTTACTGGGGTTGATCGGCTGGTTTCTTTTTCCCCAAATCTCGGCAATATTTGCCCCAAAAGCCGATAATAATCCCCGCATGAGTTATGGCAATCATCTCCTAATCAAAACTAATTCTAACACCGCCAAAGAATCAGCGATCGCTGCCATTGCTCAAGGTGATCACCAAGAAGCAGAGCAACTCCTGCAAAAATCCCTCGCTCAACGTCCCAACGATCCCGAAAGCGTAATTTATCTCAGCAACCTGCAAACTGGCTCAAATCCCTTCAAAATCGCCGTTGTTGTCCCAGCGACAACTAATCCCAACGTCGCTCAAGAAATATTGCGAGGAGTCGCCAGCGCGCAAACCCAGATCAATCAACAGGGAGGGATCAACGGCAGAAAACTGATGGTTATCGTGGTTAATGACGATAATCAGCCGCAGATATCGAAAGAGGTAGCCAGTGAATTAGTCAAAAATCCCGATATTATCGCTGTTATCGGTCATAATGCCTCCGATGCCAGTTTAGCCGCCGCTCCCATCTACGAAAAAGGCGGTTTGGTGATGATTTCTCCCACCTCCCTGGCTAATAATCTCTCCGGTGCGGGAAATTATATCTTTCGTCTGGTGGCTTCTAACGGCAAAATTACGGAAACCTTAGCAAATTACATAGTAAATATTGCTAAAGTCCAGAAAATTGCTTTTTGCTACGATTCTCAAGCTCCTGATAATGTTTCCTTTAAAGACGAGTTGATGGCTAATGTGGCGAAAAAAGGCGGTCAAATTGTGCCGATTGTCTGTGATCTGAGTGTCCCCAATTTTAAGGCCGATCAAGCCCTTAATCAGGCGATTTCTGGGGGTGCTAACGGCCTATTTGTCGTCGCTCATGTTGATCGCCTCGATCCCGTTTTTGAGGTCATTCGCTCCAATCGTCAGCGTTTGCCTCTGTTTAGTAGTCCCACCCTCTACAATATTCGCACCCTCGAAGATGGCGGCAAAAACGCCCAAGGTTTAACCCTTGCCGCACCCTGGCACCCCTCGCTTAACCAGACTTTTGGCAATCTTATGCAGGAACAGTGGCGCGGTCCAGTTAGTTGGCGCACAGCTACCAGTTTTGACGCTACACGGGTGATTATTGCCGGTTTAAGGGAAAATCCTCAACGTCAGGGCCTACAATCCCGGCTGCGTTCCGCCAATTTTCATCAAACAGGGGCCACCGGAAAAATTAGCTTTGATCCCAATACTGGCGATCGCATCGGTCAACCCGTATTAATTCAAGTGCGATCGACTCCCTCCGGTGAGCAGTTTGTCGCTTTACCTTAAAAAGTCCCCAGTCCACCACAGTCGGGAGAGTTGCCAACTCTCCCCCCAAAAAGTCTCAAAAATTACGATTATTTTAACATTCAACTTTGAGTAAGAAATGAATGGCTAATATGTTAAAATATGCCTAAGTAGGTAGGTTTTAAAAATTATCAGATTCCCCCTTATTAAGGGGAGCAGGGGGCATCCGCACCCCCCTTATTAAGGGGGGCAGGGGGGATCAAAGGCAAAATCTATCTTCAATTAAATTATAACTACTTACTTATGGATATCGTTATTATCGAAGATGAAATTGAAATCGCCCATTTGATTGAGCAAACTTTAGAGAGGGAATCCTTTACTTGTCATCTGGCTTATAATGGTAGGGTAGGACTAGAACTATTTTATCAAAAGCAACCAGACTTAGTTATTTTAGATTTAATGTTACCCGAATTAGACGGACTAGAATTGTGTGCCAGAATTCGCCAAAAACCCGGAAATAAAGACCCCTATATTTTAATGTTAACCGCTAGGGGAGAAGAAATCGATCGCATTATCGGTTTATCCACAGGAGCCGATGATTACATGGTAAAACCCTTTAGTCCCCGGGAATTAACCGCTCGGGTAAGAGCCTTATTAAGACGTAGTTTAAGACACGATAGTCAACCGCAACAACTCCATCGCAGCCGTCATTTTCTGATCGACTTAGATCAACATTCTGCTCTTCGTAAATTGGAGGGAATGCCAGAGGAAACCCTCGATTTAACCACCTTAGAATTTAATTTATTAGCTACCTTTGTTAGTTATCCCAATCGCGTCTGGAGTCGTACCCAATTAATCGATAATCTCTGGGGAAATGATTTTTTTGGCGATGAAAGGGTAGTAGATACCCATATCCGACGCTTACGCAAAAAAGTAGAACCCGATCCTGCTAATCCTATCTTTATCAAAACCGTAGTCGGTGTCGGTTATAAATTTGAGGATGACATTTGATTAGTTATCAGTTATCAGTTATCAGTTATCAGTTATCAGTTATCAGTTATCAGTTATCAGTTATCAGTTATCAGTTATCAGATGTAAGTTTTAAGTTAATTATAGCGTTTCTCACACCTGTGTGGCACACTTAAACTTTTGCTAATTAAGCTTTTCAACATCTATAATGTACCTCTTGCGAACAGGAAACGCTATAGTTAGTTATCTTTATCTTTATACCTGTTTACTGTTTACTGCTCACTGTTTACTGTTTACTGCTCACTGTTTACTGTTTACTGATTACTGCTCACTGTTTACTGCTCACTGTTTACTGCTCACTGATTACTGCTCACTGATTACTGCTCACTGATTACTGCTCACTGTTTACTGCTCACTGATTACTGCTCACTGATTACTGCTCACTGATTACTGCTCACTGATTACTGCTCACTGATTACTGCTCACTGATTACTGCTCACTGTTTACTGCTCACTGTTTACTGACCAACACCCCACACCCAATAAAAAATTCTCCCTAAAGGCACTTAAGCAGTCTTTAACCCTTATGTGCTAAAATTTTTGAAGATTTTGCCATTCATTTAGGTTCAATCAGGGATCACAGCCTTTTTAGGGAAATTTTATGACAAGTAACTACGGCGCGGAACAGATACAAGTTCTCGAAGGGTTAGAACCAGTCAGGAAGCGGCCGGGGATGTATATCGGTACGACTGGTCCGCGGGGACTACATCATTTAGTCTATGAAGTGGTGGACAACTCGATCGATGAGGCCTTAGCGGGTTACTGTACTCATATCGAAGTGGATATCAAGGCCGATGGTTCCGTCAGCGTCACCGACGATGGCCGGGGTATTCCCACCGATGTTCACCCGACCACGGGTAAATCTGCCCTAGAAACCGTTCTCACTATACTTCATGCCGGCGGTAAATTTGGCAGTGGTGGTTATAAAGTGTCGGGAGGGTTACACGGAGTCGGGATTTCCGTCGTTAATGCTCTTTCTGCATGGGTCGATGTGACAGTCTGGCGCGATCATAAAGTACATACCCAACGCTACGAAAGAGGTATCCCCGTCACAGAATTGGTCAGCAGTCCCGGTCAAGAGGAAAAAACGGGAACTAGGGTTAATTTCCTGCCGGACACCGAAATTTTTAGCCAAGGCATCGAATTTGATTACAGTACCCTCTCTGGACGTTTACGAGAACTAGCCTACTTAAATGCGGGTGTTAAAATCACCTTTAGCGATTACCGTCCCGAAGAACCCCACATCGAAACCTATTGTTATGAGGGGGGTATTAAAGAATACGTCGCCTATATGTGTCGGGAAAAAGAAACCCTGCACAAAGATATTATCTATGTATCGGGGGAAAAGAACGGAATTAATATCGAAGTGGCGTTTCAGTGGTGTATAGATGCCTATAGCGACAATATTCTCGGTTTTGCTAATAATATCCGCACCATTGACGGGGGAACCCATCTAGAAGGATTAAAGGCAGTTCTGACTCGTACTTTAAATAATGTCGCTCGTAAACGCAATAAAATTAAAGAAAACGAGCCTAATCTAGCGGGGGAAAACGTCCGCGAGGGTTTAACCGCCGTTATTTCCGTAAAAGTCCCCGAACCGGAATTTGAGGGACAAACCAAGACCAAATTGGGTAACACCGAAGTCCGGGGTATTGTTGATTCCCTGGTGGGGGAAACTCTCAACGAATACTTAGAACAAAATCCCCAAGTGGCCGACACGATTATCGAAAAAGCAGTACAAGCGTACAGGGCGGCGGAAGCGGCCCGACGGGCGCGGGACTTAGTACGACGGAAATCGGTCTTGGAATCCTCACCTTTACCGGGTAAATTGGCTGATTGTAGCGAAAGAGACCCAGAAAAGTCAGAAATTTACATCGTCGAAGGTGACAGCGCCGGCGGCTGTTTTCATGGTGATACAGAAATCGCCCTTGTCGATGGACGCAACCTCAGTTTTAAACAGCTAGTGACCGAACAAGCCCAAGGAAAGGAACATTTTTGTTATACCATTCGTGACAATGGCACGATCGGGGTTGAACGAATTATTAATGCCCGCATCACCAAAAAAGACGCAGAAGTAATTAAAATTACTCTCGATCATGGTGAAGCGATTATTTGTACTCCTGACCATCTTTTCCTGTTAAGAGATGGTAGCTATAAATCTGCTGCGGCTTTAACTCCAGAAGATGCTTTAATGCCTTTGTATCGGAAATTGTCCGCTCTTCGTGACCCCGGAATCACCATTAACGGTTATGAAATGGTCTGGAATCCCGCTTCCGATTCTTGGTTGTTCACTCATGCGATCGCTGATTGGTATAATCGTTGGCAGGGAATTAACACGATCAAGAAAACTTACTATCAAAAAACCCTAGCGACCTTAAAACAAATTGAGATCGATCGAGGTTATATTGATTTGGAAGCTTATCAAAAATATCGGCTTCAGACGCGGGATAAATCAATATTGCGATTTGATTCTTTCTGCGATCGCTACTTTGATGGTGATAAAAATAAAGCCTTAGAAGCGGTGTCTAATTACAATCATCGAGTCGTGGCGATCGAGCGATTAGAAACAAGATTCGATGTCTATGATATCGAGGTTCCTCATACTCATAACTTTGCCCTTGCCTCCGGTGTTTTCGTCCATAACAGTGCCAAACAGGGGCGCGATCGTCGTTTTCAAGCGATTCTACCTCTGCGGGGAAAAATCCTCAATATCGAAAAAACCGATGATGCCAAAATCTACAAAAATACGGAAATTCAATCCTTAATTACGGCCCTCGGTTTAGGGATTAAAGGAGAAGATTTCGACCCCTCACAATTGCGCTATCATCGCATTGTTTTAATGACTGATGCTGATGTGGATGGCGCACACATCCGAACTTTGTTATTAACTTTCTTCTATCGTTATCAGAAGAATTTAATTGACCAAGGTTATGTATATATCGCCTGTCCTCCTCTCTATAAATTGGAACGCGGTAAAAATCATTCCTACTGCTATAGCGATCGAGAATTACAGCAAAAGATAGCGGAATTTCCCTCCAATGCTAACTACACAATCCAACGTTTTAAAGGGTTAGGAGAAATGATGCCCCAACAACTTTGGGATACTACCATGAATCCCGAAACTCGCACTTTAAAACGGGTGGAAATCGAAGACGCAGCCAAAGCAGAGGAATTATTTACGATTCTTATGGGCGATCGAGTTGCCCCCCGGCGAGAATTTATCGAAACCCACGGATCGCGTTTAAATCTTACGGATTTGGACATTTAAAAGGTAACTTGGGGCTGTGTTAGTCTAGGCTAATACAGCCCGATCATATCCCTAAATCCAGTTAGGGTTTGAGCAAGCGGAAAGGAGGCACTCGGCGCATCCCCAATCCGCTACGCTGGCTGAGGGTGGGGACTTCCCCTGCCACATTTTTGTTAAACTAACTTTTGGATAGCTGCTACTAACTGCTCGATTTCTGAGGGCAAAGTGAAATAATGAACACAGGCACGCACACAGAGGGGGTCGAGGAGAGTTCGCAGTAAAAACCCTTGTTTTTCTAGCTGTTGCACTAACTTTTGTGGGGTGATGGCCGAGTCAATTTGAAAGGAAACTAAACCGGATTCCGGCGGAGAATTTTTTAAACATTTCACCCCTTTAATCGTCTTTAATTCCCCCCAAAGATAAGCCGCTAATTGACAAATCTTTTCGTATCTTTGTCCCCCATCACCCCAGGCATTATGTACCGCAATAGTTGCCCTTAAACCCTCAAATTGGGGATAGGCAGAAGTGGCTACTTCAAAGCGTCTGGCATCCGGTTTCCAACCGATAGGCTGTCCTCGGCTATCTGTTTCAATGCCGCGCCAACCGATAAAAGTGGGCTGTAAACTAGGGAAAATTTCGGGACGAATATACAATCCTCCCACACCAGCCGGTCCACACCACCATTTATGACCCGTAAAAGCATAACAATCGGCGGCAGTAGCGCTTAAATCCAAGGGCAAACAACCCACGGATTGGGCAGCATCCACCACCACTAAAACGGGTTTTTCGGTGACAGAATTATCATGACAAAGTTGCGAGATTTCCTTGAGGGGTAAAACCTGTCCAGTATTCCACAAAACGTGACTAACCACCAAAACCCTAGTTTTTGGACGTAGATGGGCGGAAATCACTTCTATCGGGTTGCCGCCGTTTAAAGTTTCCCGAATAGGACAAGTGGAGATTTCCAGATGATAACGACGGGCAATTTCTTGAACCGTGGCGATAATTCCGGGGTGTTCACAATCGGTTAGTAAAATATGTTCCCCCGCTTGCCAATCAACTCCCCAGAGGGCGATATTACAGCCTACAGTGACATCCTCGGTGATAGAGAGATTCTTAGGGCTAATTCCCAATTCCTGAGCCATTTCTTGCCTGAGAAGTTCCGTTTTTCCGGTAATCCAATCGTTTACCCGTCCTGAAAAAGGCCCCTGTTGTTGGAGAAAATTATGGGCATCGATAATCGCCTCTAATCCCGCCTTGGGCAAGGTTCCCTGACCACCGAAATTAAAATAAACTTTATTGCTAAGTCCCCGAAATTCCTGTCTTTGTTCGGCTAAATCCGGTTTACTAACGGCGCAATCGAGGGTATTTTCGTCTAAATTCTGCATAAGCGGCAAGATGGGGGGTCAGTTATCAGTTATCAGTTATCAATTATCAATTATCAGTTAGAAGGTGTTGGGTTTTGGGGTTTTAGGGTTTTAGTTGAATTCCCCATTTCCCCATTTCCCCACTTCCTGACGACCGACGGCTGAATTCTATCGACGGATTAAGTCGCAATTGTCACAATAGTATTAGAGTAGAGGAAACATACTTGGGAATGTTTTCTTTTTTTAAGTTTATTATTTTTTACTTTACTTCACTGGTCCAGGAAAGCTTAACTTTTCTCCTTGTATAGAATGCTACTGACCGATGATCTACTTCTAGACTACCAACGTTGTCAACGCCGTGCATTTTTAAATCTCTACGGCAATAGCCAAGAAAAAGACCCTGAGCGCGATTTTTTGCTTAAATTGCGCCGAGAGAGTCAAAGTCACGTTAAAAAAGTCCTGCAAGACTCCTATCCCGATTATTGTTCCCTGACTACCCCCAGCACTGATATTTTGGCCGCCGCTAGGGAAACGGAAGCTTTGATGGGTCGGGGTGTACCCTGTATTTATCACGGAGTCCTTTTACAATCTGCCTATCCCGTCTCTTTAACCGGTTCCCCGCATTTATTAATTAAACAGGCAGGAGAGTCGAAATTTGGCGATTGGGTTTATTATCCCCTCAATATTCAACTCGGTCGCCGTCCTAAGCCTGAATATAAAATGCTGGCTACTTTTTACGCCTATTTATTAGCCAGTATGCAGGGAGTTTTTCCCAGTTATGGGGAAATTGTCCTACGTCGTCATAATCGCTATCGGGTGGAATTGAATCTCTGGTTAACTAAACTAGAGGAAATAATCAAAAAGTTCGGCGAAATGGTGATTAATCGCCAAGAACCAGAAGTTTTTATCTCGCGTCAGCGTTGCAGTTTATGTCATTGGTATAGTCACTGTTATGGTATTGCTCAAGCGAGTCAACATCTTTCTTTAGTCCCGGGGGTGACTCCTAGTCGTTACCAATTTTTACAGTCTTTGGGGGTTTCCACCATGGCATCCCTTGCGCTTACCTGTCCTACCCGTATGGGGGAGGGGATGGGGGTAGAGGTGGCTAATCAGTTACAATTACAGGCCCAAGCAATTATTGAAAATCGGGCCTTTCGCAAAAGCAACGGGAAAACTGCTTATTTGTCCCCCCTACCGAGGGCCGAGATTGAATTTTATTTTGACATCGAAGCGGAACCAGAACAGAATTTAGATTATCTTTTGGGGATTTTACGGGTTGATTATCGAGTTAATACCCAGCAATTTTATCCCTTTTTGGCAGAAAAGCCGGAAGATGAAGGCAGGATTTGGCAGGAATTTTTAACCTTAGTCATGCAGGATTATCAAGCACCAATTTTTCACTTTTCTGAGTACGAAGTGGAAACAATTAAGCGATTAGGTTATCTTTATAAAACTCCTTCTTCTTTGATTAATCAGTTAGTTTCTCGCTGTTTTGATCTGCACTATCATGTAGTTAATTCGGTAACTTTTCCCGTGGAAAGTTATTCTTTAAAATCCCTCGCTAACTGGATTGGCTTTCAATGGCGCGATCGAGGAGTAAGCGGGGATCAATGCGTTTGGTGGTATGACCAGTGGTTAAAAACAGGAGATCGGACTTTATTGGCGGCTATTTTGCGTTACAATGAGGATGATTGTCGCGCCACCTTTATACTAAAAGATTGGCTTGTAAACTTTTTAATTTGATTCTAAAGATTTATGACAAATAGGGGGGGAATGTAGCCGCTGCTACCCGTAGCCGTAAAGGGAAAATGATAGGCTATGGATGTGAAGACAGTCCCCTCACCCAATGGTGATCCCCATGTTCTCCCCACTTTTTCCGCTTCTACTCCTACTGCTTTCCTTCCTTAGTCTTCTCTGGTATCAAAAGACCGATAATGATATTTTTAAAGCTCTTGCCGTTAGTAGTTTAATTTTCGCAATTATTTGGGGCTTAATTCTCGCTCATTGGTCAATTCACCTGTTGGGACTGCTGTTATTGTTAAAATTCAGATCCCCCGCTTTCAGTTTGGTGCGCGTGCCTAGATGGTAATGGTTTGACCCTAATCTTCCAACTGTCCGGTAGGTACTTCGATCGCTTGTACATCGATCGTCCCGGGAGGGGTGAGAATAATAAACTTACCCCCTTCCACTTTCAACGGTTCACCACAGTTAGGACATTGGCATTCCGTGCGATTAAAACCCGTAAATTCGTAGCTACAGACGGGACAGCTATCTTCAACTAAATTGCGTCGCAACCACCAGCGAAAAATCCCCCAAGCAATCACAGGAGAAATTATTAGGAATGCCACGAGAATTAAAAAACTATTGACTAACCAACCCAGTCCGATCGAGCCTAACAACAATCCGACTAAAATCAAAGATAAGAAACAACCCAAACCAGAATCATTGACAGAATAGCTGCGGAAAAAGTTGTTATTCACGGCTCAACCCTCGATTCATCAAAGCTGCAATTATCTTTAACCTAACACATTCCTAACACATTGCCACGGTTAAATCTTCTTTTTGACTCACCGGTTCCTCGCTCTATTCTGCCTTGGGTTTAGTTTTGATCGAGATTATCCAGATTGAGAGCCTCACCAAATCTGCTGGGGAGTGGGTCGTCTGCTGGCTTCAACTTGTTATAATAGGTCGATACCTATCCACCATATTTCTAAAAACCATGAGCGATCATCGTCTGTCTCTAGTGGCAGCTGCCCGAAGATTTTATCAACTGGGTTGGATGCTTGGCACGGCGGGTAATTTATCCGCTAAAGTTGATGATCATAGTTTTTGGATTACTGCCAGTGGCAAAAGTAAAGGTAAACTAACAGAAGAGGATTTTGTGCGCGTGGATCTGACGGGAAAAGTCAGAGAATTAGCTCATCGAGATAATCGTCCTTCGGCCGAAACTAGCATTCATCAGGTGATTTATTGCCTCTTTCCCCAAGCACAAGCTTGTTATCATGTCCACTCGGTGGAAGCGAATTTAGTTTCCCGTTTTGCTCGCGAGGACAAGTTATCGTTACCTCCCTTAGAAATGTTGAAAGGTTTAGGTATTTGGGTAGAAAATCCTCAAGTATTTATGCCGGTTTTTGCTAACTATTTCGATGTGCCGAAAATTGCCGCAGAAATAGAAAGTAGATTCTCAACTTTCCCCCCAGAAATTCCCGCTTTACTGATTTCTTACCATGGCGTGACGGTGTGGGGTGAGTCTCTAGAAACTACCGAGAATTATTTAGAGATAGTTGAGTATATTTTTCGTTATCTAGTGGCAGCCTATCAAGTAAAACCTTGGTAAACCTTCAATTAGACAAGGCAATCAGGAAAAGATTGCCGACATTTTCCAAGGCGCCACCCAGATTCGAACTGGGGGTAAAGGTTTTGCAGACCTCTGCCTTACCACTTGGCGATGGCGCCGATCAATAAATATCAATCATAGCATAACAGTTGGCAGTTTGCCAAGAGTGGAACCCAAGAGTTGAGCGATCGATCTATAATTTATGCAGCCGTTCTCTAATCTAGTGGGGTATTTCAGGCTTTAAAAAGCAATTATGATGAGAAATAAAAGATATTTACTAACTTTTATCGGTTTATTGGCTTTATACTTTCCATTACAGGCTAATAATGCCGTTTACCTTAGCCAAAGTTCTAATACTGCCACGACTTTCGACAGTTATCGTCAAGAATGTTTACAAAGAGCGCGCGCGGAGGGATTAGCTGCTGATGTGGCAAAAGACCTATGCGACTGCACGATTAAAAAATTCCAAGCTCGTTACAATCTACAGCAATTCCGCACCCTCGTGCAGAAGTCGAAAACCGATAAAGCTGCCGCTAGGACTTTATCGAGTGTGGGAGAAGCTTGTTTTGATGAGATTTTGTATGAATAGCAGGGATAGGGGGTTTTTTAGCTATCACAAAAAAAGCTCTCCCTGCTCCGCAGATCTGGCGCTCATAGACAGTCTTAACAAGTAATTTAGATAGTCAACAGCTTATTTATGTCAACGCTCCCAATGGCAGAAAAATCGAATTATTGGAGTATCAAGACGATTATCAATGGCGATAATTTCTCTCTCAAATTCCTTAGGAATGCCTCTTGATTATTAATAACTTTAGGTGTATTATTATCTATCTAAATTCTTGGAGCTTGTTGCTGTATAATTGTAATGACTGACCCCGCTTTTCATCTGAACTATGCCTATTCCCGATTTTCAATCGATTATGTTGCCGCTATTAAAAATACTTGCAGATGGCAAAGTTTATAAATATCGAGAAATTCTTGAAGCCTTGGCCAGAGAGTTTCAAGTCACGGAAGCAGAAAGAAAAGAGATGGTTCCCAGTGGTCAACAAGAAATTTTTGATAATCGAGTCGGTTGGGCAAAAACCTATTTAAAGAAAGCGGGATTAATTGACTCACCCCAAAGGGCAACTTTTGTAATTTCTGAGAAAGGAAAAGAAATCTTATCTCAAAATCCTGCTCGAATTGATACAAAATTTCTGAGACAGTTTCCCGAATTTCAAAAATTCAATCGAGTCAATAAGCAAAATGAAACTATTACTCTTGACAGCAATTTATCAGCTTCTGAGCAAGAACAAACACCAGAAGAATTACTAGAAAACTCCTATCAAGAAATTCGTCAAGCATTAGCGACAGACTTACTCTCTATTCTGCGAAAATTATCCCCAGATGATTTTGAAAAATTAGTAGTAGAATTACTGGTAAAAATGGGTTATGGTGGCTCGATTAGAGATGCTGGTAAAGCGGTGGGTAAGAGCGGTGATCAAGGGATTGATGGGATCATAAAAGAAGATAGACTCGGTTTAGATATAATCTATATTCAAGCCAAAAGATGGGCTGATAATAATGCCGTTGGTCGTCCATAAATCCAGAAATTTGTCGGGGCATTAGCGGGACAAGGAGCCAAAAAAGGTATTTTCATTACCACTTCCTATTTTACCAAAGAGGCTTTAGAATATGCCCCCAGAAATGAGATAAAAATAGTGCTGATTGATGGGGAAGAATTAGGTCAATTGATGATTGATTATAACTTAGGTGTATCGACCAAAGAAATCTATGAAATCAAGAGAATTGATCATGATTATTTTGGGGATGAATGAGACACAGAGGGGGACAAGGGTTACAGAAAACGACGATGGCGTTAAAATAGATGGAAAAAATAGAGGGTAAAAACTATGGACGGGATGACCTTTTTTCAGAAAAGTGCGGGACAGTGGAAATCTCAGCGCACTACCCATCATTTACCCTTTCGACGCTCAGAAACTGGCGATTCCGAGATTTATGTGGAAGCTTTAAGCGCCGATAACCCGAAAATTGTCGCTATCTGTGAAATGCACGAAGTCGATCCCGCTAAGACTGTGGGGGGTGCCTTTGTCAGTTGGGATGGTTCAATGCAGTGGGACAAAGAAGACGAAAATCATCAAGGAACCACCGTTTTTGCGCTAATTCCCGATGAAGATAATCCCCAAGCTGGTGTTCTCCTGCGGGAGCGAGGTTATGCGGAAATCGTTCCCGTGGCGGGCCGTTATCACATTGATGAACAGGAAGGTTTAGTCTTAATTACAGAATACGAAACTATGACCTCGATCGAGCGTTTTTGGTTTGCCGATGCCGATTTACGTCTCCGCACTAGCACAGTTCAACGTTTTGGCGGTTTTAATACTGCCACTTTTTGTGCTGAATCCCGCAATCAGTCATCGGAGTCAGTCTCCAGTGATTCCCCCGAACCGTCATCCTATTCGATTAGTGGCTGGTAAATTCAGTCATCAGTCATCAGTCATCAGTCATCAGTCATCAGCTTTTTTCTCCCCGCTCCCCACTCCGGCGCTCCCTGCTCCGGCGCTCCCAACACCCTGGATGGTAAACAAGTTTTCTTAACAATTGTAAGAATTTTTAATATTTCTTTTCTAGTTGGCACTTACTCCCTTATCATTATGAGGAAAGTTTTTTAAGCATTTCTAAGGATACGGAGGTTTACCCTTGGCCATTCCTCTTTTAAATTACGCCCCCAAGTCCCAAAACGTGCGGGTAGCTGGTTATGATGTCGGTGGAGACGAAAAACCGAGAGTTTACACGACGGAAAATGTCCTCTCCCCTACCGACCTGGACGATTTAATCGAAGCCGCTTACCGTCAGATTTTCTTCCATGCCTTTAAATGGGATCGGGAACCCTTCCTCGAATCCCAATTACGCAATGGACAATTATCGGTGCGGGATTTCATTCGTGGCCTACTGTTATCGAAAACCTTCTATAACAGCTTCTACGAGAAAAACAGCAACTATCGCTTTGTCGAACAGGTAGTACAAAGAGTTCTCGGTCGCGATGTCTATAGCGAAAGAGAAAAAATTGCTTGGTCGATTGTCGTTGCCACCAAAGGTATTCAAGGTTTTGTCGAACAACTGCTCAACAGTGACGAGTATCTGCAAAGCTTTGGTTATGATACCGTTCCCTACCAACGTCGTCGCACCCTGGCCAGCCGCGAAATCGGTGAGCGTCCATTCAACATCACCTCGCCTCGCTACGATGGCTACTATCGTGGTATTTTGGGCTTCCCCCAAATCTTGGCTATGGCCCGGGGTCTCGGTAGCGCCAAAGGCAATCCTGTACCAAGAGTCTCCGCTATGAATATTAACATCGAGGCTTCTGTACCCCGTCGTTAATTTTTAGCTAAACCTGCCGGGGAGAGTCCCTAATTGGCAGAATGACCCCCAAACCATAATCAGGTTATTCTGTGAATTGGTGGCTCTCCCTATGGGGTGGCTCCTGAAATAATCCCCCCAGCGAGATCGTATTCCAAGGCAGACCCTTGGAACAAGGATATTAAGTATTGATCTTCTAGGACACCTTCCAGTAATCGCTTACTCTGCTTCTCCAACTAATATAAATCCAGCCCAGTTAACGGGTTCAGGGTGTTGTTTCATAATAGTTAACATTGCTTGTTGTAAAGCTTGGGCTTTATTGGGTTTAGTTTTAAGATTGTTGTAAAATTCGATCATTAAATCAGAAGTTGCTGCATCGGGAACAGACCATAAAGAAACAACTACACTTTTGACTCCTGCTGCCATAAAAGGTCTTGCTATACCTACAACTCCATCACTGGTAATATCTCCTAATCCTGTATCACAAGCACTTAAAACAACTAAATTAGCGCGTAAGTGCATCCCATAAATTTCTCCACTCAAAAAGCCAGATTGTCCGTTAGCAGGGGCTAGAGCGATAGCTTGATCATTACCATGAGTTGCTAAGTGAATAATATCAGCATTAGGCATTTGTCCGGTGACATTTTGTATATTCGCTTGTTCACCAATTAGGGGTTGAGTTCCTAACATTTGAGAAATGGCTTCTGCTTCTTTTTCTGTTCCGGGTAAAGCAGGAAGTTGTTGACCATTTTCCATTTTAGGCATGGTAGGATTTCCAACAATTAGAGCATTTGAGGTAAGATTTAGGGTATTTTTACTAGATTCTTGATCAATTAGTTGTAGGGTTTGAATAGAGGGAGAAATCTGGATTGGATGCTTTTCTATGAGATATTTTCCATCAGCAGTTTTTAAAGCAGCAAAAGGAACTCTAAAGAGTTCTCCATCAGGGACAAAAATAACTGATTCTTCTGGATTTTTAGGTAAAAATTTGGCAATTGGAGCAATAAGAATCTGAGATAATCTGTCTAAGCATTGGGTTTGATCTTGACAGATTGTTGCTGTCACAGCATTGGATAGGGTATCTCGATTATTACTTCTGACAGTTGCAAAAGTTTGTTGAGTGAGTTGGACTAAACCTTTACCGTCAATATTCAAGGAAGGGGTTTGATTTTGTTGAAAGAATAAGAAAGAAGATGTTAAACCACTAGCTACAATTCCTACAATCATTAAGGGTTTACGATGACGTAATAAGAAATAGCTCAAGGAAATGCCTATAAGTAAAACTCCCAGAGTAATCAACAATTTAGAATTAATAGAAGAATTAGAATTGAGACTAATTCCTCTTGCCAATGAATTTACTTGAGTTTGTTGAGGGTTAATTGATGGTTGAGAAAGATCAACTTGAGAAAAATTAATTTGGCCACTAGGTTGAATTACCCAGATATAGAGTTTAGGAGAATAATCTACTTCATAAGCATAACCCCTTGAAGTATTTAAAACAGGCTTTTGAAGCCAAGAATATTTAACAATTGTCGCATTTTTCTTTCTAGCAAGTTGCTGAATTTCTGGAATAGTTATAGATGTATGAAGTTCCTCAGACATTAAATAAGAAAGAATGCGCGATCTTCCTCTTTCTGCAAACTCCAGAGCTTCATTATATTTACCTTGCTTGACTTTTAATTCTTGTAAACCATAAGGATATATAGAAACGGCAAATACCTCTCCATGTGATGAAAATCCACTATACTGTCCCTGAAACTTTATTGTGCGTTCAATTTCTATTTGCCAAGCTTTTTCATCATTGTTCATTGATTCCATAAATGCTTTTTCAGTTTCCTCTAAATTTACTTGATTAAGCAAAGCAAATGCCATATCTTGCTTAATCGCACTTATAATCGAGAAATAACCCGATTGATCACCATCTTGAAAGATATACCTATTTTCATTTTTTAAGACTTCATCTAATTCTTGTCGATAGTAGTTAACTGATTCTGAATAGTTGCCTAATTTAAAATATATTCTTGCTATTCTCTGTAAGAATAAGTAATAATCACCTACTCCATGTCCATCTTTTAATGATTCTCCTCGTTCAGTTAACTTTAAACCTTGTTTAAGATAATTAATAGCATCTTCGTATTTTCCCGCACCAACATAAACATCACCAAGAGCCATTAAAGCTCCTACAATATTACGATTTTGAGAAATATCAGGAGGAGTCAACTCGAAAGGTGCTGCATCATTTAAGTAATGATGACAAGCACTAATGGCCTTATCCCATTCTTTAAGCTCAACATAGACTGAACATATCGAACTCCACATCTGATTCCATCTACCTAATTTTGGTGCAAAGGGAAATCTAGGTTGATCTCCATCTTTTTCTAATAAGTTTTCAATTTTTTCTAAATCCTCAATAATAGCTTTTTTGTCCGCTTCTGAACCAGGAAATGTATAATCAAAATCAATTACTGGTCCGGTTTGATGAACTAAACCTCCAATAAAATTTAGTAGATCTGCTGCATCAGATAAACTCATTGAATTAAAAAGAGTTCTAGGACGTTGTGGTTGATTAACATAAACATCCTCTGCTAAAACTGAGGCAATACCTAAAGGATTGAAATTGCCATAATGAAAAGGATTAAAGAGACTTGAAGTTAGAGCAATAATTACAGTAGTCGCTAATTGAGATAGTTTCATGATTACCTCTAGAAAATTAACCAAATCGTGTAATAGATAATTTAGATAATGACTCAGATAAAATTTTAGCTTGTCATAGGTAAGGCACCTATGCTATATTTTCTTAAGTCTTTGGAGAATTTGGCTACAAATTGAATTTTCATTCAGCTTCTCCATTGAGAATAGCAAAAACTTCTTCTTCTGGAACAAATTCACCATTTAATCCTTCCGTAATAGCATTAGCTAAACCAATATCTTCTAGAGCTTCGATAACAATTTCATAAAATAGTTCCCGTTTGTTTTGCATCATTTCAATGAGGATCTCGGTTAGGATTTCTTTGGTTTTTTCTTCGGTAATAATTGATGACATTACGGTTAGTCCTTTCTTGAAAGTTGGCTGGTGCGTTACACTAATATTAACACACCTTACGAGATCGGCGATCGCACTTAGATTAGGATTTATTTCGATACATGACCTGGATACTTACACTAGAGTTTGCTACGGCTTGGGGAGTGACTAAGATTTCTATATTCTGACCTAATGCTACTAGAAAGCTAAACATCTGCTCAAGAGAAAATTTTTGCAATCTGCCATTTTTTAAGTTAGAAATTTTAGCCTCGTCAATTCCCAAAATTTGACTGACCTCCTGCTGGTTTAATCCTTTTTCAGTAATCAGATCTTGACATCCTCGCGGCCGTAAAACGGACGGCGATTCCTCACCACGCCACTTTTTTAGAATGGTCGCTGAATGGGGTTGACGCTTCACGGGATGCTGCTTCTTTAACAGAAGTCTTACGCTTTCCGACC
>VYLY01000041.1_pt1 | contig 31303 bp, 30 predicted proteins | sample 5115341 | NCBI WGS metagenome assembly VYLY01 (sample SAMN12291790, study PRJNA351875) | freshwater metagenome | isolation source: freshwater lake | place: USA: Michigan, Lake Sixteen | collected 2013-08-07 | reverse complement strand
TATCTGAACAGGGTTTCAGCGATGGATTGTCCTAAGCACCTTGGTCTTTGCTATAGTATTTAACGGTAAAGCCGTCGTAGAACGACGGGGTTTCAGACCCAAAATTTTCGATGAATGCTAATTTACAAGAAAATCCCCCAGAGTCTAACGAAGGACTGTTAAAAATCTATCCTGTTCCTATTAGAGACAACAGCTTTGATATCGACGGAATTTGTAAAATTCTCACAGGATTCAAGCGTCTTTCAGCTAACATAGCTAACTTGAATAAGAATAAAGTTTTTGTTTTTCATCAATATTCCTATTTACTAGACTTTGACAGATTAATGCACTTGATTTTCGTCATTATTAATTACCCAGGGATTGGGAATTTAGCGGAAACTGAACCAGAAAACCTGAGAGAAATTTTAGAAGTCGAAGAATTACCTCAGTTTAGCACTTCAATTGAGGAAATTTGTGCAGTAATTACTAAAAAGTATCATGCTATTTATGCCCATCCTGAAGCAATAGAAAAAGACTTAGATTGGTTAGAAAAAAATGGGTTTTTAGCCAAAGGCGATATAGCGGCTGATTTAATTGATATTGAAACCATTCAAGTTCCTGATGTAATGACTCATCGCTATTCTAATTTAGAACAATTTGAGCGATTAATCAAAACCATTCGTTTTATTATTCATCGTCCTTTTCTTAAGAGTCCTATTAAGAAAACCCAAAAATTCTTTATTGAAAAGATGCTTGAATTAGGGTTATTTGACGAAAATAAATATAGCTTAAATATGCTCAGAAAAGACATCGAATTTGTACTAAATCCTTATCAAATTCTCCCAGAGATTTCTATGAAGAAAGGCTACTTTGCAGGAACAGGTATTTTATCTCAATATGAGTTAAATAAGCTCTATGAATCCCTTAAAGCTCATTGTAAACAAGAGTTTTTTCAAGATCCAATGGCTGTAGAAATTTATAATATTTTGCAGTATAGATTAACTCAAAGTCGTCTTATTCAAGGAAAAGAAACCTATCCAATTTACTCAATGGGTACAAAATCAATTGTTAATATTGAACCTCATCAAGATAAATTTAAAAAGATAGAAGAAGCCATTAGGGAGTATAAGTCTTTACAATGTTATTATGTTAAGGGAAGTCCAACATGGCAGGAAGGTGAAAGCAATTATTTTGGATTTGAAGTCTATCCTTTGCAAATTATTTTTCATAATATTGCTTGGTATTTAGGTTATGAACAACTGGATGGATTATTAAGATTTGAGAGAATTGATCGCCTAAATTTCTCCGTCACTGAAAAAACAAGAGAAGCTAAAACACAACGAGCATCGTTAGAAAATCTTAAGAAACTTTATACCGCAAGTGTCGGGCTTTTATTAGGGTCTGTTGAAGAACAACAGAAATTCCTGAAAAATTCCGATTCTGAATTAACAACAGTTGTTATTCATGCCCAAGAAGATGCGTTCAAATTTATTTGTGAAGGAAATCAAAGGTTTACACAAATTAAAATGACTAAACCAGATTGGAATAATGAACAATGGGATACAAGTATATTTAATTTAGGAAAAAATTCTTCTCCCTATCCATATACTTTGAAAATTACTCTTCCGAAATGGTCTGTATTCGATATTGACCTTATTCGTTGGATTTCGGTTTTGGGAAAAAAAGTTAAGGTCATTTCTCCTCAATCATTAATTGATAAAATTTATAGTATTGGAGAGGGAATTACTAATATTTATCAAGATATTGAACTGATTTGTTGTGACTTAGAAAAAGTCAATGACTTAGTTAAAAATAAGGAGGGAAGCGACTATCGATTTATCTCAATTAAAACCCCCAATGGCAATGCTGAACCTCAATCTGTTCAATCTGAACTTAACATGAATCTTGGGCATATTCACCCCTTTATAATAAATGATATAACTCAATTCAATGAGGAAGATATTAAAAAAACAGTGGCTTTCATCAAAAAAAAGAAAAAAGCTTCAAAGATTCAAGATGGTTTGCGGTTTTTGATCTACTCCCATTCAGGAATTAACCTTGCTAGTGAAGTGGCGATCGCTATCTATAGAGAGTTAAAGCAAGATACTGAATTAACTAACTTAAGAATATCATTGAGTTATCTTTAGATCACCGTCAATAGATAAGGATTTAACAGTGTTAAATCCCTACGAAGGTTAATAAATTTATCCTAATTGTAGGGACATAATACCATTATGTCCTAATATTGCTGTGCTGAAACGATAAAAAAAATTGATGGTGGGCAATCATTTAGGCTATACCATGCAGAATTAATAGAAAAAAGGGATTGCCAATCAAGAAAACTGTGCAATCCCTTAATTGATTTTAAAGCCAAAATTAGACTTTATTTTTTTGCAACTGTTTTAGTTCATATGTTGCAGTAGCCAGAACTTTTAATAAAACATCATCAGGGAGTTTTTGAAAAATATTGACCAGATTATTTATTGTTGCAGTAGCACTATTTTGTCGGATAATGACTGGTTTTGGCTGTTTATTAACCATTTGTTGTTGGCGAAGTTTTTTAGTTTTTGTGGCTTGTTGGCGCGGGTTAGAATAGAGGGGATAAAAACGCTTGGCGGATGAGCTTTGAGGACGTTCAAGAGCTTTTGACTTTGACTTCATTCAAAGGCATCAGCAACATAATCTTCAACAGAGTCATAGTAGGATTCCACAGAGGTAGCAAAGGCTTCTCCACCGTTTTGCCAGATTCCCCCACTATCGTTATATAAATGGTTCCATAGTTCTGAACTATCGCCCTTATGTCCATCGTATTCATTGGCAGTTCCTCTCATTCCTGCGTATTGATGATTTTCGTCGATTAGATTACCTGAATCATCGTAGAAACACTCTTGTTGTGGACTTTCAGGAGAAGGGTCTTTATTTTCTAAGTATCCCTCCATTCCCCCGTGAAATGCGTATCTGCCAAAGGCATTGTCATAAGAACTCCATATATCTTTATCTTGTAGTTCTGGACTATCTATTGTGCTGGGACAAGAAGTATTAGTCTCGTTGTTAGTAGTTGTGTTTTGGTCAGCCATATTACTATTTCCTTTTTTTGAGATGATTGATTACTGCCAAGAGCCTGGAATATCCGGTCGATTTCTATGTCGCTCAATGTTGACTTGCTGTTGAAGAATTTCATGTAGCTTCAAGGCATCTGTAAGCGAAATTGCCTGAATAACCACGAGTTTGTTGTTTCTATCTGTAGAGTAAATGTAAAGACTTGCTATTCCAAACAAACGATAAAGAAATGGCTTTAAAATGCGTAAATCTGTCACACGAAATAGCCAAACTTCGTCGATTTCTTGGTTAAAAAGTCCCGTAATAGTCCTAAACCGTTGAGTTGTGAACATATATTCGGTTCGTTGTAGAGTTAGGTACTGCCAGGCTATAGCAAAAAGAGGAATTATGAAAATTATCCCCCGGAGGTTTTTCCAACTCAAAAAAACTGACCAAGCTTTAGGTTTCAAGGCTACGATTGGTTTTTCCGGACGAGGAGCATAGCCGGGTAGAGGATATTTATTCTGTGTCATCGTTAGTGTCTCCGTTATTGTGATTGTTGTCTTGAAAGGTTTCTAAGTTGGATTGTCTGTGCAGAGTAACAATCGGCAATCCTGCTAGTTCAAGCTTGAGTTTGTTGACTTGGTCTTGCCATTTTTTCTCTTCTTCTTGTAAAATATTTAGACATTCTTTAATTCCTATCTCATCGAGTAGTTCGTCAACTGTTTTCTTATCAGGTTCATTACCAGATAAATAAAATGATGTTCGTAATGCTGATTTGAAGTCCGATTGAAAATTCTTTACTTTGGCGATAGAGTCTTCACAATTCTTTACCTGAGCTTTGGCAAATTTTAATTCTTCATGAAGTGTGTTGATTGATAAAAAATATGAGGGGTTGGGAGAGTTAATAGATCGAGGATAGGCAAGTAAGGATTCGGCTTCTGTACGCAGTTGGTGAAGTTTTTGTTGCTTCTCGTAGAAGGACTTGTCGAGCAAATATTGGTGTTCTTGGCGAATTATTTGAATTTGCTCATTGGCAGATTTACAGGCTAGTCTTTGCTGAAGAATTTCGAGCATTTTTGCTGATGGTAGACTTGGGTTCGATAAATAGATTTCAGTTAGCTCATTGATGTCTTTAGAGGTCATATTGTTAACACCAATAATTCTGATGGCTTGAGATTGAGACATTTTTTTACTCCTTTTTTGTTGTACTATTTTCAAATTTTATACTCATATTGCTCATATTTTTGTCTCAATTCTGCCAGAGCTTTCGGGTAAACAATGAGTTGTCCTTTCAGGATTCCAGTGGCAAGATTTAACAATCCCGCTAGGATAGGTGCGATCATGACGAACCAAGGTATATCTAATTCTTGCTGTTGCAATAAATATGCACCAACAATGAACTCAGTAATTAGATAAATCCCGCACCAGATACGGTTAATAATAGATAGCTTTGAAGGTTCAAGAAAAGGAGACTCAAATAGTCCATGTAAGTAAAGATATGCTTCAAGTCGTATTTTTCCTAATCGACTTTGAGATAGCCTTTCTTTTTGTGAATTTATCCACTTCAGAGTAGATTCCGCAAATCTGCGAAGGCGCTCGCGAGAATACTCTTCCGAAACTGTGTGATCGAAGAGCAAGCACGCTATAAAGGAAATGGGAAAAGCAAACCATACTTTAATGTTGTCCCAATCACCAGGAACTAACACCATAGCCGTATTAAAATTGAGGAAGGCTATGATGGTAGTCGCAAACCAAGAGAAGAAAACAGACATGATTATAGATTCAATGAGGGTTAATATAATTGAGACGCTCTGATCTTCTGAAACTGGCAAAATTCTCTGGCAGCAATTCTGTGCTGCTCCATTGCGATAAAGGGAAAGCGTTCTAAGAGCGCCTCCTGATCATGCGGGTGCAGCTCTTCAGCAATCAAACGTAAACGATTTGATTCTTTGTCTAATGGCTCAGGTTCAGAAAATTCTGCTGGATGTAGCTTTGTTGAATTCGACTTCTCTCGATAGTCTTTGATGGTGTCATTGGAATTGAGATCGGCGATATTGCCCCATTTCCCAAAGTCAAAATCAGGAAAATTACTTGGTGGCATTTCTGTCCCCCTTATTTCTAGTCTCTTCGATAGTTTCCTTCACTGCAATCTCTGGCTGGGTTTGCGAGTATAGAATTGGTAGTCCCTCAAGTGCGGCTTCGAGCTCTGCTCGAAACGATTCGCCCCCCTCGTTAGTGCTGTTTAAAACCAGAACAGAGCCTCCTCGTTTGATCACCAGTTGAGCAGTATCTCGCATGATCTCTTGACACGGAGCCTCCTTCTCATTGACCTGTACCTGGAGAACTAAGATAGGAAGACGAATTTTTGTTGATTCAAACTGCTTTTTGGCTCCGGCGACAGCCGGACAGACAAGAGTCCCGGGTTTTTGTTTGACTGGCTGCTGCTGGCATTCTTTTCGTACCAGAGCAGGATTTGCCCTTTGGAGGTTCTGGAAAAGGGCGGATTCCCCTGTAACAAAGATAACTCCGAACTCGTCACCAGGAACAAGTCCCTTGGCAATGGCTTGACAAACTCGCTTCCTGTCCTTTTGGAATTGCTCATCGTTTTGTGCGCTCGCCGATTGATCAAGTAGATAGCTGATGGCTATGGGACGGTGGGATTGCCCCAATGAGCAGGAGGGCAAAGCTATGAGTGTGGGGACAATCATAAATCGAGCGAGCGAGCGTTTCAGACTCTTTTTCATAAAATTAATCGGTACTACACTTTTCAGACTCAGGGAACTCTGTCTTCATCTGTTTCCCCTCCGTCTTGATTTCGATATTGTTTCATGCCGATGGAATGGGGGTAATAATGTCTATGCTTTTCAATATCCCACGAAAAATCGTTGTACAATCCTTATACAGCCTAGTTTTGCCAAGCTAGTCTTTTAACTTCTTAGCAAGTTTAATTAATGGAAACAAAAAAGCCGCGCGAAGGTCAAAAAAGTTTGACACCTTTTAACTTCTTAGCAAGTTTAATTAATGGAAACCACTTCTGCCCCTTGATTTTCTACTCGTTTCAAGGAATCTTTTAACTTCTTAGCAAGTTTAATTAATGGAAACGTCTATCTCTTAAAAGACTTCGGAGATGGCAAACGCAACTTTTAACTTCTTAGCAAGTTTAATTAATGGAAACCGAACGTTCCTGGGAGGATATCCAGGAGTTTTTCTTCTTTTAACTTCTTAGCAAGTTTAATTAATGGAAACGTTTACCACTCGATAGGGATTATGGTTTTTCCAGGCATCTTTTAACTTCTTAGCAAGTTTAATTAATGGAAACCAGAAAGTAACCCCAATCCCCAGAAAAATTTTCTGCTTTTAACTTCTTAGCAAGTTTAATTAATGGAAACTTTGGCTGTTCCTGCCGCTCCCACCCGGTGGAGTTGCTCCCCTTTTAACTTCTTAGCAAGTTTAATTAATGGAAACTTGTGATCCTCCCATCGTCAGGGAGTCTTTTTGTGACTTTTAACTTCTTAGCAAGTTTAATTAATGGAAACTTCTTGTGCTCGATTTCCTCTTTTGCGTTTTGGAGCTTGCGCTCCAAACGCTCGATTTCTTTTAACTTCTTAGCAAGTTTAATTAATGGAAACTTGTTCTGCAGACCCAAGTGTAACCTGCTAGGGTTTTTAGACTTTTAACTTCTTAGCAAGTTTAATTAATGGAAACCACATACAGCGAACTGCTGGATGGGTGGCAGTACTTTTAACTTCTTAGCAAGTTTAATTAATGGAAACAACAACCCACGCCCACACGGTGGCAGGGTCGTTGACGATTCTTTTAACTTCTTAGCAAGTTTAATTAATGGAAACGCGTCAGTATCTTCGGGGTCCAATGCAGCATATCCTCTTTTAACTTCTTAGCAAGTTTAATTAATGGAAACTCCAGTCGCTTCGCCTCAATCGTCTCCAATATAGCTTCTTTTAACTTCTTAGCAAGTTTAATTAATGGAAACGAAAGAGAACAATCGCCCAAAACACCGAAGAACCGACTTTTAACTTCTTAGCAAGTTTAATTAATGGAAACAAAAAATAATAACACAAACAGAACCATTTTTGGACAGTTGGCTTTTAACTTCTTAGCAAGTTTAATTAATGGAAACTTTCTGCTCCTTTTCCGGGGAAGTCCCATGCTGGTTCCACTTTTAACTTCTTAGCAAGTTTAATTAATGGAAACTCCCATGTTGGTGGGACTTGCACCGGGTGCGGACGGCTTTTAACTTCTTAGCAAGTTTAATTAATGGAAACTTTGGACCGCCGGGTTTTGAGGGTGATGATCACCTCCTTTTAACTTCTTAGCAAGTTTAATTAATGGAAACGCTTAATTCCATTGACAAGATTTTGACTTTCCATGATAATTCTTTTAACTTCTTAGCAAGTTTAATTAATGGAAACGAGCCATTAATTAGTGTCATGATAGTTACCAGTGATTCTTTTAACTTCTTAGCAAGTTTAATTAATGGAAACCAATTTTTCGTTTGCCATCTCCGAAGTCTTTCAGTAGGGAAAGCTTTTAACTTCTTAGCAAGTTTAATTAATGGAAACCTCCAAGAATTTGTACACTGAGCGCACCAACCAATCAACTTTTAACTTCTTAGCAAGTTTAATTAATGGAAACAATGTCCAGCAAATTTTCTAGATTGCCTTCCTCGAAGGAACCTTTTAACTTCTTAGCAAGTTTAATTAATGGAAACTCTTGGTCACTTAAAACATCCCAGTCCATCCGTCTTTTAACTTCTTAGCAAGTTTAATTAATGGAAACTTCTTGGGCAAGGATATTGCCCGTCAACCAAGCAATGTCTTTTAACTTCTTAGCAAGTTTAATTAATGGAAACGTTAGTGGAAGCACCTGTTTTTCAAGGATTACTTTTTGATTCTTTTAACTTCTTAGCAAGTTTAATTAATGGAAACGTGATACCAACTAAGGCAGTCACTGCCAATAGTCGTCTTTTAACTTCTTAGCAAGTTTAATTAATGGAAACCTCAAAAATGAGCATCTGCTGCATTTTGGGTCGTCTTTTAACTTCTTAGCAAGTTTAATTAATGGAAACGTTTTGTTCATCCCAAAGTTCTTTGAAGCTTTTGAACTTTTAACTTCTTAGCAAGTTTAATTAATGGAAACTTCAATAGGAATCAGCAGAGCCAGACCCTCTGCCAATAAACTTTTAACTTCTTAGCAAGTTTAATTAATGGAAACGCCACGAGAACCGCGCAATACATCGTCTCCAATCTTTTAACTTCTTAGCAAGTTTAATTAATGGAAACATCAGGAGAAACTGGTGGCGGAAGCGTTGGGGAGGTAGGCTTTTAACTTCTTAGCAAGTTTAATTAATGGAAACCCTTCGGGCGACAGATCGGTCAACGCTTTATTGTAATAGATATCTTTTAACTTCTTAGCAAGTTTAATTAATGGAAACTGTATGGCTTTATCTAGCCATAGTTTTTTCCAACGTCTTTTAACTTCTTAGCAAGTTTAATTAATGGAAACCCTTCTACCTTGCTGAGCAAGCCTAACTGGACGGCTTCCTCTACTTTTAACTTCTTAGCAAGTTTAATTAATGGAAACTTTCTCCCGCACTTTCGTGCTACGAGAGGCTAATCCTTTGGGGCTTGTGCCTGTCCCATATAGGGATGATAAAGACAGGTACGATAAGCCTACTTTTAACTTCTTAGCAAGTTGAATTAATGGAAACGGCAGAAGTTGAAAGACGCCCGATCGCAGTAACTCTCTTTTAACTTCCTTTTAACTTCTTAGCAAGTTTAATTAATGGAAACAACAACCAGGAGAACAGTCATGGTCTTAAGTGAATTCCACTTTTAACTTCTTAGCAAGTTTAATTAATGGAAACTTTATAGGCAATGATTTCTAAATCATTGTAGTCTAACATCTTTTAACTTCTTAGCAAGTTTAATTAATGGAAACCGTAACAAATGGAGACTTGGAGCCATGTCATGATGCTCTTTTAACTTCTTAGCTCATTGCTTTTAACTTCTTAGCAAGTTTAATTAATGGAAACAGCCAGCCAATCCCCGCGGCAGAGCCTGTAAAAGCCGTCTTTTAACTTCTTAGCAAGTTTAATTAATGGAAACTTTAACTCGCCGGATGCTTGACTGTGATCTGCGATGGGATCTTTTAACTTCTTAGCAAGTTTAATTAATGGAAACTCCTTTTCAGGATTGCCTCCCCTTTTTTTGTTGCAAATAGGCTTTTAACTTCTTAGCAAGTTTAATTAATGGAAACTTTTATTTCTCAGAATATTGGTTACGATATCGTCTTTTAACTTCTTAGCAAGTTTAATTAATGGAAACCTTTGTACTCAGCTTTACAGGAAAGGTTTTTCGGAGCCTTTTAACTTCTTAGCAAGTTTAATTAATGGAAACCATCCTAATAAGACCATTGGAAGTGGTTGTTCTGCTTTTAACTTCTTAGCAAGTTTAATTAATGGAAACACAAAACCCACGGCTTGTGTTTGTGTGGGATTTCTTTTAACTTCTTAGCAAGTTTAATTAATGGAAACTTTTTCTAAGGTTACTTTGCGGGTGTTGAGTTAGTGGGGTTGACCGACAGCGATCTGAGGTTAGTCTGCGGTCGCTGTTTGGGGGTTCTCAACATTTTTCGCGGGTTAGACACAATGAATTACTGAATTTGCATAGGGTTTAATGAGTTTAATTGTTGAATAAATGTAGCGCGATCACGCTGGTTAACTCCAAAAATTGTTACTGTTTGATAAGGTTCCTGTTGTGGGGGAAAATTAGATTTAATTAACACATAAGAAGGTGTAGAAGCAGTTTCTCCTTGTCGGCTGATTCGTCCGCCAACATTAGCATTTCCATTTCCTTTTTGATTGACACCTTTAAAGCCACTACTATAAAGGAAATCCAATCCTTCTCCCCGTACTTTTGACCCCAATCCTTCGTTTTGCCAATTATTGACAGTTCTAGGATATTTTAAACTAGGACAAGAAATTAAATAAATTTGAGTCTGACTATTCAAAACGTCTTGAGCGCGATTGCCCGGATTTCCGGGAGGACAATTAGCAGGATTTCCTATGGCAGACTGTAGGGCAAGCAAAGAATCTCTTACCTCTCTAAGAAACTGCTGCCATAGTTCTTGATTACAAGGTAGTTTTTTAGTGTCAACTTCCCAATGGCATCCCCTTAATCCTATTGGATTATTCCAATGCAACGATCGTCTCGATCCTCTCCCAATTCCTGCTAAATGAGAAGATAATTGCAATAGCTTTTCTGCTAAGTTGAGAGCATCCTGATTTTTAGCTTCTAGTAGAATATTACCTTCACAAAAATAAGGACGATTGCGATCACCTTCTTCCTCTTCCCAATCTACAGAAATACGAATTAGTCCTTCTTGAGCTTTCGGTTCAATAGTACCAAATAACCTACCTTCTAAATCTTTACATTGCTGCGGTGAATAAATACTTAATCCTACTGCACGAAACCAATAACGCAGCATCCCTCGCACTGCTACGGGACGAAATTCATTATTTCCCTGATATTGATTATCTTTAGTGGGAGGATTTGCGCCATATATCCCCTGCGTCCATAATTTAAAAGCATGGGAAGAGTGATGAGACAAACTAGAAGCAACAGATGTTCTACCATACCCCGCACTAACCCGCGAACCAATTCCTGCTGATAAAGCTAGTTGTAACCAATCTTTGACTGTGCTGACATCTTCTAATTTACCTCTGCTGGTGCGAGTCAACCCAATTAAAATCTCAGGTTCTTCCATTGACAACAGATAATGGGGGACAGATTGATAGCATACTCGGTTATTTTCCCAACTCCATTGAGGATTAGCTATATCTACAGTCAAACAAGGTGCAGTGGGAAAAGCATCAAGAAATTGAACGCAACCGATACCATCCTCTAGTTTCCCCAGAAGTCGATTTACCTCAGCTTCTGGTTGATTTTGTCTTGCCCAAGCTTTTACTACACCTTTTAAACTACTAGAAGGGATATAAGGTACACCATAGACTGGATGAAATACAGGAAGAAGTAACTCCTGAAAACCGCGCATTCCCCCTACACGCACCCTCCAGATGAATTCAACAGTCAGAGTTTCATCAGCTAATCGTTTAGTTTTCTCAGTTAATTGTTGGTATAAAGACTGACAAGTTTTATCCGCCGCCACCGCTTCTATTAAAACTGGTTTAGCTGTGTCATTATTATTAAATAATCGATGATTGAGTGCTTGTAGAGGACTGGTTAATTTCCGACTGGTTAGATTATTTGTTCTTGCTGTCGATCTTGTCGTTGCAGTAATGGGGGCAGCGGCTAACTGTCCAACTTTGAAATTAATCTTTTGATTTTTCCAGTGTGGCGGAAATTTGGCTTGTAATTTCTGCCATTTAGCACTTGCTTTTTCTTTCGCTTCTTCGTCAGAAAAATAAATAGTTATTTCTGTACCTATTTCTAATTGACTATCTTTATACAAGTCATAAAGAGGATTTTTATCTTTTTGGAGTTTTTCCAAAAATTTCTGCCATTCTTGTTGTGCCGTCATGATTGTTCTGCCTCTCCTAAGACTGCTGGCGACCAAAAAGACCACTCTTTTGCTAATTTAATTGCCAAGTGATTGAGGGCGGTATATTTTCTTAAAGGCATATGAATTAATGTGCCTTGATCATTAACATCAAAATCTGCCCCGCTAAACTCTTTGAGCTTAGTAAGAAATTTTTGATAAACTTTCCCTTTATAGCGTGTATCTTCGGCAGTTCCACCGAGAAATTTTTGCATATCTCCACTAAGTCGATGCAGTCCCCAAGTAGATATATAAGTGCTTAATCCTTGAACTAATCCACTAGCTTTTTTGTGGTAAGTTACTGCTAACTCACTTTTTATTTCAACTAAAGCGTTATGTGCTTGTTTGCTAAATTGACGCGAATCTAATTTCATTTTTGACTTCCTGTAGTAGTTTCAGTAGTTTCAATTGTTATTAGATCGCACCAACCGCGACCTAATCCTTCTAGACCTCCAAATTGTAGTTTATTTTTAAGTAATTCGCTAGTTTTTGCTCGAATATTCTGAGTATTTTCAGTTTGTTTCATAGGTTTCATTCCCCAAGGAAAGAAAAGTACAGTTTCAGGGGGAATGGCTTCTTCCGAGCGAAAAGAACCACCTTTGACAGTTTTTTCGCCTTCATTAAGAGCAACGCGCACTTCTCGCTGCAATCCCGTTTCTACCAAAGCAATACAGTCTTCATCATCCACAATGACTAGCTTTTTCAGAAGCTGATTAATCATCCCATTAGCATTAGTAAGATTTTGAAGAGATTGTGAGAGGCTATTAGAATCATTAGTATTTAGTTGCCCTAGGGCATTTTGTTTCAGAATTGCAGTTTGCAAGTAAAGGGGTTCGGGTGTAAAGCTAACTAAAGCTGGTATTGCTTCTGTAATTTGCTCTCGACAGTTTTGAATTAATTGAGTTAAAGGGGAATTTTGTAACCAACGATTCCAACGTTCTAGCCAGAGAGGACAGGTAATCCAGACTAAGTGATGACTTAAGGATGCGATCGGAAAAAACAGGAGAGTTGCCTCAGCAAACCAAACTTCTCCTTCTGTGGGTTGTTGTCCATCTTTGATTTTTTGACCGAAAAACTGAGAGACTTCTTTTGCTAATGCTTTTTCTTCTTCACTTTGAGGATTGCTCAGTTCTAAGGCAGAGCGAATTTTACCTCTCAAGGAGGAAGCCGGAAGATAGGGAAACTCGGTATGGACTTCGCGGGCGATTCCCATTAAATTACCCTCATCAGCACTTCCGCCCGTGTGTAAAGGGGTCAGCAGATATAGATATGTTAAATAAGTATTCATAATGGTGTATTACCCCATAATAATTTACCATAGTTGAGTTTTTGAAAACTGGTTAACCAATTCCCCGTCGATTCAGGTTTAGGTAAGAGTGCCTCAGTTTCAGATGGAATCTGGTTAAAGATATAGACAGTCCCAGGTGGAACGAAGGCTCGTTGTGGTAATAAAGCAAATTCCTCATCTCCTTTTGCTTCTGAGTTAGGGGATGATGATCCCGAAGAAATCTGCGAAGCGGTGCGCTCCTGATTCTCTTTCCCACAGGAAATAACTAACTTGCGCCTAATTTGAGAAACACCACCCCACAATAAAGGACGATCGCTGACACATCCTGCTAAGATGGGTTGCCAATCACGGGGATAAACGCCATAAACGGCTTCCTCCTTAACCGCTAGTCCGGGGGTGAGTAAATAAGCAAAATCACCTGTTGTATTGGTCTTAGGATTAAGCAGTGTTTGATCAGCATCGGACAAAGTAAATGGGATGACAATCGCCCGATGTCCTTCTCCTCCCAACCGGACTACTGTTTCCCGTAACTTTATACTAATTCCCGCTACTAATCGCCAACCTGGTTTAAGACGAATCGCTACTTCAGTAAAATAGCCATCTTCATCTTTTACTTGTCGCTTATCCGCTTGCATTTGAATATGAGGCATAATCTGCACATTCCAAGGATCATCCTGAAATTGTGTAGGATCTTTAAGTTCTTTTCCTTGTAGATATTCGCTTAAAGCTTCTGCTGTAATCCAAGGATAGGGACGACAGAAAAATTCTCTTCTGTTCTCTTCTTCAACTAGCTCTCTAAAAGGAGCTACCATTGGAGCTAATCCCGCCTCGTCGAACAACAAATGTTCCCAAGCTTCATCTGTTCGATCAACAGGTTGAAGGCGTAAGGTTCGATGCCATTCGGGGGCTTGCTTTTCTAAATTATCTTCTTCTCTTTCCTCCTCTTTGGTTTCCTCATCTTTTGGCTGACTCTTTTTGCTCCAACTCACTGCAACTAAATCCTTAGGAGTGGGAAAACATAATCTATCTTGGGGACTTAAGAGAAATGGCCCCATAAAATCTAAATCTTTGACATCTTTGGATAAAGTCGAGCGCAATGCTTGAAAAACTGTACTGGGAAACGGGGGAAATAGTCCTTTTGCCCAAGCACTCTCCCCTGGACTAAAAGGTTTAGCTTCCCGAAATAGCAATACATCTAAAGGAGCGATCGCATACCAATACATTTGCTGTTCACCCATAGTTTATTACTCAGTTTCTCCCCATTTCATTTGTTGCATCCTTTTGTCATTCCAGAAAGCACTAAACCGCAAAAGATTAGCTAAATCCTTTTCTGTCGTGCCTAAAGGGACTTCTTTTTCGGTTTTATTTTTATTTACTTGATTATAGGTTTGATAAGCCCAGTTTTCCCACTGATCCAACCAATTGAGCAAGTTTTCTTGAATATGAGACTCTAGTGTTTGATCTCGACGGTTGATGATCACTTGTGCGGCTTTTCTAAATAGGCGATCGCTTTCAGTAACACAAGCATGACGGGGTAATTCTTCGGCTAATCGATAGAACAACGCACTTAAATCTTGCTGATCATACTGCATAAAATTCCACCATAAGTCTAATAACTCCCCTTTCATCAAGGCTTCTAAAGTATTACCCGAACCATAAATCACCCGAAAACAGAGTCCATCTTTTCCATATAACTTTTTAGCACGGTCTTTTTCAGCCGTCCACAGGCTTTCTAATACGGTAGGAAGAGGTACACTTTTATGGGCGATAACAATGCCTAGACTCATGGTTGCCCCATCTCCCATCGTAAAATAGGGACGTTGTTGTAATCCTTGCAGAGATTGTTTAGGAGTCCAGTACCCTCCCTCTGTGCTGAATTCTCTTTCTGGATCTGGGTCAGCACACCAAGCAGCACGAAGCGATCGCAAATAGCCCAATAAATCTGCTAGAGGTAACACTGCCATCACATCATCACCGCCACTATAGACGACTTTACCACAATAACGTTCTTCCGTAAGGTAGGGTACTAAGCGATTAGAAAAGTCTAATAAGGCGCGATTTAACCCGACATGGGTTGCTGGCCCCATGCGTTTTTGGGTTGCTAGTAAATCTGGGTAATCTTGATGATTTTTGACATTTTCTGTGATCGCATCTGTGATTAAATACTCTTTGTATTTCTTTAATTTTGACCCAGAGACATATTTCCCCATCCCATCCCCATCACCGAGGGCAATTACCCACCAATCGGCTGGACTTCCTTCGCCAAATTTTGCTTTTTTATGCGCTTCTTCAACTAAACTTCTTAATGTTGCTGTTTCTTGAGCGCTACAATTCATGTCATCAGCTAACCATTTACTGGAAAACATGACTCCATTAAAATTCTTTCCATTCCTATTTTCTGGATTAATTTGCCGATCAACTTTTGGTATCTGATAAGGACGACCATGAGTACGGGAGGCAAAAGTGTCTGCTTTGTTAGGTAATTGTTGGTTAATAAGCGTGTTAAGACAATTCCAATAGTTGCGTGTTTTTTGTCCTCCTTTTTTAAAATCTTCGTAAGCAAATCTTGCAGCAGCAATAGAACTTAAATTAGGAAAACGAATTAAATTATCATAGTTAGTATCATCTTCTTGCCCTAGATTAATTCCCAAAGATTCAGCAACTCCCCCATATCGCCAAGCCATGCGTTTTGTTAATTCGATCGCATTCAATTTTTCTGAGCCATTAAATAACCCTGGATAAACTTCAGCCATTAATCGCCAAAATAGACGCATTGATCGCGCGGAAAGTCCACCTCCATTTTTAAACTGCCCGTGATAATGTAATTGGGGATGGACTGCGCTAAACTGACCCGATAAAGTGGAACGTTCCCCAGGTGCTGTAGGAATTGCCCAAGTGCGGGTATTTTTTACGGCTTGAATAGACTGTCCCAAACGAGCTTGTAATGCCCCCCACCAAGTACCAGTGTTTATCTGTTCGTAAAGGTTTTCCTCGGCTGTTGTAGGTAGAGATTCAGCTAAATGAGGAGGGGCGATCACATTTTGCGCTTGTTTCCATTGCTGATAATTTTCCTCTGTGGGATTAATAGTTAATGGCTGCTCTGGATTGCCTAAAGGCATTGCAGTCCAGTAAGTTTCCCAAGTTTTTTCTATTTGTGCTTCCCAGAGTTTATTCCACTCCCAACAACTACCATGATGTCCTATCTGCCATTTTTTTAAATCTCGTTTACATATTTCTTGTTCGCTTAGAAACTCCTTTAATAATATTTCATCTATTTTCTGCTGATTTTTAGTATCTTTAAGAAACTCTATGGTTCGTTTTTTGATATCTTCCCTAACTTTTTTGGCAATATCTGACCATTCTTCTATTAAGCATTTTCTTAATTTCTCTCCCAATTCTCTAGCTGCTTCTTTACCCGGAACTAAAGCCGTAATCACATTAGGAAATCCAGCCGTACTTAAACTTGTAGAGATGCCATTATCAAATCTACCAACTGGAGATATTCCGTCTTGAAAACAAGCAAAATTAGCTGCAAAATCTGGATATTTTTTAACAATTAAAGCATCGATAATTTCTTGACTCCAAAGAGAAGGAGTAATCACAGCATCAGACCCATAAGTTTCGGCAATATACCAACAGAGTTTAACACTGAGATAGTGCAGTAGATAGGAACCTGCCCAAAAATCGACAAATTTTCGGGATGCTTTGATAAATTCTTGTACTGGGGAGAAGGTAAAGAGAAAAAGATAGGGATGTTGGGATTTACCTCCTTCTTGCCAATGTTCGGGATACATCGCCCCAACTAGAGCGGAAACTGTACTTTTGTAGCTATGTAGGGGACAATCAGGAAGGATGCTGTGAGCAGGATAGAGGAAAAAATCATTCTGGTTTTGTCGGATGAGTTCGGGATAAAATCGCCAAAACCACCAAAATAGTTTTTCTATATCTGTTTCTGAGGTAATTTCTGCCGGAATTTCTGGTCTTGAGTCTTGTGAAGTAATATTTCGAGTTTGTCCACTGATGGGATGTTTCACGCTATTAATATTAGTGCCTTGAGCCTCTCCTAGATTAACGCGATCAGAGGAACTAGCTATTTGCAGGGGTAACTTTTCTATCTGTCCTTGTAACTCTTCTGGGTGAATAGACTGTAATTGTTGCAAAATAGATTTGTCTTCTAGCAAGGCACAAAGTTTACGAGAATAGAAATTTTTTGAATTAATAGGGGACTCTGATTCTGGCATAATCATAAATTGCTAAGGCCTCTCTTTAAACTTTATCACGAAAACAAAGATAGTTAAGCAAAATAATTGATTAACTATACTGACAGGGGGACAAGCGAGCTAGAAAACTTGCCAACAAAGGCTTCTGGCTTCTCTCACTAGAAATAGATATAGCGATTCTAGGCAAAAAGCTAACGAAAGAACTAGGGATAGGAGCGAGCTTACTAGGAATTATTATTAATAAGTGAGAGATGGTGCGGCGAACTTTTTCGAGCTAAAACCATGAAAAGCTTATGCTATATGAATATTAGCCTTCTTGTCCCCCTGTCAGATTATTGATATAATTTATAGTTTTTTTCGAGATATTCTTTGATTTGCGCTCGTAAATCACTAGGCAAAATTACCTCTACATTCGGACCCCAACTACGCAATCGCATGATAACATTATGATCGCCAACACGATAGCAAAGCTTATAATAAACATCTTCGGAAGCGCAATTAACTTTTGCCAATAATTTTTCTCTTTGGATTTTTTTGGTGTTGTCTATTTCTGAGTCAATTTGCTCGATAATCATTTTCTTTACTTCTTGAATATTTTCGATTTTTTGAAAAGTAGAGTGACGGATTGTATTTTTAACATGACGCTGATAATAGTCTTGATCGAAACGCAATAACATCGTATTAAATTCACGATAAAAACTGAATCCATAAGCCAATTCTAATTGCTCTTGAATATAGTCGGGACTGTATAAATGATTAATTTTATCGTTTTTGTGTATCTGCGATCTAAGCTGTTTAGTTAGATCGGAAAAATCCCAAGCTATCTGTTTCAAAGATAGTATCCTTTCTAACCGGTAGCCATACCATTGAAGTGCTTGAGAACTGTTTTGATCTGGTGTTTCTCCAAAAGCATACAAATAATAGGCTCTCTGGGAATAATGAATAGAAACAGGATAAATAATGTAGTAATTTGTTGTATTTTTACTAGCACTATAGTATTTTATTTTAATAGGAGAAATTAGAGACTGTTTCCAAAATTCTTTTAAATTGTCTGCCCAATCTGCTACTTTATCCTGTAAAGCTTCAGGAACAATATATTCAGCTTGAATAAAAAATCTTTGATGTCCATTGATTTTAGTTGTTAGTAGTTCAGCAATAGTAGATAGACCATCATTGAGAAAACTTAACCAATTATTTTCAGTAATTATATCATTATTGTGCTTAATTAAATTGCAATTATCTAATGAATTTAGAGATGAAGAGACAACTTTTTTATAGTGACCTTTAAGAGAAGCTGATTTAATTAATTTTGGCTGATTTAATTGGGCAAGTCGCTTAAAATTATTTCTTAAAGTTCGTTGGGTTACTTTAAAAATATAAGAAGATAAAATTTGTTGCAAATTTTCAGAGCTAAGTTGATATCTGGCAATTATTTGCTCTTGCCATTTTTGTTGATAAAATAGCGGATATTCTCCTAGTAGTAAATCTTCTAATTTTTTATTTTGAACATCTGGTATTTTTGTCCATAATTTATCTATCCAAGTAATACAGTCAAACCATTCTTGGTCTATTTCCACAAAAAAATCACTATTAAAATCATAAAAAGATTGCTCGATTATCCATAATCGTACAGCATTTTGTATTAAATTTAAGAAATTATCAATCTGTTTCTGATCAGACTTAGGATAATTCGCTAATCGAGCTAATTCAGGGACAAGTTCTTCTAGAGTTGTGATAGTAGGTAAGGACATAGCCAAGTTAGAGAAAGGGAAAAAGAGAGGGATTTTACTCCAATTATAAAAAAGGTAGGGAAACCCCCCTTTCCTTCCTTAAAGGGTGCATAAGGAAGAACAGAAATAACAGTCAGAACTTTGCAGATGGTCTATATTGGCTTTTAGCCAATTAGAATTGGGAAAATCATAAATCCAATCTAAACCAGAATCGATAGGGAGAAAGCCACTGATAATTCCGTGAATCACCCCTACTCCTGTGCTGGCACAAATATTATTTAACCAATAGACTGCTGGCGCGTCAATTCCTTGTAAATAACCAGCTTCAGAGGCAATGGCGGCGATCTCGGTCGGTGCAGACTCTAATGCCGCTTGTTGTAGATTAATAATATTGCCACACATCAAACACCAGCCGCCTCCGAGCGGAGGAACGGTTACACGACAATAAAGACGAGGTTGATGATGGGGTTTGACTTCAATATGAGTCCCTAAACAAACCAACGGACGAGCATACTCTAAAGCTAATTCTTGAGCTACTTGTCGCGAGCGATGGTTATCTGTAGCGACGACGATTAAATCGGCTGTCGCTATTTCTGCTTTGGCTTTCTCATCTTCTACGGAAAGAGATAAGGCTTTAACATGAGAACCAATAGCATAAGTTCTTTTAATCAACCATTTAAGATAGTGAACTTTGTACCATCCTTGGTCTACCATTTCTTGAGTAGCAGCTGGCATTCGATTGAGATTTACTGTTTCTAAACGGTCATGATCAATAAATATCCAATTTTTGACCCCCAATCTGGCCAGTTGTTCAGCAAACACGGCTCCAATACCGCCACAACCAATAAGAGCGACTTTTAATTGATTCAGGTGTTTTTGTACAGTTTCTCCAAAAACTTTTTGTCGAGCAAAGATTAATTCTGTATCTTCGCCAGAAAAGTTACTATTGATTGGTGTTAACCAAGAACGACAGAATTCAATTGAAGTATGATTAGTTCCTTGACGATTCCAAATCCGAAATTTTGATTTTTCTAGGGACTCATTGAAGACTCCAGAAATCAAGCGAGGCTTTTCTTGGTAACAAGAAGCGAGAAACTTAGCGTATTCTGCTTCATAGCGATCATCCACACAAGAAAAGGAAGGAGTAGCATCGCCAAAATGGGTATGAATGTGAACTACATCTAATTTCCGAGTTTTACTTGAAGAGGAGGACTTCGAGAGAGCGCACAGATAAGTATCTAGTAAATACTGATGAAATTGCTGTTTGAGTACCAATCCACTAGCCGATTGATGTTCGTAACAATCAGCAGTAGGTACAACCCAAGCTTGAGGAATATATCTGACTTTTTTCTTAGATAGCTGATGGCGTTGACAGAAAAAGAAGCCAATTACTTCTTCTCTGTGTTGACGAGCATCCAGCATTGCTTGACGAAACTGTTTCCACATTAAGGGAGGGATGTGTAGTAATATATCTTGGGTTTTTAGTTGAGTATTCATGCTTGATTGATTATTTGGATGAATGAAGCTAATAGAGAAGATGGAAAGATTGCTTGAATCAATCTTCTACCCTTTTCCCACACTTTTAAGGCTAGGGTTTTATCAGAATTTCTTCTGTCGTCAGACGTTATTAATTGCGTGGCGTGCGGTGATAAATAGGGTAACGAGATTGTGTCCTCTTTCGGGATTATTACTAGGTCGCCAAGAATTGAGCCATTTATCTCGGTTAAACCCGCCTCCGAGTCCTACACAATACCAATACCAGCCTTCTTCACTTAAGAATGGTGCGCCGTAGTAACTTTGTCTGGTAAAGTGATGATCCCCTTCTCCGACCGTATCCCAAGGATAATTAAGGTAGCAGCCAATAGGAGGAAGCCGTGGATAATCTGGTGGTAATAAAAACAAAACATCAGAGTTAGAAACTTTGAATTTACTCGAAGACAAAGGCATTCTCTTAATTAAAATTGCTGTGTATTGCACGTCACCAATTGTTTTACTCCCAACCACAATAGTTTTGGCTACCTTGTCTAGTAATTTTAGTTCGGCACTTAGGCGTGTATTGAGAGTAAATTTAGTTGCATTACTACTAATAGTTATTGTCATTTTTTCTTTATCCTTTTACAATTTTAGGAACTGTCCAAACTTTTGAACCTTCTTTGAGAGCTTCTGTATCTTTCAAGGGTTTAGTGCCACCAAAGCCTTCTTCCATTACGTCATCATTGCCAATTTCTGGAAGTCGAGAACGTAAATCTTCAACCGTTGTTCCTTCCGGTAAATCAATTAGCTTGCCATTAACTATTGCTCGCATAAAAACTCCTGATTTGTTAATAAATGGATTCCTCAAGAAATGTTGGGTGTGCGCTCTTGATTAAAAGTCTATTTGGGTCTTCGACTCAAAGCAATTTTCTTGACATTTCAGTCGATTGTCTTCTTCAACTAATTGATAATAAACGAGAGAAGACTTTGTTTTTTGTGGGTGCTTATTGAAAGGATAAATATCGAACCAATCGCAAAAATAAATAATTGCAATCATCAGTGAACTACCAAAAGTCAGCCACAATAATTTTGTCGGTATTTGTTTCTTAAGAGCAGTTAACTTATTTTCAATTTGAAGCAATTTCCTATTTTCTAAAAAGTCTAATTGTTGCTTTTGTTCTTTCAGGAGTAGTTCCATTCTTTTTAAGTCTCTTTGATAGGTTTTAGCATAATTTTCTTGTCTTTGTGTCCAGAGATTTTCTAAGTTTTCACAATTTTCTTTCAGGTATTGAATGTAAAGTTCAACTCGACGGATTAATTTTTCTCGCTTTACGTTTTCTGTTTGTTCTATTCTTTGTCCTAATTCTTCAAAGGAACTTTGCACTTTCTCAACTTCTTGATTAAGTTTTTCGAGTTGTTGCTTGAAGGGATCAAAATCCCCTTTTGGTTGACCAAATAATTTACCATTAATTATTTTCACGGTTACTCCATTCTTTTGTTTAAAGTTTGTCATCATGAAAGTAACTAATCAAACACATTGTTATTGCCAATACGATGATAATCTTGCGTCCCATTTTGGGCTTCAAAATCATCAAATAACTCTATCAAATCGATAACACTATTAGCAGAATTTTTCAAATCGTTACCGAGAGATTGTTCGACAGAAGCGACTTCAACTCGCATTCCTCGTCTTCTAAGTTTTTGTGCTAAATAAGCAAAATCAGAATCGCCAGTGACTAAAACGACAATATCTGGCTTCATTTCTAAAGCTAATTCAATAGCATCCATCGCCATTACTACATCAACATTGGTTTCGTAGTCATTACCTTTAGATTTGCCTTCTTTTGTAACAACTAAAAACCCATTACTTTTTGCCCAGTAGATAAATTTTTCTTTGGTTTTTCTTTGTTCAGCAAATCTTTCTTTATCTGGAGGTAACCCCAGATAAATTACCATTTCAATTAGTTCTCTTCCTTCCTGAGGATCGGCTAAATAATCACGGATTTTTTGCCAATTAATCTTACGATTAAAACTTTGAGCAGATATATGAGTATTATCGGCATCGGCAAAGACTAATACTCGACGCATAAATGTCATAAAGCTAACCTCTAAACTCCAATTTCATTAAACTACCCTCTAAGAAGAGGGGGTTTCCGATTTCATTTTTGCCAAATCATGGGTTGATATCTTTCTCTCTTTTTCATCAAACAAGAAATGTATTCTTGGACTTGAAGTTCTAAACAACTACGCAAACTAACTTGGCGTTGAGTTTGAGGATGGGTAAGTTCTAAAGATAGTTTTTCTTCCCAATATTTAAGGAACTTCTTCAGAGAATCTTGCTGTAAATAGACGGCACCTTGTTCATCTGGGTTAGTAAAGTTGTCTGGAGAAAAAATATTTTTGTTAACTAAGTAAACGACTAAAGAATCAACAATTTGAGCGCGAAATTCTTCCATTAAATCTAAAACTAAAGCAGGATGATTTTCTCGACAGGTATGCAAATTCCCAAAATGAGTATGTAATCCAGTTAGTTGTACAAGCGAAAAAAGATGCTGAAATAAAAGAGTGTAGCCAAAACTTAGTAAACTATTGATGGGATCTGTTGGAGGACGCATCGTTCTTTTGGTAAAGGAAAAATTTCCTTGAAATAAAGAACTTAAACCTTGAAAATAAATATTAGCAGCTTTTCCCTCATATCCCCTTAATGATTCTAAAGATTCAGCCCTATTTAAACTATTGATAATTTTTTTGAGATTGATAACGGCTGTTTTCGCTATCTCATTAGGATGACGACGCTGAAGACGCATCAATAAAATTCTAGAATTATGCACTTTCGCACGAACAATGGCATTAGCTTGTGTGTTAACAAAATCACTATTTTCTGCTTGTTTAACTTGTTGCGTTAAATAAGCAATTTTGGCTTGTATTTCCGACTGTAAATGTCCCAAGTAATATCCTTGAGGTGAATAATAAGTGATAGGAATATTATGGAATAGCGCTGCTTGTACCGCACCATCGGATAAATGACAGTAACCAAAAAGAATAATATTTTTAACTTGGTTCACTGGAACTTTAAAAAGTTGTTGTTGCTGCTGAAAAATTTGAAACTGTTGATGCTGAACTTTAAGAGAAGAACCTTGTTCTACTATATATAAAGTGGACATAAATTAATATAAGATATACTTTAAGGGTTAAAGTTGACAAAAAGATATTCAAAAACTAGCTTTGCACACTAGATAAGCTAAAGCTGGAATCGCATAGGGAGCATCTCATTTATGCAAGTGAGTAATTATACTTGCCCTAAAACTGTTTTCCAGTAAGACTTTCAAAATAGCTTGACATAAAGATTTAGGGGTTATAAAGGTGAGATGCTCTCGATCGCATAGGCATTAGCGTGGAACAATTCTATTGTTTCATGCCGATGGAATGGGGGGTAATAATGTCTATGCTTTTCAATATCCCACGAAAAATCGTTGTACAATCCTTATACAGCCTAGTTTTGCCAAGCTAGTCTTTTAACTTCTTAGCAAGTTTAATTAATGGAAACATTAGACATAGAGGATCTCAATGTCAAAGAAAAAGCTCTTTTAACTTCTTAGCAAGTTTAATTAATGGAAACAACATGATGTTGAAACAGAGGTATAATTCCAGCTTTTAACTTCTTAGCAAGTTTAATTAATGGAAACATCTCAGCAATAGGTTGCCCTACTGCCCAAGACTTTTAACTTCTTAGCAAGTTTAATTAATGGAAACCTTTGGCTTTAGGCTCCTCGGCCGCCCGTAAGGAGAGAACTTTTAACTTCTTAGCAAGTTTAATTAATGGAAACAATTTGTTATTAAAATCGCAGGTTCCTTTTGATACTTTTAACTTCTTAGCAAGTTTAATTAATGGAAACATCGCGTATGTCGTCTTTAAGATCGGCACTCCATCGCCTTTTAACTTCTTAGCAAGTTTAATTAATGGAAACTGTTCTTTCCATGATTTTTCTCCTGTTTTTCAGGAGTGTTCTTTTAACTTCTTAGCAAGTTTAATTAATGGAAACTTAAGGATGCGTTCCCCTTTGTTGGTTGCATATAGGCTTTTAACTTCTTAGCAAGTTTAATTAATGGAAACCGCCGGTTTGCAAAGCAACAGTTTCTTTTTTTGTCACGCTGCAAAAAAAGAACTTTTAACTTCTTAGCAAGTTTAATTAATGGAAACGATAATGAGGCGTGGTTCAACGTACGTTGCGCCAACACTTTTAACTTCTTAGCAAGTTTAATTAATGGAAACCAGAAATCTTTCTCTTCTTCGGAGGGGTTGTCCTCCAAAAATTCTTTTAACTTCTTAGCAAGTTTAATTAATGGAAACCAGATGCAGAGCGGCAGCTATTGGTGAACTGCTCAGCCTTTTAACTTCTTAGCAAGTTTAATTAATGGAAACATTTTTCACGGAGTGTGCCTCTTGATTGTATCCAGTCCTTTTAACTTCTTAGCAAGTTTAATTAATGGAAACATCAAAAGGCCTGCCACGAACCAGAGCCCAGAAGCTTTTAACTTCTTAGCAAGTTTAATTAATGGAAACCGTTGGAAAGAAAAACATTCAAACCCTCGACCAAGGCTTCTTTTAACTTCTTAGCAAGTTTAATTAATGGAAACTGCGCAGGGTTTTATGCCCAGCACGCCTAATATAACTTTTAACTTCTTAGCAAGTTTAATTAATGGAAACCTTTTGGTGTGTTCTCCCCAAAGCTCTTTGAAGCTTCTTTTAACTTCTTAGCAAGTTTAATTAATGGAAACAAAAAAATAATAACACAAACAGAACCATTTTTGGACAGTTGGTCTTTTAACTTCTTAGCAAGTTTAATTAATGGAAACGTTCTGAGGTTGAACGTAAAGCAGGCCGAGGGGCTTGTCTTTTAACTTCTTAGCAAGTTTAATTAATGGAAACTTTTCAAGTTTTGGGTGCCCCGCGCATCCCCAACCCCTTTTAACTTCTTAGCAAGTTTAATTAATGGAAACTTTAAGTTTACGCAGGTTTTTATCCCAAAAAAACCAATCTTTTAACTTCTTAGCAAGTTTAATTAATGGAAACTTTCGAAGGTCAGAACCCCGACTATTCCGGAGAAAAACCTTTTAACTTCTTAGCAAGTTTAATTAATGGAAACATAGCGATTAATCTGGGGCAGGTCTTATATACCTGGTCTTTTAACTTCTTAGCAAGTTTAATTAATGGAAACATCGAACATCACAGAACCATCTGGCGTAACATCTTTTAACTTCTTAGCAAGTTTAATTAATGGAAACGTCGTATCATTGCAGCGTAATGAGGGTCTCTACGTCTTTTAACTTCTTAGCAAGTTTAATTAATGGAAACTACCTAGTAGGCATAAAATTACAATTACTATTAGTGTGGCTCTTTTAACTTCTTAGCAAGTTTAATTAATGGAAACGGTGTTCTTTGAGCTCTTTGAGCTGGGGTTTGTCCAGCTTTTAACTTCTTAGCAAGTTTAATTAATGGAAACCACCATTACTAACCCCGCTGATACTAATAATAGTAGCAGAAGAACTTTTAACTTCTTAGCAAGTTTAATTAATGGAAACTCCGGATGGTGCACCCGGTACTGACAGGTGTCCGTATTTGTTTGGCTTTTAACTTCTTAGCAAGTTTAATTAATGGAAACAAAACCCTGCCGCGAACCCTAACCCTGCGGAAAGTAATAAACGCTTTTAACTTCTTAGCAAGTTTAATTAATGGAAACATTTTTTTTAACATGATGATTTTTCTTGATAAGGTTATCCCAGCACTTTTAACTTCTTAGCAAGTTTAATTAATGGAAACCACTGGCACGAGACCAACCGTAGCGGTCGTTATCTCCTTTTAACTTCTTAGCAAGTTTAATTAATGGAAACCGCCATAGATGAAAAAATCTGGGATCGTTTTTTTTTGCCTTTTAACTTCTTAGCAAGTTTAATTAATGGAAACGCTAGATACAGTATTACACCGTGTAGCACTGCTAAAACTTTTAACTTCTTAGCAAGTTTAATTAATGGAAACTTTTTTTTTGAGATCCGTTTTGAATTCCTCTTTTTTTCTTTTAACTTCTTAGCAAGTTTAATTAATGGAAACCCTCAACATATTTGCAGGTCACTCGGTTCTGCTCGAGTCTTTTAACTTCTTAGCAAGTTTAATTAATGGAAACTCAGGGGAACGTACCAACCGTCTTCTTCAACGCGAGAATCTTTTAACTTCTTAGCAAGTTTAATTAATGGAAACGATGAGCCGCCGAGAAAGATCACAATTTAAGAGCGAACGCTTTTAACTTCTTAGCAAGTTTAATTAATGGAAACCTTTGTGACAATCGTTAACTTGCGCCGATAGCGTCTTTTAACTTCTTAGCAAGTTTAATTAATGGAAACCTACACGGAAGGGGATTGGGGTAATCCCATCCCAGGGTGTTCCTTTTAACTTCTTAGCAAGTTTAATTAATGGAAACCGACACCCCAACAAGCGTCGTCGAGTTTAGAAACGGTATACTTTTAACTTCTTAGCAAGTTTAATTAATGGAAACCATTCTGCTGTTCATTTTTGATTCTAGATAAACTTCCAACTTTTAACTTCTTAGCAAGTTTAATTAATGGAAACCGTAATCCCACGTGCGCGAGATTGTTCCCCATAACTTTTAACTTCTTAGCAAGTTTAATTAATGGAAACACAAAGGGCCCCGATTAAGACCTTAGCCATAGCCACTTTTAACTTCTTAGCAAGTTTAATTAATGGAAACGAATCACCTTCTTGTGTTTCTGAGGTTTTGACATATGGTTTCTTTTAACTTCTTAGCAAGTTTAATTAATGGAAACTTTTGGGAACCGTTGAGGGGAAGACAACCTCCGATTCTTTTAACTTCTTAGCAAGTTTAATTAATGGAAACAAGGCTACTCCAAGGGGAGCAGTTAACGCGATTTCTACTTTTAACTTCTTAGCAAGTTTAATTAATGGAAACATTACTACCTTCTTAAATATCGCTATTGCTTTCATCTTTTAACTTCTTAGCAAGTTTAATTAATGGAAACGTTTTTGCCCTTGTAGCTGTTGTTTTTGGTCTAACGTAACTTTTAACTTCTTAGCAAGTTTAATTAATGGAAACATCTTCTTGTAGCTTGCCATGCCAATTCGGAACCATTCTTTTAACTTCTTAGCAAGTTTAATTAATGGAAACTTTTTCTCAAAGGCCCAGTCATGCATAGCTAGAATGCTTTTAACTTCTTAGCAAGTTTAATTAATGGAAACCTTATAAAAGCGACTATGATTAATTTTTTCATGGCTTTTAACTTCTTAGCAAGTTTAATTAATGGAAACAACCCCATATTCTCGAACTCATGAAGTTTTCGATGGTTCTTTTAACTTCTTAGCAAGTTTAATTAATGGAAACTCAAAAATGCACAAAGGGGGTGCCGTGCACCATACTTTTAACTTCTTAGCAAGTTTAATTAATGGAAACTGTTGCTGTGTTAAATTAGACGACTAGCGTAAGTTTTGCACCTTTTAACTTCTTAGCAAGTTTAATTAATGGAAACATTGAAACCTCTGTTTCCAGAAGTTATTAAGTTTTTCTTTTAACTTCTTAGCAAGTTTAATTAATGGAAACTCAAAGAATACGAGATTCACGAGAATCAGAAAGTTCTTTTAACTTCTTAGCAAGTTTAATTAATGGAAACAAAAACCATCTCGCCCTTTTCGTTGTAGTCGTATACTTTTAACTTCTTAGCAAGTTTAATTAATGGAAACATTGAGCAATCTGCTGTCCAACAGTCAAGTTCAAAAAACTTTTAACTTCTTAGCAAGTTTAATTAATGGAAACGTACACCAATCCGGCTAGGCAGTCTTCTTTTTGACACACTTTTAACTTCTTAGCAAGTTTAATTAATGGAAACGTATTTTGTCCGGCAATATATGCCTTTTCTTTGTTGTCTTTTAACTTCTTAGCAAGTTTAATTAATGGAAACTCTTTCTTCTAGGTCACTCAGTGTTGCACTGAGTCTTTTAACTTCTTAGCAAGTTTAATTAATGGAAACAAATGAGAGAAACTATGTTCTGCTAGTTTCCCCCCATCTTTTAACTTCTTAGCAAGTTTAATTAATGTGAAGCTAACGATTAGTGAATAAAAAATCTCCTACTTTAATTTTCTAAGGAGATTTTTTTACTAATAAAGGTGAGAGATAAGATTTTGTTTTTTCTAGATTACATAATATTGTGGAGGGGGTTCAGGGTGTTTGCTACCGATAGTTAAAGTTTTTGAGGTAGCATCTTTTGAGAGCCAATAAAATCTAACATTATCTTCTTCTGGTTTAACTTTTTTTTTGACTTTTTCATAAAGTTCTCGCATTTCCGCTAAAGATAAAAAGCACTCAAACACAGAAAACTGTACTCTTTTGCCGTATCCTTCCAGAAAGTTAGATAATTTAGTGCGTCTTTTATTGTCAGGAATATCGTAAACAATTAATACTAACATTAGGAGGCTCGAAAGAAAGGTTCATAGGCTATAGATGACAGCAAGCTACGTTTATACAGCCGAATTTGTAATTGAATGGCTTCTCGGTAAGAAATCTGAGATGAAATTTGAGAGTGGGTAACTTTTTCAGTCATTCGCTTCTCAAATTGATTCAGGAATAGTCGTCTCCCCTGTTCAGTTAAATAGATTCCTGGCTTTTCAGTTAAAGATTCAAAATCTTTAGATTTTAGGATAGATTGGTTAAATAAAGTTAACATTAAACTATCAACAATGGGCGACCGAAATTCTTCCATTAAATCGAAAGCTAAATAAGGTTTTTTCTTTTCACCATAATGAAAGTTACCCAAATAAGGAGAAAGACCTTCAGCAATAATTAAACTGAGAACATTGTTAAATAAAAGAGTGTAGCCAAAGCTTAAAAGAGCATTGACTGGATCAGTGGGAGGTTGACGATGACGTTGAGAAAAATTAAAGTCTGGGTTGATTATTAATTGTCCCAAAGCGGAAAAATAGCGAGCAGCACTAATCCCTTCGTAACCTCTTAAACTGTCAATATTATCTACCAATTTCAAGGCTTCAAGATCAGTATTAATCCCTGAAATTGCCTGTTCAATGTCTAAAATATTGCGCTGACGATTTAATCTTAGTAATAATTGTTTAGAATTGATTAACTTGCCTCGAACAATAGCTTTGGATGTATTCAATTGAAATTGGTGATCATTCTGGTGTTGAAACTGTAGTAATTCCACATTCAAATTAGATGCTTCTTTACTCCAAAGGTGTCCTTTATATCGCCCAGAAAGACTGAGGAACAAGACAGCAATTCGTGATTCTAAACAAGTAGCGATCGCTGGAGTAGATAAATTAATATTGCCAAACAGAAGAATTCTTTCCACATCTCGAATGGGGACTTCTATTTTATCCTTGTCTGGTACATGAATAAGAAACCGAAACTGTTCTTTCAACAAGCTTGTTCCCTGTTCTAGTAAATATAATGTAGCCATTGTCTGATTCCAAACATTTTTTTGAGGACGTGGCGCAACTTGTATTTGTTGTTGCTTCGGATTGGAAGTATTAGTGAGGGTTTTAATTTCCACAGAAGACATGATTAATTGCCGAGATATTTCTTCTTTTTCTGGTTGTAACTCTTCTGCGTCTGAACTTTTTTTTTTCCTGATAAACATTCTCCGACTCTCTGTGTTTCCCCATCTCCTCGTTTTTTCTTGGGTTTATCTACAGGAAAAATAGCATTTTCTAAAAAGCCATGACCTAGAAAACAAAACCCGTGTTCAAAGTCAGTAAGTTGGGTTTTATCACGATTAATATTGAGCTTAAGAGAATGAAGTAGATCAACAACTTCCGAGTAAGCTTGTCTAATTCTTTCTTGAGTACGAGCTAAAATTAAAAAATCATCTGCATAGCGTACTAATTTAATATCCGAATTAGCAATAGTGTGATCAAATTTATCTAAATAGATATTAGCAAGCAAAGGAGAAATAACCGAGCCTTGAGGTATTCCTTTCTTTGGTAATTTCAATCCTTGCTCGCTTAATATCCCTGAAGAAATCCAAGCTTTGATCAGACATAAAATACCAGGGTGATCGATATATTGACGTAATTGGACAAGCAAGATCTGATGATCGATATTATCGAAATACTGAACGATATCTGCATCTAACACCCATCGATATCCGAGATCACGCCAATCAGCGACTTTTTCTACCGCCTGAATATAAGATAGATTAGGACGATAAGCAAAACTACAAGGAGAAAAATGAGGTTCAACCAGAGGAGAAAGCACATTTAAAAGAGCTTGTTGAACAATTCGTTCTCTAACGGTTGGAATTCTTAATTCTCGCCATTTACCTCCTTCTTTAGGAATTTTGACTTGTTTGTAAGGGTGAGGGCAATAAGTGCTATTAGCGACTGCTTCTCTTAATTGAACAAGATTAAAATCTTGATTTTGAGCAAAATCATCAATCGTTTCAGCGTCAACTCCCGCACAACCGTTATTTTCTTTGACTTTCAACCAAGCTTGTTGGAAGTTAGACAAATTGAGAAAGTCATTAACGATGGTTATCATCAGGCAAATCCCAAGAAAAATAGAATCAAGAAATTCTATAAATCTCTCGGAATGACCTCTTTCCCTAATCAATGCCTTCCTTATTCGGATAGAGACTGGATGGAATAAAGCCACTCAAAGGTAAGCTAGGTAAGGACTTGAGAAATTGAAGGCTCTTCTAGGTTGTGTGTGAGGATGGTATAATATTAATACAGAACAGGAGGTGGGTTATGTGGATAAATTTTAATCAACTCCTCGATTTACCAAATGTAACAGGTTCTTCAGTTTGTGTTATGCAATGGAGGGGAGTTATAAGGGTTCCATCCCTTATAGAATCCATTTGGTATCTTTTATAATGTAGATGCCCTTGCTGAAAAGGTGACGCGAAAACCTTGTCCATTATAGGTTTCAGGGGAGAGAGTCTCTAGCCTGCGCGAGCG
>VYLY01000002.1_pt1 | contig 45715 bp, 19 predicted proteins | sample 5115341 | NCBI WGS metagenome assembly VYLY01 (sample SAMN12291790, study PRJNA351875) | freshwater metagenome | isolation source: freshwater lake | place: USA: Michigan, Lake Sixteen | collected 2013-08-07 | reverse complement strand
ATTGACTCAGAAACAGCTATTCCGGGGTTACTCAAGGCTTTAGAACACTCTCATTGGTATGTTCGTAGGAAGGCAGCCGAGGCTTTGGGTAATATTGGCTCAGAAACAGCCATTGCGGGGTTACTCAAGGCTTTAGAAGACTCTCATTGGTATGTTCGTAGGAAGGCAGTCGAGGCTTTGGCTAAGATTGGCTCAGAAACAGCCATTGCGGGGTTACTCAAGGCTTTAGAACACTCTTATAAGTATGTTCGTATGTACGCAGCCGAGGCTTTGGGTAATATTGGCTCAGAAACAGCGATTCCGGGGTTACTCAAGGCTTTAGAAGACTCTAATAAGGATGTTCGTAGGAACGCAGTCGAGGCTTTGGGTAATATTGGCACAGAAACAGCCATTGCGGGGTTACTCAAGGCTTTAGAAGACTCTAATAAAGATGTTCGTATGTACGCAGCCTTCGCTTTGGGTGAAATTCAATGCCTTATCCGATGCAGAAGATAGCGTTCGTTTCAGTGCCACCGATGCAATCGGTAAAATTGGTTCTCGTTATGCCTTAACCTAAAATGGCAATCAGTCCTGACAATTTACCTTGAGATTCACATTGAAAACCTTCATCGTGCCAAGCTTCTAAATCAACGGAATTTAAGGGAATGACTTGCCAACAGCGGGGATAGATTAATTGTCCCACAAAAGCCCAAATTATACTTCTAGTCACATCTAACCCAGTTTTTAGCTTTGATTCGTGATTACCGGGGATACCAATTTCTCGGACTGCATCGATTTCTACTGCTATACCATGGGATTGCAAGTGAATTTCTGCTAACCATTTAGCGCGGGGTAAATGAGTAGGAGAGGTGACAACTTTTACTTTATGTACTCCCCATTGTTTTAAAATTGGCACAGCAAAGAAAAAATTGCCGAAGGTAGAATCAGCACACTTTTCTAACCAGACGTTAGTTTTTGGCGCTTTTGCCCGTTCAAATAGTAATAAAATACAGGGGTCTTTCGAGCCTTGGGAAATTAAAATCGGTATATCGGGGTATTGCTGGGCTAGATTGGCTACATAAATTTCCCGACGAATGCTGCCCCCCAAAACTAAGATGGCATCAATGGGTTTTTGTTGATTAATTGGCCAGCGGATGGCTAAATTAATCGCTAAATTAAGGATAATAAACCCAAAAACCAGAATCGGAGTTATTTTTAACCATCTTTGCCAATTTCGGTGTTTACGGGCAACATTTTTCGTTTTTTTCGCCATTGTTAGAGACGGTGTAACAATTGTGCTTTGATAATTTTTTCTGCGGGGTTGAGTTTGACTAATTGTGAACCTGTCCCGTCTTTACCCGTAACTGTCACAGTTTCTACCTCTAAGGGTAGTTTTCGATTCTGATTGGTACTTAATAACACTATACTCCCCTCCCGGGCCGCTACCATGGCCGCTAAACTATCCTGTTTGTTGACGAATTGTAAAGCGGGTGAACCAAGATCGCCTAATTGTGATAGACGTAAATTCTCGATCGCCAGTCTTTTCCCGTAACCTAATCCCGAAATCAGCAGCAGATTTTCCCGATGAGGGAGAGAAACACAGCCGGCTAGATTTTCCCCGTAGCGCAATCGCAAAATTGCTAAACCCTGGGCAGATTTACCCATAATTGGCAATAATTCCTCGCGCACGGGATAACGCAACACCCGACCGCTACTGGTGGCGATCGCTAAGTCCAGGCCCTCGTGAGTAAAAATAGCGCCATACAGGCGATCGTCTTCTTTCAATTTCATGAGGGACAAACCCCGACTACCAACCCCCTCTAATTCATCGATGGGAAGCCGCTTTATTCGCCCCTGTTGACTCAGTAAAAGCAATTCTTGATTTTTTTGAGGTTCCGTCAAGAAAAATTGATTTAACACGGCTTCTGAATCTTTTTGGGCGGTTTTGGTCAGCAGACGGTCGATTAACACCGGTTGATTGTCTTTTGGAGGAACTTCCCGGGTAGCAATCGGGTAAGCTTTAGCATTATCGAGGATAACTAGGAAATTTTCCCGTTTTTCGATCGCCTGTTGATAGATAATTAAACCCCGGTCCGGCGCTCGCTCTTCTGGTGTCGTCCAACTAATTTTATCTTCGGCATCAAGCAATAAAATCGCATTTTCTGGGGGTTCTTGGGGCGTAAATAGGCTTAAACTCGGTGCATTCTCACTCTCAGACTTTTTCTTAACTTTATTCTCCTGTTTTTTAACTTCTGCCTCGAAAGAGGGTGTGGGGTGTGGGGTGTGGGGTGTGGGGAAGGAAACCTCTTTCATCTGTGGGGGTGAAAAATTTTTCATCGGGACTGACTCCTGCTTTTTAACCACAGAATCCAGTTTCTTCCCTGCTGACTGCTCCTTTGTCCCCGCTCCCTTCTGACTGCTCCCTGCTCCCGACTTCCCAGTGCGAATTTTTGTCCGTCTGCTATCGGCGAATTTTTTCTTTAAAGAGCGCAATTCTTTTTTCAGAGACTTGAGAAACTCCTGACGGTTATGGAGGAGGGTTTCCAACTGTTGAATTTTTGTTTGTAATTCCGTCGCTTCCGTCTCTAATTTTTGTCTTTCCAAACCAGTTAGACGACGTAGGGGCATAGCCAAGATAGAATCAGCTTGAGCGTCACTAATGCCCAATTCTGCCTGAAAACGGTACTTAGCCGTCGTACCATCGGGGGCATTTTTGAGAATATCCACCACTCGATCGATATTCTGCAAAGCTAATAATAAACCCTCGACTAGGTGTAAGCGATCGCTGGCCTGTTGCAACTCATCGCCATACTGACGGGTGAGAGTTGTTTCTCGAAAGCGCAAGAATTCCTGTAAAACTTGTTTTAAAGATAACTGCCGGGGTTGATTATCGACCAAAGCGAGGATAATCGCCCCAAAATTAGTCTGTAGGGCTGTTTGTTGGTATAAAGCCGCCAAAACCTGCTGCGGTTGACTTTCCCGCTTTAATTCAATCACTACCCGAATGCCTTCGCGATTACTTTCATCGCGGATATCGGCAATTCCCTCCAATTTCCCTAAATTAACTAATTCGGCGATTTTTTCAATCCATGCCGCCTTATTCACCTGAAAAGGCAACTCAGTAACCACAATTGCCGTCCTTTCCCTTCGGCGCTTGCCCTCAATGATAATTGTTTCAGTTTTCGCCACTCCGCGCACGGGAATAATCCCCCTACCGGTGCGATAAGCCTCCCGAATGCCGGTATCATCTAAAATCTCGCCTCCCGTGGGAAAATCGGGCCCGGGGATAATTTCTACTAACTTTTCCTCGCTTAAATCGGGATTATCAATCAAAGCGATTAAACCTTCCACCACTTCCCCTAAATTATGGGGAGGAATATTAGTCGCCATCCCCACCGCAATACCTGAACAACCATTAAGAATGAGTATCGGTAACTGAGCGGGTAAAACAACGGGTTCCTGTTGAGAATTATCAAAATTACTGTTGAAATTAACGATAGCTTCGCTAATTCCCCCCAAAACCGCTTGATCACCGATGCCGGCCAAACGGGTTTCTGTATAACGCATGGCTGCTGGGGGGTCGTTATCGATCGAACCAAAGTTACCATGGCCCGATAAAAGTGGGTAACGACTGGAAAAATCCTGTACCATACGAACCAGTGCCTCGTACACTGACTGATCGCCATGGGGATGATATTTACCCAAGACATCCCCCACCACCCGCGCACATTTGCGAAAAGGGCGATCGGGGGTTAAACCCAGTTCGTGCATAGCGTATAATATGCGACGATGTACTGGTTTTAAGCCATCCCGTACATCCGGCAACGCTCGCCCCACGATCACACTCATGGCATATTCTAGATAGGAGCGTTCCATCTCTTGGTGTAAAGCCGTGGGTATAATTTGACCACTAGCTAAGAAATCCAGTTGTTTGGCCATGAGTCTCTCGTTTTCAATCTGTCTAGCTGTGAATCATAAGGCATTTTGCCCGTTTTGACCTTGTTTATCCCTGAGCATCCCTATGACGACTGTTTTGATTGTAGAAGACGACCCGATTAATTTTCGCGTTTTTGCCAAAATTTTGACCAAACGAGGTGGTCTAGAGGTTAAAGGGACTGAAGACGTGGAGGAAGTGCTTCGTATTGCTCGGGACAAGGAAGCGGACGTGATCTTAATGGATGTCTCCCTCTCCCATAGTGTCTATGAAGGGAAAGCGGTAGATGGTATTAAAATCAGCCAAATTCTCAAAGCTAACCCCGAAACCGCCGATTTACCTGTTATTCTCGTCACCGCTCACGCTATGGAGGGCGATCGAGAGAATTTTCTCAAGCAGAGTCAGGCCGATGGTTATATTTCTAAACCCGTGGTTGATCACCAAGCTTTTGTTGATCAAATTTTGGCGATCGTTGATCGGGAGTCGGTGTAAGCTTTGAGTCTTCTTTTGTTAGTATATCAGTATTTATCTAGACCGGTGGCTTTGAGTTTACCCCCAACAGCTATCTCCCTAATCCTCCACTCTGCCATAGATGGCGTAGGCTCGATCGAGCGACCAGGCCCACATCTGATCCCCTAGGGAAAAATGCCACCATTCCCCCTTATGTTGACTAAATCCCGCCTCCTCCATCACTTTAGCCAATAAAACTCGTTTTTGATGATAACTCTGTTCTCGCGGGCTTTTTGCGGGGATATAATAATCGGGATGCGATCGCTCTCCGATCTCATCGATTTCTCCCCCCATGTCGATGGCTTGTCCCTTCTCGTCAACTAGGGTAATATCGATCGCCGCTCCGGTACTATGGGGAGGCGGGGTGGCGGCATTATCGCTGGGAACCGCCCAAATAGTGTAAACTTCTGTTAAAATCCCTTGACTTTCTGCCTCCGATAGTTTCTCTTTGGCTAATCCTCTTGTGTCTAGGAGAGTCTGAAAACTGTAATCGACCATAAATTGTTGCACTTCCAGCGGTCGATAGGCATCAAAAATCAAAATTTGCCAACCAGGTTGATAGACTTGCAGACGGTTTTGAGCCTCAATCAGAGCATTTAACACCCCTTGTCGCAAAAAATAGGGAGATTTACCCCGATAATTAGCCCCTAATTTCTCGTAAGCGTGGGGAGAAGGTATAACAAACTTATCTGCGGGTATAGGTACTAGGGGTTCCCCGCATTCACGAATAGGAATTTTTTGGTAGGGTTTCATCGCGTCGTCGGGAAACAGTAATTTTATTGATTGTCAACTCGAAAGACTAGATAGGGGAAATGCGGCCGGGAAAATCCAGGGACGTTTACGGGTAAAATAAACCCGTTATTCCTCCTCCTCATCGGTTGTAGGGAATTTCATGCTGGCCCAAGTTAACTGTTTTTGCGGGTCTTTTTCCGGTTCACTAAAACTCTCTTTTAGTTGTTCTTTCACCTGAGCAATATTGCCACTTTGAGCGGCATTCTTTAGATCATAGACATAACGGGCATTTTCGATCGCTTCCTCTTTACTACGAGAACTAGATTCAAAGCATTTTTCTAGATCTTTGTAAATACCCTTGCGAGAGATTTTGAGAAAATATTGACGTTCCGTATCGATCAGTTTAGCCAATAATTCTAGGTGCATGGAATCCTCGGCACAGATATCCGCGAGTATATCCCATTCTTCACTCCCCAAAAGATTATTATCCGCTCCCGGTCGCGGGTCTTGAAAAGTTTCTCCAGTCACTTGTTTATAAATCTTCGGTAATTGGTCATCAAATTCGTGCTTTTCTTCCCTCCAAATCCGGCGAATTTCGCTGAGTTCCTCCGTGGTAATTAGGGTAATATCTTTCATGTCCTCCGGTGCATTAGTACGCACGCTCTCCTGAGCCTCTAATACCCGTCTTAGCCAATATTCTCGCCATTGTTTAGTATAAGGGCCCGGTATGGGTTCGATCTTGTCTGAACCAAAAAGTTCAACCTTGCCATAAATGCGGCGAAAATCTCTCCTTTCTCTGTCGTTTTTCAAGTCTAATTCGTTGCGAAGGTCTAAAAGCGGTTGTAACCATTCTTTTTCTTGATCATTCTGTATCATTGCCTCCATGGATTTATCTTTATTCACCATCGTACACACCCAACAACCAAAGCGCGAATCTCCACAGCTAGGAGTGGAAGTATCTACCACTAGGGGACATTCATTATCCGCAGTCGCTCCTCGATACATAGCTAATAATTCTTTGTTATCTCCTCCCCAGGGATTTTCCCACTGCATTAAGTACATCCATACTTCATCAGTACGCCAATCTTCTATGGGAGTATAAATCAAAGAGTTGATTAAACGTCCATTGGGGCTTAATCTGTCACGAACTCTACCTATTTCATGTTTTTTCATGGTGATTGCTCGCGCTTGACTTTCAGCCTTCCTAATTCCTAGCACAACAATAGTTTCACAATGAACCCTGACTAAATTGCGAATAAAGTTATTGACAGGCTGAATTTTCATGCGATCAGTACACCAACGAAAGCCGTGCCTTGGAGCAGGATATCCTTTTCCTATCAGACAAACCCAGAAAGTAGCGTCAACTTCAGGATGCAGTAGATGCGATTTAACAGGCATTTGTTGCTGTTTTGCCGCTTCTGTAAGCTGTCTAATACATCTGCGTACCCAAGTAGAAACAATTGGGTTTTCAACAAAAGTATCGGTAGTGATGACATGAATGGTTTTGTTTCGCTTCTCTAATGGTAAGGCGGCGATCGCATTCCAGATTAACTGTAATATACTTGTACTATCTTTTCCCCATGATACTCCCACAACCCAAGGAATAGTATCTGCACAGTATAATTCCTGTATTTCTTGAGTTAAATAATTTAAATCCTCGACAAACTCCGCAATAGTACGGATAGGCGACTTATCTGATTTGAGGGTATCTGTCATAAAAAGTCCGTATTTCTCTCCATACTGAGTGTCTCAAGGATGACTACAGAGTTTCGTATAAAGATGAAGTATGACCGGATTTGGCATCATCCCTCGACGATCAGCTGCTGTTCCTTGTTCCCTATTCTGGCGTTCCCTATTCCCCAAAACGAAAACTTCGTGCCTCATCATTAAGATAACTGCTATAATATATGATTATTGAGTGTTTTTTGGTGTTTTTTTCTATTATGTCTGATATTGCACCTCATTCTTCAGATTTGACTCAACAACTGAATCAGGTACTGGAATACTACTTTTCTGAGCATTACAGAGAGAAATGCTATCTTGGGCTAGTTTTCCAACAAGGAAAACGAAAAATGGTTCAAATAAACGTTCCCGCTCATGATTTACCAACCTTGCTCCAAGCAAAGCCATCTACAGGGAACGATCCCGATTCAGGAAAAAATCGCCCAGAGGTTCAAGGACATACAGAGGAAGTTAAAGAATATATCCTTAAGCGGATTAAACAAGATAAACCATGGATTTTAGGAACTCTAACAGCTAATGTTGATCCAGAAAAAATTAAGCTGATCGATCTTGCTCGTGGGCTATGCTTGGTTATAATCGGACGTGGAATCAAATTAGATATTACAGATGGTCAACATCGTAAACGCGCTATTCACGAATTGATTACGAATTCTGAGGGTGAACTAATCGGTGATAATGATTTTCCTATTACTTTGGTATTGGAAGGGGATTTTAGACAATGCCAAACTGATTTTAGAGATATGGCTCAAACAAGGCCTTTAGATAAATCATTACTTCTCTCCTTTGGGGAATTTGAAGGACGGGTGGGTATTACTAAAAATTTACTCCATCAAGTGTCTATGTTTGCTGGTAAAACAGAAGCTATCAAAGATCAAACTTCGTTAAAAAAGAAGATTGTTTATACATTTAACTATGTGGCAAAATTAGTAAGTTTAGCATTTGATAACGACATTAATTCTGATTTAACAGAGATAAGCGTTGAAGAATCATCTGAGGCTTTATCTAAAGGTTTAAATCAGTTTTTTTCTGAGTGTTCTCAAACTAGAGCAATAGCGGAGAATAGCACAGATAAATTAACTGTTGATCAGTTAACTAAATTTCAGATAAGTTGTATTTTAGGGCGTAGCGTAGGCTTAGAAATATTAGGGTACTTGTTGTATGATATTTACGATGAAAATAACAACAGTTTTGATAGTGCTAAAATTTCATTGTTGGCTGGATTAGACTGGGCAACTGGTAGTGATCTTTGGAGTGGAAATGTCGTTACAATAAGTCCTAACCCTAAAAAGCCAGCAAATCCTTACAGAATATCTGCGACTATGAATATGGTAAAACTGGCAGTTTACAACGTAAAAAATCGGCTAGGATGGGTAGAAAAATCTACAAGTTCTATGTTAGATTTTCAATGATCGAGCGCGGCTGACAAGCGATCGCATACTATAGAACTTGCGTACTACGATTAACCCTTAATGCAACTTTAAAAACCCACTTCCCACTCCCCCCTAGACCTTTTAAACGGGATTTAGCATCACGTTCCCGGGTTGAGGGTCGAAATCCCGTTAGGGATTAAAGAGTAACTCCACCGTCCACGGGTAAAACCACACCTGTCATATAGGGGTTGATAATCAAACTCAATACTGCTAGGGCGACTTCTTCGGGTTGCCCTAAATGTTCGACAGGTAGAGCAGAAACCGCCCATTTGCTCAGGTCGGAGCGTTCCGAATCACTTTGACTGCTCCAGATACTTGTATCTTCTATTAATCCGGGGGCAACAACGTTAACGCGAACAGGAGCGAGTTCTAGGGCGAGGGCGCGTCCAAATACTGCTACGGCACTATTAGCGGCGGCTATGACGGAAATTCCGCCCATTTTGGAATATTTGAAGATAGTGACGCTTGATGTCAGGGTAATAGAACCGTCCTTGGCCAAAGTTTTCAGGGAGCCACGCACTGCTAAAAAGGTGGCCCAGAATTTATCCATACCTCCCTGGGCCGTTTCTGTGGTCATTTCAGTTAATAAGGCTCGCGGCATATTTCTGTCTCCCAGAGAGGTTACTACTAAATGGTCAAAGTTGCCAATTTCTGCAAAAAAGGCATTAACAGAATCTTCTTCTAAAAAATTAACAGTTTTGGCTTCAATCTCCCCGGAAATTAGGGCAACAGCCGCAGCTAATTTCTCTTGAGAAGCATGGGAAAGCACCACTTTTGCCCCCAGGGAGAGCAATTTTTCGGCAATCGCTAGGTCAATCCCGGAGCTTGCACCAATAATAACGACTTTTTTACCCGATAAGGAATCAAACATTTTTTTGTCTCCAAAAATTTCAGAAAAACTTACAGCTATTACAGCATATTGACTGGCTTTTGGGCAGCAACTAACCAATAAGTTATGGACGAGGAACTTAGCAAATTATCCAGAGGCTTAATGTTTAAATTATAGGTTTCTTCGTCTAATTTTCCTGATTGCAATTCCTCTGTTAACCAAGATTTAAGATGGCGAAAATGTCTGAACCAGCACTCCTCCGTCACCTCGACAAATTGAACATCTTTAAACCCTGCCTGTTGATAAAGATTTTGATACTCTGCAATATCTTTGACCCTGTTTGCTTGGGGAACTGTCCAATCCCCTAAAAGTTCTGTTGTGGCAAAACTCAGATCTGAGAGAATTAAGGTTCCCCCCGGCTTTAATACTCGCCAAGCTTCTTGTAGGAATTGCTGTCTAGTATTAAAATAAAAAGCCGCTTCTACACAAATAATTTGCTCAAAAGAATCATCGGCAAAATCCATCTCTACTGCGTCCATTAACAGAAATTTACCCTCGGGAAAATTCAAGAGACTTCTGGCAATTTGTGTGGGAGAAATGTTAATGCCTACAATTGCTGTCAATGGGTAATATTTGAGAAGATAATGGGTAGTTGCTCCTAAACCACAGCCAACGTCAAGAATTGTTCCCTGTTTGTTGGGAATAAATTCTAAAAGTTTCTCCATCAGAGTAGAGGATGCTTCCTGTTGATCTTGGGTATGGGAGAGCCAATAACCGACATTAAAAAACTCTCTTTCACCATAAAACTCTCGAATCGAAGGACTACAAATTAAATCATCGAATCTAGCAATCCATTCATTTTTATCCATTTTTAAACTCACTTAACTCTTTCGGCAAAAAACTACATTAGTCTAACACGATTGGGCTTAGTAGAGTGGGAAGTGGTTTATAGCAATGCTTGCCAAACTCCTGTTAAGGCACTAGATATTGACCGCGTGGCTGAGGCGATAGAAAAAAAGGAGCCACAGCTTTTTGCTTAGATACCGATAAATTTCCCTTAGAGGTTCAACTAACAGCCCAATTTAATGGTAAAAAAAGTTTTTATCAATTAACCTATAACCATCAATCTATATTATCATATCTGGTGAGGGACAGAAGTTATCGCTTTTGAATTAGGAATGGGGAGCGGGGGACAGGGAAGAAAATCGTCGTACCTCATGACTCTGAATACCGCTATAAGTGTCACCCATGAAAGTGCGGGTAAGGTGAGTATTTGACTTGAGTAAGACGGCAATATATGTTACTATCACAGGGTAATTGCAGCTATCTTGAAAAAGCTGCCACTCAAAACTAGGAATGACCATGAATTATCCTAATAGCGAACAAAGTAAAGCAATCCCCTTCTTTGCTCGTTTTTTATCGGCGGACCAAGACGAGGCTCCGACCCCCGATTCCCCCCCCGATTCTGAACCGGCTCCCGTTTGGACTTGGAAATGGCCTTCTGACTGGGAAGATAGTTAATTAATTTAAAGATTGCTTTCAGTAATTCAGACAGAAATAAACCACCGCCATAAGTCAAGCAGGAGTAAGATTTATGGCGGTTTTTTGTTGTATTTAGGGTTTGCTGAAAAAGTCAATTGGCTGGTGGAGACAGCCGGGTAGAGGAGGGAGAAAGTGCTTAGTTAAGTTAAAACTACTCTTCAGCAATTTCGACTTCTTTGGGAGCAACGGGTTCTTCGGCAGTAATTTCGACTTCAATAGCCTTTTTCAGGTTAAGTTTTAGAACTTGAGAAATTGGTAAACCTTCCACCTCATTGATGAGATATTCTTGAGTTTCTGTTTCACGACGTTTGAGATAGACCGTTTTAAGCAGTGCCTCAATGCCATAACCCGTAACAATGTCACCAATAATGGTAGAGATGCCTAAGACCCCAAGTCCACCAATTAGTCCCAGCGGACCGCCTAACCCTAAAAGTGCGTAAATTGCAGGATAGGCAGTAGTGCTGGATGCGGCAATAGCAATAATGAAAATAATGCCGGGGAGTCCCAGAGAAGCAAGTTTTTGAACAACTTCATCTAGAGAAATTCCCCAGGAGACAAGTTTTTTGTTGATTTCTGTGGGATTAATTCCCAGAAAATCCTTGGGAATGGCCGTTTCAGTAGTTTCCGTCATTGATGAGACTCCTAAAATCACTAAGTTGGATTGGTTGGTCGGGATTTCAGTCATATAAAATCCATGGTAAGGCAAAAGAATACAAATCGGCTGTCTAGCAATCAGATGCCTTGCAGCATTCTACATTAGTCTTACCGTTCACACAACTTGTAGAAAATCGTCAGTTCTTAGATTAAATCCTGTTTAAAAGATAGAGGAGATTGGGGAGAAACAATTGATAAGTAGTCTTGCAAAATAAATTTCCTAGTGAAGATAGGCACTCATGCAAGAGGCAAAAGGCAAAAGCTTTATCGAAATGTGTAACTAATTTTGCTTAGGTACTTAACTGGGTTTTTCAAGTTGGATTGGGAGTTAATCATAGTCTTAAAAACGGGTTTGGTATCAAATCTCAAGGCAAACTTTTAACTCTTCGGCTAAAATCTGGACATGGGGTTCTACCATAATCGAGACATGATTTCCTAGTACGAAATGAATCTCAACTGGCTCTGTAGAAAATTCACTCCAGCCTAAAGAGGAATCCTCGCAATCTCCAGCTATTAAATCTTTATTTGGATCATCAGATAATTCCTCACTGGCCCGTATAATCGTAATTTTACCGGGATAAGTCTGTTTAGGGAGATAATCAATCAGACATAAACAGCTAGTTTTATAGGCTTGGACAATTTTTTCAAGCTGCCTAGTTTCCGCATTGGGAGGAAGCATATTAGCCAGTTTAAAAAAGTTTAAGGCGTATTTTAATTGTTCCTCCACTGTTAAGAGTTGAAGAGTTTCATGGGAAATATCGATGGTTTTATCTAAATAAACTTCGATACCTTTGCTGACTTCAGCTAACCATCGCACATGATCCCAATTAATATAATCAAGCAAAATTTGTTTGTCTTTATAAGTGGGTGCTGAAGAATCAATGATTGCTAGTAATGCCACTTGTTGACCCTGATTAACCAACTGTTGAGCGATTTCAAAAGCCACATTACCACCGTAGGAATGTCCTCCCAAAAAGTAGGGTCCTTGGGGTTGTAAATCCTGCATGGCTTTAAGATAAATACTGGCTATATCCTCAATACGAGTGATTTCTCCAAACTGTTGATAGAGATCATTTTCAAAACTATAGAAAGGTTGATCTTTTCCTAAATAACGTCCTAAATGGTAAAAATAAAATGGTCGTCCCCCGGCGCCTGGAACACAGAAGAAAGGTGGCTTTGAACCCTGGGGTTGAATGGGAACCAAACAAGACTGGTTAGAGGAATCTGAATCGGTTTGGATAATGGTCGCTAACTGTTCAATAGTTGGGTTTTGAAACAGTGTGGTTACGGCAATTTCCTTGCCTAACTGTTCTTTAATTTGGGTGATTAAATAAGGAGCTAAAAGGGAATGACCACCGAGGTCAAAAAAGTTATCCTGCACGCTAATTTTGTCAATCTTTAGCACTTTTGACCAGATTTGCACGAGGTTTAATTCTAACTGATTACGCGCTTCAATAAATCTGTCTGAATCACTGGTATTACTAGGAGCTTTTAACCCACGACGATCAATTTTTCCGTTAGCTGTTAAAGGCAAAAACTCCAGCAGCACAAAGGCACTCGGAACCATGTAACCAGGCAATTTATGGCTAAGAAATTGACGCAAATCGTCACTTGTTAGCTTTACTCCTAGCTTAGGCACAATATAGGCAACTAACTGTTTTTCCCCCGGATTATCTTCACGAACAATCACACAAGAAGACTGTACCATCTCATTGTGACTAAGTACCGCCTCAATTTCTCCCAATTCAATGCGGAAGCCGCGAATTTTTACTTGATTGTCAATCCGTCCTACATATTCAATATTACCATCGGGTAAATAACGCGCTAAATCTCCTGTTTTATAGAGACGAGAATCTGGGTAATTACTTAAAGGATTAGGGATAAATTTTTCTTGGGTTAATTCGGGACGGTTAAGATAACCTTTGGCTAATCCTGCACCAGCAATATGTAATTCTCCGACTACACCAATCGGGACAGGTTGGAGATAGTTATCTAAAATGTAAACCTGTGTGTTGGAGATTGGACAACCAATGGGAATTGACTTTATTGTTGCCTCTAGTTGTGTAGGAATAGGATAGCAACAGGTAAAAGTTGTACTTTCTGTTGGTCCATATCCATTAATAATTTGCGTCAATGGCAAAGTTTCCAGTGCTTTATGAACATGAGCAGCCGAAAGTGCTTCTCCACCAATTAGTAGCTGTTTAATTCCTGATAAAGCTTGGGAATTATTGTCAATAATCGTATTGAACAAAGCAGCCGTTAGCCATAAAATAGTAATGCCATGTTTGTCTATTGCATTTCTTAAACTTGTAGCGGTAGGAATATCTTCCGTAAAAATCACACATCTCGCACCATGTAATAAAGCACCCCAAATCTCAAAGGTAGAAGCGTCAAAAGCAATGGGAGCCATTTGTAAAAATCTTTGTGTTGCATCTAGATGTGCGTAATTTACGCCCAACAAAAGACGATTAACGCTACGATGAATAACCTCAACACCTTTAGGTTTACCTGTAGAACCAGAAGTATAAATGACGTAGGCTAAATTATCCGCAGAAACCGCGCTGTTAAGATTCTCCTGACTTGCTTGATTAATTTGTTGCCAATCTTTGTCTAAACAGACAACAATAGCCTGATGATTTGGCAAGGAAGTCTGTAAAGATTCGCAGGTTAACAGTATTTTAACCTGGGTATCTTGGAGCATAAAGCTAATGCGTTCTTGGGGATAATCTGGGTCAATCGGAACATAAGCACCACCGACTTTAAGAATAGCTAATAATCCCACAATCATTTCTAAAGAACGTTCTAAACAAATACCCACTAATTCCTTAGGTTTTACTCCTAATTTTTGCAGGTAATGAGCTAATTGATTAGCTCGATTATTTAATTCTGAATAGGTTAAAGATTCATGGTCAAAGACCACTGCTATATTATTAGGAGTCCGTTCTACTTGTTCTTCAAATAACTGATGAATACATTTGTTATTGGGATAATCTGTTTGAGTTTCGTTCCACAATGATAACAATTGATAACGTTCTTCATCACTTAACATCGGTAACTCAAAAATTCCCGTTTTGGGATTAACTGCGATCGCAGTTAAAAGATTCTGAAAATGTTGCCCCATTTGCTTAATAGTGCGAGCGGCAAACAAATCCGTACTATAACACCAAACCGCCTCTAACCTATCAGCAACCTCCCAAAAATTAACCTCTAAATCAAATCGCGCTTTAAGCTCAACAGATAAAGGCAAACTCTCCATCTTTAAGCCAGATAAACTTGCCTCAGATTGGGGAGTATTTTGCAGTGAGAACATTACCTGTATCAAAGGATTATGACTTAAATCTCGGTTTAATTGTAATTTTTCTACTAACATTTCAAAAGGCAAATCTTGATGGGCATAAGCTGATAAAGTCGTTTGCTTTACTCGTTCTAATAACTCCATAAAACTCGGATTTCCCGACATATCACCCCTTAAAGCCAAAGTATTGGCAAAAAATCCCATTAATTTCTCAATTGCCGAACTATTACGATTAGCGATGGGAGAACCCACCAAAACATCTAATTGACCACTATAACGAGAAATTAGGACAAAAAAAGCCGCCAGTAAAGTCATAAATAGTGTTGCTCCTGACTCCTGACTTAACCGTTTGAGGCGTTGCGTTAAGTCTTGATTCAGTCGAAAAACCTGCCCATCACCCCGGAAACTAGGAATTGGGGGACGGGGATAATCCGTCGGCAATTCTAAAATAGTAGGTGCATCTTGTAACTGTTTTTGCCAGTAATTAAGTTGACGTTCCAGGACTTCACCGGTGAGCCATTGACGTTGCCATACGGCAAAATCGGCGTATTGAATCGATAATTTAGCGAGAGGGGAAGGCAACCCCTGGACAAAGGCCGCATAAAGTTGAGATAATTCATCAAAGAAGATGCTCAAAGACCAACCATCGTAAATAATATGGTGCATCTTCAACAGCAATACATACTCTTGAGAACCCAGTTTAATTAACTTAAATTGGACTAATGATTCCTTGACTAGATTAAAGGGTTTTAAGGAGAAAGCAATCGCTATTTCTTGCAGATGTTCTGTCTGTTCATTCTTTGATAAACCTTGTAAATCTTCCAGGGGTAAACTGACGGGTGAAGGGGGAGCAATGCGCTGAATGGGTTGCTCTTCTACCATGGGAAAAGTGGTTCTTAAAATTTCGTGACGGCGAATCAGTTCACTGAGACTTTGTTCTAAAGCTAATAGATTGAGGTTTCCTTCTAACCGCAAAGCTTCCAACAGATTATAGGAATGACTATCGGGAGAAAGTTGCTGCAGAAACCAGAGTCGTTGTTGAGCAAAAGAGAGGGGTAAATCCTGATCCCGTGACACGGGAATAATCTCTAAATCAACAGTATTAGTTGGGATTTTTGCCGCCTTTAAAAAGTCCAAAATTTCAGTTTTTTGGGCAGCGATTTCTTCTTTAATTTCTGGGGTCATAACCCCTTTGGGAGCCTGAAAACGAAGTTTTTCGCCTTCCAGCCATAGTTTAATGTCTAAACCCTTTAAATAGGCTAAAAATTCTCCTACTTTCACTTACCAATTGCCTCCCAAAGTTGTTGTTAAATTAGGTCTAAATCACGAAGTTTGCTCTGAGGATGAAAAAGTCCATACTTTTTTATAATTCACCTTCCTCATAATCTTCTAAGGTTTCAGTCATAGATGTTTCTCCCGGTGCAACGCTAAGAACTTCAATGATTTGGGCTAAATTAGCGATAGTTGGGTATTCTAACAAATTTTGTAAAGACAATTCCAACGAGAAAAGATCGCGGGAACGAGAGATAACCTGAGTTGCTAACAAGGAATGTCCTCCCAATTCAAAGAAATTATCCTTAATTCCAATACGTTCGACTCCCAAAACTTCACTCCAAATTTGAGACATTTGAGTTTCAATCGGGGTACGAGGTGCGAGAAATCCCGTAGCCAAATTGCGCGTAGCTGTATCGGGTGTAAGCAAAGCTCGCCGATCTACTTTACCATTAGGAGTCAAAGGTAGGGTATTAAGCAAAACAAAAGCCTGGGGAACCATATAACTAGGTAGCTTTTGTTGGACAAATTCCCGCACCTGTGGCACCAACTTCTGGACTAATTTACCGTATAGAGGATTATTCGTATAATCAGTCCAGGATTTGGGAATAATCGTCCCATCATCCCAAAAATTGGGGTATGGTTGTTGATCAACTTTACTTATTATCGGTTCTAAGATGGCATTCTGGCGACAGAAAACTACATCGAAAGAACCATCTTGACTACCTTCCCACCAACTGAGATGAACAGTGTAACCTAACTGTTCTCCCAGTTGCCACATTTGCTCAGGATTAATCCCTATCCCGGTATTTTTTTCTAACAATTGACGCAATTCTCCCACCGTTGTTACCCCAGGAGGATTTTCTAAACAGTCTAAAATTTGTAGCGCCTTTTGTAATCGTTGATTTGGCACATCCCTGATACCTAAATATTCTGGTTGTTCCAGTTTCAGTTTATCTTGTAGTTGCGCTAAAGAAAACCGATCTCGTTGCCAATTTAGCCAAGGAATTGTCGTTTTTTGAACATCAGTATCCAGATGTAAAGTAACATCATAGCGGAATTGGGTTAACTCATTTTGAGCCTGACCCCGTTTCGGTGCAATTTCTACCCAAGAAATTCGCGGAAAACGTTGTTTAAGAGCGATAAAGAACTGAGGTTCAATTAGCAATTCTTCTTCGGTAGCTACACTTTGATTCACCTGTTTTTGCCATTGTTCAAGGGGTTTATTAGCTTCAGCGCGAGCTAACTGTACCGCAGCGTGGTAAGGCTCTAGTAAGGGCAAACTACGGATATCACCTAAGAAAATTTGACCCTGATCCGCAATCGTCTTGACTGCTCCTGCGATAACTTGTAATAGATAATCGACACTAGGGAAATACTGAACAACAGAGTTAATTACTACTCGATCAAAAGTAGCTTGGGGAATACCGGTAAAATCATCGGCTGTTCGGTGTAATAATTTTACTTTGCCCTCTAAACCCTCAATTGTGCTACATAAATGTTCTAGGTTATTAATGGTAGCAGAGGAATAATCGGCTCCCCAATATTCCTGACAATGTTTCGCCACACGGAATAGCAATAATCCACTTCCGCAACCAATTTCTAATACTCGTTGCGGTGGTTGATTTCCTAAAATTCGGCTCACCGTCTGATCAACCCATTCCCGCATTTCTGCTGCAGGAATAGCTTGTCCAGTATAACTACTATTCCAACCACTAATATTAAAAGTGGTGTCCTCGGTTTGAGGTTGAGGTTTACTGTAGGATTCTTCGTAAATTTTTTGCCAATCACTAACATATTCACTCTGCCATTGAGCAAGCTGTTCAGGCAATACTTGATCCTTGAGAGCCGGAACTAAGTAGGCTACTAAATTAGTATTAAGCTGGTCATGATCATGATCACTTGTCTGATCAGCGCGAGCTATCACAACCGCTTCTTGTACTAGGGGATGTTGGCTCAAAACTGCTTCAATTTCCCCTAATTCGAGACGGAAACCCCTTACTTTAACCTGATTGTCAATTCGTCCCAGATATTCAATTCTTCCATCAGGTAAATAACGAGCTAAATCTCCTGTTTTGTATAATTTTGACCATTGATTGCCCCCCTTATTAAGGGGGGTTGGGGGGATCAGACCCTGCTCCTCAAAAGGACTAGGAATAAATTTCTCTTGTGTCAATTCTGGACGATTCAAATAACCTCTGGCTACCCCTGCTCCTCCGATGTGTAATTCCCCCGGTACACCAATAGGAACCGGTTGTAAATGAGAATCTAAAATATAAACTTGGACATAAGGAATTGGCCGACCAATAGTTATTTTTTCATCAACCGGCGTACATTTAGCTATCGTTGCACAAACACTTCCCTCCGTTGGGCCATAACCATTAAAGAAATTTCGTCCTTGTGACCATTTTTTCACCAATTCAGGAGAACAGGCTTCCCCTGCAACAATAATAGTTTGCAGAGAGGAAAGATTGTCCCACGGTAGCACTGCTAAAGCTGATGGCGGTAGAGTAATATGAGTAATCTTATTATCTCGTAATTGCTTGATTAAGGGTAGGCCGGGCATTAAATTGTCTTTATTTGCCAAATAAAGTGTAGCGCCTGCTCCCAAAGCCATCAAAACTTCTGAAATACAGGCATCAAAACTAAAAGAAGCAAATTGAAGCACTCGACTCTGAGAAGACACAGCAAAAGTATCAATTTGTGCTAGAGCAAGGTTACACAAACCCTGATGTTCAACCATCACCCCTTTAGGTTTACCCGTAGAACCAGAAGTATAAATCACATTAGCTAAATTAGAAGCTGTCACTTTCCCTGTCAAATTATCCCGGTTCATTGGTTTAATTTCTTCCCAAGTTTCAGCTAAAAATACAGTTTTAGCTTGATGATTAGGGAGTTTATCAATCAGTGAACTTTGGGTTAGTAATAAGGGTACTTGACTATCCTCTAACATAAATTGTAGGCGTTCTTGAGGATATTCGGGGTCAAGGGGGAGATAGGCCCCACCTGCTTTAAGGATGCCAAATAATGCCACAATCATGTCTAAAGAGCGCTCTACACATAAACCGACTATTACCTCGGTTTCTACGCCTAAAGAGCGTAAATAGTGAGCTAGTTGATTGGCCCGACTATTTAATTCTGCATACGTCAACTGTTGACTTTCAAAAACTACTGCTACTGCATCAGGGGTACGCTCTGCTTGTTCCTCGATCAATTGATGAATACACTTGTTATAGGAGTAATCAGCTTTTGTCTCATTCCACCCTTCTAATAGTTGATAATTTTCCTCTGGAGTTAATAAGGGAAGCAAGGCCACTGATTGCTGGGTATTTTCCACAATTGCCGCTAATAAATTCTTAAAATGATTCATCATACGGACAATAGTTTCAGCAGCAAATAAATCCCTGTTATAAGAGCAAAAACCGCCCAATCCTTCCGGTGCATCCCACAGGTAAACTTCTAGGTCAACCCTGACTGAATCAAGTCCCGATGGTATCTCCTCAATGTTTACTCCGGGTAAATCCCAGGGAGAACTAGGAGCATTCTGAAGGGCAAAAACTATCTGTGTTAAAGGATTACGATCTAAATGACGCTCAATTTGTAATTTTTCGACTAACATCTCGAAGGGTAAATCTTGATGGTCGTAAGCGTCTTGAGTCGTTTGTCTGACTTGTGCGAGAAAATCCTCAAAGGTCGGGTCTTGAGATAAATCAAATCTTAACACTAAACTATTGACAAAAAAGCCGATTAACCCTTCAATTTCGGTGCGGTTACGATTAGCAATTGGTGAACCAATTACCACATCTGTTTGTTGACTATAACGAGATAGTAACACAGCAAAACCCGCTAGTAATGTCATAAAGAGAGTGCTACCGGACTCTTGACTGAGTTTTTTCAATTGTTGCGTTAGTTGACTATCTAGTTGCAGTCGCTCCGTCCCACCGCGAAAACTTTGGATTGCTGGCCGGGGACGGTCTGTGGGAAGTTGGTGTAGTAGGGGAACCCCAGTTAATTGTTGCTTCCAGTAGCTTAATTGACGGTCTAATACTTCATTGGTTAACCATTGACGCTGCCACAGGGCAAAGTCAGCATACTGTATTGATAAATCAGGTAAATCTGCTTTTGTCCCGGTGCAGAAACTTCGATAATAGGCTGATAATTCGTCGATTAAAACACCTATTGACCAACCATCTGCCGCAATATGATGAATGGCTAATAATAGGACATATTCCTCTGTCTTGACTTGCCATAATTTGACCCGTAATACTGAACCAGATTCGAGATTAAATGGTTCAGATACTGCTTCTATCAACAGTTGCTCTACTTGCAGAGGCTGGCTTTGTACTACGGGTAAGGTAAAGTTGACATTAGAAGCGATCGCTTGTATTGGTTGATTATCTTTGAGTTTAAACTGAGTCCGTAGGGGTTCATGGCGTTGAATAATTGCTTGGAAAGCTTTTTCTAAGGCTTTAATATTGAGATTTCCGCGCAAACGCATCGTTAAATCAATAGTATAAGCACCACTTTCTCCTTCTAATTGATTCACAAACCAGAGACGTTCTTGCGCCCAGGATAAGGGAATATCATCCTCTCGATTAACGGGTACAATTGATGGTAGCTTTAACCCTAAACCTGTTTGCAGTTCTTTTAAAATTACCGCACTTAACTGAGCAATGGTTGGGGATTCAAACAGATAACGTAGGGGTAAAGCAATTTCAAAAGCTTCCTGACACCGAGAGATAACCTGGGTAGCTAAGAGGGAATGTCCCCCCAGTTCAAAGAAATTATCCTCAATACTGACTCGTTCTAATTTCAGTACCTCGGCCCAAATCTGCGCTATTTTTTCTTCAATGGGATTACGGGGAGCGATATATTCACCTTGGCTCTGTAAATCGGGAACAGGTAAAGCACGACGGTCGATTTTGCCATTAGGAGTTAAGGGGAAAGTATCAAGCAAAACAAAAGCCGTTGGGACCATATAATCAGGTAATTTTGCTCGCAAAAATTGCCGTATTTCGTTAGTTGTCAGGTTGATTTCGGGTTGCAGTACAACGTAAGCAACTAGACGTTTATCCCCCAGATTATCTTCACGAACAATCACACAAGAAGACTGTACCGCCTGATTTTGACTAAGTACAGCCTCAATTTCTCCCAATTCAATACGGAAGCCGCGAATTTTTACTTGATTGTCAATCCGTCCTACATATTCAATATTACCATCAGGTAAATAACGCGCTAAGTCTCCCGTTTTATATAATTTACTCTTTCCTGTTTTGTCAAAGGGGTTAGCAATAAATTTTTCTTGGGTTAATTCGGGACGGTTAAGATAACCTTTGGCTAATCCTGCACCAGCAATATGTAATTCTCCTACTACACCAATCGGGACAGGTTGCAGATTTTTATCCAGCAAATAGATTTGGGTATTGGCAATCGCTTTGCCAATGGGAATAGTTGTCGCTGTAGAAGCTACTTTTTCCACTAAATACCAGCAAGAAAACGTTGTATTTTCCGTTGGTCCATAGACATGAAGCAACCGTTGTGGCGCACCTTTTTCTAGTACCTCTTCTACCCATTTTGGTTCAACTGCTTCACCCCCAAATAGTAAGCAGCGTAAGTTACTAAAAGCTTGGGGAACTAAATTGGCTAACTGATTAAAAAGTGCTGTGGTTAAAAATAAGACACTAATCTGATTTTCCTTTAAGCTTAGTGCCAATTCTTGGGGTGAGAGCAAAACTGATTTAGCGATAATAATAATCTTAGCACCGTTAAGTAAAGCCCCCCAAATTTCAAAAGTAGCGGCATCAAAAGCAATATTAGACGCTTGCACAACGCGGTCATCAGGAGTAAACTGGATGTAGTTGGTATTTAATACCAGTCGATTAACTGCCTGATGAGTGACGATAACACCCTTGGGTATTCCTGTAGAACCAGAAGTATAAATGACGTAGGCTAAATTATCCGCAGAAACTGTGCTGTTAAGATTCTCCTGACTTGCTTGATTAATTTGTTGCCAATCTTTATCTAAACAGACAACAATAGCCTGATGATTTGGCAAGGAAGTCTCTAAAGATTCGCAGGTTAATATTATTTTAACTTGGGTATCTTGGAGCATGAAGCTAATGCGTTCTTGGGGATAATCGGGGTCAATCGGAACATAAGCACCACCGACTTTAAGAATGGCTAATAATCCCACAATCATTTCTAAAGAACGTTCTAGACAAATCCCCACTAATTCCTTAGGTTTTACTCCTAATTTTTGCAGGTAATGAGCTAATTGATTAGCTCGATTATTTAATTCTGAATAGGTTAATTGTTGGTTGTCAAAGACTACGGCAATTGCATCGGGAGTCCTTTTTACCTGTTCTTCAAATAATTGATGAATACATCGGTCAGAGGGATAATCTGTTTGAGTATTGTTCCACTCAATTAATAACTGATTAGTTTCGCTTTCTGTCAATAAGGGTAATTGGGAAATCCGCTCTTGAGGATTGGCTACAATCCCCTCTAATAAGTTAATAAAATGCCATGATAGTCGTTCAATAGTACTACTGTCAAACAAATCAGTATTATATTCCCAGACACCTTTTAAGCCATCATCGGTGTTAACCATTGCTAAGGTTAAATCAAATTTAGCTGTGGTATTTTCCGGTGGCAAATCTGTCACCGTTAATCCCGTCATTGCAATCTCAGACTTGGGTGTATTTTGCAGGACAAAAGCGACTTGAAATAGGGGAGTATGGCTCAAATCACGTTCCGGTTGCAACGCTTCGACTAACATTTCAAAGGGTAAGTCTTGATGCGCGTAAGCATCCATGGTCACTTCCCGAACACGGGTTAATAACTGACTAAAACTCGGATTATCTGATAAATCCGTCCGCATCACTAAAGTATTCACAAAAAAGCCGATTAAACCCTCAATTTCGCTGCGATTACGGTTAGCAATGGGAGTTCCTACCAAAATATCACCGGAACCTGTATAACGATACAGTAAAGCATCAAAAGCAGCCAACAGCGTCATAAATAATGTCACCCCTTGTTGGTGACTCAATTCAGTCAAAGCTTGGCTAAGTTTGGGGGAAAGGGAAAATTCTTGCTGAGTACCGACAAAGCTTTGCACCGCAGGTCGAGGATGGTCTGTGGGAAGAGATAATAAAGGGGGTGCAGCTGTTAGTTGATTTTGCCAGTAATTTAATTGACTTTGCAGGACATCCCCTTGTAACCATTGTTTTTGCCAGAGTGCAAAATCTCCATACTGAATCGGTAAGGGAGCTAAATTTGCGGGTTGATTCTGCACATAAGCATTATATAAGCTGGTCAATTCGTGAATCAACACTTCGATTGACCAACCATCACTAATAATGTGGTGCATACACACTAACAAGAGATGTTCCGTCTCAGATAGCACCACTAAAGTGATTCTGATTAAGGATTCTTTGGCTAAATCAAAGGGTTGAGTCGCTTGTTTTTGCTTTAATTGCTGTGTTTTTTCTGCTTGTTCATGGATGGGTAAATCTTGTAAATCAACGACCGATATTGTCTCCCTTGTTGTTTGAATAACCTGAGTCGGTTGTCCACCAATCGTGACAAAATTAGTCCGTAATACTTCATGGCGATCGCAAATTTCTTGTAAACTTTGTTCTAAGGCCTTTTGATTGAGGTTGCCTCGGAAATGCAACACCATCGGTATATTATATAAAGCGCTATTTGGTTGCAATTGATCTAAAAACCATAAACGCTGTTGAGCAAAAGATAGAGGTAGTTCTGTATCCTTAGTTCTCGGTAAAATGGGGGGTACTGTTAGAGTGAGATTTTGCTGCTGTAGTTGTCCAATAAGATGCGCTAATTCGGCTACCGTAGCTGCACCAAATAAACTCCGCAAAGGTAGTTCTATTTTAAATAAACTCCGAATCCGCGAGACTAATTGAGTTGCGAGGAGAGAATGGCCGCCAATTTCAAAGAAATTATCATAAATTCCCACTTGCTCTACTTTGAGTATTTCTGTCCAAATTTGCACCAACATCTCTTCAATTCCATTGCGTGGTGCTACATATTGATCCCGGCGATTCCCTATTTTATCTGGTGCGGGTAAAGCGCGACGATCTACCTTACGATTAGTAGTAAGGGGTAAAGATTCCAGAAAAACAAAAGCTTGAGGAACCATATATAGAGGCAATTTACTGGACAGAAACTGACGCAGTTCACTAATCATCGGTATCCGTTCGTAATGAGCTACTATGTAGGCGACTAAATATTTATCCCCCGGAGTATCTTCGCGAATAATCACACAAGATGTTTGTACATCAATATTTTGGTTAAGTACCGCTTCAATTTCTCCTAACTCAATACGGAATCCGCGAATTTTAACCTGATTATCAATCCGGCCAAAACATTCAATATTACCATCGGGTAAATAACGCGCTAAATCTCCCGTTTTATACAACCGATTGAAAGCTGCATTAGCAAAGGGATTGTTAATAAATTTTTCAGCAGTTAATTCGGGACGATTCAGATAACCCCGCGCTAAACGAACACCGCATAAATGCAATTCTCCCTTAACTCCAATGGGTACAGGTTGCAGATTTTGATCCAGAACATAGGCTTTTGTGTTAGCAATGGGACGACCAATCAGCACCGAATTGATTTTCTCTGACTGATAATCTAGCAAGTCATGAACTATGGCGGTTACAGACGCTTCTGTGGGTCCATAGACGTTGATACATTGAACCCGTTTCCCGACCATTTGTCGCCAAATATTGACGGTTTCTGGTAACACTGCATCCCCCCCCACGGCGACAACTCGCAGACTGGATGGTACAGTAGCTAATGATTGGGAAACGGCGAGCGCCCATTCATGCCAATAGGCGGGGGTAATATTTAAAACGGTGAGCCTTTCTTGTTCGATAAAATCGGCAAAATCAGTCAAAGTTGGGAACATTTGCCCTGGTCTTAAAACCACTGTGCCACCTTTTAACCAGGTGGGGAAAATTTCTTCCGCAGCGACATCAAAACCAAAGGAAGCAAACTGTAAAACGCGATCAGATTCTGTTAAACCGAATACTTCACTAATGCCCCAACTATGATTAACTAAGGCTGCGTGAGTTAACATCACTCCTTTAGGTTTACCCGTTGAACCAGATGTATATAATAGGCATAGTAGATTTTCTGAAACCACTTCACTGACGGGATTTTCTGGACTTTGAACTGTCAATATCTCCGCTAATTTATCTAAGACAATTACCCCCACATCTTCTACGGGCAAAGAATCGAGTAAACTTTCTTGAGTTAGCAGTAGAGAAATTTGGGCATCTTCTGCCATATAAGTCAACCGTTGCTGGGGATAATCTGGGTCTAAAGGTAGATAGGCTCCCCCAGCTTTGAGAACTGCTAATAATCCGACAATAACTAACAGCGACCGCTCTAGATAAATGCCAACTAAAACTTCTGAATTTACTTCCAAAGATTTTAAATAATGGGCTAATTGATTCGCCTGGATATTTAATTCTTGATAGGTTAATTCTTGACCTTCAAATACCACTGCTACTGCTGCTGGTGTTCGTGCCGCTTGTTCTTCAAATAAATGATGAATACAATGATGGAAAGGATATTCTTTTTCGGTGGCATTCCAGTCTTCTAATAATTCTTGCGACTGGACTTCGGTTAATAATGGTAGTTGGAAAATTGGCTGTTGCGGGTTAACAACTAATGCTTCTAATAAGGTGATGAAATTTCCTGTTAATCGCTCAATGGTACTGCGATCAAATAAATCGGTATTATATTCCCATACCCCTTGTAATCCTGCACCGGTATTCTCCATAGCCAGGGTTAGATCAAATTTGGCGGTGTCATTTTCTGTGGTGAGGGGAGTGGCAGTTAATCCTGTTAGTTCTAAGGGAGACGGAGGACTATTTTGCAGCAGAAAATCCACTTGAAATAAAGGCGCGTGACTTAAATCTCGTTCAGGTTGTAGGACTTCTACTAACATTTCAAAAGGCAAATCCTGATGAGCATAGGCATCCATTGCCATTTCCCGCACTCGACCCAATAACTGATTAAAATTGGGTTTACCTGACAAGTCAATTCGCAAGACCAAAGTATTGACAAAAAAGCCGATTAAACCTTCAATTTCCCTGCGATTACGGTTAGCAATGGGACTGCCAATTAAGATGTCTTCCTGTTCCGTATAACGGTAAAGTAAGACAGCATAAGCTGTTAGCAGGGTCATAAATAAGGTGACACCCTGTTCCTGGGTTAATTGGGTCAGTTTTTCGGTTAATTCTAGGGAAAGGCTAAAAGGTAGATGTCCCCCAGCAAAACTTTGTTGATTGGGTCGAGGTCTATCTGTTGGTAAAGATAGAAGGGCCGGTGCGTCTGCTAACTGTTTTTGCCAGTAGTCTAGTTGCTGTTGCAATACCTCTCCCTGCAGCCATTGTCTTTGCCAAAGGGTAAAATCTCCATACTGGATAGATAGGGTATTTAGAGGCGAAGATAAACCCTGAATATAGGCATTATAGAGGGCGGTTAGTTCCTGAAGAAATACCCCCATTGACCAGCCATCACTGACAATGTGGTGCATACAGACTAACAAGATGTGTTCCGTTTCAGATAACACCACTAAAGTGATTCTGATTAAGGGTTCACCGGCCAAGTCAAAGGGTTGAATCGCTTTATTTTGTGCTAACTCTTGGGATGCAATTGCTTTTTCACTGCTAGATAAATGCTGTAAATCAACTACCGTAACTGTCCAGGTTCGTGTTTGTATAATCTGGGTAGGGATACCATCAACGGTAATAAAGTTGGTGCGTAAAGCTTCGTGGCGATCGCAAATTTCTTCTAAACTCTGGATTAAGATTTGTGAGTTTAAAGTTCCCTCTAAACGCAAGGCTAGGGGGATATTATAAAAAGAACTATTCGACTCAAATTCAGCCAAAAACCAAAGACGAGTCTGAGCAAAAGATAAGGGTAATTCTGCTGCTTTGTCCCTGGGTAAAATCGGCAGTTCAGTAATTTGTTCTTGCTGCGAAATACGTTTTATTACCTGTGCTAATTCGGCGATTGTCTGTGCAACAAATAACTCCCGTAAGGGCATTTCTACCTGAAAAGCCTCACGGATGCGCGAAATTAGTTGAGTTGCTAATAATGAATGTCCACCCAACTCAAAGAAGTTGTCGTGAATCCCCACCTGTGCAACTTTTAACACTTTTGCCCAAATCGAGGATAATATCTCCTCAATCGGGTTACGCGGCGCGATATACTGCTCTTGGCTTTGGAATTCGGGAGTCGGTAAAGCACGGTAATCAGTCTTACCATTAGGCGTTAAGGGTAGGGATTCCAAAATAACAAAAGCACTAGGAATCATATACTCTGGTAACTTAGCTTTCAGGAATTGCCGCAGTTCAGTAACATTAAGCGAATTTTCCTCTTTTTGGGGGGAAATAATCTCTACTTGGGGAATAATATAGGCGACTAAACGTTTCTGATTTGTCTCATCTTCCCAGGCAATAACAACAGCCGTTTTTACCGCACTGTGCTGACTAAGAACAGTTTCAATTTCCCCCAATTCAATGCGGAAACCGCGAATTTTTACTTGATTGTCAATCCGTCCTAAATACTCAATATTACCATCGGGTAAATACCGACATAAATCCCCAGTTTTATATAGACGTTCCCCTTGTAACTGTCCCCTATTCTCTAAATAAATAAATTTCTCTTGAGTTAATTCTGGACGATTAAAATAACCCCTGGCTAACCCGACACCGCCAATATGTAATTCTCCGGCTACCCCCACAGGAACAGGTTGTAAGAAAGCATCAAGAATATAAACCTGAGTATTACTGATGGGTCGCCCAATGGGAACATTGGTTATAGTTGGTGAAGTAAATTCGGAGAAAGTCGCCGCAATGGTTGCTTCTGTTGGTCCGTAACCATTGAATAGTCGAGGAAGAGGGGAATATTGACCCGTAATTGTTTGCCATTGCTGTACTTTTGCCGGTTGAATGGCTTCCCCGCCAATGAAAATTACTTTAATCTTTGAGAGAATTGGCAGGGTATCAGGGGTTAATTCAGAGGCTAATTGATGCCAATAGGCAGTAGGAAGACTCAAAACTGTTAATTGCCATTTTTGACAACATTGCCAAAAATCCTCACTAGAGCGCAACATATCTTCTGTTCGCAATACCAAGGTCGCACCCGATAACAAACTAACAAAGATTTCTTCAACGGAAACATCAAAGCAGATAGAAGAAAATTGTAGAATTCGATCATCTGCTGTAATACCATACTCTCGAATAAGAGTCAGGATATAGTTGACTACTGAGCGATGTTCAATCATTACCCCTTTGGGTTGACCTGTGGAGCCAGAGGTGTAGATAATATAGGCTAAATTGTGCTGCTCAACTGCTACCAAAGGGTTAACTGTACTCTGTTTGGCAATTGTTGACCAGTCTTTATCTAAACAGATAGTGTTAGGTGGAAATTGGGGAAGTTGCTCAACAAATTTAGATTTGGTCAAGAGAATACTAAGTTGACTATCTTCAAGAAGATAGGCAATCCGCTCTTGGGGATAATCAATATCTAAAGGAATATATGCTCCCCCAGCTTTAATTATTCCCAGGATTCCGATGATCATATCTAGGGAACGTTCAACAAAAATCCCGACTAAACTATCGGATTTTACCCCTAAAGATTGTAGGTGATGTGCCAATTTATTAGCACGATTATTTAATTCTTGATAGGTAAAAAATTCATTTTCTAATTTAACTGCGATCGCTTGTGGATTCTGTTTTACTTGTTGTTCAAACAACTGCTGCAGACACAAATCATTTTTGTAGTCAATTTCAGTCTGATTCCAAGTAAATAATAACTGATTACTCTCACTTTCTGTTAGTAATGGTAATTGACTAATTACTTGTTCTGGATTAGCAATAATCCCGGTTAATAGGTTAACAAAATGCCCTGATAGTTGCTCAATTGTGCTTTGATTAAATAAATCTGTATTATATTCCCAAATTGCAGTTAATCCAGCTTCTTTTACCTGTATAGATAAACTTAAATCAAACTTAGCCGTCTTAGATTCTAAAGGCTGAATAGTAGCTTTTATTCCCTCTAAATCTATTTGATTGAGAACTTGAGTATCTAGGCCAAACATTACCTGAAATAAAGGAGTATAACTCATGTTTCTTTCAGGTTGTATGGCCTCTACTAACATCTCAAAAGGTAAATCTTGATGGTCGTAAGCATCCGTTGCTGTCTCTCGTACCTGTTTTAATAACTCGCTAAAACTGGTATTTACTGCTAAATCTGTTCTTAAGACTAAGGTATTGACAAAAAAGCCGATTAACCCAGCTAATTCGCTACGAGTACGGTTAGCGATGGGAGTACCGACTAAAATGTCTGTTTGTCCCGTGTAACGATAGAGTAGGACCTTAAATGCGGTCAACAGGGTCATAAATAAGGTGACACCTTTTTCCCGACTTAGCTTATTTAAACCTTGACTAAGTTCTGGAGAAAGGATACATTTGAGCCGATCTCCCTGAAAACTTTGTTCTAGAGGACGGGGATAATCCGTGGGTAGATGTAATAAGGCGGGTGCTGCTACTAACTGTTTTTGCCAGTAATTTAACTGATTTTGTCGGATTTCTCCCTGTAAATATTCCCTTTGCCAAATTGCAAAGTCGGCATACTGAATCGGTAACTCTGGTAAAAGAGGTTCTAAGCCTTTAGTATAGGCATTATAAAGGGTTGTCAATTCCTGAATAAATACCCCCATTGACCAACCATCAGAGACAACATGGTGCAGACAAATCAGCAAGAAATGTTCTGTGTCTGATAATTTCAGTAGTGTGGCTCTAATTAGGGAATCATTGGCTAAATCAAAGGGTTGATGGCTGTGAATTTCTAGCCATTTTTTTATTTCCTGATCTTCTCGATATTTTGGGCTGTCTTTCCCATTGACAAGCGTTAACCGCCAATTACTTTCTGGTTTAATTACTTGTACAGGATTTCCCTCAATAATGGCGAAATTTGTGCGGAGGGACTCATGGCGCTGAATAATTTCTTGTAGGCTTTTTTCGAGGACATCTACTTGGAGATTTCCTGCTAAATGCAAGGCCAGGGAAATATTATAAAAGGGACTGTTGGGTTCTAATTGATCCAAGAACCATAAACGCTGTTGAGCATAAGATAGGGGCAATTCTTCGTAATTCATTTTCTTTTTCTTGGTAAAATGGCGGGAACAATGGAATCTGGTTTTTTCTGTTTTAACTGTTCAATTTCTTGGGCTAATTCTGCTAGGGTGGCTGAGTTGAATAACTGACGTAAGGGAAGTTCAACTTTCAAGCGATCGCGTATCTGTGCTACTAATTTAGTGGCTAGTAGGGAATGACCTCCCAGTTCAAAGAAGTTATCATTTATACCGACTTTCTCGACTTTTAGAACTTCTGACCAAACATTTACTAATATATCCTCAATTGGGTTACGCGGAGCAGCATATTTGTCTGATGGTTCACTACTAGATTCTGGTGGAGGTAAAGCTCGACGATCTATCTTACCATTAGCAGTAAGGGGTAAGGCATCTAAAATAACGAAAGCATTAGGTATCATGTAACCGGGTAATTTAGCTTTCAGAAATTGCCGTATTTCGTTAATGGTAATCGTTTTTTCCGATTGTGGCACAATGTAGGCCACAAGACGCTTATCTCCTGTTGTATCATCCCTCACTATTACTACTGTTTCCCAAATCTGGGGATGAGATGCTAATAATGCTTCGATTTCCCCCAACTCAATCCGAAAACCCCGAATCTTAACTTGATTGTCAATGCGTCCTAAATATTCTAATTCTCCCTTAGGTAAATAACGGGCTAAATCTCCCGTTTTATACAATTTGTTGGAATTTTCAAAAGGACTAGGAATAAACCTTTCTGTTGTTAATTCAGGACGATTGAGATAACCTTTTGTTACTCCTGCACCCCCCACATACATCTCCCCGGGTACACCAACCGGTACAAGTTGTAAATATTGGTCTAGTAAATATACCTGTAAGTCGGGAATGGGACAACCAATCACACTAGCTGTACTATCCAAGTCGGTCATACTTAATGGTCGATAGGTGACATGAACGGTAGTTTCCGTAATTCCGTACATATTAACTAATTGGGGGCATTGGTCGCCATGTCGGTTAAACCAAGGCTGTAAACTGTTAATTTCTAAAGCTTCTCCTCCAAAAATAACTAAACGTAAGCTTAAATCGTTATCTGTTGTCGATGAACGATCCCCCCTAACCCCCCTTGATAAGGGGGGAAAACTTCCTTTTAAGGATTCTTCAACTTGAATTAACTGACGGAAAGCGGTAGGAGTTTGATTGAGAATTGTGACTTTTTCTTGACATAATAGCTGATAAAATGCTTCGGGAGAACGAGTCACTAAGTAGGGGACAACTACTAAGCGTCCACCATATAACAAAGCTCCCCACATTTCCCACACCGAAAAGTCAAAAGCGTAGGAATGAAATAGAGTCCAGACATCTTGACTATTGAAATTATACCAAGTGTCTGTAGCGGCAAATAATCGCACTACGTTAGAGTGATTGACTAACACCCCTTTCGGTTTACCTGTGGAACCGGAAGTGTAGATAACATAAGCTAAGTTATCTGGGGTGACGGTGTTTTCTGGATTTGACTGGCTGTTTTCGGCAATTTTTTCCCAGTCGGTATCTAAGCAAATAATCGAAGCTTGATGTTGGGGTAGAGTTTCTCCTAACTTTTGTTGCGTTAACAGCACTGATAATTGAGAATCTTCTAACATGAAGCTTAACCGTTCAATCGGATATTCCGGGTCAAGAGGGACATAAGCACCACCCGCTTTTAATATCCCCAATAACCCCACAATCATCTCTAAAGAACGTTCAAGACAAATCCCCACTAATTGATCAGGTTTTACTCCCAAAGATTGCAAATAATGCGCTAATTGATTAGCTTGATGATCTAACTCATTATAGGTTAATTGTTCACCTGAACATACCACCGCTACAGCATCAGGAGTACGTTTTACTTGTTCCTCAAATAACTGGTGAAGACACTTAGTAACTGGGTAATCAACCTGCGGATTATGACCGTCTATTAATAATTGGCTTTTCTCAAATTCTGTCAGCAAAGGTAATTGAGAAACTTGCGCTTCTGGATTGGCGACAATTCCCTCCAGTAAGGTTTGAAAATGCCCCAGTAGGCGAGTAATTGTTCCATCATCAAATCGGTTAGTATCATAGCTAATTCTCACCTGTAATTGATCCCCAGGGAGCGCAATTAGGGTTAGAGGATAATTAGTTTGTTGAGAAACCTGAATATTTTCCAGACAAAAACTATCATTTCCTAAGACCGCAGTAGCGTCAACTGGATAATTCTCAAAAACAACTATACTGTCAAATAAAGATGCACCTCTAGGGATTTCACTCCAGGTTTGAATCTCTGCTAATGAACTATATGAGTATTGATTAGACTCAACTAACTGAGCTTGTAAATCTTTCAAGAAAGTCAGTGCTGGGGTATCTGGCGCAACTTTAATTCGCATTGGTAAGGTATTAACAAATAATCCCACCATTGCTTCAATACCAGCAATAGATGTCTCACGACCAGATACAGTCGCACCAAATACTACGTCTATTTCTTGGCTGTAGCGCGATAGCAATAATCCCCAAGTTGCTTGCACTAAATTATTGAGTGTCAAGCGATTTTGCCTAACAAAAGACTGGAAGGCAGCTGTTGTTGAAGTTGAGAACTGAATTTGCTGTTTTTTATAGACGTTGCTATTTTTTGAATTTGATGATCTTTCTATTACCAAAGGAGTAGGAGCAGTAAAACCTTGCAGTTTTTGTTGCCAAAATTCTTCGGCTGGTTTTTGTTCCTGTTGCTGTAGCCAAGCAATATATTGGCGATAGCTGACAACAGGTTGATCAACACTAACCTGATTTTGAGAAATTTCTTGATGAATCTTTAAAAAATCTTTAATCACTAAAGATAAAGACCAACCATCAAGTAATAAATGATGACTACTCCAAACAAATTGATAGGTATTTTTGTCTAATTTTATCAGATGTAGGCGCATCAATGGAGCTTCAGACAATTGTAGTGATTTTTGCCGATCAATTTCCAAAAAAGCCGCTAATTCCTGTTCTTGTTGTTGTGCGTTTAAATGTTGCCAGTCGTAGGTAGCGACTCTCACAGTTACTTGTCGATACACTACTTGTACAGGTTGGCTCAATGATTCCCAAATAAAAGCTGTACGGAAAACGACATACTTTTCTACTAACCTTTGCCAAGCTTGCTCGAATATTGTTGTATCGACATTGCCCTTTAAATTACAACTAAATTGGACGAAATATACATCTGCATCTGGCTCATACAAGCTATGAAACAACATCCCCTGTTGCATCGGCGATAGGGGATAAATATCGGCTACATTTTGTCTATTTGTGCTATTCATCTGGGAGTTCATCGTTACAGTTGAGCTAATATTTGTTCTAGTTCTATTTGGTCGATTTCTAATAAGGGGAAATCTTGGGCGGTGTAATCTCCAGTATCCGCTTCAGGCGGCGGAGGATTCACTATTTCTGGTTCTATTTGTGACTCGGTGATTCTTTTTGCGACTGTGGCTAATTCGGCGATATTTTGATGGGTAAATAATTGTTTGGGTGTTAACTCTAATCCTGCTTTTCTCGCTCTAGTGATGATTTGAATAGTCAGGATGGAATCGCCCCCCAGTTCAAAGAAGTTATCATAGATACCTACTGGCTCTACTCGCAAAACTTGTGACCAGATTTTAGCTAATATTTCTTCTTCTGGGCTACGAGGAGCGACAAAATTCAATTCTATCTCCCCACGCAATTTGGGTTCAGGTAAAGCACGATGGTCTAATTTGCCATTGGGGGTTAAAGGTAAGGCTTCTAAGGTAACAAAAGCACTAGGAATCATGTAATCTGGGAGCCTAGCTTTGAGAAATTGCCGCAGTTCATTTGTGATTGGGGTGACATTTTTGGACGGCACGATGTAAGCAACTAGGCGTTTTATTCCTGGACTATCTTCACGGGCGGTGACACAAGTTGTTTCTACATAATTATGCTGACTCAGAACCGCTTCAATTTCTCCTAATTCAATGCGAAAACCCCGTATTTTAACCTGGTTATCAATACGCCCTAAGTATTCGATATTGCCATCCGGTAAATAACGAGCTAAATCTCCTGTTTTATATAATCTGCTTTCTGTTGTCTGATGGAAGGGATGAGGAATAAATTTCTCGGACGTTAACTCTGGACGATTTAGATAACCTCGTGCTAAAGATGCACCACCAATATACAGTTCTCCTTGTACACCAATTGGGACTGGTTGAAGATTTTGGTCTAGGAGATAAATTTGTGTGTTCGCTAAGGGACGACCGAGAGGAACATTTTGTGTAGAGGAATCTCTCTGAGATGGCGATATTGATTGAGAGTCCATAGCAAAGGTCAGCACACCAACAGTGGCTTCTGTTGGGCCGTAATGGTTGAATATTTGGCACTGGGGGGCATGAATTAGCACTTTCTCGGCTAAATTCCAAGTGGTAGTTTCACCCCCTAAAATTAATTTTTGCCAGGGTAATCTTGTTTCCGGTTGAGCAGCAGATAATAAAGCCGCCAAGTGAGAAGGAACGATTTTCAGATAATCAAAGGGATGTTGTTGGCAATATTCTAAAAAGGCATTTGAATCAGTTGTTCTAGCCTCTGATAATATGTGCAGACATCCACCATTAATTAAACTAGGAAAAATCACTGTATTTCCTAAATCAGCCGCAAATGTGGAGACTAAAGCAAATTGTTCCCCGGGTTTCGACAAGCATCTTTCCTGAATGCCATTGAGATAGTTGAGTAATTGCCTGTGTTCTATGGCGACACCTTTAGCTTTACCAGTTGAACCAGAAGTAAAAATTGTGTAAATTAAGTTCTTGGCAGTTGTTGTATTTTCTGGATTCTCTTCTTCAAATTCAGCTATCTTCTGCCAGTCAGAGTCTAAATAAACGACAGGTACATCATGCTGAGTGAATCTCGCCGCTAGTGAAGATTGGGTTAATAGAACCTGTGCCTCACTTTCTCCTAGCATAAAATCTAGCCGTTCTTGGGGATAAGCTGGCTCTAAAGGTACATAACCTCCACCCGCTTTCAAGATACCTAGCAGTCCTACTATCATTTCTAGCGAACGCTCGACACAAATTCCCACGAACACATCTGGTCCTCCCCCCAACTTTTGCAGGTAATGAGCCAACTGGTTCGCTCTAGCATTCAACTCCCGATAGGTCAACTGCTGGTCTTCAAATACTACCGCCACATTATCAGGAGTCCGTTCCACCTGTTCCTCAAACAATTGATGAATACATTTATCTAATGGATAGTCAGCCTGAGTATTATTCCACTCAAAAAGTAACTGCTGCTGCTCAACTTCTGTGAGCATTGGTAATTGGGAAATGGGCTGCTGTGGGTTAAGCACAATAGAGTCGAGCAGTCTGACAAAATGCTTGGCCATACGCTCAATGGTAGCAGTATCAAATAAGTCGGTGTTATATTGCCAACATGGTTCTAAGACTCCCTGAGCTTCTCTCACCATTAAACTCAAATCCAAGTGTGCGCCCCGTTGTCCTAATAAGTATGGCTCCATTTGCATCACTGATTTTTGCAAATGCAAGGAATTATTTTTGGCTTCACACCAAGTTTGTGCTTGCCAAGCAAAACTCACTTGACATAAAGGCGAACGGCTAGTATCTCGTTGTGGCTGAAGTTTATCTGCTAACAAAGAAAATGGGTAATCTTGATGCTTTTGGGCTTGTCTAACTATTTTGCCAACTTGAGCCAGAAGTTCTGTAAATGTGGCATTCTCCTGAATAGAAACTCTTAAAACGGTTAGGTTGGAAAAGTAACCAACAATCTCTTTAAATTCTTTAGCCGTCCGACCTCTCATCGGACTACCTATAAGAATATCTGTTTGATTAGTGTAGCGGTAAAGTTGCACGTAAAATGCTGTGAGCAGAATCTGATAAAGGCTGGTGTTCGAGGTTAAAGCTAGATGCCTAAGTTTTTCAGTTAACTGTTCATCTAGCTTGACAATGTATGAGGCTCCCTCATAAGTCTTGACTGGGGGGCGAGGTTTGTCTGGGAGCAAATTCAAAATTGGCAATTCGCCAGCTAATTGTTGTTGCCAATATTGCCACAGTTTTTCTCCCCTGGAACCAGATAGCATTTCTGCTTGCCATTGGATAAAATTTGCATAGGTTTTATTTTCATTCAAAGAATCTGGGGCTGTTTCTGTCTGCTGTTGACTAACTTGCTCCACTTCTCCGGGATATAAAGCTTGAAATTCCCTCAGCAGTAAATCATAAGACCACATATCACTAGCAATGTGGTGCATTGTCAGCAAGAGAATATGTTCTTCATCTGAACGATTAAATAAATTCACTCGCAAAACTGAATCTTTTTCTAAGTTAAAAGGGCGGTCAGCAATAGCATAGATTTTTTCTACTAATTGGTCTTCGCTCCAGTCGCTGGCATCTATTACCTCAACCTTAAAATTCTCTTGTTGGTTAACCTGCTGCACTGGTTTGCCCTCATAACTGGTATATGTGGTTCTCAGAATCGGGTGCTTTTCAATAATTTTTTGCCAGACACGATTGACAACAGCAATCTTTAAATGTGCATGAATTTTTGCAGTAATAAATATATTATAAGCAACGCTCTCTGGGGCAATTTGGCAGATTAACCACATTGCTTCTTGACCTGGTGAAAGTGGGTAAATTGTTTTCATATTTATACTCATGAGTCTCCCGCATTTGTGATCAAAAAAGGTTATCTAGGGGAAGGCGTATGCTTTATGCCCCTACAGAAACCGAATTTGCCCCGCTGTAGGGGCGCAAGGAAGCCGAGTACAAAATGTAACATATATCGAACATTTTTCACCATGATATCGCAAGATATGTTATCGCTTTGAGGGAACGGGGAACAGGAAACGGGGAAGAAAATCGGCGCACCTCATTGCTTTGAAACCTGTATCCTGAAATCTTATCATAGAAAAAAAATTTGTCATGGTCAACGAAATTCGGTAATATGTGGTAGTCTGAGAAGCGCTCACTAGCTTTAGCTATCAAAACAATGGTTACTTGTAGTAAGATAACGAGGGTTAAAAAAGCAGTAGCAGGGGTGGCTGAGAAAGCCATCTCTTTATACTGACAGATAAAGCGAAGTATGTTAGCACAACTCAAGCACAATAACCTTAAAATTGTCGGGGAGCTTTATATTTTCGCCAATTGCCTTCTACACAGGGGAAGGTTTCTCCTGAAACTAGAACCCAACAGACAACCCCAGAATAAACTCCGCCAATCCAGCCAAAATCTAAAATCATTCCAGCAAAATGTCCACAACTCAAATATAAATGCTATATGTCCGCCAAAGTCTCTCAAGATCGATCGACGACTAATATTATCTCCGATGTCAGCAAATTTTGGCACAGTGTCAAGCTGATCGCTGCTCCCTATTGGTATCCTACTGAATCGGGGGGAAGGACTTTTGCCGATGTGATTCAAGCTTGGGCAATGCTCATCCTACTAATCGGGGTAATCCTAGGGGTTGTAGGCTTAAATGCCTTCAATAGCTTTGTTAGTAATTACTTAGTTGATGTCATTCTTGAAAAAAATGATTTTGATAAATTTGTCAAAACTTTGGTAGTTTTCGCGGTTGGACTGCTCTTTGTCACCCTTTTGGTTGGCTTGCTTAAATTTCTTAGGAAAAGAATCGCCCTGGATTGGTATGCTTGGCTCAATGACTGGATTCTCACAAAATATTTGCATAATCGCGCCTATTACAGAATTAATTTTAAATCCGATATCGACAACCCAGATCAGCGTTTATCCCAGGAAATTGAGCCGATTACCAGTAAAGCTCTCTCCTTTTTTGCAGTTTCCCTAGAAAATGTCCTAGATATGATCACTTTTTTAGTGATTCTCTGGTCAATTTCTTCCTCTGTCGCCATTATTTTAGTCGTTTGGACAATTCTCGGTAACGTCATTGCTATCTATTTTAACCAAGCTCTAAATAAAATTACTCAAGAAGAATTAGAACTTAAGGCTAACTACAATTATGCTCTAACCCACATTCGTAATCATGCGGAGTCGATCGCTTTCTTTGAGGGAGAAAATCAGGAATTAAATATTATTCAGCGGAGATTTAATAAACTCTTAGACAGTGCTAAACGTAAAATTGATTGGGAGAGAGGCACAGAAATTTTTAGTCGGGGCTATCAGGCGGCAATTCAAGTATTTACTTTTGTCATTTTGGGTCCTTTGTATATCAATAGTGAGGGCATTAGTTTCGGACAGGTCGGGCAAGCCTGTTTAGCGGCTAATTTGTTTGCTACGGCGCTGGCGCAATTAATTAGTGAATTTGGCACTTCGGCACAATTTAGCAGTTATGTTGAACGTCTATCGCAATTTTCCGAAGCCTTAGAAGAAGTCATTAAACAACCGGAAAATTTAAGCACGATTAAAACCATCGAAGAAACCCAATTTTCCTTTGAAGATGTCACCTTGCAAACCCCCGATTATGAACAGGTAATTGTCGAAAACCTCTCCCTTTCTGTTCAGCCTGGACAAGGTTTATTAATTGTCGGTCCGAGTGGTCGGGGTAAAAGTTCCTTGCTACGTGCGATTGCCGGTTTATGGAATGCAGGAACCGGCCGATTAGTGCGCCCCCCCCTAGAAGAAGTATTGTTTCTGCCCCAACGTCCCTATATAATATTAGGAACCTTGCGAGAACAGTTACTCTATCCCAATCGTAATCAAGAAACCAATGAGATAAAATTAAGGGAAGTTTTGCAAGAAGTCAATCTCCAAAATTTACTAAATCGAGTCAATAGCTTTGATACAGAAGAGCCTTGGGAAAACATTTTGTCCCTGGGAGAACAACAACGTTTGGCTTTTGCTAGGGTATTAATTACCCGTCCCAGTTTTACTATCCTAGATGAAGCCACAAGTGCTTTGGACTTAAACAATGAGGAAAATTTATATCGGCAATTGCAAAAAACTCACACAACTTTTATTAGTGTTGGACATCGGGAAAGTCTCTTTAACTACCATCAATGGGTTTTAGAACTCTCTAGTAATTCCCATTGGCAACTGCTTACAGTGGAGGAATATCGCCGACAAAAAGCGAAAGAAATTATTAATATTTCTGTCGATAATTCTCAAACTAGACTTGAAGATTTACCGAATCAGGAAACCGAGGTCAATCCTAAAATCAATTCTGCCAAGGAACAACCCCCCGAATCGCCAACGACAACAATCTTAACAGAAGTCGAAGAAGGACTTTCCCATGCACAAATGAAGGAATTAAGCGACTATTCTCTCAGTAGCATTAGAAGCAAAGCCAGTCAGGGAAAATCAATTACGGGGAAAGATGGACTGACCTATCGCTATGACAAAGACCCTAAAATCTTAAAATGGCTAAGAGTTTAGCCGATGAGAGATGGTTCAAAAAACAACGTTAAAACATTACACCAACTTAGCTACAAAAAAAATGAATCAAATCCTGGTTAATCAACAACAGTTGTTCCAAGAAATCGTCCAAGATATCCAGCAAAATAAAATTGCAATTGCGGCGAAAAAACTGCGTCAACAGGAAGCAGATAACTGTGAAATTCCGGCTCAGTGGCTTCTGAAAACAGCAGAGGCTTTAGAAACCGATGACTGGAGCATTTTATCAGAAGATTTCATTAATCTGAATTTTATCGATAAAAATGGTTATTTTCTGATGATTGCTCCCTATAGCATCAATCGTCAGGGGAAGCAACAAGTCACTTTGAGTGCGATTTACGGAAAAATTCATAAAAATAGTGAACCTTCTATTGAACAACTAGAAAGCTTAATTCGTGAAAAATTTGGCAGTTTAGGACAACCGATTCCCAGAAATTTGTCCTTTACTGAAATTGCTAGTTGTGGTACAGTTAGCGGAGAAAAGGGGGAGGCTTTTATCGTTCCCCATAGGTGGACTTTTCCCAATAGTGTTCAGGGGCCAGCTTTAAATAATGCCAGTGAGCAAAAAAGACGCTTTTCTGGTTCTAGCTACGAATGTATCCGAAAAATTTTTGAGCCAGAAACGGCCGATTTACTATTAGGACCCCTAGAGGATCAAATTAATGGTGAACGCTATCGCCATCTCGATACCCAATTCCATGAAGCAGGTCATGCTAGTGGGTTGGGATTTGACTTGAAACTCAAAAATAAACTGTTTCAAAACTATACCTATGCCGGAGTCGAGGAGTGGCGCTCAGATAGTTTAGGCTTTGAATTTGCCGACTGTGCTTTACCTGCCGAAGAAGCGGGAAAATTAGTCGCTGTTAATTTCTGCATTCGCTTTGGTTTAGATGCTCACCGTTTAGGGGGTTTAGAAAAAGATGTGGATGTCCACGCTAGTTTGATCAGTTTGGAATATCTCTTGCAAAATGATGCTATTTATCTCACAAAAAATGGTCAATTGGCCCTGCGTAATGTCAGTTATACAGGCTTACTAAAAGCGGTGGAAATGCACCGAACAAAAGCTTTATCTCTAACGCGAAGGGAGTTAAATCTAAATAGTCCAACAGGTCTTTTTGCTCTGTATAAAGTAGAGATTCATCCCGCAACCCAATTAATTTTTCAGGGACTAATTGTAGAGCGCTGCCGAGGAATTTGGTCAGAGTTACAATAAGTACCTAGGGTTTGCTGATAACCGTCCCGGGGAGGGATGTCAGTCAGCCATGTGCATCCCTCCAATTACTAGGTCTCTACTACTTGATGGCGATAGGGATTGGGGTCAACTCCTCTGAGTTTCTCGCCACAGCAAGTGCCGGCCCTGGAATATTAGTCGTTGACTCCTACACATTTATTTATATATATCACTAGATAACTAAAATGTGTTAAGCTAGGCGGTAGCATTCTGGGAAATCACGACCGATAAATCAGTCTCTTATTAGTCAGAATCCCTGAACCCCTGATTACCTCTTTCTCCCCTAGGTGATTACAAAACCAATGGCTGAACAACGCTCTGTACTAAAATTTAATGGCATCGATGATCACATGGAGCTATCCCACGGATTTCTTGACATCGATCAGAGTATTACCATTACATTTTGGGCAAAAGGGGAAAATAATTTATCCACAGAAACCACTCTTTTAGAAGCTGTTAATCAGGAAAATAACCGCGTTCTACATATTACCTTGCCCTGGGGCGATCCCGTGAAACCTGCGATTTTTTGGGACGCGGGAAATGAAGAAGGTTTCGATCGAATTGAAAAAAAAGTCAAGCTTAAAGATTATAGTGATTGGACTCACTGGGCCTTTGTCAAAAATGCGACCACAGGCCGAATGTTGATCTATCGCAATGGGATCATTTGGCATCGTGGCAACGGTCATAACCGGGCCTTAACGGGGATTGAAAAAATCATCTTGGGAGCCTCTGTTAATCTCTCCCATTATTGGCAAGGTTGTCTTGCAGAACTTTCTGTTTGGAATCAAGCGCGTAGCCAAGAAGAAATCCAAGAAGCGATGTATCAATCTCCCTTAGTTGATGACCTTGGTTTAGTCACTTATTTATCACTCAATGGCAGTGCCGAGGATCAAACAAGTTATAGCAATCATGGTATTCTTTATGGGACAACCTGGCAACTAGATAGTCTTCCCTCCAAACCGACCTCGATCCCTAAATCAAAAACTCAGACTAGCAGTAAAGCTATAAGGAGTGCGAAAAGGATAACAATGGTCAACGAAATTTTTAACTCCCTTGAAGAAGAAGAAGTGATTGAACAGGATGCTCCATCTGAAAATCAAGAACCTTCCCGGGAAGATAATTCAGAATCAATTATAATTGCCGAAGAAGCTGCCCTTGCCAGCAATGAAATTGAGGAGATTACTGAAACAGCAATTTCTCAACCAGATAGCCTCACTTATTCAAACCAGAAAAAACGGTTAATTATTTGTTGTGATGGTTCTTGGGAAGACTCTGCCAGTGCTTACCCCACCAATGTGGTTAAATTCGCCGAATCTATTAAGTATATTGCCGAGGATCAAACCCCCCAAATCGTCTTTCTGTCAGGTTCTGGCAGCCCCGAAGATAACGAATTTATTAAAAGTTTAGGGAATGAAACTTTTGGCTGGGGCCTCGATCGAATGATTCAAGATGCCTATCGTTTTCTTGTCCTTAACTACAATCCCACAACCGAGGATGAAATTTATTTGTTAGGTTTTAGTCGAGGAGCATATATCGTTCGATGTTTGGCCAGTTTTATCGATAAATGTGGAATCCTAAAACGCTCTAAGATTAAAGAAATTCCCCTAGCTTATCAACTCTATCGAGACCACACCGTTAGTTCCGATAGTGCCAAAGCTCAACAATTTCGTGCCGCTAATGCTAAAAAAATTGAGACAGAAAAGGAAGATTTTCAAGATCGTATTCCAGTCAAGATGTTAGGTTGTTGGGATACAGTTGGCAATTTTGGTATTCCCGATTTAACTCCCTGGTTTCCCCTGGCTAAGTTTTATCATAAAAAATATGAATTTAGTAATACAAAACTAAGTCCGATTATCCAGAATGCTTTTCATGCTGTTGCCATTGATGAAAAACGTAAAAACTTCCCTTCCACTCCGATCAAAGCCAATCCCGAAAATCCTGAACAAGTTGTCAAAGAAGTTTTATTTGTCGGTGAACATACCTGTCTAGGTGGTGGCAAAAAAGAATATCAAGGACTTTCCGACTACCCGTTACAATGGATGATTAATCAAGCCAAAAAATTGGGATTAGAGTTTAATTCAACTACCTCTGAATCCGAGGAATTCCAAATTAAACCAGACCCGACCATCAAGTTCGATAATACTGTTAAAGGATTGTCGGCCTTGGGAGGTGAGCAATGGCGATATTTCAATACAAAAGTTGTCACTGTTCATCACAGTGTGGTAAAACGATTAAAGGCCTTTTCCGATTATCGTCCCAAAAGTCTTGAACCTTTTCTTAAAGCTTTACTTGACGACGATCAACAGACAGAGTAACCTTGCTTTAAAATTAAACTAATCCTTCGCTAGAAATTTGAGGTGATTTTTATGGAACTCGATAACATTATCAAAAAAGTGGCAGGTACTTATTTAGCTTCGGCTATTATTGCTGTCATCGTGCTAATTTTCACCCTCGGACAACCCTTTGTAGTTTTTCTGGGTATCGGAGCGATGGGGTTGGTTACTGTCCTAGGAGATGCGATCGCCGAGTACGGAATTGAAGCGGTTCTGAATGCTTTTTACACTGAGCGAAGTAAAAAAGAATCCCTGGAAACACTTTTGGCTGAAATTGATGCTTTACCTCTGACTGATGACCTGAAATTAAAAACCAAAAAATACTTGACTGACCATCAAGAACAGACAGTAAAGCAGCAAGAAACGGTAACTGAGCCAACGACTGAAAGTCCTCAAACAGTTGTTATTGAAAATGAACCAGTTATTGAAAATGAACCAGTTATTGAAAATGAACCAGTTATTGAAAATGAACCAGTTATTGAAAATGAACCGGTTGTTGTCGAAGTTGAAAATGTTTAATTAGGTATTGCTCCCTCTTGCAAGAGATGGGGGCAGCGGATGATTATTGCTAAGTATTGAGGAATTTTTTGGTCTAAGATAGCTATGCTAAATAGGAACTCTCAACATCTGATGACCTATAAAAAAATTGCCATTTATGAGCAAAGCTATCAACTTCCTGTTTTTAAAAATAGATACTTAAAAAATTTTCAGAAAATCATCAAGGAACGTCGGAAATTAATTCAAGAAGGAGTTCGCTACCATTACTATTTTGGTAAGATTATTAAACGAAAAGAAAAAATTACTCAACAAGAAATCTTGATCGAGACTCAGTTATTAATTAAAGACTATAATTTATTAATTAATGGACTAGAAATCTATCAAGACGGATATTATCGTTTTTTACTCCAACTCAGTGACAATCTCAAAATTTTATTTTCCCAAAAATATCAAGAATTGAAAATCTTAGACTACGAGAGAATAAAGTTAGAAATTAAAAATAATAATAATCAAAATATTCTCAATCAACTCAAGCTAGAAAAACAGGAAAATTTTCGGTCAATTTTGCTACTGGGAAAAACATCTTTTTTGATGTTGAGAAAAACTAAATTACTAGGGGAAGGAGTTCAGAAATTAGCCGAGGATACTCAAAAGCAGAAAAAAATTGTGCAAGCAATTATTCAAGAACTCAAAATTTATGAGGAATTAAATCATTATCAACTCAAATCTCAACGAGTTCGCCAAGAAATTGCTGATCTTGCCCAAAATGCGATTAATTTTGAAAACTACTTACAGGACTATTTTGCTCCTTTTCAATTATTAATAGAAGAAGTGATTAAGGTGGATGAAGAATTTTATGCAACAGTTGGAGAAATTAAGTATTTGGTAGATAATATTTTCCCACCTCAGCCTGCTCTCTTAGAAACGTCAGATTCAGCAATAAATTCTGAGTTTTTGCTAAATTTTCTGGCGACTGGTTACGAGAAAGAAGCAAGGTTAAAAGAGGCTTTTTCCTCTGATCAATTTAATGATTACTTATTCAATGAAAGTGAATGGTCAGAACAATTTATTTCCCTAGAAAAAACCATCAATAAATTATCTGCTCATTTAGCAGAACAAGAGGCTTGTCAAAAAGACACTATCCCCAAAACTCCCCTGGCAATAGTTGTCTCTCAATTCACTCAAAACAATATTCACAAATCTTCTAGTTCTAAAAATCCCCAGACTTCCCCAAATATCTTAACTCAAGAATCGGCTGATATTGATTATAATCAATTACAAGATTTGTTAAGAAAGCAACAGTGGCAAGCGGCTGATCGCCAAACAACCAAGCTACTATTGAAAATCTTGCGTAAGACCTACTGGAATGAGGTTTATCCTCAAGATATTGCTCAATTACCTTGTTCGGATCTGAAAAAAATTGATCAACTTTGGCTTCATTATAGTAATGGTCATTTCGGTTTTAGTATTCAGCAAGCCATTTTCTCTAGTCTCGGTGGTTTAGTGGATTATGAAACCCAAAAGAAACTTGGCGATCGCCTAGGTTGGCGGAAGGAAGGTCAATGGCTCAATTATGAGCAACTAAACTTTGAATTAGAGCCGAATTCTCCCCTCGGTCATTTACCCGTTCATTGGTTGATTTTTGAAGAAAATCTTTGTTACCCATCTGCGGAAGCTTCTGACAATCAAAACTCCCTGGCTTTCTGGAGAGTTGGCAATTGGTTATTGTGGCAACTTCACCTCGTTTTAAGCAAAATTCAAGCCTGTGGAATTATTCCTCTGTCTGACTTTTAAAGCGATTATCTAAGCTGTTGACTATCTAAATTACTCGTTAATTGACATACTCCCACCGTCAAGCTACGCTGTGACGGGGGATTCTTGACCCATCGCTGTTAGAAATTCCGGCGTTGCTGATTTGAGATATGAATCTTCTTTTGTGGGATTTTTAAAACCTAGACCTAAACTAACTTTTGGATGGGTGCAAGATTGTCATTCATACCTTGATTCAGCAACGCCGAAATTCCTTGTTCAACGAGACAGCTTAGATTCTCAATGTCTCCACTGAAAATCTTTCTTGCCGGACTCTTCCAAGGCGTTTGGGTCGGTTTCTGTTTGCCCAACAGTACCGTTGAGATGATTTCCCAAATATTTCAACCCTTTTTTAAGAATATTTATTGCTGCATTATGATCCCTATCTAAGA
>VYLY01000012.1_pt1 | contig 46506 bp, 30 predicted proteins | sample 5115341 | NCBI WGS metagenome assembly VYLY01 (sample SAMN12291790, study PRJNA351875) | freshwater metagenome | isolation source: freshwater lake | place: USA: Michigan, Lake Sixteen | collected 2013-08-07 | reverse complement strand
CTTAAGCAATTAAGCGTTTTTCGCTATCTGCGTCAACCCCATTGACGCGACCACCCTAAAAAAGTGGCGTGGTGAGGAATCGCCGTCCGTTTTACGGCGGCGAGGATGTCAAAACCGCAGAAAGTGGGCATTTTCCTCCGTCGATCATCGAATACATAAACAACCAAAAGTGTCTGTATATTTATTGACTAAATAAGAGGGATTTGCCCTAGATGCGGCCCGGGGAAAAGCCGGTCAAAAACTAACCCATCAGGATCACCGTATCGATGACGTGGATTACACCATTATCCGCCTCGATATTACCTGCGACCACCGTGGCATTTTTCACCTCAAAACCTTCGCTACAATCGATGGGAATCGGTGAACCCTCTAGAGAAGTCACTAGAGCCAATTTCGCCAAATCTTCCTGCATATATTTGCCCGCAACGACGTGATAGGTGAGAATTCGGGTTAATTGGGGGATATTCTGCACTAGGGTGGTAATCGTCCCGGGGGGCAATTTGGCAAAAGCTTCATCGGTGGGGGCAAAAACCGTGAAGGGGCCAGGACTTTTTAGGGCATCCACAAGATTAGCCGCTTGTACCGCCGTTACTAGAGTTTTAAAATTATCAGCACTGACCGCAATATCGACAATATCTGCCATAAACTTGACTCGATCCCCTAAAAAAATTATCTATTTCAGATTTTAAACTCAATCTTGTCCCAAAGATCGTCCTAGGGAAGTGGGTAACGCACAGAAAACGGGTTTCTCCGAGAAACCCGTTTTCTACTCATCCATAGAGAGTGCGGCTCTTCTGGTTTCTGTGTGGAAGGAAGAGGACTGCCAGTGCGGGTGGTGGGATTTGAGCGCATAATGCAGATTATCGAGGAAAAAACCCAACTAGACAGAACCGATATCCGTCCTCTTTCCCAACCTTGGATGTACGGCATTTTATCAGTTCTCGCGCTATTGCTATTGTGGGTTGATGCTTGGATGATCACCACGGCACGACCAATGGTGCATTAAGAGATGCTCGATCGACCATACTCTTAGACATCGATCTCGATAATCAGGATTTCTTGAACAGACGTATCGATCGGCTTCCTTTCCGTTTCCACTTGAAAGCGAATCGCCGATTGCAAGTCCTTTAGGGCCTCTTCACGATCATCGCCCTCTCCAACTAAACTGTCATTATTCCCCGGTAGATACGCCACATAACCTTGGTCTTGTCTTTCGACAATAGCTTTGATTTTCATGTTTTGCTGTACTTGATCGTGAATTAAGGCTTGAAATCTGCAATAACTAATGTATTATATTTTACCACCGATGAATAGTGCGAGCAATACGGACAAAATTAAAGTGCCGTAGAAAATGAGTAGGGTTATCGAAAACATGACTCTCAGCCAAGAGTCAACTTCAGACTTAACCGGGGATGTGTTCATCGAGAAATCGATCTGATTGTCTTCCAAGATTCTAACGCGATCATAAAGTTTACGAAATAGCCTTTCTTGTCTTAAGAAATACGCATCCAAAATCCAAAAGGAGAACACAGGAAAATAGGCTAGATAAATGAACATGACTTTGGAGTTTGCTGCGAATAGGGCAAAAAGAGCGGATAAAAGACCGACACTCCACGCTTTGAGCAAGAATGAGTTTTGAGAAAGTCGATCGATAATTCCTTGAAGCATTTGGAGGTGAGATCGCTTGTTTTCCATTTTCCATCCAGTAGATTACTGAGAATTTCGTGGGCGACGAGGAGATTCCCTTCTGATACCAAAAATCAGAAGCTCAAGGGGGTTACGGGGGTTAGGATCGTTAGGATCGGGTTGGCGTTTGCGGAAATCCACCCATCTTCTATTTTGCAAAAACGGAGGAAGTTTTGGTTTGGACGGTGCGCTTGGCAGTAATACGGGTATTACCGTACATTCTCGTTGTCTAAATTCTTGAAGAAATGCCTCAATTTCTTCGTCTTGCCAAGGGCCAATTCCATTTTCGCCAACAAAGACAGCCGCACTTTCAATCCGGGTAATCTGCTCTTGGATTAGTTGTTGCCAACGCTGGCCCGGTGGCACGTCCCATTCATCTAACCAAACCCTAATACCCCTATTATCTAAATCTTCAGCGATTCGTAATACTTCAGCCTTGTCTTGGCTATTGTAGCAAAGAAAAACATCATACATTGGGATATCTTGCCAGTTTTGTATGTTTATATTTTCAAAACGATTGCGATTATTTTCAAGGGTTGCTAGAACTAAATTAACATCTCCCTGCCGGTCAGTTATAAATTTGTCGTACTGAGCTATCAAGATCGCATCTTTGTCTAGGGAATCAAGCGTCGAAAGTGTTAATATTGTATCATCTTCTCGTGGGAAGTTAGCAGAAATTCTAGCCGCCCTTTTAGTGATTTCTGAATCAATTGGGATACATTCAAACTTTTCGAGTAAAGCTTCAAGCCTATCTACCGCTCGAACTTGTCTATCTTTTAATAATTGGCGATGAACAACATAGAGAACTATTTCAGGAACAACAACAATTCTCTGTTGTTTCTTCTTCCGTTGTAGAATACATAATAACCAATTAATGATTTCTGTCTTTGTACTATTTTGACTGGCTATGGCAATTTCATGAAGGCAAGAATCGTCCAACATGATAAATTCTACTTGGTCTGGGTCATTGGAATACATTATTTTTCAGTTTATTTTTTCTCTTCAAACCAGGAATTAATTATTTTAATGGCCGCTTGATTACGTTTTCTAATATAATAAGTACGGATAGGCTTAGGCATAGTATATGGTCCTAATTTAGTATTAGACTGCAAAAATCCCCAATCAACCAATTCGGAAGCTTCTTTCACCAGTGAATCAGAAATGTCTTCACAGAAAGTAGTAGCTGTTTTTAACAAGCTTTTTAATTTATCCGTGACGATGAGATCGCGATCAAAAAATCCTAGGATTTCCTCAATTCCTACTGAAGGATCGTCTAGAGAAAGCTCCTGAGATGGCTCAGGATACGATTGTTCAATTCCCAGTTTTTGGTAATGTACTAGATACCCACCCAAAAGGCGAAGCGTTAAATCATCATGCCCCCACTTTTCGATTAACTTGGATAACTCTGTATCCGATCCTTTTACACCAATCTCTCGTAATTTTTCTAATCTGCTAGGTTCTACGTCTATTTTTACATAAGTGAGATAAGGAACTACATCTTTGATCGATGTCTCGCTGGTTATTAAACATAGGGAATCATTATCTTCCGCAGAAGCCACGTATCTTAGGAAGTCCCTCAAGGGATCGACAAGTGTACCATCTTCATCTCGCATAACTTCCAGACCATACAATACTAGCAGATAACGTCTGCTCATTAACATTGCCGCTAAGTGGCTCGAATACTCGCTTTCTGGTATCTCTTTCCATTTCGGTTTATTACCACTAAAATATTCGATCGCTTTTCTAAAAAACTCAGATGGATCACAATTCTGTTTATCAAAACAAAACGCGAAAGTTCCATCGGGCGGAAGCAATTCATCGGGGTTAGAAAATAATTCTTCTTTCCACTTGATAGCAAGAGACTGACACCGTTTTTTTTCGCCAACTAAACTAGCAATATGGTAAGATTGCAAGAGCCAGCAAGTGTTCAGTTCTATCAGATAACTTTCTTGATCTTGATCCGAATCTTCAATGATAGGAAGGGACTGATTAAAGTCGATCGAGGTTGAAGGAAGATCACTCCGGGCTAATTCCTTGCCCATCTCAATAATATTGACACTAACTTCTTCCCCTTTTGACAGAGGATTGACACTACCTTTTTCCTCTTCTGACTGAGGTTGATAATTTTTTTTATTAATATCCATCTAGACTCCCTCCTAAAGTAAATCAGTTAAAACTTCTTCCGCATCCTTCTCGCCCCAGAAATATTTCATTTCCTTACTCATCATTTTGGCTTGTGCCGCTTCTCCCCTCGCGTCTTTTGGTTTTCCCTCGGCTAAATGAAGCCGAGCCAAACCGACACGGGTATCCGCCTCATAAACACGATATCCCCCGTTCTGTGAATATTCCAAAGCTTCTTCTAAATCATTCCGTCCCGCTTCCAGATCGCGCCGATGACGAACAAGGAATCTCCCTCTGGCAGATAGAGCGGTAATCGAGGCTGGCCAGTGAGTTATATTGCGGGCTAAATCGATAGCTTGATTAAAATGTTCAAGTGCCCTATCCCAATCCTCTAACGCCTCATACACTTCCCCGGCGGCTCTATGGCTTCGACTGATACTTTCAGACTTTTCCGCTTCCCTAATACATTGCTCGGCCACAGACTGAGCGGCTTGTAGATCTCCTCGGTTTCTTCTCAGGAAATCAACGTAATAAAACCCGTAGTCTTTGATAAACTTAAAGTCCAAATCATCAGAATCCTCCCCAGTAGAAGAAGGCGCGATCTCTTGATAGGCAGTCTCAACCTCTTCGCCATTCATCAAGGAAAGAGCTAAAGCCTTATATGCCTGAGCGTTTTGTCGATATTTATTATTCTCTACTTTCTTAACTGCTCTAATGGCTAGGTTCGCGTACCTAACGGCATCCCCAAGCTTTCCAAGATACACAGACAGTCGAGCAAGACTACAATACCCTTCACTTAGATCGTGTTGCGCCTTTGACTGTGCCGCTAATTCATTATGCAATTTCATAATAGCGGGAACTTCACTCATGCGACCCAGATTGGTTAGACAACTACTAACTTCTCGAAGAATAAAACGCTTCTTGGGTGCATTGGGAATCAGTGGCTCTGTGGAAATATTGCCATTGACAAAAAATTCTTGCAAAAGCGATAAAGCGGTTTCATAGGCTCCCAACTCAAAAATCAGGATAGATTGTGGTTTATTTTTGGGACCCATATAAAAGTTGTTTTTTTCCAAAACTCTAAAAGCGGAATCGAAGTCCTCCGCTTGACAGAAATGATGAATGGCCTCGATCCAAGGTTTTAGCCGTTCTAAGGGAGTAGGATTTTTTGATTCACTTCGATGAAGCGATATGTAATACCTCGCGATCTCTCGGTGAGTAGCTTGCCACTTTTCTGGATGCGACTTTAATTCGGTTTGGTAGTATGCGCTAATTAATGGATGAATCGTGTATTCCTTTCTTTCGGAGTTATAACGAAGAATTCGATAATTGACTAACTTTCTTGCCAAGGCTTCATTCGCATTAAAAACGTCCGACAAGAGTGCCGATTCGGGTACGGGAAGTCTGAAGACACTAAAGATTTGCAAAAAATCTTTTTCTGTACCATCCAAAAATCGATCGTATCCATTCAGAAGGCGATAAAGTCGATTGTTTTGGTACTCGGCAAAAGCATCTCGATCCGTCAAATCAGGAAGGTTTTCTATCTCCTTAATATGTCCACCAAACTCGGGCTTTTGTAGGTAAGTTCCGATGAGAGCTAGGGTTAACGCGTGGCCTGACCAATCTTCCACGCATTGATCTAGCTCCGCGTCCGTACCGTTAACCTTCAGGTTTTTCAGGAGTTCTCTGCCCTCTTCTGTGGCGAGCCGTTCCACATCCAGTTGTCCGTGGGTGATGTAGGGCATGATGTCCGTAACCGAGGCTCGACTGGTAATTAAACACAGAGAATTATTAGATCCGCAAGCCGCTAAATAGATTAAAAATTCCGATAGTCCAACGCTCTTCAGTAGCCCGTGATCTTCCCCTCCCTGGTACTGCATGACTTCCAGCCCATCCAACACGAGCAAATACCGTCTCTCCATCAGCAGGGCAGCTAGGAACTGGGGTCTTCGATCCGAGGGTAAATTTTTTATATCGAAATCACCCTGAGTAAAGTACGCGATCGACTTTTCAAAAAATTCATCGCTATTCCGCTCCTCGTAAAACGACCACCAGAAAACACCATCTGGCTGTGGTAACTCCTCTTTCGCCACCAGCAGCTCCTCGATCCAGTGACGGGCGAGGCTACTCTTGCCTTCCCCACCCAACCCGATCAAACTAACGATATGGCACATTGGGTCAAGCCGGAGGGTATGTAGCACTGCCAGAAAATTGTCGCGCCCCACCCACTCCTCCAAATGAGGGGCAGCCTCTCTATCAAGGGAAATCGATAGACCTGTTCGAGCTACCCCTTGGGCGGAACTAGCGATGTCTGGACTTATTTGTGGGCCTCTTTCTAGTGGTAGGATGGCGGGAATCGAAGACATTAGACCACCTCCCTTGTCAGTAAAGACCGAACAGAAGGATTGTTCACAAGGCTCCCATCAAAAGCGACTGCATTATGATTGTAATCGGGTTTTGCCAGCACACCCACTATGAGATTACGAGATTTATCTAGGACACTCGCCCCGATCATTTGCGCTGACAAATCTTTTTCGGGTTTCAGGGCGAGACAGTCAATACCCTCAGAAATATCTGGAAGATCTGTAGCCCCAAGAATTTCACCATCCCTATAGGCAGTATCCACTGAGTTTGAATTGGTGTAGCCATACATCTGGAACGGATTACCTCTAGACTCCTTCGCGTCACCCATATTGGCGGAGATTCCTGGAATCAAAGTGTTTGTCAGTTCTAAAACGACGATATCGTTATCCCCGAAGTGTTCAGTACGATCGGGGTAAGAACCGACAACGAAAGCTCGACGAGTGCGATCACCATTCATCACCCGCTTGGGTAAATAAACCGAGATTTGATCTCTCCGTGTTGCCTCAGCAGCCCTCATGACAGACCCCAACGTCAAAATCCTCCCCTCTACAATTAGTCCTGTCCCCACACAAAGATTACCATTATTGCGAATCCCCACCGTGATCGGATAGAGATCCTGAAGCTTTGAAGCCCCGGGTGGGGAGTATTGCGATAATCGCTGTGAGGCGTTTAAACTATTGATGATTCGATCGATTTTTTCTTGCTTATCCAGCCCCGCATCTATTTTAACCGTTTCTAAAAGCTGGATAAGTTCATCTGCCCCGTCATTGTATTTTACTAAAGATTGTATTAATAGCGGCAAAAAAGTGCTTGCATTCCCACTACAATCGATCTGCTGTAATAATAGCTTTTGATCAGTAACAAATGCCCTAAACAGCAAGGCTTCCCGCTCCTTGACGCTTTTCAAGAAAGGCGTTAGCAATGTGATCAGTTCAGACAACATTTGTGGATCGATTCTCATACCCCATCCATGACAACCAATAAAAAAACACCACCAAAAACGATAAACCGTATGGTCTGTGAGCTTAAGATGCCCATCGCTATGGATACCTTTAACCAACTCGACCAAACGGCCTCACCATATCATAGCTATAATGTCAAGCCCCCGTCAATAGGAATTTACCAGTTAATCGTATCGGACGAAATATGGCGTTTCCTGTTTACAAGAGATACATTCTCAATTCTGAAAAGCTTAATCAGCAAAGGTTAAATTGTGCCTCACAGATTCGATGATACCACTCCTATTGCTCTCGTTAATTTTTCAATTCTTCTTGATGTTGGATTGGGATGCGTCTGGCAAAAGGGTTTTATATTCCATATCATTTGCTACATTCTGAATTTGAAATTGCTGTGGTCAAAAACTAACCCATTAGCATCACCGTATCGATGACGTGGATCACACCATTATCCGCCTCGATATTACCGGCCACCACCGTGGCATTTTTCACCTCAAAGCCCTCGCTACAATCGACGGGAATCGGTGAACCCTCTAGAGAAGTCACCACAGCCAATTTTGCCAAATCTTCCTGCATATATTTGCCCGCAACGACGTGATAGGTGAGAATTCGGGTTAATTGGGGGATATTCTGCCCTAGGGTTGTAATCGTCCCGGGGGCAATTTGGCAAAAGCTTCGTCGGTGGGGGCAAAAACCGTGAAGGGGCCAGGACTTTTTAGGGCATCCACAAGATTAGCCGCTTGTACCGCCGTTACTAGCGTTTTAAAATTATCGGCACTGACCGCAATATCGACAATATCTGCCATAAACTTGACTCGATCCTTAAAAAAATCATCTATTTCAGATTTTAAACTTAATCTTGTCCCAAAGATCGTTCTAGGGATGGGGTGTGGGGTGTGGGAATTATAAATTATGAATTATGAATTATGAATTGGGGAGTGGGAAGAATAAATAAAAATAATCTCCTGTCTCCTGTCTCCTGTCTCCTATCTCCTGTCTCCTATCTCCTGTCTCCTGACTTCTAACCCAATGTTGGACAAAGATAAGCAAAAGTTATTTATTGACTCCAAAAACTTGAGAATATTTAAATTAACATTCCGCAATATTTACAAATTCTTAATAATTAATTGAGAAAGATTTTTATTTAACAACGATGTTGCAGTGGTAACAGCGATTTGATAGAATTTCATAGTCGGTTATTCTGTGCGTTTTTGGGCAGCAATGGTTGAAACCCTTGCCACACCTACAGGGTGATCCTAATTAAGACAGGTAAATTAGTCAATTTCACCCACAACGATGATCTTTTTTTTGTGTAGTTTTATTGCAAAAAAAAAGTTTTTTTGACAAAAAGCACAAAGTATGATATGAACACTGGTGTATTTCTGTCCGCGAAACTCAAAATCAGGGGATTTCCTGTTTCCAAGTCAAGAAATACAGAAAAGCAGTAATTCGATCGAGAAATCGATAAAAACAGCCTAGACTAGAAAAAGAATCCTCTATCCTGACAGCTATCCTGTGGAGATTACTTTTTTAGGAACCAGTTCTGGGGTTCCCACTCGTTCCCGCAATGTCTCTAGTATCGCCCTTCGTTTGCCGCAACGGGCGGAAATATGGCTGTTTGACTGTGGAGAAGGAACTCAACACCAGTTACTGCGTAGCGACCTGAAAAGTTCCCAAATTCGACGCATTTTTATCACCCATATGCACGGGGATCATATCTTTGGTTTAATGGGACTGTTAGCCAGTATCGGATTAGCCGGTTCTGCTCAGGATATTGATATCTATGGACCCCCCGGACTAGCGGACTATCTGCGCGCTTGTGCTAAGTATTCCTATACTAATTTGGCTAATCGGGTGCGTGTCCATGCCATTTCCCCAGGCATACTCTACGAAGATGAAGAATTTACCGTCTCCTGTCAGCTATTAAAACATCGTATTCCCGCCCACGGTTATCGCATCGCCGAAAAAGACCGTCCAGGACGTTTTGATGTGGAAAAAGCCAACGCTTTGGGTATTCCCCCCGGACCAATTTACGGCAAGCTGAAAAAAGGGGAAACTGTCACCCTCGCCGATGGCAGCAAAATTCGCGGTCAGTCCCTCTGCGGAGAAACGGAAATCGGCCGTAAAATTGCCTATTGTACTGATACTATTTTCTGTGAAGGTTCGATCGAATTGGCACAGAATGCAGATGTGCTAATTCATGAGGCAACTTTTGCTCACCAAGATGCCGGGTTAGCCTTTGAAAGTGTTCATTCCACTTCGACGATGGCAGCCCAGGTGGCCTTGGCAGCCCGGGTAAAATTGTTATTAATGACCCATTTTAGTCCCCGTTATCTACCGGGTAATTCTCTGGATATTTCCAATTTGTTAGAGGAAGCGCGGGCGATTTTTCCTAACACTAAATTAGCCTACGATTTCCTCACCTACGAAGTCCCCCGCAACCGTCAAGAAATGGCTTTAGGAGTTAAGTAATTATGCCAGCAGCAGTAGAAGAAAAAAGCATGGTTCCCACGGTTTTAGTGGGTATTGGTGGCACGGGTAACGAAATTTTATCGCGATTGCGTCGCTTAATCGAGGAAAGTTATGGCAGTTTGAGTAATTTTCCGATTGTCAGCTTTTTGGTGGTTGACACGGATAAGGATTATAAAATCAGTAATCCTGAAGCTGCCGGCAGTGCTTTTAAAGATAACGAAAAACACTGGTCCCGGGTGAGTGGAAAACAGGTACAGGAGATGGTATCTGACATGGATAGATATCCCTGGATTAATAGTTGGTTTCCCCCGGAATTAGAGAGAAATATTACTTCCCTAGAAGCGGGGGCGGGACAAATTCGCGCCTGTGGCCGTTTTGCTTTATTTTGTAATTATCATGAGATCCAAAGGAAATTTCTGGATGCGGTGAGACGGGTAAAGGGACAAGAAAACTTTATGCTCGATCGCTATGGAATTAAAGTTAGTAATAGTGCTATTAATGTCTTTACTACGGGGTCTTTAAACGGTGGTACGGGTAGCGGAATGTTAATCGATATAGGCTACTGTATTCGTAATTGGTTGCGAGGGGAAAGTAGTCCTTTGAGTACGGCAATTGTTCCCACTCCTGAAGCATTTGCGGGGATTAGTGTCGGCGATCGAGTTTTGGCTAATGGTTACGCTGCCCTGATGGAATTAAATTACTTTTCTGACTACAGAACCGAATATCATCAACAGTTTAGCAGTGGTTTGGTCGATGAAGTTGTTAGTAAATTACCCCCCTTTGATTTTACCTATTTAGTAGGAACAAAAAACGGAGAAGGTGATTTTAAACTCGGTCAAATTCGGGAAATGATCGCCCAAAATATTTTCCTAGATATGACCTCTGATTTTGCCCCCCATAAGCGTTCTATTAGAGATAATATTAAGGGTTCTTGGGCGCAAGCTGACCCTGGGGGTCGCGGTTATCCTAAGCAATTTATGAGTTTTGGGCTATCAACTATTGAAATTCCTATTGCCCAAATTCGTGCTTCTTTATCGGAACGTTTAGCCAAAGATTTAATTAATTGGTGGCTGAATGATTCCGTGATTTTACCCGCTCAAATGTTGGAGTTAGTAAGAGGTGATATCCTCAAAAGAATGCGCTTGAGCGAAGGGGAATTAATTATGGATTTATGTGCCGACAAGGATCGCTCTTTAATTGCCATAATCTCCCAATGGACTAACGAAACTCGTCAGGAAATCAATCAAGATAATTGGCTATCTTGTACCAAACAGGGTGTTAATATTTTAGGCAATGAACAAGGAAAAATTCTGCGATTTATTAATGATTATTTAACACCAAGAGTCGAGGAATTTAAACGCAATCATTTACTAGAATTAAGTCCCGATGAGCGGCTGCACGGCGATTACCTGAAAAAGATTTATAATAATCGGGATGAAATTATTCAACGGGGTAAAAAGTCTCTAGAAATGGAGTTTTATAATATCCTTGAGGATCGAAACCGTGGGGTAAAATTTGCCGAGAGTTTTATTGTTTCAGTAAGACAAATCTTCACCGACATGGCAGAAAAATTCCGTCGTGATCAAGAACAGGTTTGGAGTCAAAACGAAAGTAAACGTCAACGAGAATATGATACAGCCTTAGCAGAAATTAATGATCTGAAAGATAAACTTCATGTCTCGAAAAAAGATAAGATGGAACAATATTGTGAACAAGCTTTAACGGGATTGGAAGGCTATTTAATGGCCAATATTCAACGAAAAACCAGAGGTGCAGGAGTAGAGGTTATTAATCGTTTACTGGAACATCTTAATCAATTAGAAAGCCGTTTTAATCGCTTTCGTCAGAAATTAATTCAAAGTCGCGATCTATTTAATCTCCAAGCTAATCAACAGATTGATAGTGCCGATGCTTTGTTAATTAATGGGATTAAACTATTTGATAGACAAGAATTAAATGGTCTTTATCAAGACTTTATCGAACAATTTGCTTCGGGGATTGTCGGTAACAAAAATGCCTACGATACAGGTATGGATAACCTTTGTTTACCCCTCTCAGAAGAGATTTTAAAGCAATCTAGCCCCCTCTGGAAAGAAACGCGCCGCTCCGACGAAAATATGCGTTTATTTGACATCACCGAGATTGCCGATATTCGTCAAGGAGATTTTCAACAAGTTATCATAAACCAAGCTAATCAACTACTACAAAATGCCCCGGTTAGTAGTCGCATTCAGCAGGAATTAGCCGCTTGCGATCGCTTGTTAAAAATCTATAACAACGATGCCGATATTATCAATAATCTTCGCATTGCCTACCAAAAATCGCGACCCCTAATTATGCTTAATCCTGCGGTCTTGCGAGGAAAAGATGCGGGTTTTACGCCCCAATTAAATCAAAATGTTGCCCTGATTGGGGGAAGAAATACCAATAACCCGGCAGCCCAAAAAATTATTCCGAAACTGCGGGAATTTATTGCCAACGAAGACGATATTAAACCCTTGGGAGAAGTGGAAAAACATCGTCTTGTCTTCGTGCAGGAAATTGGCGGTTTTTCCCTACGCTGTCTCGATGGAATGCGAGAGCTGCGACAATCCTATCAAGACTGGAAAGGAGAATTTATTCTCGCTAAACGCGCCCAACAAATGGGGGAAAATCGCGATTTACCCATCCCCGTGCATATCCAAAAGGAACCTCCTTTCTGGGATGTTTTTCCCGAAGATCCGAGTATTTATCAATTGGTGGTGACGGCCCGAGCTTTGAAAGTGCTTTTTCCAGAAGTCAATCGAGTCACTAATGAGAAAACAATTCGCTATGAAATTAAAACCGCAACGGGATTAAAAAAAGTCGATATCGCCACCAGTTGGGAAGATGCGGTACAGGTGTTAGAAGTAAAAGCTTGTCGCGAAGATAAGGAAAAAATTCAAAGTCAGGTGACGGCTAAGTTACAGGATTCGGCCACTCCGGAGAAAAAACAAGCTTTGTATCGGACTTTTATCAAATATTTACAACAACGTTCCGAGGAGTTGACAGGAGGAAAAGATAATACAGAATATAAACGGGAAGATGCAATTATTTTGCAGTTAATCGATAACTATAAGTTGGATAGCGGTGGAGAAATACCTCTTTCTTCGGTGACGGAAGTGGCTAACCCAGCTTTAATTATCTGTGGTAATTGTGGACATAAAAATCCCCCCTCGTCTAATTTTTGTTCTAAGTGTGGGGCAAAATTAGTTAAGTAGAAATTGGGCAATTTCTTGTTTTTAGTCCTCGGATAACAGAAAAAGTGGGGGTGTTAGCTGGACTAACATCCCCCACCATGAAAATTTTCGGGAAAAATTGCCTAATAGCGAAAAAACTGGATTATAATAAGGTCTTTACCCAAGATTTTTGCTAATCGCTAACTGCCATAAAAGCCAATCAAGACCCCTGTTTATCGAGAGAAAAACCAATGGTAGCCACTTTAAAAGGACGAGATGTTTTAAGAATAACCGACATGAGTAGCGAAGAAATCAGTGCCCTACTCAATCTATCGGCACAGCTTAAAGCTGGCACTCTTAACCCTAGCTGCAAAAAAGTCTTGGGATTGCTATTTTATAAAGCTTCCACCCGGACGCGGGTTTCCTTTACCGTCGCCATGTACCAGTTAGGGGGACAGGTGATCGATCTTAATCCCAGTGTAACCCAAGTGGGGCGCGGGGAACCCTTAGCAGATACAGCCCGGGTACTCGATCGCTATCTCGATATTCTCGCAGTTCGCACCTTTAAACAAGAGGATTTAGAAGCTTTTGCTAATTACTCGCGCATCCCGATTATCAACGCTTTAACGGATTTAGAACATCCCTGCCAGATATTAGCCGATTTACAGACTATCCAAGAGACTTTTCAGACTTTACGGGGAATTAACCTCACCTATGTCGGGGATGGCAATAATGTCGCTAATTCTCTCCTCTTGGGTGGTGCTTTGATGGGGTTAAATGTGCGGGTTGCCTCCCCCGCAAACTATCAACCCGATGGGGAAATTGTCGCCAGCGCCCAGGCTATTGGCGAGAAAACCGGTAGTAAAATCTTCATTACCGACGATCCCGTTACCGCAGTAAAAGACTCTCAGGTGGTCTATACTGATGTCTGGGCAAGTATGGGACAGGAAAGCCTCGCTGATGCCCGAATTCCCGTTTTTCAGCCCTACCAAGTCAATGAACAGCTAATGAGTCACGCTGACAAAGACGCGATTATTCTCCATTGTTTACCTGCTCACCGCGGCGAAGAAATTACCGACGGGGCGATCGAGGGTGTACAATCAAAAGTCTGGGAACAAGCGGAAAATCGGATGCACGCCCAAAAAGCTTTAATGGTGAGTTTATTGGGATTAATCTAGCTCCAGATACTCAGTTACCCTAAGACCTGTCCGACACGGGAAGTTAACGCTAGGATTGATGGTAAGAGCAATAATCAGGGCAGCCTCCACACATACTATATGTCAGACACCTCCGCAGTTAAACAATATCTCGCCCATTGGTTTCAATTGGGAAAAAAAGTTATTTGTCCCAAAAACCAAGCTATGCTATTTCCGCTGCCAATTTTCAATGGCGATCGCTATTCAGCGGAGTTTGAAGATTGTTGGCAAAAAATGCTCGCTCCTGAAAGTGGCGATTGTTACCTAGAAGGTACTCAACAAACTATCCAAGACTTACTTTCCCCTCAATGGGAATTTCATCCCTGCGCTCGTTGTACTATACCAGTACCAATTGAGGTGCTAGGCCAATCGGGTTTATCCTGTCCCTGCCATGATTTGAGTAATTGGCCCAATTTAGAATTACCCCTACCCCATTTACCCGTCAATAGTCAAGAAAATCTCGATCGCATCCGGCAAAGATTGCTAAAAAATTCTCGCCAAGATTAACCGGACTAAAAGAGACGTTAGGGGTAACGTCTCGACAAAAGGGTTTAGATTTAACGATTTCTGCCAAAAAGATTCACTAAATCTCGCAATCTGTGGCTATATTCTCCGGTTAAAGCTTCCTGACGATAGCGCCATGACCAATTGCCTTCTGCGACACTGGGGGTATTCATGCGCGCATCCGATCCTAAACCTAACACATCCTGTAACGGTACGATCGCCTGATTAGCCACGGAACTATAGGCAAGTCGAATCAGATCCCAAGCCACTCCCTGACCACTGGGAGCGCCAAGATATTGATAAAGTCGCGCTTTTTCGTAGTCATTGGCGTTATCTTGAAACCAGCCCAGAGTAGTATTATTATCGTGAGTGCCGGTATAAATCACACAGTTGCGTTCGACGTTGAAAGGAAGATAGGGATTACCCGCATCACCCCCAAAAGCAAAGTGGAGAATTTTCATACCGGGAAAGGCAAAGTGATCGCGAAAATCTAGAACTGCCTGGTCAATATCGCCCAAATCTTCGGCAATAATCGGCAATTTACCCAAACGATCCCGGATGGTATTAAAGAGATCATAACCCGGGGCCTTCAGCCAACGACCATTAATGGCGTTTTCCTGGCCAAAAGCCACCGCCCAATAGGCCTCTAATCCGCGAAAATGATCGATACGGATGATATCGACTAGGGAAAGAACCCCTTTTAAACGACGTACCCACCAGTCAAAGCCCGTATTTTTGAGATAATCCCAGTTATACAAAGGATTTCCCCATAATTGACCCGTTGCTGAGAAATAATCCGGGGGAACCCCTGCCACTTCCAAGGGATTACCGGTTTGGGGATCTAGTCGGAAAACCTGGGGATTTGCCCAAACATCAGCGCTATTATGGGAGACATAAATGGGGATATCACCGATAATCTCGATACCAAGGGCGTTAGCATAGCGTTTTAGGGCTAACCACTCCTCAAAAAACTCAAATTGCAGGAATTTGTGCAGAAAAATCTCCTCTTGTAACTCCTGTTTCGGTGTTTCCAACGCACCCCAATGACGTTCGCGAATTTCTGTCGGCCATTCCATCCATGCTTTACCCTGGTAAGCGTGGGATAAAGCCATAAATAGGGCGTAATCCTCTAACCAATCAGCATTGCCAGCACAAAAGCCGGCAAACTGTTTGTAAAGAATTGTGTCAGAACCCTTGACAAAATTGCTCGCCGCCTTTCTAAGTAGGGGAATTTTCCAAGCGATCAATTTATCGAAATCCACTTGATCGAGGGGAAAATCGGGAATATCCTCTAAATCTGCCTCACTAAGCAGGTTTTTTTCCCGAAGAATATCGAGACTGATCAGGAGATGATTACCGGCAATGGCACTAAAACTCATGTAGGGAGAGTTACCGTACCCTGTCGGGCCTAAAGGGAGAATTTGCCAGAGTTTTTGACCACTTTGAGCCAAAAAATCGATAAATTGATAGGCTTCCCTACCTAGTTCTCCAATCCCGTAACGACCGGGATGACTGGTGGGATGAAGCAAAATACCGCTAGAACGGCTAAAAGCCATGAAAAAACCCCCTTATCAGTGATTAGGTTAGCAGTTATTAAGTGTTTAAAGCTGAATGCTCACTGCTATCTCCAAGCTAACCCGATCTCGATCGATAACGGCAATACTTAACAACTTTATTAGACCTATGGGACAAAATGAGGCATTACAGCCGTACCGTAACAGATCGTCTTTCCAGTTAAAAGGATTCCTTGGGATCACGTTCCACGTTACCCCGGAGGAAAAGCCGATCGCTTGTCAGTTATTGCGCCAATGGTAGGGGCGCATCGTGGTCAGTGAGTTTATCGATGCGCCCAAAATGTAATATAGATATTTCGACCAAATTGAGATGCAGCCGCCGAAAATTCAAGAGCGATTCACTTACTGTCAGTAAGTCCCACTTCTTGTAACCTCCTCTTCAACCCAGACCGGTTACTGTACTGCTCGTAAATCCGGTTCAGGCGCTCTTGGAAAACGGCCAACTGGTTTTGATATTCGGCTAAATCTCTTAATTTGACCAACAATTTAACAGCCTCATCGTAGGGTTTAGACTGAGCTTTCTGAATTAGGGACTCGACTTGCTGCCAAACTTGCGCTTCCCGTTTAGCTAAAGTTTGTAGTTCCTCAATTCGCTTGGCTTCCGCTTCTTGTTGTCGCCGTTTTTCTGCCTTTTTTCCTTCCTCAGCAGCAGCCTCAAGAAGTTCTTGGATCGTACGTCGAGGCTGGTTAGAAGCAGGAGAAGTAGGGATTAATTGAGACAGCTTTTGTTTGAATTTGGCAGATAAATTCGGTTCTCCTTTAGCCAATCTTAATAAGAAATCTTGGCGTTCAGAAGCCGATAATTGGCTAATAGCTTGTTGCCAAGTTTGCTCAGAGATAGTTGTTGGTTTACCACTGGATGCACAAGCAACATTTAATAAGTGTTCGTCCAATTCAACGATTTCTATAAAAGCCTTTTGAGATGCAGAAAGTTGATTTAGTCCGGGGGGTAGAGGAGGTTCTAGTTGGGTGTTATCGATGTCTATATATCCCTCGGATAAGGCAATAGCTTTCAGCCAAGCTAAATATAATCCTCGATAGTCTTGCTGGAGAATTTCTTGGCGTAATCCTATCAATTCCGATAGAATCCCTTCTCCTTCTATCCAGTCATCAAAACCTTCTTCTTGACTAAATTCCCAATCTAAAATTGCCCAATCTCCCACAAAAGATAAGCTGATATAATCATCAATACAGTAAAGTTCAATTGCTTCTCGGTCGATGAGGGATTTGGGAAAACGAAACATTAATTGCTGTGTTCCCCAGTTGGCGATGTAGTACATGATATCGAAATACCGAGCCAGCACTTGTTTGGTATCGCCTCGAAAATCGCCGTAACTATAGGTGAAACTGGCACTCGTTGCCGTCGGTTTGACGCGGCTCGATAGCTGGCCTATGGCAGCCCTTTCCTCTTGGGTGAGGGGGCGATCGATAGCTTGGAATTCGTAATATTGGTATTCGCTCATGGCGTGCAACCTATCTCAAGGTTTATGATCGATAAGCTAAACGGCTTTTACTTCGGATCACCGATATAGACTCCAAAAGGGTTATAGCTATTGGATCATGCAGGTTAAGCGCCGTTTAGCTTATGCTGATAATTGTACGGGGATAGTTAGGGTTTAAAGATAAATTCGACAGGACGGGCGCTCTCGGATGTATTAGGAATAGCAAGAATATGCAAATCGCCCGATCTTTACCGATAAGGAAAAAGTTCGGGTGATCGATCGGTAATTTCCCCGCATCGGTCTTTTCAAGAAATCTAATCTATTCCTTTGGATAGTGGCACGGTCAAAATCGATAAGATTATAATTTCTTTTGTTAAGCACTTTAGCGATCGCTGGATATTTCTGCCATCGGCTATCGCAATTCACTATCAGCTAATTATTAAAATTTATGAAAACAGCCTCATTCGTTGAGATTATCGGAGATAGAGTAGGGATAGGTGAATAAGAGGGAAATAATTAGAGCCTTTTGGCATTGTTCAGCTTAGAGCGTAGAGTAGAAAGGAGGTGTCTTAAGATGACTAACGGAGACGATGATCAACACTTGCCTCTTGCGTGGGAAAAGGGGAAAGTTGTCGCACAATTTTTGGGAGTTATTGCTAACACAGCAATAGCTTTGGTTATTTTCTGGGTTGGCAGTGCTTATAATGCACAAATTGAAAATCAAAAGCTGACACAAGATTTAAGGATCAGATACATTAATTTAGCTCTGGAGATCATCAAAAGCTCTGGAAGTAGTGATGAAATTCGCACTTGGGCGGCTGACGTAATACAGAATAGTTCAAAGTATGTTACTGAAATTCAAATGGATGAAAAGACCAAGGAAAAACTTAAATTGTGGGGGTTAGAAGAAAAACAAGCTAAATCAAAAGACACAAATGTTGGCACACAACAAACCATAGCTGATGGTATTACTTTAGATCAAGCTTTACAGGAAGCCTTGACTAGGAATCCTCCTTACACAAAACGGGGTGATCCCTCCAAATATACTGACTTTAACCTTTTCATCTGCAATGAAAATAGTTCGGTAGCCACTCCATTAGCCAACTTAATTGCATATAAGCTTGACCAACAAAATCATGGCGAAATGCAGGTAAAGGTTCTTAGTGATGAGGAAGAGAAAAATGAGTTTAAAACCTTATTACCCAGAGGAGCTATCACTGTAATTACCGATGAAGGTCATCCTGAAAATAGTGAATGGGGTCGTATTAGCGATCTCCTTCAAAAAGCCATAGGAAGCGTTACTGACTCAAACAATTCTCTATATAAGCAACTGGTTAGCTCACCTGAAAACAAAATAAAAATACTTACAACAATTCAGAAGCCTGACATCAAGCAGGAATTCAATGCTGGCAAATACTCTCCTTGGCGCATTAGCATATTCATCTGTCCTAAGCCCTCCGATCGATCGGGCGATACTAAATAATTAACCCCTCCCAGCGTGCGTCTATACCGCGAACTTGCCCAACCTGCTCCCACTAGGACTCGCCCTCCCCAACCTCAAAGTATATTACTCTTTTCTTCTTTTCTGGGAGAGGGATTGGGGGTAAGGATAATTAACCATCTCTGCCATTACTTTTGAAAAATGGCATAACGATTTTTCTACCTACCCGGGTAAAGATTTACTCCTCCCTTCAACCGCTTTTACCCGGAAAGTGGGATCGCTGGCTCGGTTCGGTTTTCTTTTCAACGTTACCTGCGCCACTTTAACGCCTAAACCGACAAAAGCGACGATAACGATCGCACCTGTCGCGTCCGGTTCGGGAACGCTGGCGAGGGTTGTCGAGGCGAGACCTGCGATCGCTTGATGGGTTACGGTCGTGGGATGGAAACCGTCCCAGAAAAGATACTCGGAGGGATTCGCGCAGAGCTGCCAGGTATTGGTATTCAAACAAGCGTCCGTGACGTTGGTTAAACCGTAGAGAAAGTAGATATCTAGCGGGATCAGAGTGGCCGCAGTCGAGGGAGCGTTTTGGAGGGCTTGAAGCGCCGTGGCTAATTTCTGATTATGCTCTAGGGCTAGATTCGTCATACCCGGTATTCCCGCCTGACTGGGTAATTTCCCGAGATCCGGTAGATTCGGAACGATCACCGTTTTCGCGCCAACCGCGGGGGAGATCAAGGTTTGAACCGCAGCGATAATGTTACCGACTACGGCATCGGGGTCGGTACTGAAACCGAAAAGATAGTCGTTAGCCCCGGCCCACACGACGAAGAGATCGCGAGCGTCGAAAGTTGATAGGAACGGGTTCGCGGCGAACGCGCCGATCTCGTCGAGTAATCCAGGAAAATCCCCCCCGAACAAGAGTTCGGCCACGTTCTGACGACCGCTGGTGGCTCCGCCATAGGCAAGATTCAGCACCGCGCTATCTGGCAGTCCGAAATCCTGCTGTAAATACTCGATCCAGAGCGGGCCGTTAGAAAAGCGCCCGTTCGCATAGGGGGGGCTAGGCGGGTAAAGACCGCCTGTTAGTTGATATAAATTTCCCGGATCCGATAAGCTATCGCCGAATACCTGAAAACTATCGAAGGTTGCCCCTAGGGTCTTGAAAGGAGAAAGGAGAGTGAAGAAGGTAATTCCCGCCGTGGCGATTAGTGATTTTGTTAATAAATATTTCATCGGTTCGCCAATTCAAAAATGAAACGCATCAACCTCAAGAGTTGACCAAGAAAGGCTCATCAGGTACTGTCCGATCAATACAACAACAAATCAGACCAAAAAATGAACCGCCCACATCCTAACATAGAATAAAGAAACTTGTTCTAACAACTTAGTCAAGAGGTGGGGCAATCGCACATAATTCTTAATACTTTTGGAATATGGACATAAATCAATACCTGATTATCTCCGAAGGGTGACAGCAAACTCAACATCATGTTGAAATTATCCAAGACAAGGTTGGGATTCAATGTGACACTTTTCTTCCGATCCTCTTTCAGTCGTTCAGCGACAATTTTTTTCCTTTTGTTTTTGCCGATAAGCTTCAAATTCGGGGTTACTAGAAAGAATTTGACGGACGCGCTCGCGACTTATGCCGTATTTATCCGCAGGGTGAGAGCATCTCAAACGCTATTGACAATTGGCCAATTTTGTCATCCGCGTGGGCATTTCAAGTGATACCAGTCAATCAGAATAGTTACGAAATCGACCCATTTGGTCGATTTTTGCTTAACAATTGAGATGGCAAATTATCCTCAAATATGCCTGAATCGTGGGTAAGCAACTCACATAAAGTTCATTTTGTCAAGGATTGTTAAGATGCGCTTACCCTGGGTCTTGTTCTTCACAGAATTTGAAGATTTCTTCCCGATCATAAGCACTGTCACCTCGAACGAAGATGTAAGTTTCTTTCCATTTTTCTCGAATGATTCCGATAATTCTTTGTAATTCCTCTAAAGCTCCTTCTGCTGGATCGACATTGGATGAACGGAGTTTAGCGACTAATAAATGAGGCCCACAAAAAATATACAAAGGTGCATAACAGACTCCTTTATAATAAGTATTGAAAAACGCTCCCTCCTGATTTCCATGTACTTGATCATCCGTCACATCCGTATCCAAAATAATTTGACGAGGTGACTTTTTGGGCTCTTCTGGTTTTCGTGTGTTAATTTTTGTTATGAATTAAAGCAAGCAAACAGCTTAAGTCGAAGATGTTCAAAATTGGTAAATCCATAACTGATTCTTTTAATAAGCTTTATTTTGGTATTCATTCCCTCAATTAATCCGTTGGTTGTCTGATTTTCAAAGTAATTACAGATACCCGACAAATGCTTCCGGATCATACTGGCACTACTTTGCTCTAATATTCCGCCTATTCTTATCCATTTTTCCAATTTTATCTCAGCACCTTTGACCGTTCTACAACCTTGATAAATTTGTCTAATTTCTTCTTTCATTTCGTCGGCTATTCCCAAGCATGGATGTTCTTTCAAGATAACTTCTAGTTGTTGTTTTTGCTCGTCCTTTAAGTCCTCTTTATTCTCATTTATGCAAGTGAGTAATTATACTTATCCATAAAACTGGTTTCTAGCAAGGCTTTCAAAATAGCTTGACATAAAAACCTGATTTAGGGGTTACAAAGGTGAGATGCTCCCTTTACAAATTACAAAGAGCGTGATGGACTACTCTACTTACCAGATTTTGTCCCCCCCTGAACGGTTACTAAAAATCATCCATTTTTGAGAGTAGATCATCCATTGTATAAACGGGGAACTCTGCCTAAACTGAAACTAAAGGTAATCAAACAATTCTTCGTTCATTCTTTAAGAACTATTCGTTGTTGCTACAGACTGCTATATTATTGATTGGAGAACACACCTACAATGTCTGCTCAATCCTCAACCTCTACCCTAACTGCTTTACAAAAAACACCGATCGCTATTATTGGAATGTCGGCCTTATTTGCTCAAGCCAAGAATTTACAAGAATATTGGCAAAATATTCTCGGTAAAGTGAATGGAATCACTGAAGTGCCAGAAAGCGCCTGGAATTTAGAAGATTACTATGATCCAGACCCGAAAGCACCTGATAAGACCTATGGTAAATGGGGGGGCTTTTTGCCTAAAATTGATTTTGACCCTTTAGAATTTGGTCTGCCACCTGATACGTTAGAAGCTTTAGATTCGGCTCATTTACTTGGTTTAGTGATGGCTAAACAAGCTTTAGAAGATGCGGGTTATGGCCAAGGAAAAGAGTTTAATCGGGAAACAACAGGGGTTATTTTAGGAGGAAGCGGCCTCTGGAAAAGCATTACTCCCTTAACCAGTCGTCTGCAATATCCTCTCTGGAAGAAAATTTGCCAAAAAAGTGGTTTATCTCAAGAACAAACCGACAAAATTATCGAAAATATGAAGGCGGCCTATGTGCCTTGGCAAGAAAATTCTTTCCCGGGTATGTTACCAAACGTCGTAGCAGGTCGTATTACTAATCGCTTTGATTTGGGAGGAACTAATTGTGTGGTGGATGCAGCCTGTGCGAGTTCCTTAAGTGCTTTAAAAATGGCGATCAGTGAATTAATCGAAGGCCGTTGTGACATGATACTTACAGGGGGCTTTGACACGGATAATTCCATCCTTAATTATATGTGTTTTAGCAAAACTCCGGCTTTTTCTAAGAAAGATTGTCTCAATCCCTTTGATGCTACCTCAGATGGCATGATGGTAGGGGAAGGATTGGGAATGCTGGTGATTAAACGGCTTGAGGATGCAGAACGAGACGGCGATCGCATCTATGCAGTGATTAAAGGCATCGGGACTGCTAGTGATGGTCGTTTTAAAAGTATCTATGCACCGCGTCCTGAAGGTCAAGTTAGATCCTTACGGCGCGCCTATCAAGAGGCGGGATTTTCTCCCGCTACCTTGGGGTTAGTTGAAGCCCATGGTACTGGAACACCAGCAGGAGATTTTTGTGAATTTACAGCCCTGAATGAGGTTTTTAGCGAAAACAAGGCAGAAAAGCAAACGATTGCTCTGGGTAGTGTCAAATCTCAAATTGGTCATACCAAGGCGGCGGCGGGTGCTGCAAGTTTAATTAAAACGACTTTGGCCTTACATCATAAAATTCTTCCTGCTACCATTAATATTACCGAACCCAACCCTAAATTTAAGATTGAAGACTCGCCTTTTTATCTCAACACCGAAACCCGTCCTTGGTTGCCCAAAGGAGAGACACCGAGACGAGCCGGGGTTAGTTCCTTTGGCTTTGGGGGAACAGATTATCATGTGGTGTTAGAAGAATATACGCCCAAATTACCCCAAGGAGAAAATCGAATTCATCACCGTCCCCAATCAATTTTACTCTGGGGTCAAAATCCTGAAGAATTAAGGCAAATTTGTCAAAAAGCTCTAGAACAGTTGCAATCTCCCCAAGGGTCACAAGTTTATATTGAACTACAAAATCAAAGCAAATCGGCTCAACTTCCCTTAAAGGTTGCTAGAGTGGGCTTTGTTGCGACTTCCTTGGCCGAAGCTATTAAATTACTGCAAGCAGCCGTTAAACAGTTGCAAAAACAGCCTCAAGCAGAGGCATGGGAACATCCCCAAGGTATTTATTACCGTAAGACGGGGTTATTACTTGAGGGAAAAGTCGTAGCACTGTTCCCCGGCCAAGGTTCTCAATACCTGAATATGGGTCGAGAAATTGCCCTAAATTTCCCAGAAATCCAAACCGCTTATCAAAAATTGGATACATTGAGAGCTAAAGCGGGTTTAACGCCCCTTTCAGCAGGAGTATTTCCGATTCCTACCTTTAACGAGGTGGACGAAAAACGGCAAACCTCTTTACTGCAACGGACGGAAAATGCTCAACCTGCGATCGGGGCTTTCAGTGTAGGACTGTATAAAACGTTGCAAAAGACGGGATTTAAGCCAAATTTTGTGGCCGGTCACAGTTTTGGGGAATTAACCGCACTCTGGTCCGCGGGCGTTTTCACAGACGACGATTATTATTACTTGATCCAAGCTAGAGGCCAGTCCATGGCCGCACCGAAAGGAGCCACCCCTCAAGGGGCCATGTTAGCGGTGACTGGGAAAGTATCTCAGATAGCGCAATGGGTTGAAGGAATGGCCAATGTGCAGATTGCTAACTATAATGCACCTGAACAGGTGGTATTATCGGGATTAGCCTCAGAAATTGCCACTATTGAGAAGATTTTAAGCTCTCAAGGCTATCAGGTTACGCCTTTACCCGTGTCTGCTGCTTTTCATACTTCTTTAGTACGTCATGCTAGTCAACCCTTTGGGAAAGCGTTGGATCAAGTGACGTTTCATGCGCCCCAACTTCCGGTTTATGCTAATGTGACGGCGGCCCCTTATCCCAAAGATTTATCAGGGATGCGTCAGCTTTTAGAAGCTCAGTTGTTGAATTCGGTTCAGTTTGTCCAACAAATTGAAAATATTTATGCTCAAGGCGGATATTGCTTTGTGGAAATTGGACCGCGCCAAATTCTCACTAACTTAGTTAAACAGATCTTAGGCGATCGCCCTCATCTGGCCATTGCGCTCAACCCCAGTCGGCAAAAGGACAGTGATATTCAACTGTCACAAGGAGTAATGCAGCTTCGAGTTTTAGGTTTACCGTTAAACGATCTGGAAAATGCAGCTTTGACGGTGAAGACTTCCTCAAGCAAACGCAAAGGTATGACCCTTAAGCTGAATGCAACCAACTACATCAGCGATAAAACCCAAGCTTTGATCGGAGCTGCATTACAACCTGATTCACCTGCAGAAATAGAACCGTCAGTTGATTCCCAAACGGTTGAATCTAAGTGTGAGGAAGTGAAAGGGTCGGAAAACGAGGAAATTTTAGCCTCTATTCCTTCCGTCAACCCTTATCCTTCTGATTCTCAGCCTCTTTCAGAGGAAATTCCAACACTCAATTTATCTATTGTTTCTCAAGATCAAACTGTAACCATGACTATGAACAACGCTATTTCTAACAACATCAACCCTATTTTACAAGCATTCTACCAATATCAACAGGGTCTTGCCAAGGTTCACGAAGAGTACATTAAACATCAATCCCAGAGTTTTCAATCAGTGTTGCAGTTATTAAAACAAAAAGAGATAACAGTAGTTGCTCAAATTGACGAACTCTCTACTCCTGCTGCTTCTTCGGAGAATTCAAAATTTGATCGGCCAAATTCAGAGGTTTCCTCTTTTAGTTTTCCTGATCCTGCTCCTTTTAAGTCTGAACCTCAGCCCTTACGGACTCTAGAACCTCAACCTTTAAACACTGCACCTCAACCCTTACGGACTCCCGAACCTGAACCCGTTCACATTTCCCCCATTGTCAACTATTTAGAACCTCGTCAACCCATTGCACCCATCTCTACACCTGAACCTGTGTCAGGAGTGAGCGAACCTTCTTTAGACTCCATTCAAGATGATGCACTGAGTCAAGCCTTATTAGAGGTTGTCAGTGAAAAAACAGGCTATCCTACGGAAATGTTGGCATTAGAAATGGATTTAGAGGCAGATTTAGGCATTGACTCGATCAAACGGGTAGAAATCATGGGAAGTCTGCAAGAAGCTTTCTCTGGGTTGCCCAAACTTAGCCCTGAAGCGTTAGCAGAAAAACGTACCCTAGCCCACATTGTTCAGTATTTGAGGGAGAAAATGATGGTGACAGAAAAAAAAATAGCTTAGTTGTTACCTCTACCCAGTCTAACCATCGAAAACACGGTGATATTGGACGTTATCAAATGAAACTGAAGCCCCTTGCTGCACCTGATTATTGGGATTTTCCCTCAACCCCTGATCAAACCTGTTTGGTGACCGATGATGGTTCATCTACTACTGCCCAAGTTGCTCAAAGTTTGCTAAACCAAGGCTGGCAAGTTGTGGTTCTCAGTTTCCCTCAATTCCTTATTCCTGTGCGTTCTTCTCTTCCTGCGGGGGTTCGACATTTTGTTCTCAATCATTTAAGTGAAGAACATTTACAAGCACAATTGGGAGATATATTTAAAACTTGTGGACTGATCGGCACATTTATTCATTTACATCCTCTCTCTCAGGGGTTTAATCAAGATCAAGAGACTTCAATTAACACCGATCAAGCGATTGTTAAACAAGTGTTTTTACTAGCCAAACATCTTAAATCTTCTCTGACGCAAGCGGCCAGTCAAGGACGCAGTTGTTTTCTCAGCTTAACCCGTTTAGATGGAGAATTTGGTCTCAGTGGAAAACGAGAATTTAGCCCTATTAGTGGCGGTTTATTTGGCTTAACGAAAACCTTAAATCTAGAGTGGGAATCGGTCTTCTGTCGCGCTCTAGATATTAGTCCCGACTTAGATGAAATGACAACGGCTCAAATTGTTTTAGCTGAATTACATGATCCTAATAGCTTAATTCAAGAGGTAGGTTATACTCCAAAAGGTCGAATGACTTTGACTTGTGAATTAGCTTCTTTTAGCAGTAAATAGGCAAAAGTTAATAGTTAGAATAAAATTAGCTGGGCGCAAGGCTTGCGCCCCTACATAATTATAGTTATTTAGATGAATTGCGGTATAAATTCCGATTTTTAGCTAATCTCTACTAACTAATAACTATTAACTACTAACTATTAACTATCAACTATCAACTAACACGGTATTTTCCCCATGATTAATGATACTCAACTTAATTCATCTTCTGTGGTTATTGTCAGTGGTGGTGGCCGAGGAATTACGGCTCAATGCGTTATCTATTTGGCGCAACAATATCATTGTAAATTTATTTTATTAGGTCGTTCGCAAATTTTAGATACTGAACCTGAATGGAGTCTTTCTTGTCAAGATGAGTCTGAGTTAAAGAAGCAAATTATGCAACATTTAACAACTCAAAATGAAAAACCAACTCCGAAAAAAGTTCAAGCACTGTATCAACAACTCTGTCAAAGTCGTGAAATTAAGCAAACCTTATCAGAGATTGAAAAAGTAGGAGGAAAAGCCGAGTATTGCAGTGTTAATGTTACCGATTCACAGCAACTAAAAGCAACTTTAAGACCGATTATTCAACGTTGGGGACAGATTACGGGCATTATTCATGGTGCGGGAACGCTAGCCGATAAATTAATTGAAAACAAAACTGAACAGGATTTTGATCAGGTTTATACTGTCAAAATTGATGGGTTAAATAGTTTATTAGGTTCGGTAGAAGTTAACCGATTAAAATTTATTGCCTTATTTTCTTCTTTTGTTTCATTTTATGGCAATGTCGGTCAATCTGACTATTCTTTAGCTAACGAAATTTTGAACAAATATGCTTATTTACTTCAACAAAAATATCCTAACTGTCATGTTGTTTCTATTGGGTGGGGTCCTTGGGATGGGGGAATGGTGACACCACAGCTTAAACAGTTATTTGAGCAGCAAAATATTAAGGTCATTCCTCAACAAACAGGGGCGCAAATGTTAGCAGAAGAATTAACCCAAACTCAAGCTAAAACCCCTCAAATTATTGTCATGAGTAACCCTATTTCTCCTCCTCCTAAACTGGTTACACCGCAAAAGCATAGTTACCGTTTATATCGTCGGTTGACGTTACAAGGAAACCCTTTTGTTTATGATCATGTCATTGGTGGAAATGCAGTTTTACCTGCGATGTGTGCGTTAGCATGGATCACTAATAGTTGTGAACAACTTTACACAGGATATCATTTTTTAAGTTGTCATAACTATCAAGTGCTTAAAGGAGTTGTCTTTGATAAAAGTTTAGCTAATTTGTATTGTTTGGATCTGACTGAAGTTGAGAAAACAGAAGATGAAATTAAATTTGAAGCCTTAATTTGGAGTGAAACCGCTAAAGGAATTCCCCTTTATCATTATCGGGCGATTATTAATATTACTAAACAAGTAATAGCTGAGAAAAAACTTGAGGAAAGTATTCAGCCTGTTACGGAACCTTCCCTTAATTTACAACCCTATCAAGAAGGAGTTCTGTTTCATCAGCCCAGATTTCAAGGAATTAAGAAAATCTTAGAAATTAATAACAACGAACTTCTTTTTAACTGTTACTTACCTCCAATTTCTACACAAGATCAAGGACAGTTTAGCGTTCAATCCTTTAATTCTTATACGGCTGATCTCTTATTTCAATGTCTTTTAGTTTGGGTCAGAAAACACTACAATTCGGGTAGTTTACCCCTAAAACTAAATGAGCTTAAGCAGTTTAGTTCCCTCCCTTTTAATCAAGAATTTTGGATCAAATTATCCATTAATGAACATAGTGATACTAAGGTAATTGCTAATGCACTATCTTATCATTCTCAAGGTAAAATTTATTTAGAAGCAACTAATATGGAGGTTACTTTGAGTTCTTGTCTTAATGTTTTGTTTCTTAAAAATACGGTGAATTCATCGAATACCGTTTGCTTGTAATTTTTTCTCAATTGATACCCTATTTACATTTTCACAGGAGATATTATGAAACCGTCCAAATTAGCGATCGCTGGCTTAAGTGGCTTCTTTAATCAACTGTTAACCAGTCAACAACTATCAGCTTTAATTTATCAAGGAAACTCCCTTGATTATTCTAACCAACCGATTAGTGATCATTCTTGGTCTATCTTATCAAAGATGTCTGATCAAGGGTTAAAAGATTGTACTTGTAAGATAGGAAAAAAAGTCGCTTTAATTACTGCTAATAATATTAGCAACAATCAAGAAACTGAGCTTAAAAATATTAGTTATCAATTGGAAAGATTATGGAATTTTTCCATTGTTACCTTTCAATTAACCCAAGGATATGATTCTTTATTAAAGTCTCTCGAATTAGCCCAAATTCTCTTAACTGCCAAAGAAGTTGATACAGTTATTATTAGTGCGCTTAATAGGAATTCTGAGTCTATTATTGGCGGAGCTTTAATCCTCAAAGATTATGAAACAATCCCAAACAATAATAGTACGCTTGTTTACGGAATTATTGATAGCTTTAGTAAAATAGTTAACCCCTTATCTTCTCCATCAGTTGCGATTAAACAAAGTTGTCAGCAAGCATTTGAAAATGCTAAGATTCACCCCTCAGATATTGGTTATTTAGCTGTTTCCTCAACAGAGATAGATCAAGGGTTATTAGAAGCTTATTATGCTAATCATAATAACCTAACTTGTGCAGTCGCAACAGTCCAAGAGAATAATAATAACTTAGGGATAACTGAAGATTTAATTAGCTTAATTAAAACAGCACTTTGCTTAAAAAATCGTTATCTTCCTGCTGCCGATCAACTTTTAACTTCTAATCTTACTCAAGAATGGCAAAATAGTCCTTTTTATCTACCTGATGTATCACTTCCTTGGTTTCTTGAAAAAGGACAAAAAAAACGCTATGCTGCGCTTAATTTAGTCACTCAAAAAAATACTTATAGTCATTTAATTTTATCGGAAGCAACTCCTCAAAGTACACCCGATAATGGCTATTTACCCTATGCGTCATTTTATCTATTTCCCCTCGCTGGAAATGATAGTTCATCTTTACACAGTCAGCTTGATAACTTAACCCAGAGTATTGAAAACAGTTTCTCCTTACCCCATCTTGCCAAAGAGAATTTTATTCAGTTTCAACAGAATTCTCAATCTCCTTATGTTGTAGCAATTGTTGGGAATAACAAAGAAGCTTTGCAAAAGGAAATTAAACAGGCTAAAAAAGGAATTGATAAAGCCTTTCATACAGGAAAGCCTTGGAAAAGTCCCCAAGGAAGTTATTTTACCCCTAAACGGTTAGGAAAAGTGGGTAAAGTCGCTTTTGTTTATCCTGGTGCGTTTAACTCCTATTTAGGAATGGGAAGAAATCTTTTTCAATTATTCCCTAAATTATGGGATAGAGCAGAGAGTTTAATTAGTGATCCTGCTACCTTTTTTCAAGCAAACTCTCTTTATCCTCGCCGTCAATCTCCCCTTTCTAAACAAGACTTAGAAACCCTAGAAACCCAATTCATTGCTAACCCTTTATCTCTCTTAGAAACGGGAACAGGTTTTGCAGTTTTATTCACCGAAATTATGCAGAAATATTTTAAAATTAAACCTGATGCCGCCTTCGGTTATAGCATGGGAGAAAGTACCATGATGTATTCATTAGGAGTGTGGCCAAATGCGGATCAAGGAAGTCAATTTGTTCATTCTTCTCCCCTATTTCATACCCGTTTAATGGGAGCTAAACAAGCCGTTGCAGAATATTGGGGTCAACCGATAGATGAAAATTCATGGAGTAGTTATGTTTTAATGGCTACAGCTGAAGCAGTTCAGGAATGTTTAAAAACAGAAAGTAAGGTTTATTTAACCCATATTAATACCCCTCAAGAAGTTGCGATTGCAGGAGATTCTCAAGGTTGTTTACGGGTGATTGAAAAATTACAATGTGATCGGTTTCGTTCGCCTTCTGATATGGTTTTACATTGTGAAGTTATGCAATCAGAATACAATGAGTTTCTTAAGCTAAATACTGTGACAATGGGAACACCACCTGATACTATGTTTTATTCCTCTTCTCATTATGATTCTCTGACCTTAGAAAAAGAGAAAATTGGTGATCATTTAAGTCAAGGAATGTGTCAAGTGTTAGATTTTCCTCGCTTAATTGAACGCAATTATCAAGACGGGGTGAAAATTTTTCTAGAATTAGGATTAGGAGGAAGTTGTTCTCGTTGGATATCAGAAACTCTTGGTCAAAAAGAGCATCTTGCATTGTGTATTAATCGTCGAGGTGCTGATGATTTAGCGACCATTATTAAGATGTTAGCACAATTAGTCAGTCATGGGGTAGAACTAGACTTATCCCCTCTTTATTTAACAGATGAAGCAGAAACATTAGAGGCGATTTTTAAGACAGTGTTAACCACAGCACCCAAAGCTAATATTGAACCCCAAACTGAGCTACAAAATTCAATTATTCGAGAAAATACTGCTTCTCAAAAAGTCGCTGTTTTAGTCGCTTCTTCTACTCAACTTCTTTCCCAAGTTCAAACCATTTCTACGGTTGATCATTCAAGAACAAGCGTTATTTCTTCTCATCCTAAAACCGTTAAACCTTGTTTATTTGATCAACCTGAGATCCTCGAATTTATTGAAGGTAAAGTCTCTAAGGTTTTTGGTCAAGAATATGAACCCATTGATCATTATACCCAACGAGTCAGAATGCCGTCTCCTCCCTTTTTGTTTGTCAGTCGGGTGACTCAATTAGAAGGAAAATTAGGTGATTATAAATCAGGTTTCATCGAAACAGAATATGATGTACCAGAAGATGCTTGGTATGCAGTTGATGGTCAATTAACGGTAGGAATTTGTCAAGAAGCCGGCCACGGACTCCTGATGCTATTAAGTTATATCGGGACAGATTTTGAAAATCAAGGAAAACGATCTTTCCGTTTATTAGATTTATCTGCAACCTTCTTATTTGAACAACCGGAAAACGTTAAGTTGTTACGGTGTCGAGTTAAGATCACATCTTCGGTTAAAACTGATGATAGCTTATTAATTTTCTTCCAAGGAGAGGTGTTAATTGGCGATCAAGTTTGGATGAAATTTCATGACGGTTGTGCTGGACTCTTTTCTGATGAAGAATTAGAAAAAGGACAGGGAATTGTGCTAAAAGAGGCTGAAGAAAAAGAACGAAACTTGATTAAAAAACAACAGTTTATTCCTCTTTTAACCTGTTCTAAGTCATTCTTTAAAAAAGAAGAACTTCTTAATCTAAGTCAAGGAAATATTGAGGCTTGTTTAGGGAAAATCTATCAACAAAATGGCTTAAATTCTTCCCTCAGATTACCCCCAGAAAAACTCTTAATGTTAGAGAAAGTGATGATGGTAAATCCTCAAGGAGGAATAGCTGGACTAGGGTTAGCAGTGGGATCAAAACAGATCACCCCTGAGGACTGGTATTATTCTTGTCATTTTAAAAATGACCCCACTTTACCGGGGAATTTAATGATTGAAGGAAGTATCCAACTGGTGCAATTTTATTGTTTATGGTTAGGGTTACAAACTCACACGAAAGATGCTCGTTTTCAGGTGATTCCTAATCAAACCCAAGCAGCCCGTTTTCGGGGACAAGTGACTCCCCAACATGGAACTTTAATGTATCAAATGGAGGTGTTAGAAATTGGACTTTCTCCTCAACCTTATCTTCTGGCTAATGTGGATGTTATTTTTGGCGGAAAAACCATTGCTAGTATTAAAAATATTGGTGTTCAACTGGTAGAAAAAACAGCTACCATTCCCAGTATATTCCAACCCATTGAGTCAGTAACATTCCCCCATATTTCCCAATTATCAAAACAGCCATCAGTTTTATTTAATGAAAACCAATTAAAAACCTTTGCTAAAGGATCGGTGGCTGCTTGTTTGGGATCAGAATTCGATATTTATGAAAATCGTCAATCGGTTCGTTTACCTAATGGGGAGTTTCAGTTAGTCAGTCGGGTATTAGACATCGAAGGTAAACGTCATGAATTGCAAAAACCATCGGAAATTATTACCGAATTTGATGTCAAAGAAAATGCTTGGTTTTATAACCATAATGCCTATCCCACTTTGCCCTACTGTACTTACATTGAAATTGCAGGTCAACCTTGTATTTTCTTAGGGGTTTATATGGGAGCAACTTTATTATTCCCAGAAGATGATCTTCATTTTCGTAATTTAGATGGACAGGGGACAATTCTCAAAGAAATTGACCTCCGTAATAAAACCATTACGGATAAAGTTCGTCTCCTTTCTACTACCGCTATTCAAGGGGCAATTATTCAAAAGTTTGAGTTTGAATTATCTTGTGAAGGTGAACCTTTTTATCGGGGAAATATGGTCTTTGGAGACTTTAGCACAGCCGTGTTAGCGAATCAAGTGGGACTTGATGGCGGAAAACGTCTTAAACCTTGGTATCAACTGAATAATTTATCCGATTTAACCGTACAGGAAATTAATTTACAAGATTCCTTAACTCACGAAAACTTCTATTCAGTAAATCCTGAAAAACCCCACTATCGTCTTTCTCAAAATTATCTTGATTTTATCGAAAAAGTTTTCTTAATTCAAGATGGTGGTAAGTATCAAAAAGGATATATTTATGCCAGCCAATCAATTACTCCCGAAGATTGGTATTTTCCCTTCCATTTCTATCAAGATCCGGTGATGCCTGGTGCATTAGGCGTTGAGTCTATTCTTCAAGCTATGCAAACTTATGCGCTGCAATTAGACTTAGGCAAATCTTTCAAAAATCCTCGCTTTGGTCAAGCCATTAATCATCAAATTACATGGAAATATCGAGGACAAATTACACCCGAAAATCGTTTAATGTCTTTAGAAGTGCATATTTCCGATATTCGAGTCGAAGATGATGTAATCACAATTATCGGAGATGCCAGTCTTTGGAAAGAAGACTTAAGAATTTACGAAATTAAAGACATCGCCTTGTGTCTATTAGACAATGAACAGTAAATAGTAAACAGTAAACAGTTATCAGTTAGCACCCATCTCTTTCCCTCAGTTTCAAGTCAACAATAATCGAGAAATAAACCTCATGCTTACCACTCCCCTTACAACGTCTATCTCCTTTGATAGTGAAGGAATTCGAGAAAAATTAGGCAATTTAGAGCAACCTTGTTATGTATATTGGAAAAATAACCAGATAGGACTTTCTCACCAACCTAATGCTGATATACTGCCCCATAGCATGATTAATGCCCTATCACCCCAACAATTAGGCGATCGCGCTTTTTGTGACTTTCATGGGTTAGACTATGCTTATGCAGCCGGTGCAATGGCTGGGGGCATTGCTTCCGAAGATTTAGTCATTTCTTTGGGAAAAGCCGGATTTTTAGCCAGTTTTGGGGCAGCTGGGTTAGTTCCCCAACGGGTTGAAAAAGCCATTCACACCATTCAAGAAGCTTTACCCAATGGACGATATGCCTTCAATTTAATCCATAGCCCCTCAGAGGAAGCCCTAGAACGGGGTTCAGTGGAACTTTACCTCAAATATGGGGTAAGAACTGTTGAAGCCTCTGCTTACCTGGATTTAACCCCCCATATTGTCCGTTACCGAGCATCAGGATTACATCTAAATTCTCAAGGCGATATTGAAACCCAAAATAAGATCATTGCCAAAATTTCTCGGACTGAAGTTGCTCAGAAATTCTTAAAACCTGCTCCCCCTAAACTGCTGAAAGCTTTAGTTGAACAGGGACAAATTACAGCCTTACAAGCAACTTTAGCTGAAAAAGTTCCTTTAGCCGATGATATAACCGTTGAAGCTGACTCTGGTGGTCACACAGATAATCGTTCTTTGGTTTGCCTTCTCCCTTCTATTATTGCCTTACGCAATGAGATTCAACAACAATATCAGTATGAGCGTTCTATTAGAGTGGGGGCGGCCGGTGGCATTAGTACCCCAGAATCAGCTTTAGCAGCCTTTATGATGGGAGCGAGTTACATTGTGACGGGTTCGGTGAATCATGCTTGTATTGAAGCGGGAACATCTGAACATACCAAACAATTATTAGCCCAAGCAGCAATGGCCGATGTGGTAATGGCCCCTTGTGCTGATATGTTTGAAATGGGGGTGAAAGTTCAACTCTTAAAACGGGGAAGTTTATTCCCCATGCGCGCGCAAAAATTATATGATTTGTATCAAACTTATGAGGGAATTGATGCCATTCCGACCGAGGTTCGTCAAACCATAGAAAAGCAAATTTTCCAAAAACCATTAGAGGCAGTTTGGCAAGAAACCGTTGCTTATTTTCAAGAGCGAGATCCCGAACAAATTGAACGAGCGAATAATAATCCTAAACGGAAAATGGCTTTAATTTTTCGCTGGTATTTAGGGCTTTCTTCTCGTTGGGCAACCAGTGGACAGCCACAACGAACCATGGATTATCAAATTTGGTGTGGTCCGGCGATGGGTTCATTTAATGATTGGGTTCGAGGAACTTATTTAGAATTTTCCGAAAATCGCAAAGTGGTAGATGTAGCTATGCACATGATGCGCGGTGCAGCTTATCTCTATCGTCTGCAAAGTCTGAAGTTACAGGGGGTTAATCTTCCGTCTCCCTATCATTTTTATCGTCCCACACCTCTTTAAAAACCCGCTTATAAACCTTGTGCTGGAATTTTCCCATGATGACTAAAAATGCCAATTCTCCCTTTTCTGTTGGACTTCCCGCCCTTTATTTAGTGGCCTTTTTATCGGGAATTTCCCTAGGGTTATTTAATCCCTTTATTTCTACCCTTATGAAAGAAAAGGGTTATGACAATATTGTCATTGGAGCAAATTCTACCCTTTACTTTTTTGTCATTGCCGCAGGAACACCGATTGTGGCTAGTATTCTTCGCCAAATTGGATTAAGAAAAACCATGATGTTAGGATTCCTTTTAATGGGAATAACTGCACCTCTATTTGCCTTTACTACTCAATTATCTCTTTGGTTTATCATTCGTGGCGTTATGGGTTTGGCCTGTTGTTTATATCTGATTTCTGGACAAACCGCTATTAACTATTTTTGTAATGATCAAAATCGAGCCATGGTTAATGGTTTAGATGCTTTAGCTTTTAGCTTAGGTTTTGGTATCGGTCCGATTATGGGAGCAGTCGCCTATAATCTTTCTCCTAAGATCACTTTTTTATTAGGAAGTGGCTTGATTTTAAGTGGAATTGTTGTTGTCTTTTTTGGATTACCAGAGAAAACGGTTAAGTTTCAAAAGCCCAACTTTAGCATTATTCAAAAGCTCAAACTTCCCCTACAAGGAGCTTTTGCTTATGGCTTCAGTGTTGCCACCTTAGTTTCTCTTTATCCACTTTTTTTACTCGAACAAAACTATGGTATTGAGCGCATGGGGTTAATCTTTGGCTTGTTTATTTTAGGCGGATTAATTTCAACTGTTCCTATTACTCATTTAGCCGATAAGATGGGGACAGTTAAGGTTTTAGTCGGTAGTGTAATTATTGTTATTGTTTCAGTTTTTGGCTTATCTTTAATCGAAAATCCCATGATTACCCCCTTTTTAGCTTTTGTCTCTGGGGTAGGAATGAGTCCCATTTTTCCCTTATCATTAGCCCTGATTGGTTCTACCGTTACCCTTAATGAATTATCCTCCGGGAGTGCTGTCTTTACCTCAATTTATAGTGCAGGTTGTACCGCCGGTCCCATTCTATCAGCTATTGTCATGACCATGATGGGAACTCGGTATATCTTCTCATTAATGTTAGTCATTTTTGTCTTATTTTTGCTGAGTTTAAGTCAGTCCCAAAAGTCCCATCCTGACTATCAACATTCTTCGGAGAATAGTTAGGAAAGTTTCTTAAATTTTAACCCCACTAATTAACCCCCTTCACAATTTATTCAAGGACAAAATTATGGAAAAATTAGCAATCATTGGTTCGGGTATTTCTGGCACACCCATTGCCTATTATCTTCAAGATCAATATGAGCATTTATGCAAGTGAGTAATTATACTTATCCATAAAACTGGTTTCTAGCAAGGCTTTCAAAATAGCTTGACATAAAAACCTGATTTAGGGGTTACAAAGGTGAGATGCTCCCTAGTCGTGTCGGCGGTCACGATCATACCTTAGATTTGGATACAGAATCAATAATCAGCCACTATACTCAAGTATTTTTCTTGACTCTTTTGAGTAAATTTAACTACAGCTAACTGTTAGTTTCTTAAAAGAAGTTGAAAAATTCTGATCTTTTCTGAAACATCCTTTAAAGTAGAGAAAACATTCGTGATTCCAAACTCCAAAAAATTGACACAGGAGACTTAACAATGCACTCAAAACATAGCTTTTTGATGTTATTCATTAAAAAAGCTAATTTCTTCGGTTTACTAAATGCGATAATCGTTGGAATAGCAACCCTGTCCGTATCTTTCCCCGCAAAAGCCGAATTTATGCCTTATCGTTTTGTTTCTGGGAAGGAAAGTATTCGACTTGATACTGATGCCATAAATTCTTTAGAAGATATTGGTTTAACCCTATCAGGTATAGATGAAGTAGTACTCCCTGCTACTGGATATGATTTTGCTTGGCCAGTTGTTCCTCCCCCTACTACTTCAGGTGATCGCGGCACAACCTTTGAATTTCTATTTGATGAAGAAACAGATACATTTTTGCCAACATCAGGAACAATTGAATTTAATGGGAGTTTTTTCTTTGAAGTTGATCCAACAAGATACAGTTTAACCTCACCTTTACAATTGGGAGAATTATCGGTATTTTTTACTGACCTTTTTTCATTTTTTGCCATCGACACTATAACAACTAATGTGCCAATCATGAGCGTTAATACGTTTGGTGCGCCAACGGTTGATGTTGAAGCGGGAACTTGGTTTCTCGAACCTATTGAATTAATTTTCACCCAAGAATTTAGTGATTTCCTGGTTGATGCAGCCTTAACTCAAGAAACGGCAGATCAAGTAGCCAGTTTGATCCCTGGTTTAAAAATAGGAGAAGCCAGAGGAGATCGAGGATTTGTTCCATTAGAAGTAAATTCTGTCCCTGAACCTAGTAGCTTAGTAGGCATTTTACTGGTTGCTGGAACAGCTTGTATTACTAAAAAGAGACGTTAATTAATCCCTTTTTGGTTCTCTCACCTCTCCTTAAATATCTGAATTCTTGTTCAGCTTAACTGATCAATCCTAAAAATCTTAATTAAATAAATAGGAGTCTTTCAAAGTCATGCGTCACTCTCTTATGATATGGTTAGGTTTAACCACTGCAACAGTTTTAACGATTCCCACAACGGTACAAGCCCAAAGTTTTAATTTTGATAGATTAGAATTTATTGAAGCCCGTCCTTTACGGGCCAATGGAACTTTGTCCTTTTTCGGTGATCAAAATCAGAACGAAGGATATGCGGCTTATTCTAATTTAGATCGAAATGCTCCAGATGCTGGACATATTGGCTTTCGTAGCGATCTTAATAGTCGCTATTATGTCACTGGTCGAGAGCATAGTCCTGATCCGACGGGAGCTACTCGTTCTGCAACTCTAACAAGCCTTACAGATTTTCCAAACTTGATGAGTTACTTAGATAATAACAATATTTCTTTCAATGATATTGGGTTTGGCTTTGGACAGAAAGAAGGCTTTTCTATTACTCAAACCTTGAATTTAGGAGAAGATATGTTCGGACAGGATTGGTTTGGTAGTCCTGATTCTCCAGTTGAAGAATCAATTTATCGTGCTAGCTCCAACGAATTTGAGTATTATTTACTTTATCAGAACACAAAAATTGTTAATCTAGGATATTCTGATACTTTTTTTGCCTCGGCTGATGATAACCCTGGTAGCGTTTTTGGCAATCCCAATATCTTTTTTACCAATCCAACGTCTCCTGTTAAATTTTCTAATCTAGATGGGTTGGCTTCTGGGATTGCTGATGCTTTTTTGCAAGATGTGTCAGTCAGAGGGGGAAAAATACAGCAGGTGTCTGAAGATATTCTAGATCTGGAGGATTTCAGTGCATCAGTTAATCAAGGATTTGAGATTTTTACTTTTTCCTTTCCCATAGAACTGAGAATTGTCGGTACACCGGAACCCTCATCAATTTTTGCTCTTATTCTTGTAGCAGGAGGCGGTATTGTTAGTGGGATCAGACAACATCAAAAAAAACAATAAAGTCTTTTGATGCTTTTCACAAATATCACTTAATGACAATTTATTTTTATCTAATCCTTAGCCGGAAATAAAGAATCTGCAAATTGTGTCAAAGATTCTCCATCTTGCTGAGGACTTTCTTCTTTTAAACTAGATATAGATGATGTCTAGATAGGAAGTTGAAAAATTCTGATCTTTTCTGAAACCTCTTTTAGGTTAGAGAAAAGATTCTTGACTACAAACTCTAAAAAATTGACCCAGGAGACTTAAACAATGCTCTCAAAATATCTAACTACCTTACTAGGATTAACCTCTGTAATAGTATTTAATCCTGTTCTCTCCGTTAAAGCTGAACCTGTTATTTATATCGAAACAGGTGGAAAAGAAAGTCTTAGCTTTGATCCCGATGGATTAGCCATCTTAGAAAGTATTGGTTTATCTTTGGCATCTGTTAAGGATACTAATACTCCTGCACCAGGATACGATCATGCTTTTGATATTCTTCCTCCTAGTTCTGATCCCAATATACGAGGAACTGACTGGGTATTTAGTTACGATCAAGAAACAGGCAATTATGAAGTGATTAGTGGAACGACTGAATTTACGGGAAGTATATTTTTTAACGTTGATCAAAATAAGTTGAGTCTTCCCTCAGTTTTAGAAATAGGAAATTTTTCCGCATCCTTCCAAACAAACACTAATCCAGATATTCCCTTACCCTTTTTGGTTTTTATAACCGATACACTCAATACAGGTCTTAAATTTCTCAGTCCGATCGAACCCGGATTACCTAATGTTGACCTCAATAATAATACTTGGTCACTAGAACCTGTTCCTTTTCTTTTCACTAAAGAATTTAGTGATTTTTTAGGAGAAGCTGGAGCGACTCAATCGGTGGAAGGGCTACAAATTGCTATCGGTAGAGCAGATCGTTCATTTGTGCCTTTATCGACTCAAAGTGTCCCTGAACCAAGCAGTATATTAAAATTATTAATGGTTGTCTTAGTTGCAGGTTATTCTATAGCGGTTCTCGTATCTGTGAGGTACAGTTTAACCTTTGCTGATTAAGCTTTTCAGGATTGAGAATGTACCTCTTGTCAACAGGAAACGCTATAAATTTTTATGTATTAAATAAAACTACTAATTTTTTACTAAATCATTTAACTAGACTCCTCAATAAGAAATAAAGAATCTACAAATTGTGCCAAAGATTCTCCATCTTGCTGAGGACTTTCCTATTTTAAACTAGATATAGATGATGTCTAGATAGGGCTGGGTGAATATCAGTAGAAGCTTTGCTAGAAAAGGTTTTTGGGCTTTTTTTAGCCAAAAAAGTGCCAGAAACAAACGTTGAGAAATCGATCCGAGGGACTCAAAACCCTTGCACTTTCGATCTTCGATCTCGAAGGGTTCCACTTCCAGACGTGCGAGGTCATTCTGTTATTCTGACTTCCCCGACCGACGACCGACTCCTAACCCCACCAACAAACTTTTTCAGCATACCCTAGATAGATTGAACTTAAAAAAACTTAATCATCAAATCTAAAATAAATCTATCTAAATCTCTAATCCTTGCCAATTTAGAAATATCCTGATCAGTAAAAACCCTTAATGGTTTTTATTGATGCCCCTATTTTGAATTAGGAAAAAGCTCATGTCTATGCGTCATTTTGCCTTATTACTCGGACTAACAACTACGGGAACAGCCACTTTATTAGCACCCCTTCCGACTCGTGCTGCTAGTTGTGAAACAGGTGATTTATTTGATTTTAGTTCCGTTCAATTTGTTGCCACTCGTCCTATTGCTTCTGATAACTGTCTGCGGTTATTTGGAAAGCGAACAGACCCGACTCCTCAAGGATTTGTGGGCTATGGCGCGGGTCACATTGAAACGAGTTTAAATGCACCCGGAAATCCAGCCCCCTATTATGCTGCGGGGATTGATTTTAGTCCCGAAAATTTGGTGAATCCTTTAGGTGCAACACGAGCAGCAACTTTATTGAATAATATCACAGGATTCTCTAACTTTTCTACTTTCCTGACCAATAACAGTATTGATGTTGGTCGTATTGGATTTAGTTTTGGTCCGACAAACGGTGATTTTACTAAGAGTTGGAATTTAGGAAATGATATTAATGGAGAGAACTATTTTTCCTCTCCTACTTCCTCTCTAGAAGAACGCATTTATGCCGCTAATTCTAATGAAGTAGAAAGCTTTTTATTGCTAGATACCACCAAAATTCTCACTTTTGGTTATAGCGATATTTATTCCTTCTTAGAATATGGTGCAACCACCGCCCCTGACGATGACACAGAAGCGATTATTAGTAATCCCTTTAGTGTCGCTAAGGTAGCCAGCTTGTTAGGACAATTTGACGGATTAGCCAATGCTTTCTTAGCGGATGTGGGTTCTAATAAAGTACAATTAGTCAGTGAAGATGCCGCCGTTGTTCCCGACCAAGTCTTTGTTGATGGGTCACTAGGGGCATTAAATCCAGTTGTTTCCATTCGATTTCCCCTGCAACTGAGAATTGTTTCGACTCCCGACCCCTCTGTTACCCTTGGCTTAATGAGTTTAGGCATTATTGCCGTGGGGTGTCGTTTGAAAAATAAAATTCGGAAAAAATAAGACAGCAGTTGTAGATAAGCTGAGACCCATCCCCGTCTTCACGTTAAACTCTTTAATGATTAGACTTATGCCAGATAGCCATCCTATGTCACACCCTATGTCGGAAGATCCCCTAAAAATCACTATCACCTCTTCTGAACCTCAAAAACACTCAAAACGCCGTTTCCAAGGGGCTCGGAGATGGTATCTTGGGGGACTTTTATTGTTAGGAGTCGGTTATGGGATTGGGTCAATCAGTCAACCAACTCAACCAATCGCTCCTTCTGTTGCTGAAAATGAACATTTTCTCCCCGTTGAAATCGACCAGCTAGTACAGGTCAATGCTTATCAACAGTCTCGAACTTACACTGGGGAAATTGTCGCTCAAAATACCAGTGATTTAGGGTTTGAACGAGGAGGAACAATGACTCAACTGCTGGTGACAGAAGGACAATGGGTGAATCAAGGAACGCCCCTTGCTCGTTTAGATGACCGTCAATTAATCGCCCAAAAACAAGACTTATTAGCCCAAAAACAACAGGCTTTAGCACAATTAAAGGAAATGGAGGCGGGTTCTCGTGCTGAAACCATTGCCGCGGCCCAAGCAAATTTGGCTCAAGAAAAAGCTCAACTACAAGAGATGGAAGTAGGACCTCGTGCTGAAACCATTGCGGCAGCCCAAGCGCGTTTGAAAACCCTGCAAGCACAATTAGCTTTGGCTCGTAGTAAACAGGAGCGACGACAGAATCTTTATACGCAAGGGGCTATTTCTCGTGAACAGTTTGACGAAGTCGTCACAGATATGGATAGTCAACAGGCAAGGGTTAATGAAGCTCAAAGTCAATTAGATGAGTTATTAGCGGGAACGCGCCCTGAAATCATTCGCCAACAGCAAGCAAGGGTTAAACAGGCTCAAAGTCAATTAGATGAATTATTAGCCGGAACTCGTAGTGAAGTGATTGAAGCTAAAAAAGCAGGGATCAAACAGCTAGATAGTCGTCTAGCTAGTATTGAACTTGATTTAGAAAAGACCGTTCTTCAAGCCCCTTTTTCGGGCAAAATTCAAAAACGTTATCTCGATCAAGGAACGGCGGTACAAGCTGGTCAAGGGGTGGTGCGTTTGGTACAATTAGACGGCGTTAAAGCCCATATTGGTGTTCCTACGTCTTTAACGTCTGAGATCAAGATTGGACAGTCTCACACTTTAAAAATTGACCAAAAATCCTATTCAGCAACCGTCAAGGCAATTTTACCCGAACTCGATTCTGCGAGTCGTACCGTAACGGTGGTTTTCCAACTTGAAGGAGGTAGAGGTAAGGGTGAAGTTACCTCGCCCGAAATAACCACTGGACAAATCGTAACATGGCAATGGCAACAAAACATCGATACTTCAGGTTATTGGCTACCCAGCACCGCCCTAGTCAAAGGAATTCGCGGTTTATGGTCAATTTATGTCTTAGGAGATGGGAATGCAGCCCAAGGATTTGTCGTAGAACGTCGGGATGTGGAGGTTTTATACACCGATGGGGAGCGAGTTCTCGTGCGAGGAACATTAGACGGAACGGAAAAAGTGATTACTAATGGCACAAATCGCATTATTTCGGGGCAAAAGGTAAAAATCAGTAAACAGTGAACAGTGAGCAGTTATCAGTTATCAATGAAAAGCTGAACACCTATTACTTATTACTTATTACTTAAGTGGGTGGGTGGAATTAAATATAAGATGAACGTAGGTTGGGTTGAAGCATGAAACCCAACCTAGGCATGGGTTACGAAGTGCGCTAACCCATCCTACAAATAATTGTGCCTCCCTACTTATTACTTATTACTTTCTCACCCGAACTTCATAATTCTCAATTCTTAATTCATCATTCTCCTATGTCTTCTATCTTTTATAAAAACGTCCGATTATTAGTTTTAACTATTTTAGCGATCGCCGTTTGGGGCTTATCTTCCTTTTTCAGTTTACCTCGTATGGAAGATCCCGAATTAACCCCTCGTTTTGCGGTCATTAACACCCAATTTCCTGGCGCAACCCCTGAACGAGTAGAAACGCTAGTTACTGATAAATTAGAACAAGCTTTATTGGAAGTTGAGGAAATTAAAAATATTGATTCTACCTCTCAGCTTGGCTTCTCCAGCATTACCATTGAATTAAATGACCAAATTACCGATGTTGATCCCGTTTGGTCACAAATTCGTGATAAAGTCAATGATGCTGTTTCTCAATTACCATCGGGAACTTCTCTCCCTGAATTTGAAGAATCAAAACCCAAAGCCAACGCCTTAATTGTTGCTTTAACTTGGCAATTATCAAGCCCTCCGAATTATGGCATTTTGAGCCGTTGGGCGCAAGAATTAGAAGATGATTTACGGTTAATTGAAGGAACAGAAAAAGTTGAATTATTTGGCAATCCTACGGAGGAAATTCGAGTTGAAGTTGATCCCCAACAATTAACCCATTTAGGATTAACTATACAGTCCCTATCTCAACAAATCTTAGAAAGTGATGCCAAAGTTGCTGCCGGCCAATTACGAAGCGAACAAAGTAACTTATTGCTGGAAATTGAAGGAGAATTAGATTCTTTAGACCGTTTAAATCGTTTATCAATTAAATCAGGTTCGTCTAGTCAAGTAGTGCGATTAGGTGATATTGCAAATATTAGTAAAGGAATTGAAGATCCCCCCAGAGAAGTCGCGATGATTAAGGGAAAACTGGCGATCGCAATTACTGCTTTTGTGGAATCTGATAGACGCTTAGATTCTTGGATGACAGTCGCCAAGGCTAAGTTAGAAAGATTTGAAAAAAACCTTCCTCAAGGAATTGGCCTACACATTATCTTTAATCAAAGTCGTTATGTGCAGCAACAACTGGACTCGGTTTTATCAAACCTGATCATGGGTGCTGTCTTAGTTTTTGGGATCACCTTTGTGATCATGGGCTGGAAATCATCTTTAATCGTGGGAACATCCCTTCCTTTATCAGTTTTGATGGTTTTTGGCAGTATGAAGGTGTTAGGCATTCCCCTACATCAAATTTCGGTGACAGGGTTAATTATCGCTTTGGGATTATTAATTGATAATGCGATTATTGTGGTTGATGAGGTGCAAATGGCTTTAAAAGAAGAAGAAGGTATATCACCGCTCAAAGCCGTTGCTACTACCGTACATCATATTTTTATTCCCTTACTCGCTTCTACCTTTACCAGTGTTATCGCTTTTTTGCCCATTGCTACCGCTTCAGGATCAACTGGAGAATTTACCGGAACGATTGGAGTAACCGTAATTTTAGCCCTAATTAGCTCGTTTATTCTATCTGTCACCGTGATTCCCGCCTTAGCGGGAAGATTACATCATTGGCAACCAACCCCCACAAATGGATATTGGTGGCAAAGCGGATTTACCCATTCTCGTTTAACCTATCTTTATAAGTGGAGTTTAGATCGCACTTTTCAACGTCCCTTATTAGCGATCGCCCTTATTCTTATTCTTCCCTTATGGGGTTTTATTAGCTTTCCTACCCTACAACAACAGTTTTTCCCCCCCACCGATCGCGAACAATTTCATTTAACCTTTGAATTACCCATCAGCGTGTCTTTACCCGAAACCGAGTCTCAAGTGATGCAAGCCCGAAAGTTAATCTTAAAGCATCCTGAAATTCAAGACGTTCAATGGTTTATTGGGAAAAGTGCGCCCTCTTTTTACTACAATGTCTTACAAAATCGAGAACAATCTCCTAATTACGCGCAAGGAATTGTTCAACTTCAGAAAAACGTCAAGTCGGGTGCGTTAATTCGCACCTTACAGCAAGAATTAGATCAAGCCTTTCCCCAAGCGCAAATTATTGTCCGACAATTAGAACAGGGTCCGCCGTTTGATGCACCGATTGAATTACGCTTATATGGGTCAGATTTAGTGCAATTACAGGTTTTAGGGGATCAAGTTCGCGCCGAATTAGCTAAAACCCCGGATATTATCCATACTCGCGCCACTTTAAGCGAAAGTTTGCCCAAATTAGCTGTCAATCTTAATGAAGAAAAGCTACGTTTAGCAGGGTTAGATAAAACAGCCGTTGCTCGTCAATTAGATACCAGTTTAGAGGGAACAGTCGGAGGCTCGATTTTAGAAGGAACAAAAGAACTACCTGTGAGAGTTCGGACTTCTAATAGTCAACGGAGCAATTTAGCTGAAATTAGCTCATTAAACCTCTTATCTTCGGGAAATTCTGCCACTTCATCGACAATTGTTCCCCTATCTACTGTGGGGACGGTGGAAATTTTGCCAGATATTGTTGCTATTTCACGTCGTAATGGCCAACGGATGAATACCATACAGGGTTTTATTCCGGCTGGTGTATTACCGGAACAGGTACTCTCTGAGTTTGAAAAACGATTAGAAATGAGTAATTTTCAGTTACCCTATGGTTATTCATGGGATTTTGGCGGAGAACAAGGAGAACGTCAGGATGCTTTAAGTAATTTGATTGCAACTCTTGGGGTTTTAGGGATCATTATGGTGGCCAGTTTAGTCCTCACTTTTAATTCTTTCCGTATGGCCAGTATTATTATTCTTGTTGCGATTTTATCCTTAGGACTAGGCTTAGGATCATTGGCCTTGTTTAATTATCCCTTTGGGTTTACAGCGATTTTAGGGATCATTGGACTGTTAGGAATCTGTGTTAATGATTCAATCGTAATTCTTGACGCTTTGCGTCATGATACTCAAGCCAGCCTTGGTTCACGTCGAGCAACTCGAAATGTAGTGATGCGAGCTACTCGTCATGTGATAGCGACCACCTTAACAACTATTATTGGGTTTATCCCTTTATTATTCGATCCTAGTGGTTTTTGGCCGCCTCTTGCCATTAGTATTATAGGTGGGTTAGGTGGCGCAACTTTAATGGCGTTATATTTTGTTCCTTCCGTATATGTACTCTTATGTCGTAAAAACCTTGCACAGAGTGCTAAACCGCAGTAACGGTATGATTATCGCAGTCATTTTGTCTTCCCATCAAGAGTGCGGAAGAGTCTTAACTCATCGTCCGCTCATTTTTGGGAGCAAGATGGGTTCAAAGAGGTCGAAAAGCTTACCCAGTGAAGGCTTGAGCGAGCGGGACTGACGGGATTTTATCCCGAAGCAAAGAAGTCAGTCGTTTGACATCCTCGCCGCCGTAAAACGGACGGCGATTCCTCACCACGCCACCTTTTTAGAATGGTCGCGTCAATGGGGTTGACGCGACCCGGGATGCTGCTTCTTTAACAGAAGT